>Ga0137419_10000752_pt1 | contig 12647 bp, 8 predicted proteins | sample CZODoug3_1_2_16f_FD_108279 | JGI IMG/M metagenome (GOLD analysis project Ga0137419, IMG submission 108279) | Vadose zone soil fungal communities from Angelo Coast Range Reserve, California, USA - CZODoug3_1_2_16fungal (Illumina Assembly) | ecosystem: Environmental > Terrestrial > Soil > Vadose... | reverse complement strand
TCCATCCTGCGAAACAGCCATTCCGAAAAGCTTCGGAGCCCGCACAGCAAACTCGGTCCCGACGGGAGTCACGAAGCGCCCGTTCGGCAGCACCGCGCCATCGTAGCCATCGACCGGTACGTGGAGTGTTGCCGGCAGGGTCCCCGCTGGCGCCTTGTACCGGATGGTTTGAGAATTATCTGCACCGTAGACGGCAACCACGAAGAAACACGTCAGCGTGGCGATGCCCGCTCCTGTGAACCAGCGAGAAATTGATTTCTGCTGACCGGGTGTCGGTGAAAAATGGTCGCGATGCTTCATTCTTCGTCTCCTGTTGGGCGGGGAGGCCACCCCGTGGTTGGACGTGTGAAACTGCTAGATCGGCGATGCGGTCGTCGATGCTACCGTCGCCTGATGGTGGACCGCAGTAGAGTTGAAGAAAACGCTTTTGCCCCGAGCGACCCGACGAGTGGAACGATTCCTAAGATTCCTTTCCCCGAGCGCAGGAGAATTGATAACAACGCTGTGTTACGTGACGGTTACTCGCAAGTGAAATTTTCATGAATGCGGCACGTCGCTCGCATCTGCCGGTTTATCGCGTCCACGTGCTTCGGTTGGTCAGACGGACAATCCAAGAATGTTTCGTAATGCCGGGAGATTTGTGCCGAAAAGAAGAAAAGGACGCGCCCGTGAAGGCGCGTCCTGATTGGCTTGCACAGCATGTTCGCGACGTCGGCCCTATTGAGAGCCGCCGCCAGCAACGGAATCGCGAACATCCGTCCGAGATTGCGCCTTCAAAAGCTGCTCGCGATTCTGGCGCAGATCCGCACCCGAACGAGTCGTCGGATACGGTCTGTCGCCCATCAGTCCCTGCCAGATGACGCGGTTGAACTGTTCCGGATCAACCCTGTCCTCCTTGCTGAAATCGAAGCCCTTGGTCCTCGCTTCCCACCACGCCGCATCGTGCGTGGGCTTTGGGATGGACGCCAAGTTGAGGGTAGCGGGTGGTTCGATAGGCAGCGTTGTGTGGAACAGAACGGGAGCCGGGGTCGCTTGGAACGTCCAGCTTGCCTGACTGGTATCAAAAGCGTCCGCCATCGGTGGCACACCAGCGTCATGTACACCCAGGTTCTGTAAGCCCAGGACCTCTTCGATGGTCCTCAGCATATTCGGTGTTGCGTAGTGAGTAGAGACGACTGCCCCTTGCTTGACGTAGGGGCCTGCCACATACGCGATGCTGCGGTTGGCGCTGACGTGGTCGGCACCATCTTGTGGATCATCCTCAATAACGAAGATGAGCGTATTGTTTGCGTATGGGCTGTGAGCAATCCGGTCAATGAGCAAGCCCACGGCGTAGTCGTTGTCGGCCGCCTGTAATTCCGGCGTGTTTACACCATAGATGGCCGAGCCAAAGCTGCCGAAGTGGTCGTGGGAGAAACGAACCAGCGAGAGTGCTGGGAATGTGTGAGAGGTGATTTGCTGCTGGAACTCCCGAGCCCACTCCTTATAACGGAAGAAATCCGCAAAGGCATTGTCATAGCCGCGGAAGCAAAAATCCGTCCTGGTAACCAATGAGGGGTGGGCAGGAAAAGCTACTTGCACGGGCGGGTTGACGCCACAGGGATCGACGATATTAACATCCATCTGGAAGCCCCTACCCAGGTCGAGGAAGAACCCGTAATTGCGAACAGAGAGGTGCGCACGGATGGCCGCATCCCAAATGTAGCCGAGACCTTCTTCTCCTTCAGGCCCGTCCGCGGCTACTTCGTTCGCTGTGCCAGGAAGGAGGTTGGGATCGTTTGGGTAGAGCGGTTGCCACGCCTGGCGCTGTGCGACGCCGCTGATTCCAACATTGATGTTGCGATCGGTGCCTTCGCTGTCGTACGCGGAGCCACCCTTTCCGTAATTGATGACCTGGCTCTTCTCCTCGAAGTCGAGCGCTCGTGCGGCCGTGGACCACTGCCAGCCGTCCATGCTGCCATTTCCAGTATCGTAGAAATTATCAAAATCTACGAAATTGGTTGCGATGGCGTGCTGGTTGGGCGTGACTGACTGCGGGAACTGCGTCAGAGTCGGATCCCCGTTGCCTACCGGCAGGTCGCCCAAGACCTGATCATAGGTACGGTTCTCTCGAATAATGTAAACCACATGCTTGATGTGCTGCCGCAGGAACCGCATGGTGGCGGCGTCTTTGCGGCTGAGCCTGAGGTTGAAACCGTTATTCTGCGCAACCAGACCGGTCAACTGCTGGAGATCGGCTGTGCTCGGCACGGGCAGCACCAACAGGCTGCCGTGCATGTTTTGCCACGCATAGTTGTTTCCGGAGCCGTTCTGTGCCGAGACATCCTGGCAAGCGGATCCATAGTTGCCGCCTGCGGTAATAGAGCGGCAGTTGAGGGAGTTGGGGCCGGTGTTGCTCTTACCGTTGACGACGTACAGCGTGTTGCCATCTGGGCTGACGCTGGCAGAGTTGGGCTGCCAGCCTGTCGGAATCAAACCGGTGACGGTTGGCCGCTCGCCACCGAGTCTGATGACAGCCACATTATTGGTACCCCCGTTCGTCACGTAAGCGAATCTTTCATTCGGGGATAATGTCACGCTGTTGGGGTTGCTGCCCTTCGGTACCAGGCCCTCGTCGCCGAGCAATCCTTGCGGCGCACTGGTGTTAACACGACCGGTAATCCTGTTCGAGTTAGTGCTGACGATAACCAGGCTGTCGGCGTTCCCAACAGCAGCGAACAGCCTGCTCTGAGAGCGGTTGAGAGTCATTTTCCCGGGATTCCCCTGAACGGGAATTCTCCTGGTGAGAGTGAGGGTACCTCCAGCCAGGCTGAGTACATCGATCTCGCGATCGCGCGCGCTGGAAACGTACACAGTATCGCTCCCCTTCACCGCGACGCCGAAGGGGAATTCACCTCCCGGTACACCGCTCTGCGCTGGATTGATAATTCCGGGCCTTAAGTCATAGTCTGCCAGTTTCACACCATTCAAGACGTCAACCGACGTTACAGAATCGGTTTCCCAGTTCGCCACAACCACCGTGCGCCCGTCGGCAGTGATGCCCAGGCCTGCAGCCGTCGGACCGATCTGCGTTTCCTGTTGCAGGAGGCCACCGGCGTGCCCCAGGGAGATCGGTGTGCCCACTTCTGCCCACACACCATTACTCTGGGCATAGGTATGAAGATTGTCATCCGGACCGCCCGCCACGTAAAACTTCGTACCGTCCGGGCTCCACACCAGGCCCCCGAACGCTCTCGGCACGAACACGACCTGCTTCTTAACAGGCGCGCTCGGATTCGATATGTCATATACATAGACGTATTCGCTGGAATCCTGCGGCTGCACCTTACCGGTAGCATCGCGCAGCTTATTAAAGCCGCTGGTCAAGACCAGCAGGGTTTTCCCGTCGGGGCTGATGGAAGTTGTCTGCGCTCCGTCGACGGCACGGTTTGGATAGTCCGGCAAATCGACGGTAAGAGCTTGGAAAACCGAACCCGGAGCAGCGTCCGGCGTGATGGTCGCTCCCGTCGGCAACACTACTGGGGCTGTCGCCGCGTACGTCAGATGCACGCTGATGACAGTCGTTACGCACAGGATGGCTGGAAAAGTGAATGCGCGAAGCAAGCTGTAAATCCGCATTTGTACCCTCCTAAATTTCACCGTCGCGGCCTCCGCACCCTTTTGTGGGCTTGGGGAACAGGGAGCGCGATGATCACATCCGTATATCCGTGGAATGTAGACAGGGGATTACAAGCGAGTTAAAAATTATTCACAGTTGGTAGAGAGACGCGTGCCATCGGTCGACAGCACCATCTTGTTCGGCTCGCTGCCGACTTTGATCGTGCGAAATGCCGGGGGATGATCGAACACGACCACCTGCCCGTCGCGCTGGCTGCTGACGAAAACTTTTTCTGCCCTGTGTTGGCTTCCGCTGCGCACTGCAATCCAGAACGGATATTCGCCGCGTGCCTTGCCCATTCCTGGTCCGGCAAAAACAATTCGGCTGGTTACTTGCCGTGACTGTGTATCCACAGCGGAGACTGAGTCATTTTCGAAGTTGGCCGCGTAGAGAGTGGAAGCGTCGCCGCTCAAACCAAGACCCGCGACAACTGCCCAAGGCGCGAGTCCGAAGCTCTGCATGGCGGGACCGGCAATCGTGTTGTCCAACTGGCCGCCCGTGTTCAGCAGCATAAAGGGCGCATCCAACTGGAACGTGCCATTTGTCTTCTTGAAGGGATACACGATGTCATTAGATCCACCGGACACATAAAATCTGGTGCCGCTGCCATCCCACAGCAAGCCGTTGTAGGTCACGGGCAGATTGATCTTCTGTTTTTGAACCGGTACTGGACCAGTGACGTCATAGACGAAAACCCATTCCGCGCTCGACGTGGTTTGCCCGGTGCGTAGTCCGGTGGTGGGATCGAGAACGTCGTACACAATCGGGGTTCCGTCATCCTTGTAGAAGCTGTTGTTGGAGCCGCTGGTCAGGATCAGCAGGGTGAATCCGTCCGGACTCAGCGCAGTGGTGACGGCATTAGCCGCATCCGCATTCTCATCGCTGCGCAGGTCCGTGTGTAAGCGCAATACCTGCGTTCCGGCTGCAGCAGCGGGAGTAATTCTCTGGCCAGTTGCCACGCGCATGCCGGCGGGTGCGCTTTGAGCAACAGCTTGACCGACAACGCCCAGGCACACAAGCATCAGACCGGCCATTGCGATCCGCGAAATCGAGACCAGGGAACCGCGCTGGAACATGGCATCCTCCCGCAGCATCGAGGGACCTGTATCGAAGGTCGGCTCGAGAACTCAAATTGTTTCGCGGGAGTATAGCGCCCAAAATGTATCCTTCTGTAATTGTTACATAAAATTGTTTCCACAGGACTCGACGGCGGCGTCAAGAAACTCGAGCAGAGATAGGGCAAGGCCGGAGGCTTCCGGGGACCATGCAACCTTTTAATCGAAAATTCACATCTTCGAAATCTCGCAGTAACAAAACTTCTCGTACCCTTGTCGAATCGACATTGTGCGATCTATCGCCAGCTCACCAGGAGAAAAATACAATGACAGATCAACCGATCTCTCATACACGTTGTGTCCGAGCCGAACGACGCTCGCTAACACTCTTTTTGCTTGTTGTCCTCTTTCTATTGCCGACCGGCACGTTGGCGGCAGAGAGATCACACCGTATTAAGAACGTCATTGTGATTTATCAGGAAAATTGGAGTTTCGATTCCCTGTACGGCCTGTTCCCGGGAGCAAACGGGATTTCCCGCTCCTCGCGCATATCGTTAGCGCAGCGCGACCGTCTGACCGGGAAGCCGTACACCTCGCAACTGGGTCAGCCGTTCGATCTGATAAGCGGTTCTCTCTCCCTCAGCACGCCCCCGCAGCCGATCAACAGTGGTCAGATCGACACTCGTTTTCCAACAAACTTCAATACTCTGGTGCCTTACGATTTGGTTGACGACACGGGCTTGCAGGTTTCCGATAAGACCGGCGACATCGTTCACCGCTTCTGGCATGAGCAATCGCAGATCAACCATGGAAAAATGAACTGGTTTGTCACGTGGAGCGACAATCCCGGGTTGGTGATGAGTTACTTTGACGCCACAAATCTACCGGAGGGGCTACTCGCTCAACAGTATACGCTCTGCGACAACTTCTTCCACGCTTCCTTTGGAGGGTCGTTCCTGAACCACCAATTCCTGATCGCTGCGGCTGCTCCCGTCTATCCCAATGCCCCTGCGACCATGCAGCCAACGGTAGCCGATAGCGGACAACTCGCGCTCGATCCTACCACTGGAAAAATTGTCCATGATGGCAACATCACACCAATTGGCTCGCGCTCCTTTAGCATCCCGGGGCGGACGTTCGACAAGAACTACGCGGTGAACACGATCTTTTCTGCGAATTTGGCGTCAGCTGGATCAGACCCTCACAGTGCCGGGCTCCTGCCCTCGCAGAACGACAGTGATCCAACGGAGACTACTCGCCCCTACATTCCGACGATCGGCGATAGGTTAAGCGCCAAAGGCGTAAGTTGGAAGTGGTATTCGGGCGGCTGGGATAACGCGTTGGCGAGTTCTCCAACCAACCCAGCGAACAATGGGACGACTCCACCAAACCCGCCCGTGGATCCGCTTTTCCAATGGCACCATCAGCCCTTTGCCTTCTTCGACAATTATGCTCCCTGGAAAAATGGTCAGCGCAACCCAGTGTCCGCCGCGCATCTCCAGGATGAAAATAACTTCTTCCTCGACCTGCAAAACGGTGACCTTCCCGCAGTCAGCTTCATCAAACCGCTCGGTCCCAACAACGAGCACCCAGGGTATGCCGATCTTTTGCAAGGCCAGCAGCACGTTGCGGACATAGTGAGTGCCGTTCAGAACAGTGACTACTGGGACCAAACCCTCATTGTCGTTACATACGACGAACATGGCGGCCGCTGGGACCACGTATCTCCACCGACCAGAAACGGGATTTGGGGAGACGGCGCGCGGGTTCCGGCAATCGTAATCGGGCCGTTTGCCAAGTCGCATTTTATAGATCACAACGAGCATGACACGCTCTCAATCCTCAAGACCATCGAGCAGCTCTTCCACGTGGCACCGCTGAATTCGCTGGATGGCCACGCATCTTCACTGGAAAGCAGTTTGAAGTCTTCCGATAACTAGAAACATCGGGCGCGCGACGCGACCTTGTTTCCTGTGTTGCAGCACCGAACTGTGTTGGGCTGAGTGGCGCGCTTGTAAGAGTGCGCCACGTTGTCTTTGCTGCGCGCCACATTCTTGCTCCAGGGATAACATTCCAAAGGCTTTTCGACACTCTCGCCCGGTCTTGGCTGTTAAGGCCGGAGTGCAGGATTATGAGATAGGCGATTCCCAATTTCTAGCCCTGACAACCGATGCCTTCGCTATCCAGTCGCGGTCACTGCAAAATGAACTCGTGAATTTCTAGAATGAGATTGGTCAAACATCCTACGTCTCAACCTGCCGGACGCAAGCTACCGAAATACGGGCGCTGTGATGACAAAGAGACAGGTCAGTCTTTGGGAAAAGCTGAAGCGAATGGGTTTCAGGCAAGAGAATCAGATAAGACTCTATGGCAAGATTCTTGAATTGAGTGGTGACCCATTGGTTGTGGGTGACGAGATGGGTCCTTATGGACGCGATCGAGAAGAAGTCAGGGCGGTTGAGGCGTGTGCGTTCTTCCGTTACCCATCGTGAACATGGCAAATGGAGGGCGTTCGGCCGCGTGAATCGCGGCTCATGCCGCGTGGGCAGGCTTAAAAATTAGGTTCGTGGATTCAGTGTATTGACTCCATTCCCTCCCGCGGCTAGACTGCTCCCTAAAGTCAGTCCGCTGAGGGAGCGCTGCGTATGCATACAAACCAGCCGAGCCAACGACGTCCCCACGAAGTTTGTGTCCAAGAGCGGCGGAACGAAAGGGAGTCGGAGAGTCGCAGGCTCCTTAAGCTTAAAGAACAGCTGCGGATAATTGCTCGTCAGACGCGCCTCCCGCGAGCAAGCTAGTCGGTCGACGGCTGAGAAATTCATCGGTTTGCTGATCACGTCGCATGGTGGATGCACTCTCCCGACCTCGGGCTGATCCTTTTCATTTCGAATACTGTCCTAGCAATTGAACATGCAACTTGCGGTCACCTGCCCGTAACGATTCTATTTGGGAAGCAGAAGGCAGATTCTGCCCCAGAGCGGCGGCACATCCGCACGCGAAACGTCTCTACTCTGGTTGAACTCTCTATTGCTTTTGAAGGCTTGCAGTCCAACTTCTCATCGAGTACCAAAAGGAGACCGCAATGGCTACAAACTCAGCGAAGCTGTCACCCTGGTGGCGCAAGAATCAAGGCGGACACGGCAGTCTGCGCGGGGCCGACTCAGGACACCGATCCGCCCAATTTGAAGGCCGGTTCGGCAGGATATTCCGTACACTTCCGGCGGCCAGTTTCAGTGAGGACGACCTTAAGAATCTGGCACTGAACGGGATGACGGCAGAACCTGAAGTCGTGGAAGATCCTCCCGGCACCCCCAAACGGGACAAGGATGGTCACCTGATTCCCAAGGCGACCCCCGAGAGCGAACTCGATGACGAAGAAAATCTGGGAATCCCCGCCGGATATACCTATCTGGGCCAGTTTATTGATCATGACATTACTTTTGACCCGGCGAGCAGTTTGCAACAGAAGAACGACCCGGACGCTCTCGTTGATTTCCGGACGCCACGGCTGGACTTGGATAACCTCTATGGCAGTGGACCGGCCGACCAGCCCTACCTGTTTCTTCCCGACGGAGTGCATTTGGCCCTCGGCCGCGACTTGACTCGTGGAGGCAAGCCCAGCAAAGCGAAAGACCTGCCACGGTTCAACGCACGGGCCCTCATCGGAGACAAGCGCAACGACGAAAACGTAATCGTCTCGCAGCTGCAGGGGGTTTTTCTGAACTTTCACAATGCGGTGGCCGACGAGATGTTGAAGCAGTCGCCGACGGCAACGTTCGACGATATCCAGCGAATGGTTCGCTGGCACTATCAGTGGGTTGTGCTGCATGATTTTCTGCCGACCATCGTTGGCCCGCAGACGCTTCACAAGGTGCTGCCGCATCTCAAGAATGGGACCAGCATTTACAAAGAAAAGCCGGAGCTGAACTTCTTCAATTGGCGAAACGATCCGTTCATGCCGATCGAGTTCGCAGCCGCGGCATATCGGTTTGGGCACTCGATGGTGCGCCCGATCTATCGTCTGAACACTGAACTGGGAAGCGACGCAACTCAGAACCAGAAAGATCGAGGAGTCAACGGGCGGCAATTCATCTTTGCTGCGCTCCAGAAAGAAGGTCTGAACGGATTTCGGGAATTTCCGTCAATCTGGTCTATCGATTGGCGGTTGTTCTTTGCATTCGACCGGAAACTGGACGATCCCGGAAATCGCGGTCCCAATCGCATTCAGCCCGCATACAAGATCGATACCTCCCTGGTGAATCCGCTTGCGTTCCTGCCGGAGTTTTCTCAAGGAACGGCGAGCGGCGATCTGGCGATGGATAAAGATGGTCATCCGTTGCCCCAGCCGGGCCAGATTTCCAATCTTGCCGAGCGCAACCTGCTTCGAGGACTGAGCATGGGCCTGCCCTCCGGTCAAAGCGTGGCCCGTCACATGGACCTCGATGTCATTCCCGACAAGGAACTGAAGATCGGAAAGGCCAACGTCGACGGGCTCAAGACCAACAAGCCGATTACTGAATTCGGTGCCAGCTTCAAGGAAAATGCGCCGCTATGGTTTTACGTTCTGGCCGAGGCGCAGCATCAGTGGGCCAAGGAAGCGCAAGCCAATCGTGGCAATGACGATGCCAAGAATTCCATCCACGTTCGACTCGGCCCGGTGGGTGGGAGGATTGTTGCGGAAGTCCTGGTGGGTCTGCTGTTGGGTGACCCATTTTCGTTCCTCTCGCAGTGGCCGGGCTGGAAGCCGTGGTTCACTGACAAGAACACGTTCGGCATTGCCGAGCTTATCAAGGCGAGCGGACTGGCCTGAGTTGCATAGCGGACTTCGTCGAGGTTGTGGCCTCGTCAAAGTCAGTCTATTGGAACGAACAGCAGGCAAACTGGCGAAGGGATCTCAAGCACCTGGCCGGTCGCCGTGAGGCGGCCGGTCTTGGGATCGATTCGGAACACGACGACGTTGTTGGAGTCCTGATTCGCCGCAAGCAGGTACTTGCCGCTCGGATCGATCGCAAAGCTGCGTGGGGCCTTGCCCTGTGTGGATACGGTTTCTACCAGTTTGAGCGTGCCCTTGGCGGAGTCAATCGCGAACACGGCGATCGTGTCGGGTCCGCGGTTTGAGCCGTACAGGAATTTTCCGGAGGGATGCACGACAATCTCGGCCGAGTCGTTCTTGTCTTTGAAGTCCGTTGGGAGCGTCGAGATCGTCTGCAGATGTCGCATCGCTCCCGAGTGCGCGTTGTAGTTGAACGCGGAAATGCTTCCCGCGATCTCGTTAATGTCGTAGAGAAACCGGCCATTGGGATGAAATGTGGAATGACGTGGGCCGGCGCCCGGCTCCACGGAAGCAAATGCAGGCTGGTTCGCCGCCAGAGTTCCCTTGGCGCGGTCGAAATGATAGACGAGCAACTGATCCAGGCCCAGGTCGTTTGCGACCACGAACCGGTTGTCGGCCGATATCGTGATGTCGTGGGCATGCGGTCCTTCCTGCCGCTCAGTATTCGGACCGTGACCCATGTGCTGAATCGCCGATGAGGCTTCTCCAAGTCGGCCATCTGGCTGCACCGGAAAGGCCGCAATGCTGCCCGTGTCGTAGTTTGCGACGAGCACGTACTTTCCCGTCTTGTCCACGGCCAGGTGACACGGACCTGCCCCGCGCGACGAGACTTCGTTCAGAAATGCCAGCTTTCCGGATTTCGGATCCAGGGCGAATGCGCTAATCCCCCCGCTCTTTTGACCTTCGTAGTTAGAGATTTCGTTAGCGGCGAACAGGTAGTGCTGCTTGGGATCAACTGCTAAGAATGATGGGTTTGTGGTCTCGGCAACCAGTTCGAGGGAGCCGGCCTTGCCCGAAGCAGCATCGAACGGAAAAACGTAAATGCCTTTGCTGACGGGACCGGTGTAGGTTCCGACATACACACGGTGGGTACTTTTGGCAGTTTTCTGCGCGAGCATTATCGGAGCCGCGAAAACAATGAACGCCAACAAAAGGAATCTGGATTTACACCGCATAATCTTCACGACCTCGTTCGGCAAGAATGTGTGGTTCATTGTTGATCTTTTTCCTCCCCTGGAGATGTCTTAGCTGAGCTGACACTCTGGAGATAGCCCACCAAGTCGTCCAATTCCTGCCGGCTGAGCCTTTCGGCATAGTTTGTGGGCATCAACGGCTGGAGTTGGTACTCCATTTTTTGTAATTCCGATTTCAGAAGCAGATGGAAAGAGCCGTCTTCGCTTTGCAGTTGTACGGAGAAGTTGTCCTCATTGCGCACCAGGCCCTTGAATGTCTGTCCATCGGAAGTGGTGGCTAGCGCTACTCGCCCGCGCGCAGGCGTAGGATTCGTGATTGTTCTCCGAATCGCAGTTGGGCTTAGCGACTGCGCAAATGACGAAAGGTCAGACCCGAGGAACCCTCCCTCGCCGGCGACCATGTGGCAGGAGCCGCAATCTGCTTTCCCGAAGAAGATGGCCCTGCCTCTCTGAGAATTTCCCGCCAGGGATAACATTTTGCTGTTTCCTTGAAGAATTCGGAGATAGGCCACCAGAGTCTGGATCTCGGCCTTTCCTGCCAAGCGAAAGGCGGGCATTCCGGCGCTGGGTCTGCCGTCTGAGATCACGCGTGTGAGTGCACTATCAGACAGGCGCTGGATTCTAGGGCTGGTGGCAATGTTGGGACCGCGTTCGCCGCCTCGGCCGTCCAAGCCGTGACAGCTAGCGCAGCGCGCGACGAAGGCCCGTTTCCCGGCAAGCGTGATCGGTGCCCGCGCTTCTGATTCCTCCGGCTGAGCTGGCACATTGCCGATATTAAGCAGCAGAAAACCAAACAAACTCAACAGAGCTGACCGGTTCCTCGTTATGGCAAGGTTCTCCTGTAGGGGATTCTGGTGGTGGCCTGCCGTCAGAAGATGAACTTCAAACCCGCCTCCATGATGCGTGCATCGCGAGCGTTGCTGACGATACCGAACGTGCCGCCCTCCTTGACCCCGTTGACGAAATTCGGATTTCCGTCATTGATTTCACTGTCAGGATTGGTGAACTGCGCGTGATTGAAAGATTGAAGGCCTCGAAGCGGAATTCCAAAGTCTTGGACTCAGTAATTTTCGTGGTCTTCAGCAACGCCATGTCGAAGTTGTTCAATCCCGGACCATGGAAAAACCTGTGACGGGAATTTCCGAATTGCTTGCCAAACTTCCAGCGTGAGGCATGATTTCCTCCCATAGGACACCCGTACCTCGATCGAACCCTAAACTGTCCGCGTTGAACAATCCCGCGATGAGAAATTGGGATGGAACGAGGTTTATCCCAATGCGGTGAGGAGTGTCAACCAATTCGTGACTAGGGAACCGAGAAAAAACGGCTGAAAAGGCGCGAATTAAATCGTTTCCGTTACGGTACTGTTTCGTGTTATACGCTATTGTTTCGTGTCATACGCTCGCTTTTCAGTCCGAGCCGGGGAGCGAATCAAGGGCAGTGCTTTGGGGTCAGGTCGAGATACGAAAGCGGCGAAACGGCGTCCTTCCGTTGGGGAGCGCCTGGTGAACAAGGGAACCGAGCGTGCCCTCGCCGCTGCGATCTTGTTCCTGTTTGGTGTCTTGACTCTTACTTCGGGACAGGAATCCGAGCAATCCGCATCGACGATTGACGTTCACGCTTCGGATTTGCGCGTCGAGCCGCCATCTGCTGATTGGATTTCCTACAACGGCGACTATTCCGGACGGCGCTACAGCAGCCTATCGGAGGTCAACACAAGCAACGTTGGCAGCTTGCGCGCCCAGTGGGTCTTCCACGCGCACAATTCGGATCGTCTGGAAGTTACGCCGGTTGTGGTCAACGGCATCATGTTCGTCACCGCAGCGAATGACGCCTTTGCTCTCGATGCCCGCACCGGACGCGTGATCTGGCATCATGCTTGGCCGATCTCGGACGGGCTGATCGAC
>Ga0137419_10000749_pt1 | contig 12658 bp, 19 predicted proteins | sample CZODoug3_1_2_16f_FD_108279 | JGI IMG/M metagenome (GOLD analysis project Ga0137419, IMG submission 108279) | Vadose zone soil fungal communities from Angelo Coast Range Reserve, California, USA - CZODoug3_1_2_16fungal (Illumina Assembly) | ecosystem: Environmental > Terrestrial > Soil > Vadose... | reverse complement strand
GTTGATGCCCGCCGGGGTGCTTGTGACTGTCCCACTTCCTGTTCCGGCCGCCGTGACAGTTAGAGGGAATGTGGCAGTGGCGGTGCAGTTGGGGAAGCTAAAACTTGCGATGCGCGTGTTCCAGTTAAACACGCCGGTGGTCTTGATGTACTCCTGGGTGTACCAGAAGGTGCAGTCGTCGACGGGGTCGATCTGCATGGCACTGTAATCGCCCCAGCGGGTGAGGGGGAGACCCTGGGAACCGTTGCCCACTTGCGATCCGCCGCCGCTGACAACAGCGACCTCAGCTTCCATGGTGCTGGCGGGATCGGTCGCAACCCGTCCGGTGAGAGCGATGGAAGGAAAGACAGAGCTTCCATTGGAGACGCTGTACCCCAGCGCCATGTCTCCCACCCTGTCCATGGCGATCGAGCCCATCCAGCGATAGCTGGAGTCGGGCGCGAACGTACTTTGCTGGGCGATCGTGGGCGTTCCACTGGGATTCTGGATTTCGTACCAGCGCACGCCGCCACCTGATCCGGCCACGACCGAATGATTCACGACCAACGACTCACGTGTGCCGAAGTTGCGGTAGGCGAGCCGGTACATCAGACGGTCCGCAAGGGAGTCGAGTTGCTGCGTGGTGCCGGGTTGAGGAACGCAAGCGCCGCCGCACAGCGGGCTGAAGGCCGCAACGGGGATGACCGTAGGGCCGGTAAAGGTCGAGTTCGAAGGCGTGGTGAAATCGACGTGGAACTTGAAGAGGTTTAGGCTGTTGTTTCCGAAATCCACCATGTAGTTCGGAGAGCCGGCGGGAGGCGGAGTGCTGCCGTCGATATCGGAGGGCAACAGGCCGCCGACGGAGGTACCTTGCTGGAAGCAGACCTGCGTGGCGGCGGCTCCCGCGAGCATGGCGGCGCGATCGTAGGCGCAGACATCGCCGCCCAAAAAGGTGTTGTTGCCGGTGCCGCCAAACATGTTGAACGTTTCGTAGTAGGCGTCGGACCACACGCCCATCTTGGGGTAGTCGTCGAAATTGTTGTACTGGAAACTGTAGCGGTTGTAAGTGCCGGTCGCGTCAGAGGTGGTGGAGACGGCGATACATTGCAGAAACGGCGTGGTGGAAACGGAGAACTGGCTGAAGATCCAGCGTTGCGCAGCCTTGTCGTAGAGAACGATGGGGTCGCCGTCATTGTTGGTCTGGCAGCCGCCGCCGAATCCGGACCAGAGTGTGTTGCCGGCGGTTGGGCCGGCGATCAGCGCACCGATCGTCTTGCTGAAAACCGCAAAGGACGTATTGACCCACTGCACGTACTGGGTTGAGCCAACCGTACCTTCGGTGTCTGGTGGTTCGCCGCTCACCGTGAATCCATACTGCCCATTGCCCAAACCTTCAAAACTCAGGCTGGCGACAGGAGCAAAGGCGGTCACAGACGCTGCTGTCCGCTGACGAACCGGGTCTTCCAGCAATGTGACGAGGCCGGGGGGAAGAGGAATCTGCCGTACTGGTTCCGCCTCGTCCAACGCCAGGGCTTGCTGGGGAGCTGTCGCGATCATCTCTCGCAACGGCGCAGAGACGTCCCGATGCTCTTCGACGCGTACGGTCATCAGCGACTGTGCCGTTGAAACAGAAGAGCAGAAAAAAGGCAGCAACAGGCCTAATACGAACTTGCAGTTTCTAAACCTTAACCAGTCAGACATTCTCATCTCGCGGCCCTAACCTCTTGATTATGCACAAAAATCAGCGTGGGTCGACGAAAGTCTGCCGCCAGCATATGAAAAGAGGCCAGTGCGGGCAGGGTAGTTCGCGTGCTGTGAAGAGTCAACTGTCTTTAGTTCCTTGTAGCGATCGAATGTGTCCGCGAAGGGTTACAAGAGTGGGGTTTTACATCGATCCCTCTGACTCGTCACGTCCTGTGTTGCGGCTGGATTCCGGCGAGCAGGGAGTCCTAGATGTGGAACTCGTTTACCCTCATCGCAAGAGTGCCATTCAGAGACACCTAATCCATGTGGCGGAGATGTTCCTGCAAACAACGGTAGCTGGTGGGGCACCTTTGGTCGAACGTTTGTCAATGGTGTGATCCACGGTGTAAGGCAACCCGGACAGAGTTTTGGGCAATGCGTTCTCCAAAATGCAAACACAACCACCGGCGGAACACATGGGCTCATCCTTGGCGCCGCCATAGCAGCCGGGCTCGCTTGGAAAAGTAACAATTCGTCTGTAGGGCAGCCCATTGGACCCGGATTGCCTGGCTTATCACCAACTTTTTACATCTCAGTCTACGCCGCCTCGCTTTCACCGGCCTTGGGATCGGCTGTGTCTAGTACGTTCACTGTTGCTGGGGAAGCAGCTCCATATCTAGCCGCGGGCGAGGCTGGTTTGTTGATCGGATCGGCTATAAATTGTAGGTGAGCAATGGAACTGTGGAAACCATTCAGAGAACACTTCGAGAGACGTTTTCAGTTAGGATTGCGCCAAGTAGATCCGTCTGTTATCAGAAGGGAGAAGAGGCGGAAGCATATCGGACGGGCTTACAGTTTGATTTGGATTATGGTGATGACTGCTCTTGTGCTTTTGTTGTTCTGGGTATCAAGGAAGTAGCGGGGGGCCAGCAGACAGACGGATAGATGACACGAGTCCCGCAAACAACGGGCCTTCCTGGTGGGGGGCGTTCGCCAAGAATCTGTTCTCTTGGAAGAACTTTACCGACGAATTTAAGCAGGGCGGCTGCGTAAACGTTTTTGGCAACGCGACTGCGGGCGCTCTCAATCCGTTCTCCCCTAGCCTGTCGTCAGTGAAATCGAGCGTCGTGCGCTCCATGGTTGCCGATGCCAACGCCACGGCAGCTTCGGGGGGTTTGATGTCACTCGATTTGGCTCTCGCTCAAGGGTTTGGTACTGAGATGTACAGCATGGCTACTGGAGGCTGCCATTGAGTCTCACGAGCACGACGCGGAACCAGATGCCCCGGCAGACCAGATCGAGAAGAATCAAAGACTGGCTGCTTTATGTGGCAATTGCCGTCCTGATCGTGACTTCGGTCTGGATGTTTGCTATGCACCAAGCCAGGACGGGCGGCTCCCCGAACCTGCCTTTGAAATGGCTAGGGTTTGCAGGAATGACCGCAATCGTCTTCGGCTACGCCATCCGAGCGTGTCGGCAGTCGTGGGGAAAACAGAAGTTCTGGGCACTCCTGGGTCTATTCTTCGCCGTACATTCCGGCCTGGGAGTGTTTGTTCTTCTGAGAGTCCCAGTTGTGCCTTTGGTTCTCTACGCGGTGCTGACCGGCATTGAATACGTCGTTCTCGCGGCGTACTTGGGTTTTTTCCTGGATGGTGAGCGGTAACCGGGAAGATCAAAAGCGCGCCGCCTTCGGCGTCGGGAGGAGGGGTGACACGTCACCCCGGAACGGGTGCTGCGCGCGAGCGGCCGTTAGCGAGCGCGAACTTATTGAAACCAGAGCAGCTAAGGAAAAAATCCCGCCATCGGGTTGCTGTCCAACAACCGCAGGTTAGCGCAGGCGAACTTGTTGATTCTTAAGCAGGGCTGCTAGTCTCGGCTTCTAAATCCTTTGAAGGACGCCGGACATGGTAAAGCCCCCTCTCCGCACCAAATCCATCGGTTTCAAAGTGAGCGAGGAAGAATACGCGCAACTGGAAACGGGGGCGCAGACCGGAGGTTGCACGCTCGGCGAATGGTGCCGCGAGGTGATACTGCGGGGAGGGTCGGCCAGCGATTCAGCGATAGGCCAACTACCCATAGCAGCTTTTCAACAACCTTCCATGCCCCCCTGAAGACGCATCACCATAAGTTCTTACTCAAAAGGGCGGCCTGCGGCATCCGCCACCCTCGAAGAGATTCCCAGAACTGCCGTGAACAGAAAGTTCCAGCGCCCCACCTGAGGCCGGTAAGCAAGCCAGACAGAGATAAGGCACGCGGTCAGCCCGATCAGATAGGCGTAAACAAACCGCTTCATTTTTTAGGCATTGACCAGTCTAATTGCGCTGTTGGACGCGAGGACTTGCCGGACCCGAGCTTGGACCTGTTCGAGTGCCTGGCGATCAGGGTTGTGTAACAGGCGCTTGGCTAAATTCAGGCCGGGATCATAGGCGACGGATACCACCCACTGAGCAGGCGCTAGAAAGCATCTCAGAACACTATTCGCAGTAGTGCCGATGACAGCCAAAAGCCAATGTAGCCCGCAAATGCTACCCACAAGATTTTTGCCGAGTAGAACGCACGGAATGATCCTTCCGGGTGGTTGGAATGTCGCTGTATGTAATCCCTGACAGTCCTGTGGGTTATCCACATCGTCCAACCGCAACCACCTCCAACAACGAGACCAATGGCAATCGCCAATGCGTAACCGCCAGGCCCGACTCGCGCATATTGTGCCGACACAAGCGACGTACCGATAGGAGCGGCAAAGCACATCAGGATGAGCACATGCCACAGCGCCATGTCAGTTGCACCCACAGTTTCGGCCAGCCATTGCGGATCCAGCGCCACCGGCGGCAGTAGAACCGGCCGCGCTTCCCGGATTCGGACCAGTTCCGAACCAGTCCCAGACTGATCCCATGTTCGGATCGAAGTGCTGGGCCGCATCGCTGCTCCAGCTCCATGGAGGGCTTGGCACGCCGTTTACGCCCTCAGCCACCGCCCGCCCTCCTACGCCCGCCGCCACGGCGCCGCCCACGGCAGACCCGACATCGTACGCCAGTCCGTTCCAATTGCTGTTGGCAATGTCGGTCCCGGTGTTCCAGCCCCAAACGGCGGTGCCGGCTATCGCGACTGCTCCCAAGCCCACCGTCACCGCTGCGACGGGCGCCCCGAGAGCTACTACTCCAACCGCGATGCCACCGACGACCGCAGCCCCAGCCGCTCCACGTGCGGCACCCTTGACAAAACACCAAGCTGCAGAGGAGGCGCTTAAACCAAACGGGTCGCGCAAGTTCAGCGGGCTATTGTGAACGTAGCTGTAGACGTTAGGCCCATCGCCAAAGCCTATCGGGTCTTCCGAAATGAAACGCCCAAACGTCGGGCTGTAGTATCTGGCGCGGTAGAACTGCGCGGAACCCTGCCGCTGTTTGGAGTCATTAAATGCGCTGCAGCATCTTCAGGCAAGTAGCTTGCCAGTCCTTGTCTTTCATTCCTGAAACCTTGGGGGTCAGTACGCCCATGAGAGCAGTATCAGCCTTGACGCTGTAGCGTCCAGAAGCCCCCATCCTCTCAAAGATCAGGAGGATGTCCCTGACAGCAATATCATCTGCACTGGCTTTAAGCTGATCCACAAGGAACGGTACGGCTGATGCGCCCCTTTCCGCAAGTGGCCCGGCCAACTCCATAGCTGGCGGTTCTTTAACGTCAATTCCATATCGAAATATCTTGTATTGATCGTCCAGCGAGTACTGGCGCAGGCGTTCGACCCGGTCCCCCGGTGGTCTGTCAAAGAAGCTCTTTTCGAGATGATGATCCCGACATCCGAGCGCCATGAAGCAAACAAAAAACAGAATAGGGAGCATGCTCATTGCTTTGGACATCCGTCGCACTTCTCCTTTGTCATGGTGTTCTGGATCTCGCCTTGTTTTTCATAGGCCGGTTTTTCATATGGGTTATTGTCATATCCATGCCTTAAAGCCCACACATACTTCGCCCATGTCATTCCGTTCCTGTATTGTCCTACATGAACGAGTTCATGACCCAGTTTTGCGAGTCCCTCGATTGTCGTTGGGTCATAGACATCCGGACGGAAGAAGATATCATTACCCCGTGTTATCCCTTCGTAGTCCTTACTCATGAACCGTAAGTACCACGGCCATTCCCCAGGATGTACGTTTGCTTTGTCTAGGTCAATCTTTGGGATGAATTGAGCCAGTTTCCGATTCTCACAATCCGTTAGCGGCCTCAGGGCGGGAAAGATGTGTCATTCGCCCGACAGGTCTCTTGATTACAGTGTAGGTATTTTCGATGGAAATATTCTGGAGGAACGGATCATGAAACTGTTGTATGGGAATCCCTTATCTGTCTTTTGGTCTCGGGTTTCGCTGTTTCTAGTGCTAGCGGCCCTAGCCACCTCGAGTATTTCCGCTTCCGCATATGCAGTCAGGGTCGGAGAAGAGAAAGCGATCCGATCATCACAAGGTGACACGTTAGCTGGTCAGGATAACAATATCGCACGAGTTGGCCCAGGAATCACGGCGCCTCGCCCGATTTCAACACCGGACCCCGAATACCCCAGAGCTGCACGTGACGCGAAGCGGGAGGGAACGGTACAGCTTTGGTGTGTCATAGGAACTGATGGCATGGTACACGACGTTCGTGTCATGAAGTCTCTAGGGCACGACCTAGATGAAAGTTCCGTGACTACGGTGCGGAAATGGAAATTCGAACCTGCGATGAAGGCGGGAGAGCCAATTGCGGTACAGGTCAATGTTGAAACCACTTTCCGGCTGTACAAGTAAGCGAACTTGATGGTGGCCGATATGCATCGGAGCGACACGCGCATATGGTCTTTTCATCTCGCTCCGGCGTTGTGCAAGAGCTGAACAACCAGAGGGTTTTCGGCTACAGACAGCGGGATGTTCCCTTGGGAATCTCGCGCATTCACGTCGGGACGATGAAGGAGAAGGACTCGCACGGCCTCAGAATTTCCGCGCTCTGCCGCAAAGAGGAAGGCGGTTCTGCCTCTATCGTCGCGGGCGTCTACGGTGGCTCCACGTTTCATGAGCATCTCGATTACCGCCGCCGATTGTCGGTGCGTGGCATCCATTAAAGGCTGTCAAGCCGTAGTCATTCTTGGCCTTCACGTCCGCGCCTACGGTCAGGCGCTTCATTTCCCGTAAATCCATCGTGTCGGGAATCGTAGCCCAAAGCCCCATTTCTGATGCGGTTTTCTCCCCGTTCGGGGGGATGGGGAGCATGGTGCTCAGCGGCTCAGCGAGAAGAAAGGCAGCCCAGTTTCGAGTTGGCGCCATTGAAACTTTGTTTGGCGCAGACACGGAACGGGAACCAGCGCCGCGGGCATCATGACCGACTTTGGGATGGAATCACCTCGCGTCCTGTCTGGCACTACCCTTAATAGGCAAGTGTTTCTTGTGGAACTAAAGGGAACCCGCAACAGGCATGTCATTTCTCCTGGCACTCTTCTTTTTGCTGACTACGCGGCAAAGCCAATCGGCGGGCGATCAGGTTCCTCAACCGGGCCAATGAGTTGATTGAGAACCTCAAAGATGACCTTAAAACGCGCATCGCACACACGTTCTAGCGGCCTCAAGTCTTTGAGCTAACTCCTTGTGGCGGGCAATGAGATCCGGAGGCGTACAAAGACCGGTACAACCTGAATACTTACATCGACTGCAACTGGACTGTTAGGTACGCGGCCAACATCAGGGCGTCATGCTCGGTAAACACACAAAACAAATAGCGTCTTCCGCCTCGGCCTGTTTTTGAGGTCGCAGACTGCGACCTCAAAAGGGCTGCCGCAATAGGCGTGGCGAGACGTGCCGCTTGCCGAGCAGGATCCTGCGCTTTGGGACTTGAAGATGATCGTCGAGGCCGAGGCGCTGCTGCGGCGTGCCAGCGTAACAAGAATAATCGCGCCCAGTTCGACCACGACCGCAGCAGCCTGCGTAATCTTGGGTGCCGAGGCGTCCTGTGCGGAAGCAACCAGGAGTTCTTGTTGCTGACAAAACTTTGGGTTCTGCGGTGTGCAACCAGGGAATCAGAAACCTCTCGGATCGGCTGTGATTTTGCAAAATTAGCAGCTGCGGAACGCCGGATTGGGAGACAAACACTCGATTGAGAAACGTACCAATCTTCCAGCTGCGCGAATCAGACCATGCACGAAAACGAGACACGCGCCTAAGCCGGAGTGGACTTCCAGATTGCACGGTTTGCAACTCATCGGGGGGGCCGAACATTTACCAGCAAAACACCCTGGCCGCCGGTTTTACGAACGGTGGCATCTATCCCGGAACGCCGGACTTTACAGGACCCCAGCGCTGGACGCACGGCGCGTATTTTGGCCTTGGGTTGAACCTGTCGATCTTCCGCAAAGAGTTCGGATCAGTTACGGGGTTGGGCACGAAAACAGCCAGCAGCGGGTCCTGATGCCGATGGCGAAGGCCCTGTGAGATGCCCCAATCACGCAAGCGGAAGGGACTCTGGTCACGTTTCGATGCCATCGCCGCGAAGTGCATCCTGAGCGGAGACTTGCCAGTTTACATCGCAATTTCGAAAGCCACCGCCACCGTTATTGGTCTTCACGCTCTGAACAAGGCATTGCCTTGTAATTACTACGTGATTCAATAGGACGGCGCCCTTTCGCAACGACAACGCGTGTCGTGGTGAGAACCTGGAAGCGCCGTTGGCATATGGCCGCCCGTTACGGGGGCTGAGGGGCAACCCAGAAATCACCTGCTATCGACATGATTGAGGGATTTTCGACCCTGATTGCTGGCGATCGGATCTCAGAATGATCCAAAGGACGCCTCCGGTGTCGTAACGGTCGTCAACTGACGAAACATACTGTCGAAACGGGCGCCTCTGACATGGCACCTGCTGCACCTCTTTCTTCAGACGTTCATTAAGGGTCTATTACTTGCGGGAGTTTTCTCTAAGCGGCTCGAGTTTGGCCTGCGAGCTGCATTGAACACATCTAGGCCGAAAAGGGAGAGACGACAACGATGCCGTCTGCGGCGAAGGGATTTGTGCTAAAGGCATCGCGTGAGCGCGCATTGGGACTATTCCGCGGCTTGAACGATCTCCGAGTCTCTTGCTTTACACACTTTTACTTTGCCCATCTCAGCTTAAACGGCAAGTGAATCGAGTGTGCGCGTTCTTAAGGGTACGGAAGGAGTGCACACAATGAACAATGGAATGCCAACGGTGTTCTACGTAGACGACAACGCACGATCCAGAACGTTATTGAGCAGGGTGCTAGCAGAATGTGGGTTTGAAATGATCACAGCTGCCGATCCGGTAGAGGCGCTATGCCGGTGCAGAAGGATTCGTTTTGATTTGGCACTTCTCGATTATGACATGCCCTCGCTCACCGGCTCGCAGTTGGCACATGAGATCAAGCTTCTCGCGTCGACTGTTCCCGTTGTGCTCCTTTCCGGCCACGCCGCTCTTCCCGACACAGAATTAGCGTTCGTGGACGCACACTTCGGACATGGCACTCATCTCGATGATCTTGTAAAAACGATGCGCTGCCTGACCAACTCGCAGCCGCCAAGAGGGGTCATTCCCACCTCGGCGACGGCCTGGTCAGACTCGACCTAAATCCAACGAGCTTCACAGAGAGAGCAGCTTAGCCTCTCACTGGCAGGCATGCCCTATTGTCGAAACCATTCGTGGCCTACTGCACTCGCCGAACTTGTCCCCGGAGCTCGCAGCACAAGATCGGTCGTCATCAACGCGCAGCTGGAGAGGTTTGGCCGACGACCATTTCTGTTCGTGGGCCGCTGACTTGATCACAACATAGTACGACACGACAGACAGAAAGGAGCCGTATGCCCCCCCCGTTCTCCCCCATGGCGGTTCTGGTGTTGGCATTGATTGCAGGACCCCGGACCCTCAGCGCGGCAGTAAACCACGCTGACCCAGACGTTCCTGCGCCAGAGGTGCAGAAGTATTCTTCCACGCCGACAAATAATGAACTACTGACCGAGGTACTTAACCCTGAGCCACAACTCCCCCGTGGTCCGAACGAAATTCTTGAAGACTACGAGGCTGAAATGGTGAAGATCACGAGCCGTATGTCCCATGAGCTAGCAGAAATTTGCGAGGCCATCGGGAACGGTCAACTCTCACGGAAACAGGGTGAGTACCTAGCGCGGGAACGATATCAGATCGCGATGATGCAGTTTCAATTGTTCAGCGCGTGGCACGCGATTCTGGAAAAAGCTATGGCACAAGCTTCCGCAGCACAGACAAAGGAAGATCCCTCGCCGACTGGGCAGGCGTTGGTTCTAGCGCTGCCGTTTTCTTCGTTACAACTTGATTCCTCTTTAGTGCAATATCTGGGACTAACGCCAGCGCAAATCTCTGCCATTGCGCAGGTGATGGAAAGAGAACGCCCCTACGTTGCTCCACTGATCGCCGAACTCGATGCGACGCGACAAAAGCTGGAGATGGCGACTCGGAATGTGCATCCCGACCAGAAACAAATCTCGTCCCTGGCACTCACACAAGCACGTCTGCTGACGAAATTGGTCACCGAAAACTCGGACTTGCAAGCCAAGATCTCGCGTTTGTTGAACCCGGAACAGCGAAGGAAAATCGAGAGACTCAGGCAGGGCAATGAACTGAGCCGGGGAAGAGGCGAGTAGGTTCAGGATCCTCTTCCGAAACCCTCACACGAACGGGCGGCGCCCCGAGGGGTTCAAGGCTTCTTGCGAGCACGTCCTGCATCGTCTTCTCCAGTCTCTGTTCCGCTACAATCCACTTTGGCCGCGTCGTTCTCTTAATCGCGGTGGCTTGAACTGTCAGACCCGATCGGCGTCGAGTCCCTTGTAATGGGTCTTCCAGGGATCATCGAGCGATTGGTCGAGAGCACGAGGGCAGCGTTCTGCTTTCCCCAGGTTTTGAGGCCTTCAACGATGTACGACCGAATGCTGGCGTTCTTCAAGAATATCCAAGCCTCGTCGATGAAGAAGGCTTTGTTCTGTTCGCGGTAGGCCCGCGGTGCAGTATTCTGAGAATCGGGAGGAAGTTCATGGATCAACCGACGCCCCTACGCTTCGTCTTTTACTTCGCCGCGTCACCAGAGAAGGTTTGGGAAGGCTTCGTCTCTCCAGAAGCCAACCGCGTCATTTACATGGGAGCGGAGCTTGAAATTGACCTCAGGCCAGGGGGCTCTATGAAGTTCGTGGGCCCGGGGCCTGACGGTACGCCCACCACATACGTTCGCTGCCAGATCTTAGGTGTTGAGCGGCCGAATCTCCTCAGATATACCTTCGCCATGGGCCAGTCGGAAAAGACCTCACGCGTTACCCTGGAGCTCACTCCTGAATCGGAGGCCACCAAAGTTGCAGTCACCCACGATGAGTGGGAACAAGATGATGACCGGACCTATGCCGCTTGCGCCGATGGTTGGCCGCGTATCCTTTCGCGACTCAAGACTCTGATTGAAACCGGAAAAACCTTCAAACCTCACTGAAATTGAGAGGCCACCCGTAGTCACCGACCGCGGACCGAACAGCGCCGAGTCCAGATGGGGCGCAGATTTCGGCATCGTGGCGTCAATAGTGTCCAAGAGAGAGACCACAGAGAAGGCCGTATTGGGTCAGGCGAAAAGAGGCTCTTTGATCGACCTTCCGGCGCAGGCGGCGGAAGAGTTTCGCAGGCGAGTAGTCAAGATGTCAGCCCGACCAGAGCGACAATCGGCCTCGAAGTGCCCAACGCGTCGTATGTCCAACCAACTGTCCGCATCATTGAGGTGCCCACTATGCGCGGCACGGTGCCCATACAGCATTCCTTCAGGTGGTATGAACACAGGGTGCCGCCACCGAACGCCGCCGAGCCCGTGATCCTCGTTGCAGAGCCGCTTCCTCTCGGCCGCTATCTGTGTGCGGAATTACTTCGCTGTCTGCACTGCGACCAACGTAGGGAACTTGTCGAGGGACTCGCAACCACCTCGCTAACCTCCCTTCGCATTGAGGCACGAATCGTCCAGTAATTTGTCGCGATGACTTCATCGAGCGAAGCGCGCAATGTTTCGGACACCAGTGCGATAAAGATCAGATCGATATTCAAACGAAGGAACGCAATTAGGATCTCGGGACGAAGCGAATGCATCTACCACAAATCATGCAAAATCTTCGTTCTCTTCTTTCCTGGGGTGCTCATTGCCATCTCGGCGGTGAGTTGTACACCTTCGGCGTTGCCACAGACCGCAAGTTCCCCCCGTTCGGCTGTCGCTCCCGCGGATGTCACACTACCGGACGATCCATCAGCCTCGAAGACCGAAGTAAGACCCGCAGTGGATCCTTCCACCGCCGAAGGGGAACAAACAAAACGCATTTTTGGCATTATTCCCCAACTTCCGCTCCGTCTCGGTTGATGCAAAGCTGCCGCCACTCTCTGCTGGAAGCAAGTTCAAACTGATGTTCCAGGACAGCTTTGATTACTCATCATTTATCTACGTTGGCATTCTCGCCGGAGTGGCCCAAGCCCAGAATTCGTATCCGGAGTTTCATCAGGGTGCGGCTGGCTATGGTCGCTACTATTGGCACACCTTCGCCGACAATCTGGGTGGAAACCTGATGAGGCGATCGTGCCAACACTCACCCGGGAAGACCCTCGCTACTACACACTTGGCCGGGGCGGGTTCGTGCGCCGTACTGGCTATTCTATCTCGCGTCTATTCGTCACGCGCACTGACGGTGGCGGCCGTTCCCCCAACATCTCCGAAATCGTGGGGAACGGGGCAGCAGCCGGAATTGCTAATCTCTACTACCCCAGCCAGGACCGCACCTGGACGAAGACGGGGCAGCGCTGGCTCACCCAGGTCGGCCTTGACACTGACGCTAGATTCACCTGGACGGCTACTAATAATCTGCAATCCAACCACGGTCAGCGCACCAAGTACTCCAGATCAACTGCTCAAACCCAACATGGGCAATGTTGGATGGGCGGCCTGCTGCGAGGAAATCACGGATATTCCTCCTATCGAATG
>Ga0137419_10000745_pt1 | contig 12682 bp, 11 predicted proteins | sample CZODoug3_1_2_16f_FD_108279 | JGI IMG/M metagenome (GOLD analysis project Ga0137419, IMG submission 108279) | Vadose zone soil fungal communities from Angelo Coast Range Reserve, California, USA - CZODoug3_1_2_16fungal (Illumina Assembly) | ecosystem: Environmental > Terrestrial > Soil > Vadose... | reverse complement strand
GTTGGCGTCACCTGCCAGGTCCAAGTCGTGGTGTCAAGCGTAGTCACAGCTGTTGGTTGACTCTCTTCGGGGCGCGGCACGATATCAAACCCTTGACCCCCACAAGCGCGCGACCATTCGCGAAGAGTATCGAACGCGCTTTGTATGGATCAGGATGCCGCTATTTGCTGTGAGTGCGCGAATCAACGGTCCCTCAGAGGCGTCACGCCCTACGGGACGCACAGACAGAGCCACAGTCGATGAGTGGTCAAGTTGCATTTCGGCCGGAGCGGTAACGGAGGCCTGGCCTAGAGGCAACGCACATACCGCAAGATCCACGGGCTCAGTGCTGCTGCACCGCACTCTTGAAACGCGTCCCGGCGGTGGTGGAGGTCGCACGATAAGGATGGTTGCAACTACAACCACGAGCGCACCGATCGCAGCTTGCGGCCAGCGCACGCGCCGATGGAGCATACTCCGAATCGCGTTTCCGCGCCCCATTATTGACATCTAGCGCTCCCACGAGCATGGCTCAACTTTGCCCGTACGCCTCGGCGTATTCGCCCAGTTAGTCGAAAACAGAGAGATCCGCGAACGCAGTGGGTTGAAGTCGATCAAAGCCAACTTGAGGCACTTTCAGATACCTCCACCGTTGGGATGTCAGCTGCGTCGCATTCTCACACCATAACCGGGCGGCACGATCCTTGTGAGCGACATCAGGGTCTTCACGTCCCTTCGTCTCGATCAGCCGATGTGAACCGTCGGCGAGTACAGCTACGAAGTCCGGTTCGTAGTACCGGAGGCTCGCGGCGCTGTCAGTGTACTCGATAACGAAGCCGAACTGTGACGGCAGTTTGGCGAACGCCGCCACGTCCCGGGCATCCTGAAGAAACCGCGCGAAGCGCTCCTCGAACTCGTTATCGCAAGCCGCCAGGCTGAAGATCGTCTTCGACGCGACAAAGGAGTTGGGGCGCGAGTACGGATACGGTGGGGTCTGGCTGAGTCGCCGAGTAGCGAGGAGCTTGGGCACCTGATCCTCCACGACTACTGCCCGTAGTGCCTTCACAAAGAGATCCACAGTGACGAAACGGGCGACGTTGCTCGAAATCGCCTGTATCATCTGCGGTCCCTCAAGCTCCACCCGCTTGCCGAAGGCCTTCGTCGCGAGGAAGTCCCGCACCTTGGGAGCCAGAGCAGCGAACTGCGACGGCAGTTTTACATCCTGGGCGATGCGCTTGGCGTAGTAGCTGATTACCTCTTGCGCCGTCTGCGGCTCGGGCATCCGATACTCTCGCTCGATGAGCTTCTCCATCGTGATGACATCATAACCCTCGTAGCGGAACTTCTTCGCTTCTTCGCTCCCTTCTTTCATCGGGAAGGGGGGGCAAATGAAGGTGCTGACATCAAGGCTGGCGATCTCCTCTGCCAGCGTCTTCTTCCGCACCAGGATCGGCGACAGGGTAGGGATCTCGATATCCTTGTCGGACCTACCTGACTCCGGTGAGATCGTTCGAATGACGAGGTGGTCCTTGCCCAGCTCGAACTTCTCGAGCTTGAGCTCCTCATCCTTCTCGAGCTGGTCTACCAACTCCATGAACTTGCGCGTGCCGATAACGTCCACGCGCTCCTGATATCCGGTCCCCTCCCCACGGAACATGAGCCGGAGCCCGCGGCCGAGGGTCTGTTCCGGGAGAATGTTGGCTTTGGATGAGTAAGGACGGAGGCCCACAATCACCGTGACGCTCTGGACATCCCAACCTTCCCGCAGCATCAGCACGCTGACGATGGCGTTGACGGGGCTCGTATCCAGGTCGACCTCCCGCGCCGCACGACGGGCCTCTTCCTCCCCGTCTCGGGCGATGTCGCCGCTACGGTTGGTGTGAATAACGAGCAGCCGGTCCGCGGCGAATTCCTTCGGGTATCTGCTCCGCAGGAACTCCGCCACATCATCTGCGTCCGCAGTCTCATTCATCATCACGAAGAGCACTGGCCGTTTGCCGAAGGGCTGCAACTGGTCGCGGTATTCACGCCACCGCTCAACTCCAGCCGTGAGATATGCCTTGTACCGCGTGCTCGCCACGTTCGACTGCGCCTCGCCAATCCCCACCGTGATGCCTTTCATCGGCCGCTTCACGATGCCGTCAATGATGGCCTGCTTTAGCGGGTAGTCGAACACCGTCCAGGTGAACAGTTCACCGCGCTTGCCGTAGCGCGGCGTCGCAGTCACGTCCAGTTCGGCGATCCCGGCACCGTTCGCTGCGAGACGGTCGTGCAGGCCGCGGATGATCTCATTCCATTTAAGCTTTTCGTCGTGCGTGTGGTGGGCTTCGTCGTTGACCACCAAGCAGGTGCTGCCTCGCGCCACGATTCTGTCCACGAACCCGACCGTCTGCTCGGCGGATGTCGGTGGCTTAGGACCGAGAACCGCAGTCATCGGGTCAGGTTCGTCGTCGTCGTCGGAACGGTCGTGGAGCTGCTGGATGTTCGTGAGGTAAAGGGCACCGCTCGATGAAGCGCCTTCTCCGTCGCCCCGCAGATAGACGTCCAAGTCCCAGTACACCTTCAGCTCCGGGGGGATGATGGGGTCTGTACGGAAAATCATGCCGTTCCCGAAGTCTGCCCGCAGGCGCTCGTACACGATTACGTTCGGCGCAAGGACAAGGAACGTGCGGGCGAAGTCTTCCTGTCCCTCGGCCACCGCATTGAGGTACTGCCATGCGACTGCTAGCGCGATGACTTTGGTCTTCCCGCTCCCGGTGGCCATTTTGAGGCAGTACCGGGCGAAATCGTCGTGCTGTAAAAGCTGGATGTCAGGCCGCCGGACAAACGTTTCCAGTAGAGTCTTCTGCCGTCGTACCTCCTCTACTTCGTAGAGGTAGATCAGCGTTTCAATCGCGTCCTGTTGAAATGGGTGATAACGGAACACGCGCCCTCCTCCGCCGCGGCGGTGGCCATCGGGGGGGAACCACCACGTCAACAGAGTGCGTGTCGTGTCGCTGATTCCTCGGTAGCCCTGTGCCTTCCAGGAGGCCACAGCCTCGCGGATCAGCGGGACGGCCGGGGCGGTGGTGCCGCGGGCTTCGAGGAGGTCCGTTTGGGCGGCTGGCTTCTTCTTACGTCGCGCCACTACTTGACCTCAACTTGAATCAGCCTGGTCGTATCGTTGCCGAGGATATCGATGACCTTGACCACGATCCGGTATTTACCTGCCTCGTCATAGGTGTGCGATGTCTCGCGAGCGAGGGTGCTGTCCTTTCGTGTGCGGTAGCTCTGCCACTCGTTATGAAACGTGTCGTCCGAGTTGTTCCAATCGACTGCCCAGTAGTCAATCCACTGCTCCCAGTGCGTCACCGCCTTCTGGACCTCCTCCGGGACGTCGTCGAGAGGGATCATGAAGTCGGTCAACTTGAGCGTGACGGTGCGAGCCTTCTTGTTGATCCCCACGCTGAGCGCGGCTAGCTCAAAGAACTTGATGTCACCTTGCTCGACCGCCTTCTTCTCGAGCACTTCGCGCGGGATCCGAATCAGGCGAAGGTTGATACCGGCCAGCTCGGCTTCCTGCCTCGCGGTCTCGTTCAGCTCGAAGGCAAAGTCCCAGCCGAGTACGTCAATGCCGCTGCGTTGCGGAGCATCTTTGCCGCTTCCCACCGCTTTCCGGAACTCCGTGACGATTCCGCTCACGTCGGCGCGGGTGACAGGCGCATCCACACCACCGACGTGCACCATCCTGCCGGCCTTGCTACCATGTAGCCAGACGTAGCCCGCAACCGGCTGAGCGTGGTACAGGGAAAGGACGAATCGACGGTAGCGATCGGTCGCGGCTTGGGCGGCCTCGCCGAACTCCGCCACCTGCCAGGCTTGTCGTTCGTACTTTCCGAGATTCTGCACGACGAACGGCTTCACGGCGGGGATGCCGAGAAGGCGCTTTCGCGTGGTGTGGATGGCGAAGCGGCCGAGGTCGCAGGCAATCCAGCGGCGGTTGAGCTTCTCGGCCACGGCCGCCGTCGTGCCGGAGCCGCAGAAGCAGTCGAGGATGAGGTCGCCCTCGTTCGACGACGTCGTCAGTATTCTCTTGACAAGGCCCTCGTTCTTTTGGGTAGGATAGCCCACCTTCTCCCCGGAGAAGCTCATGATCTGTATCGAATCGAGAGGGTCCATAGGGGATCCGTTCCACACGTCGTCGATTGGATAGCCCTTTCCCTCGGGCTTCTTTCCGTCTCGTCGCACGTAATCAGCGGGATACGGGATGTACTGTTTGTTGAATACAGAGTCCTTCGGATTCTTGGTGTAGAACAGTATCGAGTCGTGATTGCGAATCCAGTTTGCCGCCACGCTCTTGTACCCTGATATCCAGCCGATCCGCCAAATGATTTCTCTCTGAAAACAATCGCGGTGAAACACCTCGTCGAGAATCGTCTTCACATAGTGGCCCACGTTTTCATCTAGATGCACATACAGGCTTCCCCGATCAGTGAGCAGTTCCCGGAGTAGAACCGCAGTTTCATAGAACCAGCGAGCGTAGCTGTCGAGGTCGTGCCCCCACGTATCCCGGTAGGCCTTTTGCTCGATGAGACTCGGTTCCTTGACGAACGTCGCTCCCTGGTCGCCATCCTTGTCCGGGTCGTCGGGGATCGTCGCGGTGTAGGTGAAGTTGGCACCGGTGTCAAACGGCGGATCGATATAGATGAGATCGACCTTGCCGGCAAACGCCTCCAGCAGGGATGGCAGGATGTATTTCTTGTCACCCCAAATCAGGCGGTTGCGCCAGTCGGTGGGACGGCCAGTGGCAAAGAGATCTTGATTCCTATCGCGGTCGGCGGCGGACTCGTTCACGGTCTCGACGGTCTGGAAGGGCAGGGCGATCCGCGGCGGGGCCACCTTGCGGCCCCTGTCGTCGTATTTGCCTTCCCAGATTAATTCGGCCATGGGTCGCGATCCCCGACTAGTGCTCGTTGATAGCTTGCTTGTTCGTTTCGACAGTCCACAAGCGGAATTGGAGCGAGTGTCTATTGGGGATGTGCATCACCTTAGCAACCGCGCTAGTCGTTCTTGGGTTGCCGTCACACCGGGAACGTACCTCTCCTACCGCGCGCCGCTAGCATCTGAATGGGTGATGCGACGACGACCCTCTGAAGTGGGCCAATCGAACTGGCCCTAGTACCGGGTGCTGTTGAATTCCTCGGAATCGTTCCTGCCTGTGCCCCGGCATGGCCATTCGAGACGGCAGTGCATAAGTCGTTCTGGCCCCAAATTACGCCCGGGAGTACGTTTTCACACCTCGCTGAAGGTCAAGCAACGGCGCTCATGAGGTCCGAGTTGGCAAAGGACCTCGGGTCCGGTTGCATGAGGACTCCAGAAGTGCGGTTCAACCCTAAGGGTGCGACTGAGGTGAATGTTTTTTTCGTTGGCGGAATTCACGGCTCAGGTAAGTCAACTCTTGGTCGACAGCTTGTTGGACCACTGCGGGCGGATCACGTAATTGCAAGCGACCTGATTGAGTACACGCCTGATTCTCACGACCCAACAAAAAAAAGCGTCGCTAACGTTGTCGACAACCAAGTCAGCCTTCTCCGTGAGTTCAGTTTGCGCGAGCAAGTTCGCCCAAATGTGGTATTAGACGGGCACTTCTGCGTGCTTGAGAACGCAGGCCACATCGTTCGGATTCCCTTGAATGTTTTTCGAGAGATTGATCCCATCGCGATGGTATTAGTGGAAGCAGAACCTACGGACGTGCAGGCCCGTCTTCGGCAACGTGAAAGTGCGTATGATCTCAATTTGATCAAACGGCTGATGTTCGAAGAACATTCTCACGCAGAGAGTGTGAGTCGAGAACTGGGAGTTCCATTGAAGGTTTGGAGGGGTGGTCACAGATTCCGGGAGCTTGTGGAATTTCTGCAAAGGGCCTCAAGAAAAGGCTAGGCGGCGGCACGTCTGGTGTTTTCGCGCCGTTCGGTATATCTTCGGTATCACATATCACTACAACCTCCAGATCCCAAGATGAAGGCTACACTTATGCGACAATGGCGCGTTCCTGGAGGTGAGGTTGCCCGAGATATGGGATTCCTGGGTTCCGGGCGTCTTGTCAAGGGATCAAGTTCACAAGCTGTGTGAAAATGGGCTTGTAAGCGGCGTCTCCAACAAAAACACCATTGACCATTCCTCGCTCGATCTACACGTCACGGACGAGGTCTATCATTTGGTCAAGGGGTCCGTGAAACCGTTCGGAGAAGGCTTTCTGAGAGAGGTAACCACGGAGGGACTAGCAAGGCGCGTCGAACCTGATTCGGCCGGCCAGTTTCCACTCCTACCAAAGAACACGTACCTATTCTGCCTCCGCGAACGTCTCGACGGTTTGAGAGGGAAGGCACTTTGGGGTCAGGCGACCGCGAAGAGCTCTGTGGGGCGGCTCGATGTTCTTGCACGCCTGATCGTAGACGGCATGAAGCGTTATGAGGGGTTCACTCCCGAGGAAATTAGCACGGGCAGATCCTCGATGTTCCTTGAGGTAACTCCAATAACGTTCCCCGTGCTCGTTCGTCCAGGCATTTCCTTGAGCCAGCTCAGGCTTTTTTATGGCTCGCCTGATGAGTGTGAGTTAAAGGGTCCAGAAATAGCTCGAACTTGCTTGGCTGGTCAGGGCACAGACCATCACCTTACTGTCGACCTAACGACCGTCGAGATTATCGGTGTTCGTGGTTGCGGCTTTCGTGCGAGGACCCCTTCATCCGTCGAGGAACCAATTCCTCTTTGGACAGATTCGAGCGTTTCGAAGCCAGATCCGTCCAACTGGTGGGAGCTGGTCCGACCTGATGCAGGGGATAGAATACGAATCACAAAGAATCACTTCTACATTTTACGCTCTAAGGAGCGACTTACCGTGCCTCCTGGAGTAGCGGTTTATGCGAGAGCAATCGATGAAGAGATTGGGGAAATGCGGATCCATTATGCCGGGTTCGCACATCCGTTATTCGGATGGTCTCGTGGTGATGCGTTGCGGGGTACTCCTCTGATCTTCGAGGTTCGTGGCCACGATGTTGATGTAAGTCTTCGCAACCGAGAGATACTTGCTCGCCTGAAGTTTTTCCGAATGTCGGAAGATGCGCCCGAAAGTGCGCAGGTCGATACATCATACAACGAGCAGAACCTAAAACTCTCGAAGTGCTTTGCGGAGTGGTCAACGGCCCCAAGAATGGTTGATGATGAGAGTTAAGACTAGAGATTTGGAGAGAACGTATGCTTGATTTGTTCCCAACACCATCTGTCAGGATCCAGCGTGTCTTGGCCGACGACGCGCGGCGCGGTACTGACGTGTTGAAACTTCTAAAAGAGCGTTTGAATGGACATGAGCACTATTACCCAGATATCAAGAGCTGGACATCGGTAAAAGTGATTCCGGAACTGAAAACAGGCAAACGGGTCGCGTACGTTGGTTTCCACGGTGATATCCCAATACTCGCTGCAGTTCTAAAACATGGTGAGCGAGCGAAGTTCTGCCACTTGAGTATTGAAAGTGGATTTCGGGACAACAAGCTCGGTCATCTCATGTTCTCACTCATGGCCGCGGAGGTGAGGAACTTCGCGACTGAGATCCATTTCACACTGCCTGAAGGTCTGTGGGAACGTGAGAAGGGGTTCTTTCAGACCTTTGGGTTCGAGTCGTCAAAACTGGCTTCCTCCCAGTATAGGTTGTTCGAGGAAGAGTTGCGCTGCTCTGCTCCGTTTGCTCACGTCTGGAGTCGGGTGGTTTCCCAGCTTCCAACACTACTGACGAGCACGGCGATAGCGGGCTTTCGAGTGAATGACGGCGTCGTACTATCCATGCACGAAAGACATGCGACTGCTGTTATACAGGGACGCAAGACCGTTGAGCTGCGGAAACGATTTGCAGATCGCTGGGTTGGGCGAGACGCCAGTGTCTATGCCGCCGGTGGGAGTGGCTCTCTCTTAGGCACTGTCACCATCCGTGATGTGACAAAGGGCACGCCTGAGGAACTCTGGGAGCGATTTGGAAACCGTATGGGTTGTACGCGTACGGAATTTGACAGCTACGCCGGCGATCGGTCGTGCTTGTATGCTATTCACTTGTCTCACCCACGCCCGTACGAGGCGCCCGTACCGTTGTCACAGCTTTCTCATTTGGTTGGTGAGACGATACGGCCACCGCAATCTCACAGCGCACACTCGGCGTCAGATCTTTGGGGAAAGGCATTGTCGCTCGCGGCGATCCTTCACAGCAAGGGTGAAAGCCTTCCATTAGGTGCCTAGAGCCCTACGAATCCTGTCAATTCGGCTTAGTGGTGTAGACGCACCTACGCGAAGTTGCAGCGTGCGTTGCGAGCTCAATCGACGAGGCAGCGTGGCGGTCGTTGTACAGCACGACCAGCCGGTCGTTCGATGAGCCATCCACTGGCAGGATCGCGGTAGAGGTGATCAACCACCATGGCGATGAGGTTCTGAAGGTGTTCGGGATCAACTAAAGGTCGCAAGTCGCCGTGTCTCCTAAGTCCCGCTGGCCCACAAGTCCGTATAGCTCTGCATCAAAAGCCGAGGGTACTCACGGTGGAGCGCCGCGAAGCGCCAAAGTACAACATCCACTACTGGTATCGGGTCCTGCACAACGTCGGCGATGGCAGCACACATTCCTTGCGCCGATGAGAATCCAAACATGGCCGCTATCCTTACCAGGTGGCGATCTGGCTTCGCGACTTGCAATCCGATGTTCTTTGCCAAGTGAAACGAGGTCACTGGTCCTATGAAGGGCAGGCTTTGGAGGTAGCTAACTCCGCGAAGCACTAGGTCGGCCCGGATGCCTTCGAAAGTGACCGCAGCGACCTGTCTAGATATGTCGATGATTGCGTCAATCTTCGAACGGTGGTTGAAGGCAGCTAGCGCTCGTCGTCGACACGACCGTCGTTCCACGACTATCTCCTGCGCGGAACGCCAGCCCAAGAAGGCCTCACTGAGGTCGGCGAATCGGCCACGGACGACGGCTTCCCGCATGCCGGAGCACAGTATGACCCATGCCGCCTCACGAAGAAACCCGGGTTCCGTGAGTCCATTGAGCGTGACAGTTCCCTGCCACTCAACCTCCCAAGCGAAGCCGGCCTCTATGACGCCTCGCTTAACGTCGAGATACATGGACGCCAGAGCCCGACAATCAGCTGCGCTCAATTCTCAAACGTCCGCGCCTGATTGGTCGCACTGCTCCGCGCAGTCGCTCGGGTGTGTCGCCACCAAATAACCCATCGTAGAAGCGTGAGGGAAGCGGCTGGCAAACGATCCAGGGCTCGGCTCACAAGTACCTTGCGGTTGTGAAGCGCCTTGAGTCGAACAAACTCTCGGTCTGGGATCGGTATGATGTCCTCCAAGAGAGCGTCTCCCTCTTGGAGTGCACGAACGAGATCCGCTTGCCTTCCGCCCCCTACACTCTCCAGTTCGTGCTTGACGCGGCGATACAGCGCTTTTACACGCGCGAGCCTCTCCACCGCTTTCCCGTGTCTTTCTGAACGAGCCTTCCAGTCGACTCGCAACTGGACCAGGGACACGAAGAAGACGACCCCCGCGCAGAGACCCAAGATCAGGCGGGCCCGATCATCACTCGCCCCAAGGTACCGTAGGAGTGCGGGATCAACGAAAGTGAGCAGGCAAAGCACGACAGAGAAGGCAAGCCCCGCAACGTCGACGGACGCGGCGCGCCAAGCATACCTGTCCCTCAAGATGGAGTGCGCGGTTAGCATCATGTCCACGACCCTTCGGCGACGCCCTAGCTCGGGCACTCCATGATCTTCCACCTCAGCCTTCAAACAGAGCAGTGACTTGGTCGACTGATCGCGCCGCATCTGCATTGCGGATACGCCTCGCGACACGATCTAGCGTGTCACTGAGGAGTCGTCGTTCAAGGCTTCCTGTGCGCCCGAGGTAGGCATCGACATGCCCAGACTGGCCGGTCGCGTCGGGAATCGGTACGCGGACGAGTGAGGACGCTTCAGAAAAGAAGTAGTGCAACATGTCCTTCAGGGATTGAGGGCCGCGGTATCCGCGAAAGACCTCGACAGCAAGGGCTTCGGTGTGATATCCGCTGAGCCGCTGGCGCTCGGGCATGACGCCGAGGATGGCTTTTGCAAGTTTGATGACAGGAACAACCTTCGCACCGTGCGCAGCATTCAAGCTTGTCAGTGAGATGGTGAAGTCGCGGGGTGTTATGTGCGCCCAACCGGAAGAATCGGCACTTGCGATTCGATAACCCTCCGCGGTCTTCACAGCCGGCAGTAGCTGTATCTCTACGTCGTCGAATCGCAGCGTTACCGCGAGCTGACCCTCCGCAACTTCGGCCTGATCGCCGAACTCAGCTTGCAGCCGCTCAGCGAAGTATTTCTTCACCTGAACGGGATTGAGGTCTGCCAGCTCAGACTTATTCAACAGTACTAGGGAGTCAACGTCACTTAGACCATCGACGAACGTGTGCTTGGCGACTGACCCGCCGAAGCGAAGGTCGAGTGTACCTTCGAGGTCCTCGTTAAGTGCTGTCTTGATTTCATCAAGGCGTCGCCCGATCGCATCCGCGTCACGGTCGTTGACGTCCTTCAACAACGCTTGAAGCGCCTGATTGGAGGCCGCTTGGTACTCTTGGTCGTCTGACGAGCCTTGAGACGCCTCGAGATCTCGCGCCGCTTTCTTCGGATCCCGCGCGAAGTACCCACTACCTCCTGACCCGCCCATGTCACGCAACCTTTCGCGGTGATTTGACTCTCGGGTTTCGTGTCACTAGGAGTTCGTAGGCCTGCTGAAGCGGCTCGCTATTTGGCGTGAGCTTAGAGAAATCGCCCTCGGTAACAAAGCGACGCATCTGCATCGTCAACTGTGAAAGCTGAATGAGGTTTTCACGGAGGGTGAGGATCTTCACCTGATCGTCTGAGTGGTGCACACCGTATTGCCTGACGGCGGAGTTCTGTCGATACAAAGCCGCCCCATCCTGGTAACCGAATCGAAGCCATGTGAGCCCATCGAAAATCTCTGCACCCGCGATGAAGTAGAGTGGCACAGTGATCGGGTCAAGCCCACCGAAAATGTGAATAGGCAGCCTGCGAAGGTCAGCGTCGTCCAATGCCAGACGGATCCGTGAAATGTTGTCCATTCTCTCGATCATCGAATTGCCCAACTCCTTCTCCGTCACGCCAAGGATGTGGAATTGGCCTATCGATTGCGTGCTGGCTGCGACATCAGCGACCGAAATGAAGCGATGTCTCTGTGTCCGGGGCTTTATCAGAAGAGCATGAAGGTGGTTTGGATAGCGCTTCAAGAGTCCATAGGCCTGGTCCGCTTGCCGCGCCACTGAGCCACGGCGATCGAGGCTTACAAACACCGCAGGAATGTAGGTCGGCCACTTGTCGTAGATGTCCATCAGCTTGTTCTCGTCCCACTCGAGAGGCTTCGTATCGTGGGCAAACGTGGCAGACAAGTCCTGATAGTCGGACGTCTCGTATCCGCCGCTATCGACAAATGTGACATCGGTGAGGGCGCTACGTGGCCTGGAGAGATGTCCATGGTGTAGATCGTATGCGCTTATGAGCATTGATTCCGTGAGTTGTTCTCGGGATATGTTCAACAGCCTCGCCACCTCGGCCGGACCTCGTTCCCGGAGTCCAAACCCCTTGCTGGAGAAAGATGGTACCAGTAACGGTGTGACGAGCGAGGTCCCGACTGGATGAGACACGGTTGTCGACCTAGCTAGCATGCAGCGCCTCGAGATCTTTGCACGACTCGCACGAGCCACAGGGTTGCCTTTGCCCAATAAGGCAGCTGTAGGTGAGATGCAAGGGGAGTCCTCGATCTAGTGCGAAGTCGTATATGTCTCTTTTCGTCCATGCTGCGAATGGTGCGTCGATTCGCACTCTGCCTGCACAGTACGCGTCGTAGATGCCTTGCACTTGGTCAACAAAAGCAGACGAGCAGTCAGGATACGGGGTCCCGGCATGGATCCCCAGTGATATGAGTCCAGACTCTGCCTCGAAGCTGATCAAGGCGACGATGAGCAAGAGCGCATTCCGTCCTCGAATCGCCCCGATGGCGCTGCTGGATCCGGCTATGCGTACACGTCTTAGCGGCACCCTGAGTTTCTTACAAACCGCGCCGACAGCCTTGGACTCCATCGCTCTTGCTGGTTGACCGTAGTCTACGAACAACGCTGTGACAGGTTGATGGCGCGCTCGGTAGTAGCAGAGGCATGCGGTCGAGTCCAGTCCGCCACTGGCCAGCACCAGACACGGAAGTCGCCGAACGCCCTTGATTCGCACAACGCCTCCAGAAGTTCGCCACACAATACGGGGCGTTGCATGTCGCAGCGCAAGCCCCAGGGCAGGGCGAATCGTTTCTCGGACGTGCTGTCTTCAAACAAATCCGATCGGTTCGCCCCTGGACCAGGAGACTGCTCCACTGATCACAGCCACTCCGCCACTCCCCCATGATGCGAACACGTCCCCTGTCGACTCTTGCTGAAGCTGAACGTCCCGTCTCGACACCTCGCCGACGCTCCGGCTGGCGGCTGATTGTCCGGCGTACGCGTCGGCGACGCCACCTCTTGTCCCCGTGAATTGATGTATCCGGGGCCCTGCGCGATCGGCTGCGGCTCGGCAGTGAGGTACTCCTCGAGCACGTAGCCCGCGAGCTTGTACACCGCGACACTGCACCACCCCTCGGCGCACTC
>Ga0137419_10000743_pt1 | contig 12685 bp, 8 predicted proteins | sample CZODoug3_1_2_16f_FD_108279 | JGI IMG/M metagenome (GOLD analysis project Ga0137419, IMG submission 108279) | Vadose zone soil fungal communities from Angelo Coast Range Reserve, California, USA - CZODoug3_1_2_16fungal (Illumina Assembly) | ecosystem: Environmental > Terrestrial > Soil > Vadose... | reverse complement strand
TGCGGTTGCGCTCTACGCATACGATCCGCGCGCCACGATGCTTGCCGCTCCGACAAACGCGGCATTTGGTGGGCCCAATTTTGACGAGCTTTACTTTGCGAACTTGAATCGTTGGCATATCTGCCGGGTCAAGACTGGTGTGCGCGGTCAGTTGCTGGCCAATAGGCGTTAGTCTTGCCGTCGGAGAGAAGGAAAGTCATGCGAATTACGGACGTGCGATGGACGCCTGCCTACATCCCGATCGAAGCTCCATTGCGCTACGCATTCGGATCTCATCCTGGCTTTTCCCGAATCATCGTGGAAGTGCTGACAGACGAAGGGCTCATCGGCCTGGGAGAGTGCTATGGCGGTCCCAGTCGCGAAGGGCAGTTGGCGGAAATGCGCCCGCAGCTCATTGGTGAAGATCCGTTCAACATGGAGCGCATCCGCTGGAAGCTTGCTGCGCCGACGAATTTGAAACTATTTGGCAATGTGCTGGGTTTCTCCGCATTGGAATTTGCGTGTCTCGATTTGCAGGGGCAGGCGCTCGGGAGGCCCGTTTGTGATCTGCTCGGTGGCAGATTGCGCAGCGAAGTCCCGTTTGCTGGCTACCTATTTTACCGGTACCCTGATGACGAGAAGCGCGGTGAAATCTCCGACGCCCAGCAGATGGTCGAATTCGCACGCGAGCTCGTTCAAAAACACGGTTTCGAAACTCTGAAATACAAGAATGGCGTTCTGCCGCCCGATGAGGAAATTGAGACCTTCATCGCACTCCGCGAAGCGTTTCCAAAGCTAAAGCTGCGCATCGATCCGAACGCGGCATGGACTGTGACCACGGCCGTGCGTGTGGCACGAAAGCTTCAGGAACAAGACGTTGAATACTTTGAAGATCCGGTTTGGGGCATGCGCGCCATGGCCCGCGTGAATGCCAAGACGCCAGGAATGGTTCTCGCATCCAATATGTCCGTGTTTGCCTTCGAAGATTTAGTGCCCACCGCCATGCTGGATATTCTTGACGTCGTTCTGCTCGATCCGCACTGGTACGGCGGCATCACTCGCGCTCGCCAGGCAGGCCAGGTCTGCGAAGCTCTTGGCATTGACGTCGGCATGCATAGCGGAGCCGAGTTCGGCGTTTCACAAGCGGCGATGATTCACCTTGCCGCAACCGTGCCGAATCTCGTGGCCGCGCCGGACTCGCACTATCACCATCTCACCGACGATATCCTTGAGGGCGGAAAACTTCCGTACCTGCCGGGTGGCAAGATGGCCGTGCCCAGTGGTCCGGGACTGGGCGTTCGCCTCGACCGCGACAAGCTCGCCAAGTATCACGAACTTTCCATGAAAAGAGCGATGGGTTCCTGGATCGAGGATCCTCGCCGCCCAGGAGCAGTCACGATTCAGCCCAAATGGTGACTCTTTGAAGAAGCTTCTTAGCGGGACATTATTTCTGCTGCCGTTGTTTGCGCTTTCTGTTTGCGCGGCGCGGACTGCTACCCAAGAGAAAGTGGTATGGCAAATCGGCAAGTTCGACGTGTCCTCCGCCGAATTTCGCAGCCAGGGAATCGACTACGCAAATCCAAAATCCGACGCTGTCTATCGCGTTGGGCAGAGCAACGATGCGGAAGATTGGCCGCGCTTTCAGCCTGGTCCCGCGAACGGCTTGGCCGGAGGAAGGCTGCACCCATTCACGATTCTGTTCGACTTGCCGGAGAAACCTGCGGGCGTCTACCGGCTGACGATAGCCATCTTGTACGAAACGCCGCGGCTCTCCCATCTTCGCGTCGATATCAATGGGCATACAGGTTCCTTCTACTTTCAGCCGAAGTTGAGCTATGCAGCAGGCGATTGGGAAGGCACGTTTGTGCCGCAAACTTCCGCGGACACGAAAGTGATCGAGCTCCCTGCCGCGTGGCTTCAGCAGAATGAAAATCGCCTGGTCTTGACCGCTCTCGATTCTCCGGACGCTGTCGAAAACTCGCTCGGTTCCATAGCGCTTGGCCATACGGGTTTGGTCTACGACGCGCTGAATCTGACGCAATCGCCCGCTGAAAGATATGCCGCCGGCCAGGTCACCGCAAGTGTGGAACCTACGATTTTCTATCGCTCGGAAATATCTGGATTGGAAGAAATTGTGGAAGCACGCATGTCTTTTTCCGCCATGCCAAAGAATGGAGAAGCCTCGCTGAGTATCGGAGGCAAACCCATCGTCCGGACTTTTGAAGCCTCCGGCGATTTTGGAGAGGTGTTTCTCGAATTTCCCGTGCCGGAGTGGCAGGGAGCACTACTTGCCATGTTTCAGATCAAGTCCAGCTCATCCCGCAAATCATTTCCGGTAAAGCTCGTGCCGCAGAAGAAATGGACCGTCTTCATTGTTCCGCACGAACATCTCGACATCGGATTTACGGACTACCCGGACAAAGTCGCCGAACTCCATTCCCAGGCGGTCGATGGAGTCTTGGATCTGCTTCCAACGCACCCCGAGTTTCGCTGGACGCTCGATGGCTCATGGGTGGCAGAACAATATCTGAAAGGCCGCTCCCCCGAAAAACAAGAGCAGTTTCTGCAAAGCATTCGCGACAGCAAAATCACGCTGCCCATGCAGTATGCGAATCAACACACGGGTGTTGCCTCGCTCGAAGGCTTGATCCGCTCCTTGTACCCGAGTGTGGCTCTGGCAAAAAAATATTCCCTGCCGATCGGCGCCGCGCATATCACGGACGTTCCTTCCTATAGCTGGTCCTATGCTTCGATCCTGCATGATGCCGGGGTGAAATATTTTGCAGCGGCGAGCAACTCTTGGCGTGCTCCCGTAGTCTTACAGGGGCGCTGGAACGAAAAGTCGCCGTTCTATTGGGAAGGGCCCGATGGCGGTCGCGTGCTCATGTGGTATTCGCGAGCGTACCTTCAGCTTTCGACGATGTTCGCCACACCGCAACGGTTGGACGCCGTCAAAGATGCGTTGCCCGTTTTTCTACAGGCTTATTCGGGCGCCGGCTACATTGCAAACGCGGCCATTATTTTTGGCAGCCAGCTTGAAAATACCGCGTTAAACAAAGACCAGGCGGACCTGGTTCGCAACTGGCAAGCTCGTTATGCGTGGCCCCGGCTTCAATATGCGAACTTCGCGGAGGCCATGTCGAACATCGAACAACAATTTCATGGAAGACTCCCTGTTTTTCGCGGTGATTTTGGCCCTTACTGGGAAGATGGCTTTGCTTCGGATAGTTTTCACACCGCTATGCACCGTCAAAATCAACAGCGAATCCTGACGGCGGAAAAGTTCGGCACCATTCCGGCAGTTCTCGACCCGTCTCTCCGTCCAGACGAATCCATTCTCGCGGCGGCATGGAAAAACACTCTACTCTTCGACGAGCACACCTGGACCTACGTTGGCGCAACCACGCAACCGGACAATCAGCAGACCATAGATCAGCTTGCCATAAAACGCGCCGAAACCACGAACACAAGAGAAGCCATTACCCGGTCGATTCACCGCAGCTGGGCACAGTTCGAATCGTTCCTTGCACCGAAAGACGCATCCCTCGCCGTCTTCAATTCGGTCAACTGGCGGCGAAGCGGTTTTGTGGAAATGGATCTTTCCGACGGGCAAGCGCTCTTCGACACGGTCACCAACCGTGAAATTCCCTTCGAAACCATTTTCGTTGGCAGGAGCGCGCCGCTTCCCGGTTTTGGTGGAGGCTATCGCCGTGTGCGCTTTCTCGCTTCGGATATTCCCGCGATGGGTTACAAACTGTTCGCGGTTAGAACTGCGAAGGAATCTACGAATGTTCCCGCGAAAGGCGAGGGAACCACGCAGAGCGACACGACAATTGAAAACTCCTACTTCCGTGTCACCTTGCATCCCGCATCCGGTAGCATTGCGAGTATCTGGGATAAGCAATTGAACCGTGAACTCGTCGATACCAAGAGCCCGTATCCTTTCGGCGCATACGTGTACGTTACAGGTGCCGACGACATGCCGAATAACAGCCTCTATCGGTTTGGCGCCGCATTGCACCCGCCGTCGCTAACTCCGACCGCGGCAAGCAAGAGCAGAATCGTCTCCGTTCAGCGCGTTCCCTACGGCACGGCTATAGTGTTAGAGTCCTCCGCGCCGCACACACCCAGTATCCAAACTCGGATCACCCTGCTGGATTCCGAAAAGCGCATCGAGTTTCGCTACGAGATAAAAAAGGAGTCAGTGCTGAGCAAAGAAGCGGTTTACATTGCGTTTCCATTTGCCGTGGAAGATCCACGCTTCACCTATGAATCCCAAACCGGTTGGATCGATCCGGCCAAGGACGAACTTCCCGGCGGCAGCCGTGAATGGTACGCCGTGAACCATTGGGCGGCAGTTTCTGGCGCTGGCGTTTCTGCTGCCATTATTCCTCGTGACGCTCCTCTCGTAAACTTTGGAGATATCGTGCGCGGAAACTGGTCTACGGAATTCCAGCCAAAAACCTCCACGATTTTTTCCTGGCTCATGAGCAACTACTGGGGTACTAATTTTGCTCCCGCTCAAGGAGGAGAGTTCACCTTCCGCTATGACCTTGTCAGCGGGGAGAAGCTGAACCCTGCACAATTGACGCGCGCCGGTTGGGAGGCCATGACTCCGCTCGAATCCGACATGGTCAACGCGGCATTCGCTCCGGGCCCTCTCCCTGCTACTGAAGCAAGTGTGCTCCAGATGGACAATCCAAACGTGGCAATCGTGACCTGGAAACGCGCGGAGAACCGCGAAGGAAATATTCTCCGCCTCACCGAACTTGCCGGACACGAGCAGCGCGTCCGAGTCTCCAGCCCATTCTTTAAAGTGGAAAGTGCGAGGGATTCCTCGGTTCTCGAAGAACAAGGCGAAGCGCTCGATGTTGCAGCAGGTCAACTCGAGTTCACCATGCGCCCATTTGAAATAAAGACGATCTTTTTCACCGCTAAAAGTAGCCTCGTTTCGCCCTCATCCGGCGCACTTCCAGCAAGGAGCGGCCAATGAGCATTCGCTTCGACAACAAAGTTGTGCTTGTAACCGGAGGCGCAATGGGAATCGGCTACGCCACCGCGCAGAAGTTTGCCGATCTAGGGGCGAATATCGCGATTCTGGATCGCGATGCGACCACCGGCGGTAAGGTCACCCGCGAGCTTCAATCCCGAGGGCACCGTTCAGAATTTTTTCCATGCGATGTTGCCGACGCTCCTCAAGTGGACCGTGCCGTGCAATCCGTGCGCGAAGAGCTAGGCGGCGTGGACGTTCTCGTGAGCAATGCGGGTATCCAGCGCTACGGCGACGTCACCGGCACGACTGACGACCTCTGGGAAGAAGTGATGAGAATTAATCTCAATGGCTGCTTTCACGTCGCCAAGTCCACAATTCCGCTGATAGCGGCACGTGGAGGGGGAGCCGTGGTTGTGGTCGCTTCGGTTCAGACATTCACGGCTGTTGGAAACTCTGCGGCCTATGTTACGTCGAAGCACGCCTTACTCGGTCTCGTTCGGGCCATGGCTCTCGACTATGCCGGCAAGAACATTCGTGTAAATTGCGTTTGTCCCGGCGCGATTGACACGCCTATGTTGCGCTGGGCCGCCAGCCTGGATTCGAATCCCGAAAATGTAATCAATACCTGCAATCGCATGCATCCACTCGGCCGCATTGGGCGTCCCGAAGAGGTAGCCAATGCCATCGCTTTCCTTGCCAGCGACTGGGCCTCGTTCATCACTGGCACTGCCCTGCTAGTTGATGGCGGCATGCTTGTGCCGGCGGGAGGCATGGGATTCCAGGAAGGCGGAACGGGTGCCGCAACCAGGCAATAGTCCTTAGGCGGAGAGAACAAGCGTCCATGAATCTTGCTGACAAGTCGCCTTCATCGCAGGTGCCGCCGCCAAAATCGGTCGCGCCACACGCCTTCTCTTCGCAAGGGAAGCGGCACGCGTTGCCGCGGTGGATACCTATACCGAGCGGGTCGGTACTTTTGTCGAAGAGATCGATTGCACCGGTAGAGAAGCACAGGTCGTCGGGTGTCTTGGCACCCCGGAGGACATTGCTGGAGCAGCGCCCTACTTGATCCCGGACGACGCAGCGTTTGTAACTGGCGCGGCTTTTTCAATTGATGGGGGTTTCTCTCGTTGAAGCGAAGCTCAAAGAGTTTCGATGGGCACGCGGGAGTCCATGCTGCGCGCTGGCGCAAACGCTCCGCGTGTGTTCTGTCCAATGGAGTGATTGAACTCATTGCGCTGAACGGTGGCGGTCACGTTGCATCGCTTTGCTTCCTCCCCGGCTCGGGAAATCCTGACGCAAACGTTTTGTGGGAAGCCCCCTGGGAGACTGCAGATCCGGCAACGCCAAAAGCAAAAAAGCTCGCGTCCAAGTACGGACAGCGCTTTGTCGGTGAATTTCTAGTGTCTTTTACGGGTCACGCCCTCTGCTTGGACTATTTCGGCGCGCCATCTGCGGAAGAAGCGAAGCAGGGTCTGCCACTCCATGGAGAAGCTGCCAACTCCACTTGGCGGCTTGTACAGAGGGCACAGGGCTCAGGAACGCCTCAAGCGAAGTGGCAGGTGCAACTTCCTTCTGCTGGGCTGCTCTTTGAACGCGAGATCCGCTTGCACCGCAACAGCAGCATCGCCTTGTTCAAAGAATGTGTCACCAACCAGCGATCAGAGGATCACTATTTTCATTGGGTTCAGCACGTTACGCTTGGGCAGCCCTTGCTTGGCCCGAGCTCCAGTGCGGTATTTCTTTCCGGCAAACGAGCGAAGACTTGGCCGCTCGGCTATGAGGGCAAGAGCCTCGTCGCGGCAGATCGTGAATTCACTTGGCCATACGCTCCGCGCGAAAAAGGTGGCAGAACGGACCTTTCCCGTCCATTTTCCAAGCCAAGGACTGGGGCGGTAGCTTGCGTTCTTTTGGATCCCGCGCGCGAAACTTCGTTTATTGCTGCGCTGAATTGGGACCTTGGCTTCGTCTTTGGTTACTGCTTTCGGCGAGAGGACTTTCCTTGGGTCGCCGTTTGGGAAGAGAACTGCGCGCGAGACTATTCCCCGTGGAATGGCGCCACACAAGCCCGCGGCATGGAATTTGGTACAACTCCCCTGCCCGTTGGCAAGCAGGACATCTTTCGCATGGGAAATCTCTTTGCTACGCCTGGTTGGAAATGTGTTCCGGCTCGTGGAAAAAGCAACGTGTCTTACATGGCGTTTCTTGCCGCTGTTTCGAAAAGCTGGCGATCCATTCGTGAGGTAAGACACGAAAAGAATTCACTGGTCTTGCGGGGCGCAGAACGAAGTGAAGTCGTGAGAATCAGCGCGCCAAGTGCTCAAGAGTTGTGCTGGTAGATTGTGTCTCTCTTAGGTTGGCAAACAGGAGTGTGATTTCGCATGTCGGATACAACCGTAGGGCTGGTTCTCTTGCTGGTCGCTGGGGTCATGAATGCCAGCTTCACCTTGCCCATGAAATTCACTGGCAATTGGGCCTGGGAGAACACCTGGCTCGCGTGGTCCATCTTCGCGCTGGTGCTTTTGCCCCCGGTCGTCACCTTTATCACGATTCCGCACCTCGTTGACGTCTATCGCGACGCTGGTAACGGTCCTATCTTGCTCGCCGCAGCTTTCGGTGCGGGCTGGGGAATCGCGCAGGTCTTTTTCGGTCTTGCCGTTGAAACGATCGGTATAGCTCTCACGTTTTCCATCGTTCTGGGGATTTCCGCGGCCGTTGGAAGCCTGCTGCCGCTGCTGCGGCTTCATTCCAGCATGCTCTTCACTCCGGCTGGAGGCGGCGTAATCGCGGGCGTTGTTCTCGTTGTCATCGGCGTCAGCATTTGTGCCGTAGCGGGCCGGCGCCGCGAAGCTGTGTTTCGCCCGGCCGCTGGACGCTCGGGCTCCTCCATGACGCGAGGTCTCATCCTCTCGATTCTCTGCGGCTTCGGCGCTTCCTTCGTCAACTTTGGTCTCACGTTCGGCCATCCGCTTCTCGTCAGTGCGGAAAAATTCGGCGCTGCCCCCGTTTGGGCGCCCAATGCAGCGTGGTTGCCTTTGATGCTTGCAGGCGCGCTTCCCAACATTCTTTATTGTATCTATTTGCTCTCCAAGAATAAGTCCGGCTCGCGCTTTAGTCGTGAGGGCACGGGAAGTTATTGGGTTCTTGCTCTCGTCATGGCTATTTTTTGGTTTTCCAGCACGATGCTCTATGGAGTCTCTGCCGGAAAACTTGGCGACCTCGGCCCAATTCTTGGCTGGCCGCTATTCATGTCGCTCATTGTTATCGTTGCCAGCCTGCTCGGAATCGCAACGGGCGAGTGGAAAAATACCGGCAAACGGCCCGTGCGAATTCAATTGGTCGGCGTTGGATTTTTGGTCGCTGCAGTTTTCGTTCTAGCCCTCACTAGTCGTTGGGTGTGAGCGAATCATCTTGAGGAGTGTGAATGAAGGCCTTATCAATTGATTTAGGCGGGACGCACGCCGCTTGCGCGATTGTGGAAGGAACAACTCTCGTTGCCACGGAATCCATTGCCACGAATCGCGGCAAAGGACTGCGGCCGCTGCTGCCTGTTTTCTTGGAAACATTCCGCCGGCTGCTGTCGAAGACCGGAATCGCGCCGAAGGATTGTCAAGGTCTCACCCTCGGCTTTGCCGGGCTGGTCAATACGCGCACGGGGCGCGTTCTTTCCACCAACCAAAAATACGACGACGCGCTGGGCGTACATCTCCCAGAATGGAGCCAAGATTCTTTTGGTCTCCCGTTTCGCATTGAAAATGACGCGCGCATGGCGCTTCTCGGCGAGTGCTATGCAGGCGCGGCGCGCGGGACCTCCGACGCCGTCATGATCACATTGGGAACAGGCATCGGCGGCGCCGCCATGGTCGAGGGCAAGCTATTGCGCGGAAAGCACATGCAAGCGGGGTGCTTGGGTGGCCATATCCCCGTTCTTTTCACCGGCAGAAGGTGTACTTGCGGAAACATAGGTTGCGCCGAAGCCGAAGCTTCCGGCTGGTCTTTGCCTCTGATCGTACAAGAGTGGCCTGGCTTCACCCAGAGCGCTCTCGCGCATCACAAGGAGGTCGGTTTCAAAGAGCTTTTTGAAGAGGCCGAACGCGGCGATTCTGTCGCTTTGGCGATCCGTGAACGGTGCCTGCACGTTTGGGCTGCGGACGCCGTCGGCCTCGTCCACATGTACGACCCCGAGGTCATCGTGATGGGCGGCGGCGTCCTGACGAGTGCCTCCGTGATCCTGCCGTACGTGCAGGAGTACGTTTCAAAATATGCCTGGACTCCCTGGGGCAAGGTCCAGGTTCGCGCCGCGGAGCTGGGTAACCATGCTGGTCTCCTAGGCGCCATCCCGCTGTTGACAGAGAAAATTTGATGGCAAGATCCTCGAATTACGACAAGTTTCCGTTCATATCCGTCACCGAAAGGGCTTCCGACTGTCAGGTAGGGTGGCACGAAATTGGCCAGCGCCTAGCCGGTGCGCTCCCCGGTTCACGCGCGGTCCTTTGCGTCGAATGCTATCCAGGAGTGTTTCTTGAGGGAGTCGAAGCTGCCCTGGTGCAACAACTGAATCCACAGCTCGTTATGCGCTCCGCTTCTTGCTTCAAGAACCCTCAAGAGATCGATGCACTTGTGAAGCCATACCTTGGGGGAGACGATCCCGTCTTTGGCCGGATGAATGGCCTTACCGTGCAAGACTTCTTGAGCGGCTCGCGAATTGCAAAAGCTCGTGAAGCCATTCGCTCACAGGGCCAGCAAGATGGCTTGATCCTTATCATCGGCACAGGCGCAGCCCTTGTTGCCGAAAAGTACGACCTTCTCGTTTACGCGGACATGGCGCGTTGGGAGCTTACCCTTCGCCAGCGCTGCGGCGAGATTGGCAATCTGGGCGCGGACAATCTTCAAGAGCTGCCTGGCCTCAAGTACAAGCGCGCCTTCTTCATTGATTGGCGCGCTGCGGATCGTCTCAAGAAAACGCTTCTTCCCAAACTCGATTTCCTTCTCGACACCAATGACCGTGCCGCGCCCAAGCTAATCAGTGGCCAACACTTTCGTCTCGGTCTAAGTGAAGCCGTGCGCCGGCCCTTCCGAGTCGTCCCTTACTTTGACCCCGGCCCTTGGGGCGGCCATTGGATGGAAGAGGTCTGCGATCTTCCGAGAGACAAGCCCAATCATGCCTGGTGCTTTGATTGCGTCCCTGAGGAAAACAGTCTCCTCCTGGGTTTTGGTTCCGCACGCGTCGAAGTTCCGGCCATCAATCTTGTTTTCAGCCATCCGCGCGAACTTCTCGGTGAAGCTGTTCACGCACGTTTCGGGACGGAATTCCCCATCCGCTTTGATTTTCTGGACACCATGGGCGGCGGCAATCTCTCTCTGCAAGTCCACCCGCTCACGGAGTACATCCAGGACAAATTTGGTATGCACTACACGCAAGACGAAAGCTACTACCTGCTGGACGCAGGAGACGGTGGGACCGTTCATCTTGGTTTGCGCGATGGTGTTGACCCGACCGCCATGTTCGAGGACCTGCGCACGGCGCAGGGCGGCGAAGTTCCTTTCCCGGCTGAAAAGTATGTCAGCCAGTGGCCCGCGAAAAAACACGACCACTTCTTGATCCCTGCTGGCACCATCCACTGCTCCGGCAAGAACAGCATGGTACTGGAAATCAGCGCCACGCCTTACATATTCACCTTTAAACTCTGGGACTGGGGACGCCTCGGCTTGGATGGCCGGCCACGGCCAATCCATCTCGATGACGGAGATGCCAACGTCCAATGGGACCGCACGCCCGCGTGGGTAAAGCGAAACCTGATCGGACAAGTGCAACCTGTGGCGGAAGGCATAGGCTGGCGCGAAGAGCGTACCGGCCTTCACGAACGCGAGTTCATCGAGACGCGACGTCACTGGTTCCGCGGCGTAACCCCGCATCACACGCGAGGCGGGGTCAATGTTCTGAACCTCGTTGAAGGCGAAGAATGCATCGTGGAAAGTCCATCGAATAAGTTCAAGTCGTTCGTTCTCCACTACGCGGAGTCCTTTATCATTCCCGCCGCGGTTGGCGCCTACACCATTCGTCCCCATGGCCAAGCGGAAGGAAAAGAATGCGCAACGATCAAAGCCTTTGTCCGCACTCAGCCTTAAAAAAGAGGACTGCTATGCCAAGAACTTCAAAACCTGCACTTCTCATTTGTTGCGCAGTCCAAAGGCAGACCTTTCAAATCGTCGTTGTGCTCGTCGCTGGGGCGGCCTTGCTGTCGCCGCAGTCCGTGCGTGCACAAGGAACGCGCACCACTCCTCACAATTCTAATTCTCTTGCGCAGCATGCGACGGTCCTTGATGGTAGCTTTCACAGCGAAAGCCTCGGCAGAGAAATGCGCTATCGCGTCATTCTCCCCGCAGGGTACGAAATCTCCTCGGAACGCTATCCCACTCTCTTCCTGCTTCACGGTCTCTATGGCGATTTCGAAAACTGGTCCACGCGTACCAAGCTCATCACCTACGCTGGACGTTTGCGCCTAATTATTGCCATGCCCGATGCCGGTGATTCGTGGTATGTGAATTCCCTGACAGTTCCGGCGGACAAGTTTGAGAACTACATCACCAGTGACTTCCCTGGCGAAATTGATTCACACTTTCGTACAATCCGGGAGCGCTACGCTCGCGCCATCGCTGGCCTCTCAATGGGGGGCTATGGTGCGGTCAAGTTCGCCCTGAAGTATCCACAGCTATTCGCAATGGCAGGAGGCATAAGCGCTGCTTTGAACGCGCCAGGGGACCTCGATGACAAGGCTGCTGACTTTCGAGTGAATTTGCAAAAAGTCTTCGGACCGCATGGCAGTGCCACGCGTGACCAAAACGACGTTTTTGCGCTTCTGACTCATGCTGATCCCGCCAAGCTGCCGTACATCTATTTGGACTGTGGCTCCAGCGACGTCCTATTTCTGTTTTCGAATCGCGAATTCGCCGCACGCCTTCAAGAGCGCAAAGTCCCTTACGAATTTCACGAAATGCAAGGCGCCCACACTTGGGATTTCTGGGACGCCGCCATCCTCCGCTTCCTAAACACCCTTTCGGAACACTCTTTCACCGCCAAGGCTTCACCCAGGCAAAGCAGCGCTCCGTAATCCTGTAGCCGTCAGCTGACTGCATTCGCAGTTTCACAGTGACTTTGGACAAACCCACAACTAGACCAGATGCGCGTTTGGTATTTTTGCCTTAGGTCAAGGGTCAAGATTGGAAGTTACAACCGTCGGTTTGTAACGGATCGATGCTTTTAAAGGGGCTTGATATTTTCAGGGAAGCCGGCTCCGAGCCGTTGGTTAATTCCTTCCAGCATATTGAGCTCACGCGGCAGGGCAAAATCGAGATTTACTTCACTCCAACTGCGAACTATCCATCTGTAAGCGCGATTGAAGTCATACCAGAATAGCTCCCCCGTGAACTCTTGTGGCTTTTCCGGCTCAGCAGGATTTCTCGCTGTTTCCTCGATTAAAAGCATTCATTTTTTTACTTGACAATGGCAACTTATCCCATAATATGACACGCGTGCCATATTATAAGACAAGTGCTTCTCCCTACAAGGTGCAAGTTCTCGACCGTGCTTTAGCGGCCTTGGCGATTTTGGCAAGCCGTTCGAGCGAGTGCGGTCTTGCGGAACTATGCGCTGCCCTAAGGCTCCACAAGAGCACCGTGCATCGGCTAATGATGGTGCTGGAACAGCACCGGCTG
>Ga0137419_10000742_pt1 | contig 12688 bp, 15 predicted proteins | sample CZODoug3_1_2_16f_FD_108279 | JGI IMG/M metagenome (GOLD analysis project Ga0137419, IMG submission 108279) | Vadose zone soil fungal communities from Angelo Coast Range Reserve, California, USA - CZODoug3_1_2_16fungal (Illumina Assembly) | ecosystem: Environmental > Terrestrial > Soil > Vadose... | reverse complement strand
TCATGGCCTCGACCGTCCTGGGGCTCGCGCTCTTCCGCCTCCTCGACCGGGTCGGATCCCCGGACCGCGTGCGATCTGCGCATCCTTGACCGGTCGAGACCCCGCGGCTACTCTCGGCGCACGGAGGCCCCTATGAAATTCACGTGGTTCAACTTGATGCCATGGCCGCACCTGCCTCCGGACTTCCGCGAGAAGTACCGCTCCGTGTGGGTCGACATCCCCAATGCGCTCTACGACCCGAAGAAAGGCCACGTCGTCTACCACGAATACATGGATCAGCTCGAGTACGCGGACTCGCTGGGCTTCGACGGAATCGGCGTCAACGAGCACCACCAGAACGGGTACGGTCTCATGCCCTCGCCCAACCTCATCGCCGCGGGGTTGACCCGTCGCACATCACGGGCGGCGATCTGCGTCATCGGCAACTCGATCGCGCTCTACAACCCGCCGATCCGGGTGGCCGAGGAGTTCGCCATGCTGGATGTGCTGAGTGGCGGCCGGCTCATCGCCGGCTTCCCGGTCGGCACGCCGATGGACACCAACTTCTGCTACGGCCAGATCCCCGCTCTCACGCGGGACAAGTACCGCGAAGCCCACGACCTCATCATGAAGGCGTGGGCCGCGAGTGAACCGTTCGCCTTCGACGGCAAGTACAATCAGCTCCGCTGGGTCAACTGCTGGCCGAAGCCGATCCAGCAGCCGCACCCGCCCATCTACATTCCCGGCGGCGGGTCCATCGAGACCTGGGACTTCTGCCTGGATTACGACTACAACTACTCGTACCTGTCGTTCTTCGGCTACAAGCGCGGCAAGGCGCTCCTGGACGGCTACTGGGACCGCGTGGCCAAGCGGGGCAAGGATGAGTCGCCCTACCGCGGCGCGTTCGCCCAGATCATCTGCGTCGCGGATACCGACGCGGAGGCGGAGCGGCTCTACGCCGAGCACTGCCTCTACTTCTTCAACCGATGCCTCCACGTGTATCCGCCCTTCGCGGACCCGGCGGGCTATCGCACGATCGCCACCCTCAAGTACGGCGCCCTGGCCCAGCTCACGCAGGCGGCCCAGAAGATCTTCGAGAACCTCACCTGGAAGCAGCTCGTGGAGGAGCGCTTCATCGTCGCCGGGAGCCCCGAGACCGTGCGACAGCAGCTCGAAGAGTGCATCAAGGGGCTGCACGTCGGGCACCTCTTCTGCCTCTTCCACAACGGCGACATGCCCGACTGGAAGACGCGACACTCGACCAAGCTCTTCGCCGAGAAGGTGATGCCGCGGCTTCGCGACGTCTGGCCCGAGTGGAAGCATGACGAACGCTGGTGGTGTCATCCCCTGGACGATCGGCTCCGGCCCGAGGAGACGCGGCCCGGGGTGGAGAAGCCCGTCCCGTCGGAGACGCGCCGATGAAGACGCGGATGATCGAGACCAAGCGCGGCGCCCGCTGCGGCGTGCTCGAAGGCGGAAGCGGGGCGCCGCTCGTGTTCTTCCACGGGGCCGGCGGCCTCTTCGCCGACAATCCCTTCCTCGACCTGCTCGCAAGGCACTACAGCGTGTACGCGCCGGAGCTCCCGGGCTATGGCGAGTCGACCGGTGAGGAGCTCCTCGAGGACATGCTCGACTTCACCCTGCACGGTTGGGACGTCGTCGAGACACTCGGGCTCCAGCGTCCGCACCTGATCGGACACTCGATGGGTGGCATGGTGTGCGCGGAGATGGCGTGTCTCGCCCCGGGCAGCCTCGGCAAGCTCGTGCTCGTGGATGCCGCCGGTCTCTGGCTGGACGAGCATCCGATCCCTGACATCTTCACGCTGCTGCCCTTCGATTTCCCGAAGCTTCTCTTCCACGACCCCGAGGCCGGGACAGCCCGGCTGACCGGCGGTGTGGACTTCGGCAACGTGGAAGCGTTGCGGGAATTCTATATCGGTAACGCGCGACGCCTCGGTATGGCCGGCAAGCTCTTGTTCCCGGTGCCCAACCGTCGCCTCTCCAAACGCCTCTACCGACTCACAGCCGAGACGCTCGTGCTCTGGGGCTCGAGCGACACGTTCATCGTGCCCGCATACGCCCAACGCTGGAAGGAGCTCATCCCACACGCTCGGGTCAGCGTCATCGACCGGGCCGGCCACATGCTGCCCTATGAGCAACCCGAGGCGTTCGCGGCCGCCACCAAGGGGTTCCTCGGCTAGGGCCGACCGATGAGCGCCATGCCCTTCAACCCGATGGATCCGGAGTTCCTCGCGGATCCCTATCCGACGTACCGTCGCCTGCGCAGCGGGGATCCCGTCCACCACAACCCCCTCGGGTTCTGGGTGCTCACCCGGTACGAGGACGTGGTGACGGTGCTGCGCGACCAGCGGTTCGTCAAGGAGCCCATCGCCACGTTCGTGGCGGCGCGCTTCGGCGTGCCGGTGCCGGCAGGCATCGGGCTGTCGATGCTCGACCGCGACCCGCCGGACCACACGCGCCTGCGCGGCCTCGTCAGCAAGGCGTTCACGCCGCGCGTGGTGGAGAGGTTCAGGGCGCACATCCAGCAGATCGTCGACGGCCTGCTCGCGCGAGTCGAGGGCAAGGGGTCGATGGATCTGATCGAGGAGTTCGCGTATCCGCTGCCCGTGACGGTCATCTGCGAGATGCTCGGCGTCCCCGTCGAGGACCACGAGCGCTTCAAGGCGTGGGGACTGGATATCGCGCGCGGGCTCGACGCCATCCTGCTTCCGCCGGACTCGGAAGTGGCCCAGAGGAGCCTCGCCGGCCGCCGCGCCCTCGCCGACTACTTTCGCGGCCTCATCGCCGAGCGCCGTGCCTCGCCACGCGACGACATGCTCTCGGGTCTCATCGCCGCCGAGGAGGCGGGCGACACGCTGAGCGAGGACGAGCTGCTCGCCACGTGCATCCTGCTGCTCGTCGCCGGGCACGAGACCACGGTCAACCTGATCGGCAACGGCACGCTGGCGCTCCTGCGCCATCCCGCGGAGCTCCGCCGGCTGCGCGAGAACCCCGGGCTCATCGCGAGCGCGACGGAGGAGCTGCTGCGCTACGACGGCCCGGTGCAGCGCACTGCGCGCGTCCCGAGCGAGGACGTCACGCTCGGCGGCCGGACGATCCGCAAGGGCGAGCTGGTGATGCCGTTCATCGGCGCCGCCGACCGGGATCCCGCCCAGTTTCCCGACCCCGACCGCCTCGACATCACGCGCGCCGACAACCGCCACATCGCCTTCGGCTGGGGCATCCACTTCTGCCTCGGCGCCCCGCTGGCGCGCGTGGAGGGCCAGATCGCCATCAACACGCTCGTGCAGCGGCTGCCGAAGCTCGCGCTGGCCACGGACAGGCCGGAGTATCGCCAGAGCCTCACACTGCGAGGATTGAAAGCGCTCCCCGTTGGCTTCTGAGCTCCGGCGCCGCGATCCCTCCACGGAGGGTGCATCGCCTTGACGCCTCGCCGGCGACTCGTTAAGGTCGGGTCCATCGCGAGGGGGATCCGAGCACACGGTGAGAGGGGGACTCATGCCTGCGCAGGTCAAGCCGATCCCGGACGGTTACCACACGATTACGCCGTACCTGAGCATCAAGGGGGCAGCCGACGCCATCGACTTCTATAAGAAGGCCTTCGGCGCGACGGAAGTGATGCGCTTGGCGCAGCCCGATGGCCGGGTCGGGCACGCCGAGCTGCAGCTCGGCGACTCCCGCATCATGCTCGCCGACGAATTCCCGGAGATGGACTTTCGCAGTCCGCCCTCGATCGGCGGTAGCCCGGTCCATCTCCACATGTACGTGGCGAACGTGGACGCAGTCGTCAGCCGGGCCGTCGCCGCCGGCGCGAAACTCGTCCGGCCGGTGCAGGACCAGTTCTACGGCGACCGGTTGGGCACCGTGGCCGATCCGTACGGCCATGTGTGGCACGTGTCGACGCACAAGGAAGACCTGTCGATGGACGAGCTGCGCAAGCGCGCCGCTGCCCAGCACAAGGGCTAGCCCCCCGAGCCTTGCCGGCGCACGATCCCGCATCCATTCCCGATTTTCTCTACGGCACGGCCTGGAAGGAAGACCGCACCCAGGCCCTGACCGAGCTCGCGCTGCGGATGGGCTTCCGCGGCATCGACACCGCCAACCAGCGGCGCCATTACTTCGAGGCCGGAGTCGGTCAGGGGCTCGCCGCCGCCTACCGCGCGGGCGTGGTCACGCGCGCGGACGTCTTTCTGCAGACGAAGTTCACCTATCAGCACGGCCAGGACCACCGACTGCCCTACGACCCGGCGGCCGACCTTTCCACGCAGGTCGCCCAGTCGATGGCCAGCTCGCTCGAGCATCTCGCGACCGACAACGTCGACAGCTACGTGCTGCACGGGCCCGCCTCCGGTCACGGCTGGACCGACGACGACGCCGAAGCTTGGGCGGCGATGGTGAAGGAGCGCGAAGCCGGCCGCACGCGGCTCCTCGGCGTGAGCAACGTCTCCCTGCGGCACCTTGAGCAGATGGCCGCGACCGGCACCGAGGCGCCGGCGTTCGTGCAGAACCGGTGCTTCGCGCGCCTCGGCTGGGACCGCGACGTTCGATCCTTCTGCCTGAATCGAGGGATCGTCTACCAGGGGTTCTCGCTGCTCACCGCGAACCCGGAGGTGCTGCGCCACCGACTGGTCGCCGGCATCGCCGCGCGTGGCAAGGCCACGCCGGCCCAGATCGTGTTCCGTTTCGCGCAAGCGGTCGGGATGCTACCGCTGACCGGCACGTCCGACGCTGAGCACATGAAGCAGGACCTGGCCAGCCGCGACCTGGCTCTCTCCGCCGACGAGGTGCGCGCCATCGAATCGCTTGCCGGCTGATGGCGGCTAGACACTCCGATCGGCGCCGCGCGGCCGGTGCGGCCCACTCTCGGCGATCTTGTTGGGTGGGCCATCGAGCCCTCGATCCGCAGCGGAGCGGTACAATAGGGGCGAAGGAGAACACACATGGACGCTTGGACAACGACGCCCGTACAGGCGGCGGAGCGAATCTCGGCCTTCCTCTGGAAGGTCTACAGCTGGATGGCGATCGGCCTGGGCCTCACCGCGGCCGTCGCGTTCTTGGTGACCGGCTCGCCGGAGCTCCTTCGCGTGCTGGTGGGCAACCGTCTCGTATTCTTCGGTCTCGTGATCGCGGAGCTGGGGCTGGTCTTCTATCTTTCCGCCCGCGCGGCCCGCATGGCCCCCGGCGTGGCGGCCGGCCTCTTCGCCCTCTACTCGGCGCTGAACGGCATCACCCTGTCGGTCGTCCTGCTCGCCTACACCGGCGAGTCGGTGACGACGACGTTCGTGGTGACGGCCGGCATGTTCGGCTCACTCGCCCTCTTCGGCTCGACGACGAAGAGGAGCCTGGCCGGCGCCGGGCAGTTCTTCATGATGGGCCTCGTGGGGCTCGTCCTGGCTTCGATCGTGGGGATGTTCTGGCACAACGACGCCCTGCAGTTCCTGATCTCGGTGGTGGGCGTGATCGTCTTCACCGGCCTCACGGCGTGGGATGCGCAGCGGCTCAAGCAGATGGCGTTGGCGCTGCCGGAGGGGCAGGCGGGGGCCTACGCCATCGTCGGCGCGCTCTCCCTCTACCTGGACTTCATCAACCTCTTCCTGATGCTCCTGCGCTTCACCGGCCGCCGCGAGTGAGCGGCGAGCGTGGCCCCGTTGATGTGAGGTGACGCGGACCCCGCCCCGTTGGAGGTGGAGATGGCCTTCCATTCGTCCACGCCCTCGTTGACGTTCCAGAAGCTCGGCGCTACCCTCGTCGCACGAGCCTGAGCATCCCCGGTTCTGCCCCCAAGGAGACGTCAACGGTGACCGGTATCTGCGGATGACCCGAACGGAGCTCGCGACGCAGGTCGAGGCGCTGCGCCGGCGCGTCAAAGCCCTCGAGCGTGGGCACGCGCGGAGCCGGCGGACCGAGGCAAGCCTGCGCGAAAGCGAGGGGCGGTTGCGGGCCCTGTTCGAGCACGCGAGCGACCTCATCATCGCCGCCACCCTGGACGGCTCGATCATCCGCGTCAACCGCGCGACGGAGGAGACGCTCCGGTGGCCGCGGGAGGCGCTGATCGGCCGCAACATCCGTGAGCTGATCACGCCCGGATCGTTCGCGCTCGGTGAGGAGCGCATGCGCCGGGTGCTTGCCGGAGAGAAGCTGCCAAAGATCTTCGGACTCGAGGCGATCAGGCGTGACGGGAGCGTCGTGCCCCTCGAGGGCTGGGCGCGGCTGCTCCGCGACGCGCGGGGCCGACCCGTCGGCCACGAGGGCGTCTACCGGGACATCACCGAGCGCCGGCTCGCGGAGGAGGCCCTCCGGGACAGCGAGGAGCGGTATCGGAGCCTCTTCGACAACGCCAGCGACTCGATCCTGACGTTCACCCTGGATGGCACGGTCACGAGCGTGAATCGCGCCTACGCGAAGCTCACCGGTTGGACGACGGACGAACTCATGGGTGAAAACTGGCAGACGCTCGTTGCGCCGGTGGACCGGGAGCGGATGGCCGACCGCACGCGCCGGGCGCTGGACGGCGAAAAGCTGCCGTCGATCTTCGAGGTCGCCGCCCTGTGCAAGGACGGTCACGTCGTCCAGCTCGAGGGTCGAACGCGGATCATTCGCACCGCGCACGGCACTCCCGTCGGGTTCCAGGGTGTGTACCGCGATATCACCGAGCGCAAGCGCGCTGAGGAAGCGCTCCGCGAGAGCGAGGAGCGCTATCGGCTGATGTTCCAGGATGCCGAGGCCGCGCGCGCGGTGCTCGATCGACTCTACCGCGTCACCAGCTCCATGCAGACGTCATGGGAGCGCGAGGACCGTCTGCGCGCCTTCGAGCAGGGCGTCCAGGAGGCCCTCGGCTTCGATCGCTTCTATGTCGCGCTGGCCTCGCCCGACCTCCGGACCTTCGACGTGACCAGCGCGGTCGGCGTCGAGATGTTCGAGAGCCTGCCGCTCTCGCCGGCCGCCGGACCGCTCTACCATGCGTTCAAGACGCGCCGCCCGATCGCGGTGCTCAACGACGATGACCTGAAGCGCGTCCCGCTCGCCAACCGCGAATATCTCGAGCGCCCATACATGCGGAGCCGCCGCTTCATCGTCGCGCCGCTGCTCGCAGGCGACAGGGTGATCGGGGTGGCCAGCGCCGACAACAAGACGACCCGACGTCCGATCACGCCCGTGCACGTCGAGCTGTTCAACCTGCTCTGCCAGCAGCTCGCGACGGCGCTCGAAGAGGCGCGACTCTACGCCGAGGCCCGCGCCCGGGAGCAGGAGGTCGGCGCGCGCAACCGCGAGCTGACCGAAGCGCTCGTGCAGAACGAGCGGCTCGTGCGAGAGCTCGGCGACAAGAGCGCCCAGCTCGAGGTCGCCAGCCGGCACAAGTCCGAGTTCCTGACGAATATGTCTCACGAGCTCCGCACCCCGCTCAACGCCGTCATCGGATTTGCGGACATCCTGCTGGAGCGGATGTTCGGCGAGCTGAACGACAAACAGGAAGAGTACCTCCGTGACATCCTCGACTCGGGCCGTCACCTCTTGTCCCTGATCAACGACATCCTCGACCTCTCGAAGGTCGAGGCGGGGCGGATGGAGCTCGAGCTGACGATCTTCGACCTGCCCACGGCGATCGACAACGCCCTGACGCTGGTCCGCGAGCGGGCGGGGCGCCGCGGGATCGCGCTCCATCAGACCATCGACGAGCGGCTCGGAGAGATCAAGGGGGACGAGCGAAAGATCAAGCAGGTGCTCCTGAACCTGCTGTCGAACGCGATCAAGTTCACGCCGGAGGGGGGTCGGATCGAGGTGCGGGCCGCGCCGGGGGACGGGCTCGTGGAGGTGTCGGTCCGCGACACCGGAGTCGGCATCGCGCCCGCGGAGCAGGAAGCGGTGTTCGAGGAATTTCGGCAGGTCGGGAGCAGCGCGGCGAAGCACGAAGGGACAGGGCTCGGCCTGGCCCTGTGCCGGAAGTTCGTCGAGCTGCACGGAGGCCGGATCTGGGTCGAGAGCGAGGTGGAGCGCGGCGCGACCTTCACCTTCATGCTGCCGGTGAGCGGATGGCCGGCGAGCTGATTCTGGTCGTCGAGGACAACGAAAAGAACCGGAAGCTGGTCCGCGATGTGCTGACGTTCAAGGGCTACACGATCATCGAGGCCGAGACCGGCGAGGACGGCGTCCGACTCACTCAGGAACGGCACCCTCGCCTCGTGGTGATGGACATCCGGCTCCCCGGAATCGACGGGATCGAAGCGCTGAGCCGCCTACGGAGCCACCCGGCGACCCGCACGATTCCGGTGATGGCGATGACGGCCTCGGTGATGACGGAGGATCGCCAGAAGATCACGGACGCCGGGTTCGACGCGTATCACGGCAAGCCCTTCAGGGTCAGAGACTTCGTTTCGGCGGTCGAGCAGCTCCTCCAGCGTCACCCACGCTGAGCTTGCCGATGAAGTTTGGATTACGCTACGCGAGTCTGGGGCGATACGCGAACGGCCAGGCGGCGATCGAGCTGGCGCAGGCCGCCGCGGCGGCCGGCTTCGATTCGATCTGGACGGTCGAGCACGTCGTGGTTCCGCACGCGTACCAGTCCCGCTACCCGTACTCGCCGACCGGCCGCATGGGGTCGGGGCTGGAGGACTTCCCGATCCCGGATCCGCTGATCTGGCTCGCGTACATCGCATCGGCCACCCGAGCGATCAAGCTCGGGACAGGAATCCTGATTCTGCCGCAGCGCAATCCCGTCGTCACCGCCAAGGCGGTGGCCACGCTCGATCACCTTGCGGGTGGGCGCCGCGTCCTCCTGGGAATCGGCGTGGGCTGGCTGGCCGAAGAGTTTACGAGCCTCGGCGTCCCGTTCGACGACCGGGGACCGCGCACCGATGAGTACGTCGCCGCCATGCGCGCTCTGTGGAGTCAGGAATGTGCCACCTTCAAAGGGCGCTTCGTCTCGTTCGACCAGGTGTTCTGCCGGCCGCTGCCGGCCGATCGCCGGATCCCGATCATCGTCGGCGGTGACACGCGGGCGGCCGCGCGGAGAGCCGGCCGTCTCGGCGATGGCTATTTCCCCGCGCGTGGTGCGCCGGCTGAGCTCTTGGACGAGATGCGGCGCTCGGCCGTGGAGTCGGGCCGGGACCCGGGAGAGATCGAGATCACCGTGTCAGCACCGCCGGAGCCGGCGGAGATCGAGGTCCTGGCGAAGCGGGGCGTGACGCGCGTGGCCGTGCCGGTCAGCTCGAGCGCGGGGCTGCCCGCACAGGTCAAGACGCCCGACGACGTGCTGCGCTACGGAAAGAACGTGATCGAGCGATGGCGCGACTGACTCAGGCCCGCCTCTGCTCGGCAGGTCCGCGATGCGGCGCCAGCCGCCAGCGGCCGTAGGCGACGAACGCCGCGAGGAGCCCCACCACCAGCGAAATCATCGTGATCGCGACGTCACCGGCCCAGAGCCCGATCCCGGTCGCACCGATCATGATGATCACCAGCCCGGCGGCGGCCAGCGGTGTCAGGCCCGGACGAATGCGCAGAAGCCCGGGGAGGATCAGGCCGATCGCGCCGAGCACCTCGGCCACGCCGACGAACCGCAGCAACGGGCCCGGCAGCGTGATCGGCCCGGCCATCTGCTCGAGCGGCAGGACCAGCTTCATCGCACCGGCGAAGAGAAAGAGGGCCGCGAGCAGGCCCTGAACGATCCACAGCACGTACGCCATGATCGGTATGCTGGTCCCTAGGCGCCGCCGGCCATGGCCCCCACGACCAGAAAGGGCTCGGCCCCCGTCGCGACCGCATCGGGCAGCGCGGCGTCCGGCGGCTCGTGGGACAGATCCTGCTCGCAGGCGAAGAACCTCAGGAACGGGCGACGCTGATGCGTGACGTGGTCGCGGATCGTCCCGCGTAGCATCGGGTAGCAGGCCTCGAGCGCGTCGAGAACCGAGCGCTGCGTGGCCTGACCCTGGACGTCGAGCTTCACCTCGCCGTCGACGTGCGCGAGCGTCCGCAGATGCGCCGGCAGCACGACTCGGATCATGCCAGCGTCTGGACTTCCACAGACACCACGGACGGAAGATCTCGGACGATGGCCGCCCAGCTGTCCCCGGCGTCCGCCGACACGTACACCTGCCCGCCGGTGGTGCCGAAGTACACGCCGCACGGATCGAGCGAGTCGACGGCCATCGCGTCGCGCAACACGTTGACGTAGCAGTCGCGCTGCGGCAGACCTCTCGTGAGCGCCTCCCACTCGTGGCCGCCCGTCCGACTGCGGTACACGCGCAGCTTTCCGTCGGGCAGATAGTGCTCCGAGTCGCTCTTGATCGGGACGACGTAGACGGTGTCCGGCTCGTGCGCATGCACGTCGATCGGGAACCCGAAGTCGGTCGGCAAGTTACCGCTGATCTCCCGCCACGACTCGCCGGCGTCGTCGCTGCGCATGACGTCCCAGTGCTTCTGCATGAACAGCACGCCCGGACGCGCCCGGTGCATCGCGATGCGGTGAACGCAGTGGCCGACCTCGGCATTCGGGTCGGGGATGCCTTCGGACCGCAGGCCGCGATTCATCGGCTTCCACGTCTTGCCCGCGTCGTCGGTCCGGAACACACCCGCCGCCGAGATGGCGACGAAGATGCGACCGGGATGGGTCGGGTCCAGCAGGATGGTGTGCAGGCACAGCCCACCGGCGCCCGGCTGCCAGGAGGCCGCCGAGGGATGGCCGCGTAGTCCGGGAAACTCCTGCCACGTCTGGCCGCCGTCGGTCGTGCGGAAGAACGCGGCGTCTTGAACCCCGGCGTAAACCGTGTCCGGATCGGTCAGCGATGGTTCGAGATGCCAGACGCGAGCGAACTCCCAGGGGCGCGGCGTGCCGTCGTACCACAGGTGCGTGCCGGTGACGCCGTCGTAGGCGAACTTGTTCCCCACCGTCTCCCAGGTCTTGCCGCCGTCGTTCGAGCGCTGGATCACCTGCCCGAACCAGCTGCTGCACTGCGAGGCGTACAGCCGATTCGGGTCGGCGGGAGATCCCTTGACATGGTAGATCTCCCAACCGCCGAAGTGGGGGCCGCTGACGTCCCACCGTTCGCGCTTGCCGTCCGAGGTCAGGACGAACGCGCCCTTGCGTGTACCAACGAGTGCCCGTATCCGACTCATCCCTTGCTCTCCTCCCTCCTCACACTACCTCCAATGAACGTCCACTCGCCGAGGAGCTTGCGCAGTCACTGGTGCTCCTTCTGCGGCTCGGCCTTCATCATGATCGCCCTTCCTTCACCTCCACCACCGATTTCATGTCCGCCAGCCCCTTCTCGAAATTGGCGCCGATCATTCTATCCATGTCCATGAACAGGTGGACGACCTTGGCCATGAAGCTGAGCTTGCCGGTCATGCTCCACGTCACGGCGGTCTGATTATCCTCGGGCTTGAAGGTGAACTCCGCGATGCTGGTGCCGGCGAAGGGCTTCAGGAATTCCAGCTTGATCCTGACGAGCTCGCTCGGACGGCTCTCCGTCAGTGTCATGCGGCCCTCACCCGCCTGGTTGTTGCCCGCCCACGTGTAGACCGCGCCGATGCCGGCCGGCGCGCCCTCGTACGTCTGCTTCATCGCCGGATCGAGCTTGGCCCACGGGTTCCAGGCCTCCCACTTGTGGAAATCGTTCACCTGCCCGAAGACCGCCGGCGCAGAGGCGGAGATCCTGACGGTCCGCGCGACGCGGTACTCGGATGGCTGCATGGCGACGATCGCCACGAACACCACGACGATGCCTGCGAGCGCGATGAGGATCTTGCGAATCATGCTCCGTGCTTCCTCCCGAGCTCCCGGCGCAGCGCTTCCTCGCGCGCGGCGTCCTTGGCGGACAGGATCTCGGGAGGGAAGTCCGACGCCTCGAACACCTGGCGAACCTCGAGCACCGCGCCCTCGCCGAACGGGGCGCGCTTGGCCCATTCGATCGCCTCTTCCTTCGACTTCACCTGAATCATCCAGAAGCCGGAGATCAGCTCCTTCGCCTCGGGGAAGGGCCCCTGAGTCACGGTGGGTTTCCCCCCGGAGAACGTGATGCGAGCGCCCTTCGAGCTCGGCTGGAGCCCATCGCCCGCGAGCATCACGCCGGCCTTCGCCATCGACTCGTTGAACTTCCCCATCGCGGCGACGAGCTCCTTGCTCGGGAGAACGCCCGCCTCGCTGTTCTTGTCGGCTCTGACCTGCATCATGAATCGCATCGTCGTGTCTCCTTTGTGGTTTCGGTTTTACTGGCAGATCGAACGCGGGCCAGCGAAATCGACACTGAGCGCCTGCCATGAGGCGCCTCAGGCCGTGATCGCCTGATAGGCCGAGGTCCAGAAGTCGAGACAGACATCCGGCGGGTTGGGGGACGTCCACGCGCGCTGGGTCATCAGGATCCCGACCATGTCCTCCGTGGGATCCGAGCGCCAAGAGGTGCCCAGGCCGCCGTCGAACCCCCACCCGTGGCTGTCAAAGTAGCCGTCGACCAAGCCGGACGCCGCCTTCTGGGCGGGTGTCAGCTGATCGGTCGTCATCGTCTCGTCATAGAAGGAACGTCTCGAGTGGCCGGCCCGAGGCGCGCGCGATCAGCACGCCCAGCACGTCGGACGCCGTGTGGTACATCCACTTCTCACCCGGCTGGTGCATGAGCGGCAGCGTCCCGAGCCGGCGGATCCACTCATCCGGCGCCGGCGGCGTCTGCGGCTTCGGGGGGCCCTGGCCGAGGAGTTG
>Ga0137419_10000738_pt1 | contig 12703 bp, 16 predicted proteins | sample CZODoug3_1_2_16f_FD_108279 | JGI IMG/M metagenome (GOLD analysis project Ga0137419, IMG submission 108279) | Vadose zone soil fungal communities from Angelo Coast Range Reserve, California, USA - CZODoug3_1_2_16fungal (Illumina Assembly) | ecosystem: Environmental > Terrestrial > Soil > Vadose... | reverse complement strand
TGCAATCAGCGTTCGACATGGCGCTTGCACTAATCGGTTTGGTAACCGTCGTTCTTGGCGAGAGAATGATCCTGTAGGCTACTCTCCCTCTGGGGGCAGCTACTTTGAAATTGGCCTACGTTCCAAAGGCGGGTGGCCGGCCCTTTCGCGCTCTTGATCTCCATTCCACATCTAGAATATAGGGTGCCCCGTCCTTGGTTTGTTCAAGGGCGGGCAGCGATACTCTCGACCCTGCTTCTTGATCGTTCCGTTGTGCTAACATCTCCGTTCCCGCCCTTCGCAAAAGTGCGCGAAGGACGGGGCACCCGAGGTTTCGAATTGGGACAAAGAGATCCAACCCATGAAGGGTCGGCCACCCGTCAAAACGATCAGTACAGCTCTGAAGCCGACAACGAAGACGGTCCTTCATGAGTTAGCGCCGGATGTTGAAAGTTGGCTGGCTTGTGAATAAAGTCAATTCCGAGCGTATCTATCAGGCAGGCATCGAAGAACGGGTAGGTGCTGCCGCGTGCGGGATTCTTGGAGCTTGGTTGCTCGTCGATGTGATCAGGTCCACTGCGTCCCCTCGCTTTGGTCAAGCCTTTCATTCTTCAGCAACCGCAGCAGCAGTTGCTGTACTAACGACGGTCGGTGCGTTTGCCATCGGTTTCATTTTGGTTTACTTCGCCCTTAGAGAGAACATTGCTCAAAGCCGATACCACGGAACCGTCAGCGAAGCCTTTTACAAAACCGGGTCCCAAAGACGCGCGGTTTTGGTAATTGGGGGACGTAGGGTCGGAATTCTCGCCAATTCCAGGCTGAAGCAGGTGGTCTCTCCTGTATCTCTAGTCGGACAAGTTGTTGACCTGAGGACTGGGGCCTTCGGACACGTTCTTCAGATTGAATGGGGGCCTTCAGCCTAACGTTGACATGTTGTCCACCGTGACCGGACAACCGGCTGGTGGCGCAAGGCGCGGCGTCTGGCCTGACGACGTATGGGTACGACCCGGTCGGCAACCGCGGCGGTTACACTTACCCGAATGGCGTGCAGACCAGCTACAACTACGACACGTTGAACCGGCTGTACCTGATGGGTGCAGCGAAAACCACACCGCTGTCGAGCTACACCTACACCTTAGGTGCAGCGGGGAACCGCAAGACGGTCGCCGAGTTGAACGGACGGACAGTTCAGTACGGCTATGACTCGCTGTATCGCTTGAACTCGGAGACCGTGACCGCGGAACCGGCGAATCACAACGGCCTGACGACGTACACCTATGATCCGGTGGGCAACCGCCAAGTGCTGAAGATCAACGGCGTGACGGTGAACACCTACAACTACGACGCCAATGACCGGCTGACGAGCGATGTGTACGACAACGACGGCAACACGACGTCGTCAACCGGAATCACGAATGCGTACGACTTCGAGAATCATCTGATTCAACACGGTGCGGTGACGATCGTGTACGACGGCGACGGCAAGATGAGCGGAGACCCCGCCCGCTTCCACGCCGACCGACAGTTCCTGCACCAGACGGCCAGGACGATCTCCGTCAGGGAGGGTAGGTTCAAGAGAAGCGTGTCGAAACAAATCCTGCAGCCCACGCCTGTTGCCAATTCGCGGCGCTAGGGGGGGCTTGCGTTCCGCTCGGTGGAATGACCAGAGGTGGCGGAAAGAAGCCTGACTCAGACGGGGGGCCTACGATTGGCCCCGTAGCGTTAATATAACTGGCATGTCCGAAGCCCCAAGAATCCGGCAAGGGGGGATCTTTGCACAAGCTGGGTGGCTGATCAGGAGGATTCGGGCCATTCCGTCCCAGCGCTCCGCGCCAGTATGGCTCTCCTCGCGTCATGATCCCTGCGACAGGATTCCCGACCGGGAAAGCCCACTTCAAGACCTCGTCGCATCTTGAGGCTAGCACAGACACCTTGCCTACCCGGGTTAGGGTGGGTTTGTACTCGTTGCTCAGACAGGTATCGTCGATCGCCCCGGCCATCATAGTTAGAGAGCGAACTCGGAATGAGGCGGGGATGTTACGAATGGTTTCCAGTACCACGCGCGCACCCAAACTGTGGGAGGCGAAGGAAACACTATTCGCGCCGTTGAACGCCTGCCCCATATATCCGGCCAGCAATCGTCCGCTCTTGATCGCTTCGTTGTCCTCGACAGGATAATCCAAGTACGGAATCCAACGAGAATCTCCCGGCCAGAGAACTCCGACGAAAACGCCATTGTCTCCAAGATTTAGCCATTCTCTCCAATGACTCAGATTTCCCATCCCGTTTGCCCGGTCAACGTGGAATCCGTGCGTACCCAACAGTACGTCTCTGCCCTGGACAGCCTGTATGAGTCCCGGATCCAAAGGGGTCGATGGATTCGGATTCGGTTCGGCATCGCTGCGAATCACGATATCGCCTACCTCGGCAACCGGGTTACCCCCGGCGGAGTCGGCTCGTAGATCAATAAAATAGATCATCTCTTCCAGGACTGAGCAAGCTTTGTAGCTGCTTGAATCGAGCTCGAGAGGTCTTTGGCAACCGGCGCAAGAGGGGTCGCCAACAATCCGGCAAGCAAAGCTCTCCCAGTCTCAGCATATGTCAAACCGTTCCCATCGAGAGCCCATGCTCCACACAATGCCAGAACGACTGCGATCGGCACCGAGAGTAGTTTAGCGCTGTTTCTATATCGCTGGTCGCCTCGTTGATAACCCTGATCCATGAGTGCAGCCAACAGCAGATCGAAGCGACCATAAACGTCGGTCTCCTGCGGGGTTAGCGCCTCGCCAGTAGGTAGCTTCGCTGCCACCCTGGCTAGCAGAGTCGCATCCACGCCGGTCGCCGCGGCCATGGCATTCGCATTGGCGCCCGTGAGATTCAACTTAATCAGGGCTTTTGCTATCGATTTCTGATCGGTCAAGGCCATCCCGTTTAGCCAGTTGGCTCGAAGTGCCGCGAGGGCGGACGGAAGCTCAAGAGCGGATGCGTCATCACTATTTACTGCCGGAACGGGGATGCATTTCGAGACAACTTTTTTGATATCGCCGAATCCCCGATTAGAGATGCCACCCCAAAAACCCTTGCTGGCATCCACGACACCATAGGCTGCAGTACCAAGAGCCCCCATGGCCAAAACGATTTTCGATAAATCCACATTACCGAGAGAATTTGAAACAACCGTTTCGAGCATCGTCTATCTCCTTGCAACATTCGTGCGTTGCTTGAAAAGTGAAACACGACCGACATCCTCCCCCCGAGTAGCGCGTGAATCCAAGGCGAGCTCGATGGGAGGTGATTTTCGATTGACCCGTTCTCTCCAGCCATAAGTACGACTGGGATAGAGCCAGAAGAATCCGCAATTGGGTTCCCAGAAACGCCACGGATGGTACAACAACGGTTGGCGGGCTTACGACTGGGGGAGCACGAATTGCTAGTAGCGAGAACAGCGTCGTGCTTCGTCGAGCACCAGGGACGGCGAAACGAATCGAATGGCAGACACCGAGACACGGGCGAGCCATACGCTCCTCCGGAGACTCAGTTTCTCCTTTCAGAAAACCGATCGCGCTACTCTAGCATGACGCGACCGGTTGTCAAGGACAAAGTGTCCCTGCTGGAAGTAAGTGTTTCAATTCGACCCATCTTGAGACCCGGAGACTCGACGGCGTTCTACGTCACGAACCCTTAATGTGGCGGCTACGACCGTCGCGAAATCGACGAAAAAGCTCGGTTTCACCGCGCCCCTTTCAGAATGATTCTTGAAGGGAGCACGCTCGGATAGACACACTATCCTTTTGGATAGCAGGGTTCAGGTTAGTCGGGAAATCGGGTGGTCGCGAGCCCCATTTCCCACACAAAATGTGAGCAAGTGTTCCGGTATTGGATTGGCTACAGAGGTGCTGATGCTCAGCCAGATCGCTTACGGGGGACAAACTTATGCCAGACGTTTTCAAGATTCTCAAAGACCTGGAACTCAAGACCGTCGGTCTTGATCCAAAAACTAACAAGATGCAGGAAGGCTATTTTGTTGCTTTTCGAACCGTTGGACTTCCGATCCACGGCGACGATTTCTCGAACCCATATACGCCGACCGGCGGCAACCTTGCCAAAGACATCGCCAAAGATCCGGTGGATCCCAAGGACGCACCAAAGACAGGCAGCGGTTCGATGGATGAAAACAAGATCTTCGCCTCCAAGGTGGCGCACGACCAACAGAGCTATCTGAACACCTTCCTGCTCGTGGACGACAAGCTGCGCATGAATAACCAGTATTCAGTGATGCCCGGGGCTGGCAAAGTTTCCGATGCCTGGTGGGCCATTACTACGGGCGCCAACGGCATTCCCACTCAATCCATTCTTAACGATGCGATGAAGAAGGCTTACGAGGACGCCACGGCCGTATTGATGGATAAAGATGGCAATGCCACGCCACATTACGAGTCGTATATGGAGTACGAGGAGAAGTGGAAAGACAAGGTAAAAGCATGGCATCGCGCCTGGGCCAACGCAATCACCGATCCCATGAAGCTGGAAACCTTCCCTGTGGATGGCGTGCAGTATCAAGATGACGCCGATGAAGCGATGGATCGCTGGGTTGGCCTCGGTCACAAGGAAGAGATCGAAAAGGCCATTGCTACTCTAGCAGCGCAGGGCACGGACCCAGCTATCGCCCTGATCGCACGCGCGAAGAAGAAGTTCGTCAATAGCCTGAATGAATTCATGAGCATCGGCGAGCTGCCATACACGGTGCTGCTTCCGAACAGTTGGTACGACGAGAACAACGATGATGGCTGGTACGAATACGGCAGCAGCGACTTCCACTCGGAGACGCATTATCAGGCGTCCTCGACTTCCTACAAAGCAGGAGTCAGCACTAACGTCGGCTTTTTCTCGGCGGGCGCGAGTTTCAGCCACAGCGATCAACAGTCCTCTCTCGATATCGAGACCAATGGGCTCGAGATCGCTTTCAAGTATTGCGCCGTGGATGTTAAACGCCCCTGGCTCGAAGCGGACTTGCTTAATCTGCAGAATTGGTTGTTGATGGGAGACTACAAGAAGGGTTGCATCTCGAACGGAACCATGGGGCAGGAAATGCCATCCGGAAGCGTTCCGCAAACCTTTCTGCCATCAATCGTCACCAGCCTGATTCTGATCAAAGACCTAAGAATCAAATGGAACAGCGGGAAACAAGACTGGGACTCACACGCAGAAACCAACTCCGCGTCTGTTTCCGTCGGCTGGGGGCCCTTCGCGGTCAACGGGAGCTACACTCACCACGACGAACAGCGTAACTTCGTGGGTCAGTGGGATGGCGAATGGCTCACGGTACCGGGGATCCAATTGGTCGGCTATGTCTCTATGGTCAATCCCGCATCTCCAGGCGTCGATTCTGCGCAGTTCCTGAAAAAGGCGAATGCCGGCGGTAACTCATAATCGGCGCACCCGGAGGAAAAGCTTATGGCTCTGTCGCTCGATGCGATTTTTAAGCCGCTCAACGACTTCTTTCTAAAGCTATTTCAGACTGGAACAGAGAGTGGCGTCGTCTTTCGCTTCGACAAATTTGGGTCGGTGATCTCCGGGCAGGATTTCACCGATTCCAATCGCGCCGAAGAAAGGTTTTCCGATCTCGTCAATCACATTCCGTCCGACAGCGGTGACGGGGTTAGCGTGGTGTTCCGTCAAGATGCCGTTGACAACGCCTATTTTTTCCGTTTGCTCTCGCCTTCGCAGCCCTGTGTAGCCGCGGACGATCCGAATGCTCAAGACGTAATGGGTGCTTTCGCGGCGATCAAAAGCAACGCCCTCAAAATATGGAACAACATTACACTCGAGTCCTCGTCTGGTTTGATGCTGCAATTCAAACCGTCCTTAGCGGCGCCGGGGAATTGGCATGACGAATCTGCAGCCGAGATATGGACCCACTACAGCTTTGCAGTCAACGCACCCGCGGCTCCGCTGCCTACGCCTCCGAAATGGCCGATTTGGAGGCTCAAGCTGGACGATTCCACGCTTCGTGGCGTCATCGGACCACGCCGCTTTCAAGTCTCGGATCCGATTCTGAAAGCGATCTCGGAAAACCCAGTGCAGCCGTCGCCTGCAGCGGTGGTATCCCCGGCAAATGTGATGGTGACAGAACCAGCGCTGGCGCCGCTCAGGCGACCGGCGATGTTCGAGCGGGCCGGCATGCCAATTGCGCGGTTTGCGGCGACCCCGGTCGAAGAGGTTCGCCTCAGTCCCGCACTCGCACATGCAACCGCGGAGACGGCTGCCGTGCAGCCTGCTTTTCGGTTGCACGACAAGATAAGCCTGCAGCTCGGCGCAGTAGATGTCAGTGAGCGATTCCAGCTGGCTCAGGTGATTGGAACTACCGCGCCAACGCAGTCAGCCGTTACAGATTCCATCAGCGTGGATTTTGAATATTGTTTGGTGAAAATAAGCCGACCCTGGTACGTCGATTCCTTTGTGGCGGATGGATCGTGGTGTGTGCCTGCTGTTGCCAAAGGTTCGGTCAGTTCCGGTAACGTGCTTACTGCTTTTTCCATGCTCCCGATCGCGTTTGTGACGATCAGGAATCTTGTTATCGAGGCCAATTGGGCCGCTTCCGACCTGACTAGCGCCGCACAGGCCACGGACTTTGGACCTTTCAAGGTGGACGCTGGCATTGTCCAGAACAAGCTCTCGCACGCTGGTATTCAAGTGGTGGGATGGCTGCTGCAGACCTTGTCAGCACTGCCGCCCAACGACTCTCCGCAAAGCGATCAAGCCCCCGATGGATCCAACGGTTAGTGTCATCCGGCTTTATCCGGGCGAGGCCTGTGGACTTCACAGGATTGGGCGCAGTTCGACGGTGACCGCGAATTTTAGGAGAGTTTTATGGCGACGCCAAGCGCAGTGAACTTTGATCAGGACATGCAAACGATCCGAGACTATGTGGATCCCGTGGTTCAGGCACAAACTCGAGTGGCGGCCGCGTATTCGGCGGCCCTCGATAGCTTTCAGTTGACGGTGCAACGGCCTCGGCGGCCGAGGCCCGGCCCGACGTCCTTGGCGTGGTGTTTAAGGCGGGAATAAAGTTTGCCGAAAAGTCCGCTGTGGCTGCGGTAAAGGATGCCACCGGGGCAGACCTTGGCCCGCTGGTGGAAATGCTGCACGCCATTTCCGACGAAGTCGATCGTGCCTCAAAAGCAGCGACCAGCCGATCGGTCGCAGAATGGATCAACAGCTTACGTACTTCCGTCATTAACAGTTATACCCAGGGCAGCTCGCGGCAGGCGATGATCGAACAACTCGAGCAGGAATACAACCAGAACGACGAGGGCGGACGGGGTGGATATATCGCAGGAATTCAAAACGAACTGGACGCGACCAAGACTGTCCCGGCCCCAAAGTTGAGGCTGTCGAAGCTTTGATGTACCAAGGGTGGATTAATCAGGCGTTCAATCAGGATTGTATCGACGGCGCCGGAATCTCGTCCCTGCAATTTGGCGCGGACGGAAACCTGGTGTCGGCGAAGGTATTCGCCCGTCAGGCGACAGACTTGCCGGCCGTCTGAACACCATCATGGGAACGGCTGGCATCTCCGACTTGATGGACCTGGATGTAGTGAAGAAAGTGTGCCGGGAAGATGTTTGCGTGTGTTTCGAGGGCAACAATGCGGTCCGCAAGGATACGGACCACGATGATGCCACGCCGTTTCTTACGTCGACAGACAACTGGAAGAAGGTTGTCTTGTTCACCAATTAGCCGGGGGCTCGGCACTCGATAGTTGGGTGTCATCCCTCGACCCGCCTGGTGAATATTGCAAGTGTTGGGTACCGAATGTCGCCAAGACGGACAAGGAAGGCCGATAAAAGTGCACTCCTTTGTATTGCTGTTGGAACTGGCTGGAATGTGTCTCTTGGTGCAGGGACAGGATGCCTGCCCGAAGGTGGGCATTGCCGGCGAAATTACGCAGGTGCGGATATTGAGCCAGGGGTTCAAACCGGGAGCGTTATTGGTCTCAGCCGACGGGACGGAATGCCGGCTTACGAACGCAGCATTCAAGGCCTGGATCATCAGCCACGGGAGACACGTAGCATTTTCGACGGCAGGGGGAGCCGGAGGATATGAGAACGAAGGCCAGCAGTTGCACCTATATGACGCCCCCGCTGGCAAAGAGCGCCGGATTCTGTCGTCGCCTTTCGTGATTGATGCGGTTCGCGAACTTAAGACGCGCGCAGGCGAGCTGACGCTACTAGTAGAGATGCGCGATGGAGGCTTGGGCGCTTCGCATGTCGCCATCGTCGACCCGCGAGGAGGTCAAATTTTCGCTGCGCAGAAAGTAAAAGTGCTAAGCGGCGAGGGTCCTGTGTTGAAGCTGGGCTTCTTTCATGACGCCGACTGGGAAACCTTGGCTCTCGGCAAAGCCGTGCGGCCTTACCGGACCAGATCTTACGAAATCGAGCCGCTGTTGCACAAAACGCACAGTAAGCAGGCAAATCATCCTAAAGAGTGAGGGTTAATGAAATGGCAAACTGGAAGGGCATTGTCGGTCAAGGATTTACCCCAGACGCGTTCGCGCAGTATGTTGACACGATCGGATTTGATACCTGGCGGCCGCAATTTGTGGTGCTCCACAATACGGCTGTTCCCAAACTAGCCGACTGGCATTCGGTTTCGGGCGCAGTTCGCATGCGCGGCCTGGAAAGCTACTATCGTGATGCGCAGCATTGGTCGGCGGGCCCCCATTTGTTTGTAGCCGATGACCTCATTTGGGTTTTCACACCGCTCAACGTCTCCGGGGTTCACTCTCCTTCATGGAACAGCATCGCATGGGGAGTCGAAATGGTGGGCGACTATGAAGTGGAGCTTTTCAATCCAGATGTACGAAACAACGCGGTGAACGCTCTTGCGGTCCTGCATGCGGCGTTGGGTCTTGATCCCAATACTCTTTGTTTACATAAAGAGGACCCACTTACAACCCACAACTGCCCCGGGAAGAACGTCGACAAATCGGACATGATCACGGCGTTGTCTTCGGCCTTGACCGCCCTGGAGCCTGGCGACCATGTACCGGGCGGGGCGTTGATACACGCTTAGAGGACCAATGAATCCGCTATGAAAGGATTTGATCTATGCCCGATCCAGCCGACATCGCGCTGAAAGCCATCGGTATCGTCCCGAACATAGTTAGTAAGGGCCAGGATGGTGTCAGTTATACGTCAGACCAAATTACCTATCCAAGTGATCTAGCAGCGGTACCTGACGACGCATATCCCAAGATTGGGATCGTAGCCGGGATAAATAAATTGGGATCGCTATATCATCGCGACTCGATCGAGTTTAACTTGCACGGGGAGTTTAGGCCCTACGACCAGCTAATTGAGAACGATCCGAATAGCGTAGTGACGCCGATTATGGCGAATGTCTACGTCGATCTGTATTCCAGCGAAAAGGCCGGCTCGTCGGAATTGGAAATTCACTTCACCGCATTAAAGACGCCCTACGGAACTGCGACTGATCCGCGAATCCGATTCCTGTGTGAGGGCCACTATGATCCCGCCGGGGCTGGGGACTTGCGCTTCCGGGCCGTCATTGACGTCGACCAAAACGCGAATGTGAACGTCGTGGAGGGCCCCCAAATCACTGGTGGAGACGGCGAAGCACACGACAATTCACCAAACGGTTTTTCGGTGTCTGCCCCAGATGGTGGTGTCGTCCCTTGAAACCAGACAGGGTCGGACAAACTTTTCTTCGAGAATCTCGAGAGTCGGCCTGAGGTATTGTGCGATTAGGAGGTGTTTGTGAGGACTTGGACAGCTTCGCAGGCGATGGTCTGTTCAATCGGTCTTCTCCATGCGTGCTTCATGATTGGTGAATTGTTTCCGTGGAATTCTCCGTTAATCATGACGCTTGTCTTGCGAAAATGGCCGGTGCGACTCGACTTATCGACAGACCAAGAACATTTTGTGTCTATGGTTGTTCACAATGCGGGAATCTACAACGGAATTGTGGCAGCGGGTCTGTTCGCGACCGCTTTTGGAGGTCCAAATGTGTTTACTGTTCAAATTGCCCTGCTGGCTGGTGGCGTCGTGGCTGGTCTCTTAGGCTACCGAACCTTGACGAAGCAGACGATCGCGCAGGCCTTCTTTGGAACAATTGCGCTCATTGTTGTGGTTCGTCTTCACTAGCAGGTCGCAAGGAAGCGCAATCCTCTGGGGAGTGGTGGAGCCTCGCTCCAGCGCTAACACAAGATGATCCCTGCGGCGGCTCAGGCTCAATCCATTTGAGGATCGCTTGGCGAGGAACTCAAAAATGGATCGCTTTAGAAGGCTTTGGAAAATGTATGTTTCAGCAGCAGATGTAAATTGGCCAGTACTCGGTGGAGTGTCACGCCGAACGTCAAGACTTAGAAAATGATCCCCGTTTCAAAAGATTCGTTCTTCAGAGGAATGGCAGGTGGCCGACCCTTCAACGCACTTGATCTCCTTTCCACCAGCAGAATCTAGGGTGCCTCGTCCTTGGCTTTTTCATGGGCGGGAGCCGCGCAGCCTGGAACATCAGCCCTCAAGCCACACGATTCCGCCAGGGGGATCTCAGCCCGGGCGCAGCACGGTGACTCGGCTGCGCACCTCGGCTAAGCGGCCAGAGAAAATCGACTGAAATCCCCTCCTGTTTCTGCGATAAACTCATTCTAACTTTCAAAAGAACGAGGTGGATTTGACCGAGACTAACACCCAATCGACAAGTAACGCCGCAAATCCCGCGGTATCGAGATCTCTTTACCTGAACCTTCTCAAGCGCTCCCTAACCAATACACTTTTCGATTTAGAACCCGACATTGATGATGACGAGTTCCGTTTCGTTCGGGACCGCGCGAACCACTACGTCAAGGGCGCGGCCATCTCGATGTTGCCCTTAGGTAGGCTCGATAACATCGAATACTGCGTCGTCGATATCTTGGAAAACGGAGTTCCCGGCGATCTGATCGAAACCGGAGTCTGGCGCGGGGGAGCGGCGATCTTCATGCGAGCGGTCTTGAAGGCCTACGGCGTCACCGACCGATCCGTCTGGGCTGCCGATTCCTTCGAGGGGTTGCCGACGCCGGATGCTGAAAAGTTCCCGCTGGAAGCCAAGGTGCAGCAGGGGCCGGTCATCCAGAAAGCCTATAACAATCTAGCCGTCAGTCTGGAAGAAGTGCGACGCAATTTCCAAGCCTACGAAATGCTGGACGACCAGGTGCATTTTCTTAAAGGCTGGTTTAAGGATACGCTTCCCGCCGCGCCGATTCGCGCCCTTGCCATTCTGCGCATGGACGGTGACTTTTACGAATCGACCAGAGACGCCCTGGTCAATCTCTACGATCGGCTTTCGGTAGGCGGCTACGCCATTGTGGATGACTACGGGGAAGACTCCTGGACATACTGTCGCAAAGCGGTCGACGAGTTTCGTGAAGAGCGGGGTCTTGACGAACCTCTCGTCAAGGTTGATTCGAAGTGTGCTTATTGGAGGAAAGCCAAATAAACCTCAATCAGTAGCACGCGAAGCTCGCGGGTTTACATGCACTCCGCGCGCGACTGTAGACGACTTTGAGGCTGCCAAAGCACTTTGAGAGAAAATCTTGATTCAGCGCCAGGCCTTTGAGGCCTCCCAATTCATCTCAATTCCGAAACCCATCCTGAATCCATTGCAAAAGCAGAAGGTACTCGGTTGAGGTAGTCGAAAACCCCTGCCCGCCAGGATGCGTGCCGTTCTCCGGACTCGCGCAACTCCCCCTGGTCGGACACGCCAGCAAGCGATCCCGGTTTCCTGGCTTCCGTGCCGAATAAAGACCAACCCGGCTGTAAGATTCCGACGGCGTCCCCGAGAGGTCCAGCGAAACCCCCGGCCCCGTGTGACATTGCAAGCACTTGCTCGCCGTCCAGATTCCGGCGACATTATCCCCAACGTAGGAAACCAGAGGCCGGATGTTGCTCGTCGCACTCGAATAAGGACCACAGCCCGCCCCGTTGTGGGCGCGCACTCGGAATGTGTAGCCCGCTGCCGCGGAGCAATTCGCCGCTGGATAAGGGCAGGCACCCATCGTGAGCGTGACACTTGTGGCCGGAGCCTTGACTGTCTGCTGCGTTGCGGTTCCGGAACTCGCTGGTTGCGCTTCGACTTCGTACGCATCGATTGCGCCGCCTCCGGTGGGAGCTGTCCAACTCAGCGTGACTGAGCCCGGCCCAATCGCAGCTGTGGGCGGATTGATGACCGGAGGGGAGCCGGAGCGCGCCGCAGTCGAACACAACTCAGTAGACACAGAAGCCGTCGCTCCAGAATTCGCAGAGACGGAATTCGCCACCCGAGAATTCGCAGGAACAGAGTTCGGAGGCGCAGCCCCCGCCGCACCAGGATTCGGAGGCGCAGAATTCGGCACCAAAGCACTCGAAGGCAACGAACTCGTAACCGAAGAACTCGAAACCGAAGAACTCGGAGCTAAAGAACTCCGAGCCCCAGCCATCCCGAACCCGCCAACCTCTGTTCCACCCACAGAACTCTTCAGCGCCATAGCACTCCCAGCATTCGAAGCTGCCAAATCCGGCGATGCCGCGCCGCCAACCGGGACCGCTCCCGCCGGCCCACCCCGCGCGAAGTGCCACTCGCACGCCGCCGTAAAACTAGCGCTCGGCGGTTGCATTGGCAGCAACCCGCCCGTCACCACAGTCGTTCCATTTCCGGTAACGTCCACCCTGTTGCCCGCGGCGTC
>Ga0137419_10000735_pt1 | contig 12717 bp, 7 predicted proteins | sample CZODoug3_1_2_16f_FD_108279 | JGI IMG/M metagenome (GOLD analysis project Ga0137419, IMG submission 108279) | Vadose zone soil fungal communities from Angelo Coast Range Reserve, California, USA - CZODoug3_1_2_16fungal (Illumina Assembly) | ecosystem: Environmental > Terrestrial > Soil > Vadose... | reverse complement strand
TAGGTCACCGGGCTGGATCGCGGGAGTCATGCTTGTACCGGAGACGCGCAAGCACCCGCTTCCAAATGTGCGCGCTGTCCCGGAAAGAGATCGCAAGTCAGAGTGTTCAAGTCTTCCACGAGTCGGTCCATGAACCAAAAAATAGGATTACGATGCCTTCCGGTTGTGAGTGCAAGATACTTGGCTTGCCCTGACCTTGCCGCAAGAAAGAGCCATCGTTTCGAAAACACGCTCCGAGCGCACGGCCGGATTCACTCAGGGCTTTTTGGCGTCTGCCTCCGGCGGCTTCAGATTTTGCGGTTTCGGCATAGCGCTCATTGCAATCCAGACTGCGTCAGTTTGACAGCACAGCCGACGCCGATAACCCCATTACAAGTCGCGCCGATTATCCCGTTACTCAGATAGGTAAAGTAAAGGCTAGAGGCCTGAGAGCTCGCGCTCACATTGTCTATCACGATTCCGCTAGTGCCTCCGGAAGCGGCCGCCCTCGCGGCGGTAGCGGTAGGCGTGGTGCCGGCCGTGACGTTGAAAGACATAATGCAGCCGCCACCCAAAAGCGGGCACCCGATTGCGGGCAGCACGCTTGGAGTCGATTGCACACTGACGAAGATCCAGTCCGTACTGCCGTTGAAGATTTCCGTCATCGGTGAGCACGTGGTGGGGGCTATGCTCATCGCTGTGGCCATAGCGCTAGCTGTCCCAATTACGTTGGCGGTGATCGGGATTCGATACAACGTGGCATTCCCGCCAGGATTCCCGCAGACGTAGAGATTTCCCGTGGGACTGGCCGAATTGGCCGAGGTGAAGTAAATGTTGTCAAACGTACCGCTAAAGAAAGTGGCGCCTGCCGCGGGAACGCCGCTTCCCAGCGTTGTTGAGCTACCTGAGCCGCCAGCGGCAAATCCGGTACTAAATTGCCAGACACCGGCGTTCGTGTTAGTAGAATTCGTCGTCGCCGAACCGAAAATATAGATCATCCCGGCGGCGGAGTCTACGATCGGACCGTCCACGAAACCGCTCCGGAATGCAACGCGGTTTGACGTAATCACCGTGCCGGTCGAGTTGATCGAGTAAAGAAACCCTCCCGAATCCCCTACGAAAACTTTCGATGTCACAGAATCGAAGACGGGACTGCTCAAGGTATTCTTGTTACCGGTTGCAACGGGCCACGGCGCACCTGCTTCAGCGGGAGTGCCACTGAACGCACCCGTAAATTTGTGGACATTGCCAGAATCGTCGCCGATATATAACTCATCCGTGGCGTAGTTATAAAAGGGAGATGAATTAGTGTCTGGAGTCGCTCCGCTGAACGCAATGTTTACAACGCAGGAGTTGGCGGCGGGGCAGTTCGTTGTGTTCCATGCCTGGCCCGCAGCGAGCGTGGTATCAGGCGTAGCGGGTACATTGAGGGTTCCTTGAACCGCAGCAGTGGTTCCGGGCTTCCATTTCAGAATGTGCAGGGTCGCGCCACCAGAGGCAGTCTCCACGTATGCGATTTGACTTCCGTTTCCGGAGAGAACCGGAGAAGTCACAACCCTGCCCGTACCGGTATTATATGCCCACTTAACGCTCGGTCCATTCTGGCTACACAGACCCCCGACGCTCCCCTGCGTCGAATACAGCTCGTCGAAGGCAATGATGCTAGGCTGCGAGCTTGAACCGGCGAGGCTCGTCGTGAACGCCACATAGTCATTGGTGCAATCCGGCGTCGCATTTATGTCGAATGTGAATTTCGCCGGGTAGACTCCCGCCCCCGCTTCGCCGCCGGCGAGCAACGACATGCCCCAGTCCGCACGTTCCAAATTCCTTCGGCCATGCCCGTGGCCACCGCGTCCGCCAACGAAGCCGGCATCATGGTCTTGCTGGCGAGCCGAAATATTGCGGCTCAGCACCTGATGCTGGAAGCGAGGTTCCTGCTGTAGCTTCCAAGCCTGCGCGATGCTGGATGGCGGGGTGAAGACTAAATGGTGATGGCTCCAGTCTTGAGGTAGAGACATTCTCACATGGCCCTGCCCATGCGCGCTGAACGCCACCCAAACCATCACGAGCGTGAGCGCACTGATCAGTCCCGTCATGACTCTAAAGGTCCGGAAATCGGCGAGATTCATCGACACCCCTTTGTAAAGTTCCCCTCAAACTTCCTCAAGCTTCATCGACTTTGATTATTGTTATGAAGAACGCATACGCAGCAGGAAGTTGGATTTTGCTTCGTGTCCGAAGCGCGCCATCCCTTTGTACGAAGCTGAACTGGCAATCGTCAGGAAATTCCGTCCCAGCAATAGGCTGACGGTCAAGGACATCGGTAGGTGCTATGAGGGCGAGATAAATCTTATTTTTCACAAGAAATGTCTGAGGGTGCGCTGAGGTCGGGCAAGCGCGGTCAATAGAGGGTGCGAAGCGTGAGGTGCTGTTCGAGGCGGCCAGAAAAACGTCCGAAATCGACGATGCAATGCTCAGCCATTCAGTGGTATTGAAGAAAGACCGCGCAAAACAAAAAGAGTGGAAATACAAACTGCGTCGACAGAACAGCAGTTATCCTGGAGCCAAAGCAAGCACGAGCGACTCATGCGATGGAATAAGGCATCGTCTGAATTCGATGTGAGCCGGGCGTTCGTCCTCATTGTATGTAGTAAAGAAGCCAGCCAAGCTTGATTAGCGTCATAATCGCATCCGATCCCCTCAAGGCACATCTAAAGCAAGATGGCAGTCTTACTGACTATCAAGATCCACCCATTCCCCGTTGCTTTGAACCTCAATCTTTGTAATCGGATGAACTTCCCATACCGTGGCTCTTTGTTTGCCAATTACGTTTATATGCTCGGAGTCAAACATCAACCAACCGCTGATGCGAACCGGCGTTTGCGAATCGACCAGTGGGGCAAGCATAGACGTGGTCCAGCTGTGCTGCGGCCGGGTGCGAGGCGTGGTTTCAACGATGATGGCGCCGCTGATTGGCTGCGCTGGTGAATTGGTTAGATAGATGTGCCAATCGACTCCGCTGCCGGCGGTCAAATGACAGTTTGTCGATTCCCCGCTCCCACTAGTTTCAACATTGATCTTGTGGGACAAAAATCCAACAACCCTAACTCCGGCGGTCACAAAATCAGTGGCGCGGTCAGATGGGAGGTTCTTAAGGTCGCTCCAGTTGATGTCCACATAGTCTGAGTCGGCAGGTACATCAGTTCGATTCTTATTGGTGTTAAGCGCAATGGCCGTCGGGTTTGTCGCGTCGCCGCTCGGGCCGCAGATTTCGTTGCCATTTTCAACTAGCGGATGACCTATCGCGGTCTTCCTCGAATTCATGAGCTTTGAAAAGAGATCGCCCGATGGCTCTGCAGTGGGTGTTGCCATGCCCGGTTGGCTCGCCGAAGATATCGGGGTTGGTGTTCCCGTCAGAACCTTTATGTTCCTTGTCCATACCCAACCATCTCGACCATCGCCCGCGGTGACATGATAAAAGCCGTTAGTTTGATCAGACTCCTTCAGCTGAAGTTCGGCGCCAGCTTTGAGCCCCTCGATGACGTCACTGGCGGTCGATGGGTCGGAGCGAAGATTTACATTGCGCTTAACCATTGCCGTCTGACCTGTAGAGACGCTGGTTGACAAGAATGCTAAGACCAGAAGATAGAAGACACGTTTCATAATCTGACCTCCTCCTTCATTCGAGAATATAAAAGGCAAATCGTATCAATCGAAAGCGAGACCACTGAACCACAGGACCGAGTCCTTTTCATGGCCTTACCGAGTGCAATTCCACATCGACACCAGCGAATCTCTTACAGCGTCTTCAGGTACTCGATAATTTCCATCCGCTCTGCTTCCGACAGCTTGCGGCCGATCACGCCCTTGCCAATTGGACCGTCGTTAAACTCATGCCCGGCGTTCGAGTTGCCGGCGTGATCGGTGCGGAACTCCTTGGCACCCTTTAGGGGATCCGTGCTGAGACCAATTTTGACTGGGTCGTACAGCTTTTTCCCCAGATAGAAGACTGTCGGGCGTTCGGAAACAGGTGAGAGTAGCGCAAACAGATTGGGAACGGAGCCGTTGTGGAGGTACGGTGGGGTGGCCCAGATCCCATTGTGTGGCCGCGCCTTGTAGACCAGCGGGGCCCGAAGTTCGTTGTCGCGGAAGCCATTCCATTCTTGTCGTTGCTCCGGCGTCAATTTCAAATCGGCATATGCCTGGTCAATGATCTTTTGTGAAATGAAGAGCAACCCTGCGCGAGCAGAAATGATTCCCATTTCAAGTGGGCCGCTATCTGCGGTTCGCGCAGCGAAGTTTCTGGCCTCGTTGGGATCAGTTCCGATCTCGTCCAGTGGAATTTGCGTAACTTTGAAAAATTGCCTGCTCCCACTGTTCGCGCCGGCCGTCCAGTACTCGGATCTGCGGCCTTCCTCAGAAAGCATGGGCGGTTTGTGGCAGTGCAAGCACAACGTGCTGTAGAGTTTTTCGCCCTTCGCGGCTTTCTCGCGGTCAATTTTCCCCAGAATCTCTTCCGGCCACTTTGGCGACCAGACACCGCTTCCTGGTGCCCTGCCGCCAAGCAAGTTTTCGATTTCATGGAGATTGTCTACATGAATCGTATTCTGAAACTGCACACCAGGATAACCAAGCAGGTTGATTCGCGAGCGGACGCCCATCGCCTCGCCAACGTTTCTTCCCATCGGTTGGCGAATGGAAGCGTTGTACTGCACCCAGTCGAACCAGGAGGTATCCCAGATCGGCGGAAAGTTTACCGCGCCGTTGCCGACTCTCATGTTCTTTGTGTTGTTAAGCTCTGTGCCAAATACAAAGTTGCCGATGCGCGCCAGCGCATCGGTACGGCCGTAACCTTCGTCGACCGGGAACAATTTAAGATTGGCTTTCACTTCAGCGTAAGTGGTGTCGAGATAATATTTGAGCGCTTTCCGCAGGAGGACTTCATCGGCGGGCGTATGGACGGGGCCAAGCACCCGTTTCGCGAATCTGTCGAAACGGCCAGGATCGTAGTAAGTCCAGACTACAGAAAAAGCGAGCGCCTCGCTGAACTTCTGCAGATTGACCAGCGAAGGTCCCGCATCGATCCGGATAGCCTTATCGCCGTAGAACAATTCCCCGGTATGACACGCCGCGCAGGTAAGACCGAGTACCACATTCTTCTGCCCCGTGTAGGGATCGACGAAACGACCGTCACGGGCAAAACCTACAGGCAACCCCTCCGGGTTTTCGCCATTGGCAGCGTCGGGAATAAACCCAAAGCCTTCTAAATATGAGGTTTCTTTGAATAGCGGAGCCCCCATGATCGTAAATCGGGGCTGCTCGAGTGCCAAAAACCAAGAGTAGGGTAACAGTTCACTGCCCTGCGCAAGATGATAGAACTGATTGCGCTGGTCAGCGGTCCAATTCTGCTCGAGCCATTTAACGGTCTCGGGCCTTTCGATCTCGGGAACTTCCAAGCTGTGCATGATTGTAAAAAGCCCAACCGCCACCACGATTATGGCAACCAGCGCTGCGGACGCGAGCGTAGTAATGACGCTTGGTCGTCGGAGCATGGATGGTTTTGGCAGAACTGCCACCTCCTGCCCATGCACGGGTCTCGGCAGCAGTTCGCAGGAATTCTCGGGATCGGTCACATATTGCTGGGGTAGGTTGCGAGGTTTGTAATTCGTTACGGCATTCATTCGAGTAAAGACGCTTTGATGAATGTGAGCTCCATCAGGGATGAAGCGAGTACGCCCAAAATTGATCCTGATACCGCGCTTCCAGTTAGGTGCCGGCTGCCCTGGCACGGGCACTGGACGGTAAAAAAGCTTCGGCCAGAATTCACCCAACCACCAGATGCCGTGCAGCGATTTATGCAGGATTCCCTTCGGATCCGCGGGTACGTACGGAACGGTGCCGCCCAACACAGCCGTTACCTTCTCGGGATCTAGCACAAGCCCGGCAGACTGCGCCTCGCAAAACATCCAGCGCAGTGCAATTTTCGATAACCCGCTCTCCGCTTCGTCATAACTCCCACCCACATCGGAGTGAACGCCTGCAAACCACACTTGTTTTAGGTTCTGAACTTCTGGAAGCGATTCATGGATTAGGTTCTGACGGAAAAAAGCCCGACGCTCGTCGATCGATACCGCGTGCCTGAGAACGGCAACCCCAGGCAACGTCGCGGTGTATGGTAGATGCCCGCCTTTAGCGTGAATGGGATCGAGAATCCAGCCGACCGAGCTTACGGTGTCCCACAATCCAACGAAATGGGCTGCGCAAGGGATACTGAAAGTTGATTTGAAACCGGCGGCAATCTCGAACTTGCGAGGATCGTTACTCTTATAGAGGCGTAGAGCGTACGGAATCAACGCCTCATTTCCCGGCGTCAATAGTCCAAACATTCGCAGCAATCCACAAAGCGCCCGAGCGGTATATGCGCCTCGGCTAAAGCCGAAGATGAAGATCTTATCGTCAGGCTTGTACTGTTCCATCAGGAAGGAATATGCGTCGGCGATGTTGTCGGAAAAACCATAGCCAAAAGCCTTGCCCCGGAGCTGTGTCCACCATTTCCCCACCGTACTCAGTGCGTTCCTGGCCCCCATCGTTCCAAGCCCAGGATGGTAGTAGGCGGTTTGCTTGTCGTTAGCGGAGAGCGTCGAATACAGCTTGACCACATTCGAGTTGGCTGTCCCGTACTGATTCCCTGTTCCGTCGCAACAGATAACGATATTTCGGCTCATATTCGATCAACCTCCTGAACTCAGCGCTCGCATCGCTCGTGACTCGCTCGACACACGTCAAGGGAAACCAGTCGGCCAAACTTTAAACACGGGCGCGCACGAAGTGGAAATGGTTGCCGGTAGCCGTCCCAGATCCTTGGGTAATTGAGTTCCGCAAGATCAACAACTCCCATTAGACGTGCACAGCTTACTTATTGCTTCTAGCACAGAATAGTAGTACCGTTCGTATAAAATTGATAACTAATTAAATCCACGTGCATGGCTGGAGCGAGTCCGGGTTCAAACACCGTCCACCGTAGGAGTCCTATATGACTGGTCCCGAAATATTTTCTTACAAGCATTTCAAACTTGCTGCCGTAGCAATTCTGGTCGCGTGCGTCGGGTGCGGCGTGCCGCACCATGAAGCGCAGACGAGCGACAGTCCGCCAAGCGCTGGTCCCGCGCCAGCTATCCCACCGTTATCAGCCAACGATGTCTCCTTGTTGTTTCCGGCTCCGACGAGCGCCGGAGATTTTGCCAAACTTATTGCCGTTGGCAACCTTTCCACCCCAAACCCTCAGGATCCTTCAAGACAGGATCCCGCCTGGCCCGATGCCGCGTTTCAGCAGTTTCTCTCGATCGCCGCCAGCCCCGCAGCGCAGGTCGCCGGCACACAAGCTCAGATTGGCTTGCCTTCCGAGGCCCAGTCAAAAGCTGCTTGGTTCATCGCCGGAATCCGCATCGACGCTGGCGCACCCGGCCTATCCAACGATATTCGTGCGCAATTCGGACAACTGCCGCAAATCCGCCTGATTGTCCAGCCGGTGATTCATAACGCGGACGGAACACCCAAAGTCCTCGATATCGCGGGGCACCTCATCTTCAATTTCACACTTGCGAAACCCAGCGATCCGGCAGCGGCCGATTGCCTGCCGCGGCTTCAGCCCGATCTTGATGCCTTTGGTTCCATCGTGGCTGACCTGGCAGCGATACGAACCAAATTGAGCAACGGCCAGCTTGGCACAAACAAAATCACGACCTCCGGTGCGCTCTTGGGTGTTCACCCCGGACTGGCAGACCCCACGACAGTCAATAACCTCAGTCTGGAGATAAAGTCATTTCTGCAAAAACATATCTCCGGTTCACGCTTGGCTGCGATGGCGATCGCCGGACTTCCTTCGGGGAGACCTGCACCTTGGATCTTCGTGTCAATGGTAGGAGTGCCTCCGGGTGTCGTACCAGCGTTACCGAACGGAGGATTCGTTCCTGTGCACGGTCCCACGCTCGATGGCCAGCAATTCGCTCAGATGCTCGAGCCGGTGGGAACGGCTCCGCGCGTAGTGCCAGCGCCTAACACCAACAATCTCAACCCAATTACCTGTAAGAACGCTGCGGTATCGGCCGCTAGTCTGCCCATTCCGAAACGCAGTGGCGTTTCAACAACTGAACTTTTCCTTTCTCCATCGCCATCAGCCGACAAGACAAGGGAGATTCTCGATGTGATTGCCGATCCTACCAAGAGCCACTTTTTCAACACGGATTGCATTAGCTGTCATACCGAAACGCGCCGTGCCATGGATCTTCTGAAGGTGACAAACATCCCCGGCGTGAATCAAACCGCTTTGCCCAACGGCCAGTGGAACATCCGCAACTTCGGTTGGTCGCCATCGACCAAAGGGGTTCAGGCCACCGTAACCCGTCGCACGGCCGCCGAGACAGCCGCCGTGGTCACGTTTATCAATTCCGAACTGCTCGCCAAGCGGCAGTAGTCGCTGATGCAGTGTCCTGAGGCTCCCAAGCACGAAAATCGACTAGTCCGAGGCATTGCATTCCGAAGAGGTAGTCCTCAATGACGGTAGTTAAAGTGCCTCCGCGCAAACCTACGAAGCATAAGTCCGGTTACCGCTGAGCGACATGGCGAAGCAGCTTCGGCCCAAGCAAATTCCACTTGTCCCGATGGCCATTTCCCGTTGCCTTTTTTTGTGTCGCACAGGGCTTACCTCTTCCAAACATCCCAGAACAGCTTCACAGTTCCCGGCCCATTCCCCGCGTAATGGTTGTTCGCGTATGCGTACACTTTCAAATTTCGCCGCATGAATTGCCGGAACAGTTCTGCCCAATTCTTCAAGTCTTGCGTCCGATCGAGAACGGTCGTATCCCACGTCGTTGTCTGTTTCTCGATTTCCTTACGGTTCCCAAGCCACCGCACGTAAACGAAGTCCGTGGTAACGAGGTCGAACTCTCCTTTCATCTCCCAAGGACGTGACAGAAACGAAGTGTCGGTGAGCGCCAGCGCAACCTTATATTCCCGCAACACATCAGCAAACCGGGCATCAAGCCATGATCGGTTCCGAATCTCGATTACAAATTTGAGCGGGATATCGCGAAGTTTCTCGAGAAAAGACCGCAGGCGTGGAAAAAACTCGCTGACGGTTTTGAACTGGAATTGATCGAAGTGAGGAAACTGGAAAACTAACGGGCCGAGCTTTTCGCCGAGCAGCTTCATCCGGTCAATAAATGCGTCAAATTCAGGATCGCAATCGACCAGAACTTTTTCATGGGTGATGACCCGCGGAACTTTCGCGGCGAACACAAAGTCATCCGGTGTCTTTTCGTTCCATGCGGTCACGGTTGACACGCTAGGGGTCCCGTAGAATGTGCTGTCGACTTCAACGGTTCTGAATTTCGCGCTGTAGTGAGTGAGGTAATCGCGAGACTGCATTCCGGCTGGATAGAATGAACCTGCCCATCCGCTAGCTGTAAACGCGCAAGTGCCGAGATACAAGCCCGGCTCCCAATACGTCCGCTCGACCTTCGGGTTGCTCAGCAGATCGGTGGCTTTATCCAACTGTCCCATCTCGAACAATGTTGGGGAGCGAATCGGCTCTACCTTTGGGCGCCTCATTCGCGAAGAGTAGCACTCGCCGGAATTATGTGGCAACTTGTCACCGCAACCGGCGAGAAGATGGCGCGGCAGAGGAAGTTACTGGATTCAAGAAGCGGTTCGAGCACAGACAACGGTAAGAGCTAGGAGAGGCATGATGCAACCCACAAATTCTGAGATGGAAGCAAGACTGGCCCGACTGGAACAATACTTCAAGGCGATGAAGATATTGCTCGTGGTGGCTGGAATCGTGGGCGGTAGTCTGTTTGCGTTCGCAAAGTATTCGAGCGCGGGAACTTCGGATTTGAAGATTCTACATTTGCGCGGCTTGGTAATTGAGGACGAATCTGGACGCCCTCGTATCGTTCTCGGTGCTCCCATTCTAAATCAAGGTCGCAAGCGAACCGACACGCTAACCGGTGTAACCTTTCTGAGTGAGGCTGGCATCGACCGGCTCACAATTGGAAGCATCCCCAATGCGCAAGTCACCGGCGCTATGACGAAACGAATTGCTGGCGGGGTCGGCGTATTGTTGAACGACCCACAAGGAAACGAGCGTGGCGGATTCGGCTTTCTCGACAATGGACGTGTATCGCTTGGTTTGGACCGAGCAGATGGTAATGAGGGAGCAGTCCTTACGGTTAATGACCAAGACGAGTGGGCCGGTCTGTCCATTAAGGACCGTCACAGTTGGATAGTAATGTCACTCGGAAACAGTGCCGAAAACGGGTCTCGGTTGCTGTTTCGTGACGGCGATGGCAAGGACCGAGTCCTGTTTGGGTTGAAGGACTCGGCGCGACCAAAACTGGAAGTCAACGACCGCGACGAGAAGCTTCTGTTTGACGTTCTAGCTAAATAATGTCGGTCATCTGGAACGCGGCCATGTCCATCAACGGAGTCGTTCCCTGAATGTCGGCCGTGCGGAAACTATCCAGGAGGGGGGTTCTGGGAAATCTCTTCTTGATTAGCTGCATCGGAATCGTGACAAGACCTTATCGGAAGCCCCTCCCTGTCCTGCGAAACCGCAATTTCGTTCTCTGTGAAGCTCGGGCAGGTCCCCAAACGCTCGTCGCCAAGGGTTGTAGACGGGGCCGATACCACTTCGACGTGGTCGTTTAATACGACCATACGACGCCGGTAACCAACGTGAAGGCGATGGTGAAAAATCACAAAATTGCGATCAGATGATAAGGGAAATCTCTAGCAGGAGCCAATCATGGTGAACGGGCTGGTGAACCTGGTATTTGTCGCCTCGTTCACCCGAAACCATCTCGGAATGGCAAAACACTTGTCCCTCTAACCTCTAATTCAGTGTTTGGAACGGAATTTGTGTCGTAGGAACATGAAAATAATTGGGGTATGGCCGATTGCTAGGCGGAAAGCTTCGTCTTTCTGCGGATCGAGCGATATGTCGGTGTGGTGTAGCCAGGACCGCGACCCGCCATTGGCCGCACTTTGCAAGGAGAGGGCGGGAGCGGCCCCAAAAACCTTTTTGGTCGGCTGAAAGCCGAAAAAGTGGGGCCGCTCCCCATTTTGGAGTTTTTTCCGCCGGGCAAACGCGCCCCGAAACAGTCAGCTGTTAGCTTGGCACACTCTCCACAATCTGTTCAGATTTAGAATCCCAGTACAGCTTTTTGCCCGACCAATACGATTTTGCCGCCATGATGCACGCCACGGAATGCGAAAATCCATGTTCAACGGTAGCATTTGGTTGGTGGCGCGAACGTAGGCAATCCAGCCAGTTGGTCATATGAGATAGATCCTCGTCACCAATTCCCATGGGTGGAAGCGCCTGATCTCCCGGCAGGAGGATGTCCTTCACGACTCTCTTCTGGTCAACGTTATAGTCCTCTTCGTGATTCCCCTTTTCCTCGACAAACTGCCAACGTGGACTGCCCTCTCCACCGGTGTTAAAGAGCGTGCCATTCTTTCCCATGATGCGGGTATAGCTGGGCGCATCATTGCCGAAGCTGGTTGCGTAGCTCACGAGGAAGCCTTTGGGGTATTTGAGCAAGACTTGAAATGTGTCGGGATTCTCCCGGCCGTCCGGCCAGGCAAAGATGCCACCATGGGCCACCACAGATTCTGGAAACGATTCGTCCATGAAATAGTGGCACAAATCAATTCCGTGGCTCATCCACTGATCGGCAATACCACTCGAGAAATCCTTGTATAGGCGATACTCGAAATAGAGTTGCGGATCAAAAGGACGAGGGGCTTTGTTCATCAGCCATGCACGCCAATCGGTGTCCTGCTCACGCAGTTTTTTCACTTCGGGGCGGCCTCGCCAACGGGGTCCATGGTAATTCCAGACGATTTCATATTTTGAGATCTGTCCTAGCGCACCAGTAAGAAGCTGGCCCCGCGCCGCGATTTGGTACGGTTCGCTGCGATGTTGGGTGCCAACTTGCACGATCCGCTTGTTTGCGCGGACGGCGTCGCGGGCAACCTTGACCTCGGCAAGAACATTGCCCATGGGCTTTTCGCAATAGGCATCCTTGCCCGCATCGATGGTCATTTTTAGCAGCTGCGAGTGAGAATGTTCCGGAGTAGAGATTAGGACGGCGTCGAGGTCTTCGAGACGGAACAACTCATCAGCATGACGAGTCGAGCGCGGTGCCCTCCCATAGTATTTTTTGTTCGCAGCCACCGCCCGATCGAGATTTGCGGTCCATAAATCGCAGACGGCGGTCATTTCCACATTCTTCGAATTGTTTAGTTGCGCGACCATGGCGTCCAGCTCTGAGCCGCGATTTCCGATTCCAATATGCCCAAGCGATATGCGATCATTCGCGCCGGCAATTCGGTTGTAGGACAAAGCGGTCGACTTGACCGCAGCCGTTCCGGCGGCGAGTATCGCTCCCTTTTGCAGGAATTCCCTTCTATTTACTTTGCGTTCGGATGGTTTCATTCATTTCCTCTTCCGGGCCGCGCCCAGCGACCAGCCTCGCCTGATTAAAAATCCCGACGCCGCTCCTGCAAAAAGACCATGAATTCTTGTGCTTGGACCAGATGCTACTTTGCGTGGAATCCGTAGGGACTCGGTCACTTCTATCCCACCGCACTCACAATTCACCGGCAAGTCTACAGCTACAAAGAACGGTTGGCCGCTTGGCTCAGAAGCGAGGCGGATTCCGTGTCGAGATAAAT
>Ga0137419_10000732_pt1 | contig 12732 bp, 7 predicted proteins | sample CZODoug3_1_2_16f_FD_108279 | JGI IMG/M metagenome (GOLD analysis project Ga0137419, IMG submission 108279) | Vadose zone soil fungal communities from Angelo Coast Range Reserve, California, USA - CZODoug3_1_2_16fungal (Illumina Assembly) | ecosystem: Environmental > Terrestrial > Soil > Vadose... | reverse complement strand
GCGATGGGGACGATGATCCAGCGGCACCGGCTGACGGAGGCGGACTTCCGGGGCGAGCGGTTCCGGGACCATCGACGGGACCTGAAGGGCAACAACGACCTGCTGGTCCTGACGCGCCCCGACGTGATCGGCGAGATCCACCGCGCGTACCTCGCGGCGGGTGCGGACATCATCGAGACCAACACGTTTTCCTCGACCGCGATCGCGCAGTCGGACTACGGGCTCGAGTCGCTCGCCTACGAGCTCAGCGTGGCGGGCGCGCGGCTCGCCCGCGCGGCGGCCGACGAGTGGAACGGCAGGACGCCCGGCCGCCCGCGGTTCGTGGCGGGCGCAGTCGGACCGACGAACCGGACGCTGTCGATTTCGCCCGACGTCGGCAACGCCGCCCTCCGCGCGGTGACCTTCGACCAGGTCGTGGCTGCGTACACGGACCACGTTCGCGGCCTCGTGGACGGAGGCGCCGACCTGCTGCTCATCGAGACGATCTTCGACACGCTGAACGCGAAAGCCGCGATCGCCGCCGTGCTCGACGTCTTCGAGGAAAAGGGCGTCGAGCTGCCGCTGATGATCTCGGGGACGATTACCGACCGCAGCGGCCGGACGCTCTCGGGACAGACGCTCGACGCGTTCTACGCGTCGGTCCGCCACGCGAAGCCGTTCAGCATCGGGTTGAACTGCGCGCTCGGCGCGCGCGAAATGCGTCCGCACCTCGCCGAGCTCGCGCGTATTGCGGACACCTATGTCACCTGTTATCCGAACGCGGGGCTGCCGAACGCCTTCGGCGAATACGACGAGCTGCCGGACGAAACCGCGGCGCTGCTTCGCGATTTCGCCGAGTCGGGGTTCGTGAACATCGTCGGCGGCTGCTGCGGCACGACGCCGGACCACATCCGGGCGCTGGACTCGGCGGTCACAGGCCTCGCACCGCGCCCACGGCAGGGATCGGGGCAGGGATTGATCCCTGCCGGGTTCACCCAGCTCTCCGGTCTCGAGACGCTCACCATCCGCCCCGACAGCAACTTCATCATGGTCGGCGAGCGCACGAACGTTACCGGCTCCAAGCGCTTCGCTCGTCTCGTCACCAGCGGCGACTTCGGCGAAGCCGCGCACGTCGCGCTCGACCAGGTCCGCGGCGGCGCGAACATCCTCGACGTCAACATGGACGAGGGGATGCTCGACTCCGAGGCGGCGATGACGACGTTCCTCAACCTGATCGCCACCGAACCCGAGATCGCGCGCGTGCCCGTCATGGTGGACAGCTCGAAGTGGAGCGTCCTCGAAGCCGGGCTCAAGTGCATCCAGGGCAAGGGGGTCGTCAACTCGATCAGCCTCAAGGAAGGCGAAGACGACTTCCTCCGCAAGGCGCGCGCGGTCCACCGCTACGGCGCCGCCGTGGTCGTCATGGCGTTCGACGAGCAGGGCCAGGCGGACACGATCGCGCGCAAGGCCTCGATCTGTCAGCGCGCCTACCGGCTGCTGACCGAACGGGCCGGCTTCGATCCGCTCGACATCATCTTCGACCCGAACATCCTCGCGATTGCGACCGGCCTCGAGGAGCACAACGACTACGCCATCAACTTCATCGAGGCGACCAGGGCCATCAAGGCGACCTGCCCGGGCGTGAAAGTGAGCGGCGGCGTCAGCAACCTGTCGTTCTCGTTCCGCGGCAACGAGGTGGTGCGCGAGGCGATGCACTCGGCCTTCCTGTTCCACGCCATCAAGGCCGGGCTCGACATGGGGATCGTCAACGCCGGCCAGCTCGTCGTCTACGAGGACATCCCGAAGGACCTGCTCGAGCACGTCGAGGACGTCATCTTCAACCGCCGGCCCGACGCGACCGAGCGCCTCGTGCAGTTCGCGGACACGGTCAAGGGAGACGGGAAGAAGAGAGCGATCGATCTCGCGTGGCGCGACGCGCCCGTCGAAAAGCGGCTCGCGCACGCGCTCGTGCACGGCGTGGTGGACTTCATCGAGGCCGACGTCGAGGAGGCGCGGCAGAAGCTGCCGAGGCCGCTCGACGTCATCGAGGGGCCGCTGATGGACGGGATGAAGATCGTCGGCGACCTGTTCGGCGCGGGAAAGATGTTTCTTCCGCAGGTGGTCAAGAGCGCGCGCGCCATGAAGAAGGCCGTCGCCTATCTCCTTCCGTACATGGAGGAAGAAAAACGGCGGACCGGCGACACGCACCGGGCCCAGGGCAAGCTCGTCATGGCCACCGTCAAGGGCGACGTGCACGACATCGGCAAGAACATCGTCGCCGTCGTCCTCGGGTGCAACAACTACGAGGTGGTCGATCTCGGCGTAATGGTGCCGGCCGACCGGATCCTGCAGACCGCCATCGACGAGAAGGCCGACATGATTGGCCTCAGCGGGCTGATCACGCCGTCGCTCGACGAGATGGTGTTCGTCGCGCGCGAGATGGAGCGGCGCGGCATGACGCTTCCGCTCCTCATCGGCGGCGCGACGACGAGCAAGCCGCACACGGCGGTGAAGATCGCGCCCGAATACAGCCAGCCGGTGGTGCACGTGCTCGACGCCTCACGCGCGGTGGATGTCGTCTCGAAGCTGCTCAACCCCGCGCAGCGCCCGGCGTTTGTCGACGCCACTCGCGCCGATCAGCAGCGCGTGCGCGAGCAGCACAGCGCCGTCCGGCGGCGGCCGCTGCTCGCCTGGCAGGCGGCGAAGGCGAACCGGCTCCGGCTCGACTGGCGCGCGGACGCCATCGCGACGCCCGCCTTCACGGGCGTCCACCAGCTGAACGACGTGCGCCTGGAAGACGTCGTGCCGTACATCGACTGGACGTTCTTCTTCTCCGCGTGGGAGTTGAAGGGACGCTTCCCGGCGATCCTCGACCATCCGCAGTATGGGGGCGCCGCGCGGGAGCTGTACGAGCACGCGCAGGCGCTGCTCGATCGGATCGTGAAGGACAAGCTGCTCACGCTTGGTGGCGTCTACGGATTCTGGAAGGCGAACACGGTCGGCGAGGACATTCGGGTGTTCGATCCCCGATCCCCGATCCCCGATCCCCTGGTTACGTTCAACATGCTCCGCCAGCAGGAGGAGATCGGCGACGGCAAGCCGAATCGTTCGCTCGCCGATTTCATCGCCCCCGCCGAGAGCGGCATCGTCGATTACCTCGGCGCGTTCGCCGTGACCGCGGGGCTCGGCGCGAACGAGCTCGCCGCCCGCTACGAGGCCGACCACGACGACTATCAGGCGATCATGGTCAAGGCGCTCGCCGACCGGCTTGCCGAGGCGTTCGCCGAGTACCTGCACGCGCGTGCGCGCCGCGACTGGGGCTACGGCGCCGCCGAGCGGTTGTCCAGCGACGACCTCGTTCACGAACGCTATCGCGGCATCCGCCCGGCGTTCGGCTACCCGGCCTGCCCCGATCACAGCGAGAAGAAGAAGCTCTTCGCGCTGCTCGGCGCGGAGCGGACGGGCATGTCGCTCACCGAGTCGGGCGCGATGCTGCCGGCGGCGTCGGTCAGCGGGCTCTACTTCGCGCACCCGCAGGCGAAGTACTTCAACGTCGGCCGGATCGGACGCGATCAGCTCGAGGACTACGCGGCACGCAAGCGGATGGACGTCGCCGAAGCCGAGCGGTGGCTCGCCTCGAACCTCGCGTACGAGCCGTCGCTCGCACCCGTGTAATATCGCGTCGTGCGCGTACCGGCGACGGCCCCGCTCCGACACGCGCTGGCGGTCACGGCTACGCCCGCCGCGCGCGGCAGTACAGGAGCATCCCGAGCTGTCGAAACAACGCGTGCATGACGGCGCCTGGAATCCGCGCCTCGACGGTCTTGCGCATCGAACCCGGAAGCCACCACGTCAGCGCCGCCTTCTGTTCGAACGCACGCATCTCCAGCACCTCGAAGCCGCGCAGCGCGCGCCGCAGCTCACTGGCGCTGTAATAGCGGACGAACGGACAGCCGCCGATGTCGCGTCCATCGGAGTACCGGCTCCAGAGATCCGGCACCGAGTGACGCAGCAGCTGCAGCCGGAGGATCCCGTATCGCCCGATGACACCGAGCCAGTTGTAGACCGAGTGACGGTTGTAGATCATCAGCCGGAGCTCGCCGCCCGGCCGCAGCACGCGACGGATCTCCGCGAGGGCCACCGCGAGATCGGGTACGTGGAGCAGGACGCCCCACGACCAGACGGCGTCGAACGACTCGCCGGCGAACGGCAGCCGTGACGCGTCGCCCTGCACCGCGGACGCGGACACGCGATCGAGGCAGAACCGGCGCTTCACCGACGCCGCGCCGGTCCACGTCAGATCGAGCGCGGTGACCGACGCGCCCTGACGGGCCAGCTCCGCCGAAATCGCACCGAGACCGCATCCGACCTCGAGCACGCGCCGTCCGCGAAGCGCCGCATAATCGATGAGGCCGCCAAAGAGCGGCTCGCCCCCCGCCTGCGCGAACCAGGCGGCGCGCCGGAATTCGCGATCGATGCGGCCCAGGAAGCCGCGCGCGGCCGCGTCATCGGACAGGTCGGGCCGTCCCAGGTGCCCGAGATAGTCCATGGGATGTTGGTCCCACCAGAGACGGATGCGGCGGGTGATGTCGTCGGCGGTGGGCGTCAGGGTTGGATCCGGCGCGCCATTATAGAATCGTCCTCGTGGCAGTTGAGACTCGCCAGTAGAACTCACTTGGAGCTCGTTTGGAGTACCTGATCAAGCAGTACCCGCTCGACACGGGCGCGCTCGAAATTCAGTACATCGAGGAGTTCTTCGGGGAGTTCCCGCGGAAGAAAGCCGCGCAGGAGATCATCACGCGCCTGCGCGACCGCGAGTTCCTGATCCTCATGGCGGAGGCGCCGCTGCCCGCCGATCCCGGCCTCGTGGTGCCCGTCTCGTACAAGATCGTTCACGAGCTGCGGGAGCAGGAGGCGGAGACGAAGCTGTCGGACCTGGTCGCGCGGCTGAGGAACTCCGTCCGGTTCGAGGGGCGCAAGGTGCTCTACAGCTGGATCGGCGGCACGCGCCGCGACTGGCGCGGCCAGGGGCACTTCCGCGCGCTCACGGAGGAATCCGAGGCGTGGGCGCACGCGTCCGGCTATCACGAGGTCGTGGTCAAGACGAAGAACCGCTTCTACGACATGCGCGGCACGCTCGACCAGCTCGAGTTCAACGTGATCAAGTACGAGGTCAATCCGTTCGACAACCGCGAATCGAAGGTCTATCTCAGCAAGCAGCTCACCTCCGACGTCGTCCGCGCCCACACGAGCACGCGCACGGTCGTGTACGCAGACTGATCGGCGATGAAGTCCGACCGCAGCCTCGCGCGCTCGGTCAGCTTTCCGCGCGTCGTCAACATCGGCGATTTCCGCCGGCTGGCAAGGAAGCGGCTGCCCGCGGTGGTCTTCGCCTACATCGACGGCGGCGCCGAGGACGAAGTCACGCTGCGCGAGAACTGCCGCGCCTTCAGGGACATCAGCTTCCGCCCCAGGCAGTGCGTCGCGGTGCCGTCGTGCGATCTGCGCACCACGGTGCTCGGCACGACGTTCGAGCTTCCCTTCCTCCTCGCACCAGTCGGCTTCTGCCGGATGTTCTATCCGAAAGGCGAGGTGCACGCCGCGCGCGCCGCCAACGACGCGGGCACCGGGTACATCCTGTCGACGTTCTCCGGCACCCGCCTCGAAGAGGTGCGCGAAGGGACGTCCGGCCCGCTCTGGTTTCAGCTCTATGTCCCGGGCGGCCGCGAGATCGCCGAGGCCACGATGGCGCGGGCGAAGGCTGCCGGCTACACGGTGCTCGTCGTGACGATCGATACGCCGGTCTCCGGCATGCGCGAGCGCGACTTCCGCCATGGCGTGCGCCCGATCCTGCAGGGCGACATCCTGGGCAGCGTTCCGTACGCCTGGCAGTTCGTCACGCGCCCGCGCTGGGTGCTCGACTACGTCGCCGACGGACGGCCTCGCGTGTTTCCAAACGTGGAACTGCCCGGCAAAGGCGCCATGCCATGCGGCGACGTCGGAGTCATCCTCGAGAGCACGATCGTCACCTGGCAGGATCTGCGCTGGATGCGCGACGCGTGGCAGGGCCCTGTCGTCGTCAAGGGCGTGCACACGGGCGACGATGCGAGACGCGCGATGGATGCGGGCGCCGACGCCGTCGTCGTATCGAACCATGGCGGCCGCCAGCTCGACGGCGTGCCGGCGAGCCTTCGCGCGCTGCCAGAGGTGCTCGAGGCCGTGAGCGGACGCATCGAGGTGTTGATGGACGGCGGCATCCGGCGAGGCGGCGACGTCGTCAAGGCCATCTGCATCGGCGCAAAGGCGGTGCTCGTCGGTCGCGCCTATGCGTGGGCGCTCGGCGCCGCGGGCGGCCCCGGCGTCGCGCGCGCCATCGAGATTCTTCGCACGGACGTCGTCCGCACGCTCCGCCTGCTCGGGTGCCCCTCCATCAACAAGTTGGATGGGTCCTACATCGACGTGGCGAGATGAACACACCGGCGTTGCGCGCGTAGCGCAGCGCGGGGCGCCTTCATGCGACCTTCCCGCGTTTTTCCCAGATAGATTGGCCGATGTCTGTGGCCCGACTCGTGCTCGGCACAGGCTGCTCCGTCAATGGGAACCCGGACCCTTGCGCTGATTTTCACAGCGTTCACTGTCGCGTGTGGCGGCTCGCCCATGCGGCCGTCCGGCGTGACACCGACGCAGGCTGTCCCTGCACCCGTCCCTGCCGCGACACCGTCTGCGCTCGCCGCTGTGCCATTCTCGCCGGCCTACGATGCACAATTCAGCGACCCGGGCCAGCGACTCTCCTTCAGCGTGACGCTCGTCGCGACGGATTTTGGCACGAGCGAGGGCGTCGTCGTTGACACATTCCAGTTCGCGCGCGACCCTGACTTCACGGTTAACGCCGGGACGCTGAGCGCTCCGCGGGGACCGGAGCAGACATCGGTCACTTTGCAGGTCCAGGCCAACATCGATTTCTACTGGCGCGTCCGTGCGGCTGCGGGCGAAAGCATCAGTGCCTTTTCGGAGACATTTCATTTCAGAACCGCCGTCGCGCCGTTCGGACCTCCGACCCCCGACCGCCCGCGAAACGCGTCGGTTCAATCGGGCGCCCTGGAACTCTCGGTCAACAACTTCCCGCACGACGAGCGTCGCGGAGCCTGGACGGATCAATTCGAAATCGCGACGGACGCGGAGTTCACGACGGTGATATTCGTGAAGGACGTCCAGGAGTTCGTGACGGAGCGAGCGAGCATCGTGCCCGATCGTGTGCTGCCGCGCGGACAGCCACTCTACTGGCACGCGCAGGCGTTCGACGGCATCAGGGCCCGAAGCGAGTTCTCCGAGACGTGGTCGTTCACCATCGGCGATGTCGCGCTCTCGCCGCCCACGCTGGTCGCGCCGCTCTCCGGTTCGACCGTCATGCAGCGCCCGACACTGACGGTGGTGCCTGCCGCGTTTGCGTTCAACCCGAACCCGGCGTCACCCGAGGTCCAGCTGGCAACGAATCCGGCGTTCGCGCCACCGTACCCATCGCGAACGGAGACGGGCATCATCACCACGGGCTTCGCCACGACGACGCTTGATGTCTTGACACCCGGCACGTACTACTGGCGCGCCCGGATGGCGCAATTGAGCGCGGACTTTCGAACGACGACGACGAGCGCCTGGACCGACGCCTGGACGTTCACGGTCACGCCGCCGGTCATTCAAACCCCTACGGCAATCTCACCCGTGTCCGGATCGACTGTCCACGCGCATCCGATGCTGACCGTGAGAAATGCAGTGCGAAGTGGAATCACCGGCACGCTGCTCTACCGGTTCGACGTCGCGACCACGTTCGACTTTCGCAGCAATACGGTGGTCGCGTCGCAGACCGTCCCTGAATCACCGGGACAGACATCCTGGACGGTAACCCCGGACCTTCCCGCAGGCGTCCAGATGTACTGGCGCGTGCAGGTCAGCGATCCTGCCAGCGGCGCTGCCAGTCCCCTGCAGTTTCCTGCCGGTGGATTCGCCATCGTGCGAACGGCAACGCGCCTCTATACGCTCATCATCACGCTCCCATCCACATGCACCAACGCTCAGAGTTTTTTCTTCTCGGGCCTCTCCGACGATGCGATTGGCGCCGCTCATTTCATCTTCCATCTCGCCATGCCAGATGGAGCGCCCGCCGCAACGTCAACACTCGAGGCGTCAGTCGATCGCGGCGGCGGAATATCGGGCACGATCAGTGGCGCTTTCGCGGGGATCACTATCAGGGGCGACGGTGGCGCTCCAGCCGCGCTGACAGGTCAAGTCAATCCTGACGGCGCGATGAGCGGAACCTTCGCCGGCACGGTCACGTCTTTCGTGAACCCGCGCTTCCCCAGCAACTGCAGCTCCACGTCATTCAGGTGGTCTATCGCGCCGCGAGCCGGCGGTTAGGGTTGCATCACTGACCGATTGAGCCAGACGATGTTGTCCCAGCTGAGAACCTTCTCCGTCCCGTCGAACAGCTTCGCGTAACTGCCACCCGAACCCTTGAACGAAAACTCCTTTACGCGATCCGGCGGGGTCGTCGTGACGTTGCGCAGGATGTCGAGCACCTGCTCCTGCCGGGAAATCTGCGCCACGCCCGGATTCTTCGCCGAATAGAACTTCGTGTCGGCCGGCATCCCCTTGTTGCCGACGCCGTGCTCGTACCTGATGTGCAGCTCGAGATGCTCGCCGCTCGCCGCCTGGAACACCCAGTCCTGGGCATCGATGGCTGGTCCGCTCCCCCCGCTGCTCGTCGAGCGCTGCATCGTGTGAGTGGTCGATTGCAGGTACACGCCGAACGGTCCAGGCGCGTCCGCCGGATCCGCGGTCAGGCCGCCGATGACGAGCTGCGCGTTCGCGCCGGACGGGTCCTTGACGGGTGCGGCGAGATAGACGAGCCGATTCGAGCCGGTCTTGCCGACCGGCTTGCCGTCGGGACCGTTGATCGTCATGCGATCGACGAAGATGACGCGGATGTTCGCGTCCTTCGCCGCCCCCTGCGTGGCGACGTTCAGCATGAATCCCTGAGGCAGCATCGCGGCCAGCGCCGCATCGGGCACGTGGAAATCCAGCTGAAAGCGGGCCTCGGCGCTGTACTCCTGCAGGGTCTGGCTGCCGGCCGTTCCCGTGGCCCCGGCGAAGACGGTCAGAAACAGCGCGCAGAGCGCCCGCCGGGAAACATATGCAGTCATGCCGCTCGCGTGTACCATGTGTCCCTCCAGCGACGTGATTGATAACACAAAACGCCGAGGAGGCGCCTCATGACTTCCCGCGTGACGGCCTCCGCCGTCGTGCTCCTCTGTGGACTTGTTGCGTGTGGACGTTCGGAACAGCCGGCGGCGACCACCGCGCCCGCACCGGCGCCGCCGCAGGCTCGAACGCCGGCGCTCGGCGTCTACGTCACGAATGAAACCGGCGGCGACCTGTCGGTGATCGACGCGGCGACCAACACGGTCGTCGCGACGATTCCTCTCGGCAAGCGCCCGCGCGGCATCGTCGCCAGCCCCGACGGCGCGCTGCTCTACGTCGCGCTCAGCGGATCGCCGATTGGGGGACCGAACGTGGACGAGTCGAAGCTGCCGCCGCCCGACCGCAGCGCCGACGGCATCGGCGTCGTCGACGTGCGCCAGCGCAAGCTGCTGAAGGTGCTGCCCTCGGGACCCGACCCGGAACAGGTGGCGATCAGCCCCGACGGCAAGGAGATGTACGTCGCGAACGAAGATGCCGCGCAGTTGAGCGTCATCGACACGAACGACGGTCACCTGATTCAGACCTTCAAGATCGGCGAAGAGCCCGAAGGCGTCACCGTGGAACCGGGCGGCAAGCGCGTGTGGACGACCTCCGAAGCCGATGGCGCGGTGTTTGTCGCCGACCTGGCGGCGAAGAAAATCGTCAAGCCGGTGAAGGTCGGCCCGCGGCCGCGGTCGATCGCGTTCACGCCCGACGGTGCGAGCGCGTACGTGCCGTCCGAGAACGGCGGCACCTTGACCAAGATCGACGTCAAGCGGCTCGCGCCCGTCAAGACGATCGATCTCGGCAAGGGCATGCGCCCGATGGGGACGCGCATGAGCGCCGACGGCAAGTTCCTCTATGTCAGCACCGGCCGCAGCAAGCTGGCGATGGTCCTCGACACGTCCACCGATACCGTCGTCGCCACTGTCGAGGCGGGCGATCGCCCGTGGGGCATCGGCGTCTCCCCCGACGCGAAGACGCTCTATACCGCGAACGGGCCATCGGACGACGTGTCGGTGATCGACATCGCGTCGAAGATGGTCACCAAGAAGATTCCTGTAGGACATGGACCATGGGGACTGACAGTCGTCGAAGCGCCGTGACGCGGCTCGCCGCCAGCGTCTCCGCCGTTCTCCTCTGCATCGCGACGCCGGTCGCGGCGCAGTCCGTAGACACCTTGAACGGCAGGGTGCTCGACTCGTCCGGCGGGTCGGTGGCCGATGCCGCCGTTCGTGTGCACGTTGGCGGGAATGTCGCCGCCGAGACGCAGAGCGATGCGGACGGCCGCTTCCAGCTCGCGGTCGCGGCGGACGGGATCCGCGAGGTAGTCGTCACCGCTCCCGGCTTCGCGCCGTCCAAGACGCCGGTTCCCGCGGGCGAGCGCACGGTGGACGTGACGCTGCAGGCCGCGCCGTTCTTCGAGGAGGTCAACGTGACGTCGTCGCGGACCGACGTCGCGCGCGTCGACCCGACATCCACCGTCACCGTCCTGTCGTCCGCGGAGCTGCTGAACAGCGGCCCGCTGGCCATCGACGACGCGTTGAAGACGATTCCGGGGTTCACGCTGTTCCGGCGCACCTCGTCGCGCAATGCGAACCCGACCTCGCAGGGCGTCGCGCTGCGCGGAATTGGCGGCAGCTCCCCGAGCCGTTCGCTCGTGCTCGCCGACGGCGTGCCGCTCAACGATGCGTTCGGCGGCTGGGTCTTCTGGGACAAGGTGCCGCAGGCGGCGATCGATCGCATCGAGATCGACCGCGGCGGCAGCGGCGACCTCTACGGCGCCGACGCGCTCGGCGGCGTCGTGCAGCTCCTCACCGTGCGGCCGAATCGTCCGACGGGCCGCCTGCTCGTCGAAGGCGGCAACCTCGGTACTGGCAGCGTGTCGGTCTTTGGCGGCGGCCGGGCCGGCGGGTGGCGGTACAGCGGCGCCGGCGAATGGTTCAACACCGACGGCTACGTTCCGATTGCCGAGAAGCAGAACCAGGGCATCGCGCCGCGAGGCCCGATCGACTCGAACCTCGGATCGATGCACCGATCGGCGCAGCTGTATGCCGGGTATCAGACCGACAGCGGGTGGAGGTTCGACCTCACCGGCAACGTCTTCTACGAGGATCGCGACAACGGCACGCCCGCCTCGATCAACAGCACCGCGTCTCGTCATGGAGCCGCCGACGTCACCGGGCGGCTGGCCGGCGGCATGTTCACGGTGCGCGGGTACGGCGGCACGCAGCAGTACCACCAGACGTTCACCACGGTGAACGCCCTGCGGACGGCGGAAGTCTTCATTCGCGATCAGCACGTGCCGACGACGTTCGGCGGAGGCGGAGGGCAATGGGTTCGCGCGTGGGGACGCCACACGGTGCTCGCGGGCGCCGAGGGGCGCTACGTCAAGGGACAATCGTTTGAGACGCCGTTCGCACAGGGCGTGGCGCAGGCGACCATCGCTCCGGGAGGGACCGACCGCCGCTGGTCGGGATTCGCGCAGGACACGTGGCAGGCCACCGATCGCCTGACGCTGGTGCTCGGCGCGCACGGCGACACCTGGGAGTCGGAGTCGGTCCTCACCGGGTTCACGAAGTCGTCCCAGGCCCTCAGCCCGCGCGCCGCCGGCGCGTACCGCATCACCAATCTGGTCAGCGTCCGCGGCGCCGTGTACCACGGCTTCCGGGCCCCGACGCTGAACGAGTTCTATCGCAACTTCAGCGCGGGCAACACGCAGACGAGGGCGAACGAAGCGCTCGACCCCGAACGGATGACGGGCGGCGACCTTGGCGTCGTCGTCGGCGACGCCCGCGCCTCGGCGCGCGTCACCGGGTTCTGGAATCGTCTCGACAACGCGATTACGGCAGTCACGCTGTCGGCCACGCCGACGCAGATCATCCGGCAGCGTGCCAATGCCGATCGGCTGAAAGCCAATGGTGTGGAGCTCGAGGGAAACGTGCGGCTGGGCGGTGGGTTTGCCGTCAACGCCGCAACCGGCGTGACGAGCGTGCACTACACCGGCAACACGGCGCTCAACGGCAAGCGCGTGCCGCAGGTGCCGTCGTACAACGCCGGCGCCGGTGTTCAGTACAACCGGCTGCCGTGGACCGCGACCGCGCAGCTGCGGGTGACGGGCCCGCAGTTCGAGGACGATCTGAACCTGTTCACGCTGCGCCGGGCGACCGTCGTCGACGTGTTCGGCAGCCGCACGATCGCCCGGTGGGTCAGCGCGTTTGCCGCGGTCGAGAATCTCTTCGACTCGATCTACGACGTCGGCCGCACGCCCGTGCTGACCACGGGACTGCCGCGATCGGCACGCGTTGGAATCAGGCTTTTCCTGCCGTGATTCACTGCCGCCCGCCGCGGCCTTCTCCGCCACGCCCTGCCTCTCCGCCTCTTCCACGACCCGCGCCGAACGGCGGATACGTCTTCGGATTGATCACGTGACGTTCGAGGAAGAAGTCGGCGAGCTGCGACGTCGACTCCGCGAATTCAGGAATGCCGACGAACTCGTGCGGGACGCCGGCAAACGTG
>Ga0137419_10000729_pt1 | contig 12762 bp, 9 predicted proteins | sample CZODoug3_1_2_16f_FD_108279 | JGI IMG/M metagenome (GOLD analysis project Ga0137419, IMG submission 108279) | Vadose zone soil fungal communities from Angelo Coast Range Reserve, California, USA - CZODoug3_1_2_16fungal (Illumina Assembly) | ecosystem: Environmental > Terrestrial > Soil > Vadose... | reverse complement strand
CGGTGCGAGTGCCCGCGGGTTTATCGCCCGGACAATACTCGCGAACATTGCCGCTTATGGCGCGGCTCTGTGGTGGGGGGGTGTCTTCGAGGGCTCAAGTCCGCTCGCAATCGTTGTCGGGCAGTTTGTGATCGTCGCGGTGGCGAATTTTCTCGTATCCCGCACCGCGCCCCTACATCTCACCGTGCGGGCTATATTCGGGAGTTAGGTGGTGACCTCACAACTCATTGAGGTGCCGTGTCCAGTCTGTGCCTCCACGCGATCGACACAGGTCTTGGCGGCAAAGGACTACGTGCACCGCATAACTGACGACACATTCGGGGTCAGACGCTGCCACGTGTGCGGGGTCGGCTTTCTATCACCGCGCCCTGCCGCACGCGACATCGGCAGGTTTTATCCCAGTGAGTTCTACTGGAGCTTCGAGGAATCCGCCGCGACACCGTTGACGGCGACAGATGTCCTCGCGCGCCGCGCCGTACAGATCGCTAACAAACTGCGCTGCCTTGCCCACCTGAAGCGCGGACGGCTGCTCGACATCGGCGCGATGAAAGGCGAGTTTCTGTACGCGGCTGTGGATGCAGGTTGGCGTGCCGAGGGAGTTGAGGTTACCGCCAGCATACCGAATCTGTTCAACGTGCCAATCCGCTATGGTGAGTTTTTCGATATGGAGTTTGCGCCGGCTAGTTTCGACTGCGTCACCATGTGGGCGGTGCTCGAGCATGTTTACGAGCCGCGGGCTTATGTTCGCAAAATAGCGCAGCTTCTCGCGGACGGCGGCACTTTCGTCGGCGTCGTGACGAATTTCAATAGTTTGCAGGCGCGTTTTCTGTGCGCCGACGACTACCCACGTCACTTAACCCTGTTCACCAAGCGCAGCATGCGGAAATTGCTTGCTGAGGCGGGCCTCGAGCCGGTGCGTTTCTGGACCGATCAGAGGCTTTTTGGCGGGGCGCTTCGCGGAGCGATCACTTACGGCGTCAAAAGAATCTTGGGTTACAGCGCCGACGAGGCGCTCTATGAAATGCGGGACCGTAGCGACCCCGAAGCGTTTTGCTGCAAGTTTCGGCGGCGGCCGTCCGAGGCGATGAAATGGCTAAGTCGCATGGACAAGGTGGCACTGTGGCTTCCGGAGAAGGCTCTGGACGTGGCGCGGTGCGGACTAAACCTGGGATTCGAAGCACGCAAGATGGCTGCTGAGTAGCGCCGGCGCAAGGTGATGCGGAGCAAGCTCGGATCTCGATGAGCGAAACATGCAAGTCCTGCTGGTCAGTTCGTTCTATCCACCGATTCTAGGCGGAGCCGAGTTGCAAGCGCAAAGCTTGGCTCGCGAGCTCGATTCCCTCGGGGTGCGAGTCTCGATCCTGACGCGTCCGTGTAAGGGTGCGGACGCGGAAGACCGTGACCGCGGGATCCAAATTCATCGCCGGCTGTCCGCCCTACCAGTCGGCCCGCTGTGGGGCTTGACCTATATGATGAGCACACAGCGCTGGTTGCGGCGACTACACCGCAAATGGGACGTGGTTCACAATCAACAGGTCGCCTTGCATTCCTGGGCCAGCGTGCGCGTCGCCCGTGCGCTCGGCAAATCGTGCTTGCTGCGGTTCTCGTCGTTGGGACAGGGAGGAGACCTGGCCGTGTTGAAGGGTCACCGATTTGGCCACCATCTCGTCAAAGAGCTGCGCGGCGCTCGGAGATTTATCGCGCTCACGCGGGCGGGGGCTGAGGAGATCGTTCGCTACCAGCTGCCGGCGGACCGAATCCGCGGCATTCCCAACGGTGTCGATCTTCTCAGATTTCCGGCGCAATCATGGCCGGATGTTGCGAGGTCCGATGCCCTGCGCCTGCTGTTTGTGGGCCGTCTGTCGCGCGAAAAGGGACTGGATGTGCTGCTCGAAGCGCTGCGCCAAGTGAAATCCCGGGCGTCCGTCAGCATGCGCATCGTCGGCAGCGGTCCAGAGCTGGGATCTCTACACGCGCAGACGTCCGCTGCCGGGCTCGGTTCCATGGTCGAATTCTGCGGGTCCCAGCATGACGTGATAGCGCACTATGCATGGAGCGAGGTTGTAGTGCTGCCATCTCATTTCGAGGGCATGCCGAACGTGGTTCTGGAGGCCATGGCGTGTGCGCGCCCGGTCCTGGGGACGCGCATCGACGGCACGGCCGATCTGATCGCAGAGGGATCCGGCGGTTGGCTGGTGCCGAGTCGCGATCCGGTGGCGCTCGCGCAGAGGGTAGAACAGATCGCGAATGAGCGCGTCAGCCTGGCGTCGATCGGCCTCGTCGGACGTCGAATCGCTGAAACGAAGTACTCCATCGCGCGCGTCGCTTCCATGTATCTATGCGAGTACGAAGCGATGCTTTCCGAGGGCATGCTCGGTTCAACTTGAGCGATGACCAGCCACGAGGCTTCTTCGGGGCGAGACCGGCAGGGGCGGCATGCACGATTGACTGAATATCCCTGTATCATTCGCGACAGGAAGGTATCTGCGGACACTGGCACCATGAGCAAATCGGTTGATCTCCTTGACCAAAAGTCGCACTTCGCGTTCGGAGAAAATTGGGCGAGCTATGCAAAGCTACTCACTGACGATCGGGTGGAAGAGGCGATTTCAAGTCTGCGAAGGCTGGTGGGAGACGATCTAAAGGGCAAGCGCTTCCTAGATATCGGCTGTGGCTCGGGACTACATTCGCTTGCTGCGCTCCGCCTTGGAGCCGGCGAAGTTGTGGCACTCGATATCGACCCGGATTCCGTCGCGACCACTCGTGAGCTCCTGCGAGTGAAGGCAATCGGGCAACCCTGGTCGGTGATGGAGAGTAGCATTTTCGACCCGCTGATCGGTTCCATGGGACGTTTCGACGTCGTGTATTCGTGGGGGGTCTTGCACCACACGGGCGCCGTGCATCGCGCGCTGCGCGCGGCAGCCGCTTTGGTCGGGCCCTGAGGCCAATTCGTGTTTGCCCTCTACCGGCGTACGCCTCTTTGCTGGTTCTGGAAGATAGAGAAGCGCTGGTACGCCGGAGCGAGTGCCGCGGCGCAAGCGCGCGCGCGGGCGGTGTACGTCAGAGTGTTCAGGCTCCTGAACCGCCGCAACTTCAAGGACTACGTTGCTAACTACGGACAAGTCCGAGGAATGGACTTCTACCACGACGTGCACGACTGGCTCGGGGGATGGCCGTATGAATCCATCTCGCCTGCGGAGGTCGATAGCTTGATGCAGCAGCAGGGGCTGCGGCGGATTCGGGCCTTTCTGGTCCCGGGCAGGGCGGCCGGCCTGTTGGGGTCCGGCAACGACGAGTACGTCTACGGATGGGTATGATTCGGTATGTGCGGAATCGCCGGGTTCATCGATCCAGGGATAGCGGATGCAGAGGCGACGTGTCGCGCGATGGCGCGCGCTCTGGTTCATAGAGGGCCGGATGACTGCGGCTACTACATCCAAAGAGACCTAGGGCTGGGCCTCGCGCATCGACGGCTGTCCGTCGTCGATCTGTCTCCCGCCGGTCATCAGCCGATGAGCTCTCACGGCGGACGCTATCAAATCGTGTTCAACGGCGAGATCTACAATCACCTGGAGATTCGGCGCGAGCTGCGGACGCGCGGCGACGCGCGGGCGTGGCGCGGGCACTCGGACACCGAAACGCTCCTCGCGGCCATCGAAGCCTGGGGACTGCAGGCTGCGTTGCAGCGCTCCGTGGGTATGTTCGCGCTGGCGCTCTGGGACCGCGAGCGGCGAAGGCTGATACTGGCGCGCGATAGGGTCGGGGAAAAACCGCTGTACTATGGACGCTCGGGGCAAGCCTTCCTGTTTGCATCAGAGTTGAAGGCCCTGCAGGCTCATCCGGCATTCAAGCCCGAGATCGATCATGACTGCCTGGCCCTGTATTTACGCTATTGCTACGTTCCCGAGCCATATTCCATCTTTCAAGGGATCCGTCGACTGCCGCCTGGAACTACGCTGGAGGTGGATGTTCGCGGTCACTGCGATCCACCGGTCAGTTACTGGAGCGCAGCGGCAATCACGGATGTCCCGCGTAGCAAGAAATTCACTGGCGGCGATCGCGAGGCGGTGGATGAGTTGGATCGTCTGCTGAGCGGAGCCGTGGGTCAGCAGATGATCGCCGATGTGCCGCTAGGAGCTTTCCTGTCGGGCGGCATCGACTCCTCGCTGATCGTTGCGCTCATGCAGAAACAGTCTTCTCGCAGGGTGCGCACGTTCACTATCGGATTTACCGAGCCAGCCTACGACGAGTCTCGGTATGCCCGGGCGGTCGCGCGCCACCTGGGCACAGAGCACACCGAACTGCTGGTCACACCCGCCGAGGCGATGGAGGTGATACCGCGTCTCTCCAACATCTACGACGAACCCTTCGGAGACTCCTCGCAAATTCCTACTTTTCTCGTCTCGCAGATGGCGCGGCAGCATGTCACCGTCGCGCTATCAGGTGACGCAGGCGATGAGCTGTTCGGGGGCTATAACCGTTACGCCTGGGCGAAGCGCCTGTCGGGAGTAATGAGCTTTCAGAGACCGGTGCGCAAACTGACAGCGCGCTCTATCCGTGCACTCTCTCCGGACACCTGGGCGCGCCTGTTTGGGTACGCCAGAGCCTTCTTGCCATCGCGCTGGCAAGCCGCGCAGATGGGAGACAAGCTCCACAAGTTTGCCGAGCTGATCGACTGCTCGCGGACCGAGCTGTACCGGACGCTGGTTTCACACTGGCCGGCGCCCGCACAGGTGGTGATCGGGGCGGTTGAGCCCCGCACACTCTTGACCGATCTGATGGCCGAGTCCGGCAATCGCGGCTTCGAAGAGTGCATGATGTACTGGGACCTGATGACCTACCTGCCGGGGGACATACTGGTAAAGGTCGACCGGGCCGCGATGGCGGTGTCACTCGAGACCCGCGTTCCAATGCTTGATCACCGAGTGATCGAGTTTGCCTGGTCGCTGCCGCTGAGAATGCGTGTACGGGCCGGCGAAGGCAAGTGGCTCCTGAAGAGGCTTCTGAGTCGCTACGTTCCACCCGCACTTACGAACAGGCCAAAGACCGGTTTTGGCATTCCGATCGATTCTTGGCTGCGCGGGCCTCTGCGAGGATGGGCGGAGGAACTCCTCGATGAATCGCGCCTGCGCGGCGAGGGTTTCTTCAATCCGGCGCCCATACGCGAGAAATGGCGCCAACATGTGGACGGGAAACGTAACTGGGCCTACTGGCTGTGGGACATCCTGATGTTCCAGGCCTGGTGGTACGGGCAGCTGCAGCTGGGCGGGCGGAGCGATGCCGCTGCTGTCACACTCGGGCACGGCGTCAGTACTGAGTCTCAGCCTGTCGCCCGCCGGTCGCCGCTGTGACCGCCTCGCTCGCCTGGGTGGGCGAAGGTTCGCGATCTCGAGCTGCTGCGGCTCCGACAGTATCTGCCATCCACCGGGAGGGGTATTCGATTCTGGAGCCGAAGCCGGCCAACAAGCACTGCACTTGCAGGAGCACGGGTTTCGCCGTCGATGCGGTCGCCTCAAGCCGCATCCAGCAAAGCGTATGTTTGACGTCAGGACCTACGACGGGTGCAGCCTGCCATCCCCGATGCGCACTTTGACGTCGTGACGTCCTCAAATGTCCTCGAGCACCTGCAGAATCTGTGACTCGCCCGCGGTCACCACGCGCGGACGCATGAAGATCATGTTTCTCGTGCGCTCCATGGGTGTTGGCGGAGCCGAGCGTCAACTGTGCGTCCTGTGTCGTGAGTTGCTGCGGCGCGGTCACGAGGTGAACGTGCTGGTCTACTACGGGGGCGATCCGCTCGATACCGAGCTTCGTGACCTCGGCGTACGGATTATCGACCTCAAAAAGCGCGGCCGATGGCGCAACCTGGATTTTCTAACGCGTCTCATCCGCGCGGTGCGCGCAGAGCGGCCGGACGTCCTTTACGCGCTGCTGCCAGTCTCGAACCTTCTTGCGCTGCTAATGCGCTACGTCGGCGGCGGGTGCGCTATCGCGTGCGGGGTGCGGGCCTCGGACGTGACCCGATCAAAGCTCGATGGGCTGACGCGGTTCGTGGCGCGGCTCGAACGGCAGCTGGTCCGCCACGCGGACGTGGTGATCGTGAACTCGCGGACCGGGGCTCGCTATCTGTATGGCGCAAGGCAATTCCCAAACGTGGTCGTGATTGACAATGGAATCGAGGCGCAGACGTTTGCATTCGATGAGTCCGGCCGTCGGCGGATGCGCGGCGCGTGGCAGGCACGAGATGACACGCCGGTCGTCGGGTGTGTGGCACGTCTCGACCCGATCAAGGACCACGTGACGTTGTTGCGCGCGTTTGCGCTGCTGCGACAGTCATATCCGGACGCGCGCCTGATTTGCGTCGGGACCATAGTTGAGCCCTACGCGTCCGAACTCAGGAGTCTCGCGCGGCAATTGCAGATCGATGCAGCGGTCCACTGGTTTGAGCGCGAGGCGCAGCTGCGCGATCTGTACAGCGCATTTGATACGCTGTGTCTTAGCTCGACCTCCGAGGGATTTCCGAACGTGCTTGCGGAAGCGATGGCTTGCGGTGTGCCGTGCGTCGCGACCGATGTCGGTGACGCGCGCCGGATCCTATCGTCCGCCGACTTCCTTGTGCCGGCGGGCGATCCAAGTTCCCTCGCGCGGGCACTGGTCCAGGCACTAGCGCAGGGACGAGTATTCAGCGAGCAACGGGCGGACAAGATTCGCAGGGAATTCTCTCCGGAAAACTTGGCCGAAAGAACCGAGCTCGCGCTGACGGCGGCTCTGGAACGCAGGAACGCCCGTGTGCGAATGGCATGACATGGGAGTGACATTCTCCGTCGCCGGAGGTCGGGCGCCCAAAGCGGTATCTCAGCGGGTCTCACACGGCGGCCACTCGGCAGATTTTCGTGAAGAGTTTTGGAACCGTCATTCAGTAGCTCTGTGAGTGGCCCATCCGCGGCACCGTTCATGAGAGTTGTCCATGTAATAACGGGCCTAAATCAAGGCGGTGCGGAAGCGATGCTCGAAAAACTCCTGTTGACCGGTCGCAGGATGAATCCGGAAATCGAGCAGTCCGTTATCAGCCTAGGGCAGTCGGGCATCGTCGCCGGCCGTTTGACGTGTGCGGGCATACATGTTGAATCGCTGGGCCTGCGGGGCCTGTCGCCGCGATTTTTTAAGCAGCTGTTCTGCCTGACAATGATGTTGCGACGTCATAAGGCCGATACGATCGTGCAGACTTGGCTTTGGCACGCCGATCTTGTGGGCGGTTTATGCGCTCGTGCTGGCGGCAACTGTCGCGTGGTCTGGAATCTCAGGAACTCCATGCCGCACCTTGCCACCACGAAGCTGCTGTCACGCGCGGTAGCAATTCTCTGCGCTCACCTCTCGCGGTGGCTTCCGGCTAAGATCATATGCAACTCCAAGGCGGCGCTACGCGCTCACACCGCGATCGGGTATGACCCCGGTAAGTGCGTTGTAATTCCAAATGGATTTGATCTGCGCACGTTTATCTACTCAGTGGAGGCGCGCCAGAAGATCCGCGAGAGTTGGGATGCAAAACCGGGCGAAGCGTTTGTGGGGATGGTCGCGCGCGTCGACAGCCAGAAGGATCATTCAACATTCATTCGTGCGGCCGGCAGAGTCGCGATTTCCATGCCTTGCGTCCGCTTCGTCTTGGTCGGCGCCGGTGTAACGACGGACACAAGTATCCAGACCCTCCTGTCGGCGTTGTGTTTGACAGACCGATTTCTCCTCCAGGAACGGCGCGACGACGTGCAGGGCGTAATGAGTGCCCTGGACGTATTTTGCCTCGCATCGAAGAGTGAAGGTTTCCCGAACGTGCTCGGTGAGGCGATGGCCTGCGCCACGCCAGCGATTGCGACTGATGTCGGCGACGCGCGGGAAATCATCGGAGACGACCGGTTTGTCTCGGAAGTCGCAGATCCGGAAAGTCTTGCCGCGTGTATCTTGCACGTTTTGTCACTCAGACCAGATGAGAGACGCGCATTAGGACTGGCCCATCGTAGGGCGATTGAGAGGCGCTTCGATATCGAGCAAGTATGGTGCATGTACCGCGATCTGTATTTTTCTATCTAGGCACGTGCCGGGCTTCGAGCGCGATCACGCTTGCAGTGGGCGGGAGTGGTGACGCGCCTGATTGCAGGACGTGCGGTGCCGACCGCCATTCTTCCGAGGAGCCTCACTTGAGAGACACCAGGACAGGTGTTTGTGCGGCCCGCTGAGCAATTTTCGCGGCCGGCGGTCGACGCTAGCCCTGAGGGCTGGCATAGCGGCAACCGCGACACTACGCGCGATAACCGCACGCGGTCTCTGTTGTTCGTCGTCAACGTGGCATGGTTCTTCGCTTCACACCGCTTGGCGCTCGCGCAGGCGGCACTCTCTGCAGGCTTCCGCGTGCACTTGGCGAGCGACCTCGAGCAGCAGTCCGAGGTCGCCGAGATTCGCCGGTTGGGAATCGAATTCCACAGGATGCGCGTAGTCAGGAGCGGCCTTAATCTAGTCGACGAAGTGAAGACCATTGGAGAACTGCGGCGGATCATGCGGGTGGTGCGTCCGGACATCGTGCATAACGTGACGGCGAAGCCCGTCATATACGGATCGCAGATCGCACACGCGCTGGGCATAACCGGTATAGTGAATGCGATGTCCGGGTTCGGCTACGCCTACAGCGCGGGCCCTGGCCGGCGCTTGTTGCGAGCTGCACTGGACATGGCATACGCGCGCTCGTTCAGCCCGCAGAACGTGCGCATTGTCGTCCAGAACGAAGACGACCGCGCGGAGGTGCTGCGGATTTGTCCCGCGGCTACCCAGCGCATCCGCTTGGTTCGAGGGTCGGGAGTTGATCTAAGCGAGTTTGGATATTGGCCCGAGCCGGAGGGAACGCCGGCCGTGGTGCTGCCCGCGAGGCTCCTGCGCGAGAAAGGGGTCTGGGAATTCGGGGCCGCGGCAGCTGAATTACTACGCACCGGACTCGCGGCGCGCTTTGTGCTGGCTGGGCGCCTGGATCCGGCGAATCGAGGTGCGCTGACGGGCGAGCAGGTGCGCGAGCTATGCGTAAAGTCGGGTCTGGAGTGGATCGGAGACTGCACAGACATGCCGCGCCTGTTCCGCGAAAGTCATGTGGTATGCCTTCCTTCTTATCGTGAAGGCATGCCGAAAGTACTGTTGGAAGCGTGCGCATCAGGCAGAGCAGTCATTACGACCGATACGCCGGGGTGCCGGGATGTCATTCAAGCGGGACGCAATGGACTTCTCGTCCCGCCACGAGACATGCATGCGCTTGCTACAGCCATTCGTCAGCTCGTCGAAGATGCGCAGTGCAGGAGGCGCATGGGCGCGGAGGCACGGATACTGGCGGAGCGCGAATTTGGAGTCGAGGACGTGGTCCGCACTCACCTCGAGATGTATCGCGAGTTGTTGGGTTTACCTGCCGTTAAGTAGTCAGTTGCCTGCCGTGATGACGACCTTGCCGGAGGGGGCTGCGGCCGAGGGCGCGTAGGCCAAGGCGTGTTGGCCGGGCGAAATTGCAAAGCTCAGAATCGCCGCGTGACATAGCGGTCCACCGTACGAGCATTTGGTAAGGGGTGCAAAATATACCTTGACGGTATGGGTGCCGGAATACGGCGTCCCGACCAGAATGGGATACTGGTTCTGAGTTAGATATCCTGAGCCGCCGTCGACCACGCGCGTATAGATCTGACTCGTACCCGGCGGAAATACTTGAATCACACGCCCGTATTGATTGTGCTCGCCATTGGGTCCGACTACCTCGACGGTAAACGAGTGACCCTGAACTGTCGTGTTTTCGTAGTAGGCGACCTCATCGGACGCGGGATAGACAACGTCGATGCTTCCGTTGCCATCGAGATCGGCCATCGCCATGCCACCAGACTCGCCCCGCTTGCCGGTGAGCTCGCCTGCGGATACTTCCGTGAAGCCGCATCCGTTATTTCGAAAGATCACGCTGCCGGTGCTGTCGCCCGAAACCAGTACATCTTCGAGACCGTCATTATCGAGATCGTAGACACTGATGCCAGCCCCTCCGACACTCCCGGTCGGTTGCGGCGATGAGAAGAATGGGACTCCGCCAACGCCAGGCTGCTTGCAGGTTGCGGTCGGGGTCGTCACAGCCTGTGCACGTTCGATGAATTGCGTGCCTGTAAACTCGAACAGTCGCGCTCCATGCGCGGATCCCCAGTCCCAGCGATACAGCAACAGGTCCAGTCGGCCGTCATTGTTCCAATCCAGGAATATCGCGCCCTCGTCCGTGACGAGCACAGTGGCCGGGATGGCGTGGCTAGGATCGGGAGCCCACGGCGGGGGGGAGCGCAGTACCGCCGGCGTCAATCCCCAGGCCGCCGCCATGTCCTGGAAGTGAGGAACGCCTTGGTCGTCGACCCCGAGATTGATGAACAGGTGACCGCCGACGTACAGATCGATCAGGCCGTCCATGTCGAAATCTACGGCCTGCGCCCCTTCTGGCTGGTTGCCTTGCGGGTCTGTCGAGTCCGGCGATATTCCTGAGAGGGTGGAATGCATGCTCACGCCCGCCGCCACCGCCCGCTCGACGAACTTGCCGGTGCCATCGTTGAGCAGCAAGAAGCTCTGCAGCGCGTTGTACACGTTGGGCGCAGACCCGGCGCGTAGGTAGGTGGGATCGCCGCTCACGTCGTAGTTGCTGTCTAAGTATGTGTAGGTGGGCAAGAAGATATCGACCGCCCCGTCGTTGTTGAAGTCCGCGAGCACCATCGTTTCCGTGCGGCCGCGGAAACCGGGACCATCAGGGCCGAGGTACTGCATAGCGAAGGTCGCATCCTGCGTGAATGTCCCGTTGGCATTTCCAAAATAAAGATAGGCCCACGACGCAACGTTCGTGGGCGAATAGACGCTCGAGATAACGTCCGGAATGCCATCGCCATTGAAATCCGCGGCCCGAATGTCATACGGGACACGTGGATAGACGTCGATTGGGAAAAGGCCAACCTTCATCAGATCGATCGCAGTCAGGTTTCCCCGGCCATCGTTGGCCGCGCCAACTGGATAAGGGGGTGTTGGGTACGCAATCACTGCTGCCCCGTAAACGCCCGGAAGTGGGTGGCGGACAAACGAGAAGCCGGGATCGAGAGTTTGGTTAGCCGCGCCCGAGGATGTACCGCCGCTCGTCGTGCCGTTTCCGCAGCCGCCGAGCACCAGCGAGCCGACAATGAGTCCGACCAGAGGCGCGCGCGCCCGCCGCAACAGCCTTATCACGATCGAACTTTCATGGATGCAACACTTCCTCACGCATACAATTTGAAACACACTACCCGAGTGGTTCAGTGCGTTTATACGATACCTGATGAATAACGTGAACACCATTGTCGAGGAAGCTTGCACTGGATCACGGGGCCTCTGGAAATCGAGGTGCCGTCCTTTGGTGAGCCGCACGAAAACGGGGTAGGGCCGGCAGGCGTTCATCGCGAAATATGGAGTGACGGGATCGCGGGTAGATGGTCCCGGATATTCAAGCGGGGAGAGATTCATAACGTGCGGTACGTGACTCGAACATGCGGCGGGTGTTAATCACGGGCGCTACCGGGCTCGTCGGCCGGGTTCTCTGCCCTCGCCTGGCAGAAGCAGGCTATCGGCTGCGGGCCGCACTGCGCACTGACAGAGATCTCCCCTCCTGCATCGGGGAGAAGGTGGTCGTGGGCGATATTTCCCTGGTCACCGAGTGGCGCCCAGCATTGGCGGATGTGGACTTGGTCGTGCACGCGGCGGCTCGAACGCACGTGCCGCGCGACACGCCGCAGAACCGGGCTCTCTATGAGGCGGTTAATGCCCACGGGACGCGTCACCTGGCGCAGGCGGCCGCGCGCGCTGGCGTGCGGCGCTTTGTCTGTCTGAGCAGCATCAAGGTGAATGGCGAGGCGACGTCGCAGCGGCCCTATCAGGCGAGCGACCTCCCGGATCCGCGCGATGACTATGGGAAGTCGAAGTTGCAGGGAGAGACTTATCTCATGCAGGCCGCCGCCGGAACCGGCATGGAGGCGGCGATCGTGCGTCCGCCGCTGGTGTATGGACCGGGGGTACGCGCAAATTTTCTGCGCATTATGCGCTGGGTGGACAGTCAATGGCCGCTGCCATTGGGTGCGATACACAACCAGCGCAGCCTGGTGAGCGTGTGGAACCTCTGCGACCTGATCGAGACGCTGCTGGCGAATCGGCGGCCGGCGGCCGGAGTGTGGCTCGTGTCCGACGGCGAGGATCCATCCACGCCCGATCTCATCCGGCGCCTTGGGCGGGCCATGCAGCGAACGGTGCGCCTCGTTGCCGTTCCGGTCCCGCTGCTGCAGGTGTGCGCCGCCATCGCCGGCCGCCGAGCGGAGGCCGCACGCCTGTGCGGCTCGCTGAGGGTGAGCATCACGGCGACGCGCGAGGCGCTGGGATGGTCGCCACCGGTTTCGATGGACGAGGCGTTGATGCGTACCGCGGCCTGGTACCGCGCGCAGTGTTGCTGAGATGAGCTCCGACGCCCTCCTGCTCGGGGTTGCTTCGCTGCTCACTTCGGCACTCCTGACGGCGCTGGTGCGCAGGCTGGCGGCCGCGCACGGCTTTCTCGATGTCCCTAACGAGCGCAGCTCCCACAGTTGCGCCACGCCGCGCGGCGGCGGCATGGCCATCGTCGTGACCGCCACCGCCGCCGTCCTCGTGCTTGCCGCACAGGGCAGTGTCCCACGCGATCTGTGCATGGCGCTGGTCGGCGGCGGGATT
>Ga0137419_10000727_pt1 | contig 12766 bp, 13 predicted proteins | sample CZODoug3_1_2_16f_FD_108279 | JGI IMG/M metagenome (GOLD analysis project Ga0137419, IMG submission 108279) | Vadose zone soil fungal communities from Angelo Coast Range Reserve, California, USA - CZODoug3_1_2_16fungal (Illumina Assembly) | ecosystem: Environmental > Terrestrial > Soil > Vadose... | reverse complement strand
TGAACTAGGACGGCGAACAATCGTAGAACTTCAGGCCATGGGAGCCAGGCTTACCACTACACAGGAAGCTCTGAGCCGGCTGGTGGTAGCGTAAGTATCCTTGCCGGGCAGCGCTCCGCCCGCGTATGATGCACCCGTTTATGGCTACCAAGAATCCCACGCCGAAATCCGCCCTGCGCCAAAAGGCGCAGCTCATGTCCGCCTCTGAGATCGAACGCACCCTCGTACGCCTAGCGCACGAAATTGTGGAGAAAAACGGAGGCGTCGACGGGTTGGGACTCGTCGGGATCCGTCGTCGCGGCGTTCCCATCGCCGAGCGCCTGGCTAAATTCATGCAGCGCGTGGAGAAGATTGCTGTTCCTGTCGGGACGTTGGATATCACTTTCTATCGCGATGATCTGTCCACCCTAGGGCCGCGCCCTGTCGTTCAGAAATCGGAGATTGGTCTGGATATTGAGGACAAAAGTATCATCCTGATCGACGACGTGCTGTTCACTGGCCGCACGATCCGTGCCGCCCTCGACGCACTCTTTTCGCACGGACGCCCACGCCGGGTGCAGCTTTGTGTCCTGATTGACCGGGGACACCGGGAGCTGCCCATCGAAGCGGCCTACGTGGGTCGAGTCGTTCAAACCAGCATGAACGAAGTGATCGAGGTCAAATTGATGGAAGTTGACGATGCGGAGAAGGTCTTGTTGATGGAAAAGTAAGGCCAGCCAAACCTTCGTCGCCTTCTGAAGATTACACGCATTCGCCCTGCTGCAATCCTAGCGGCGCTTCTTATTCCATGGCGGTAATAGAACGCGAGACTGCTTGCGCCGCCTACTCGCGATGGCAGAAACCTTTGCATGATGGACCGGGCCACATTTAACCTCGTTGCCATGAAATCGACAATCCTCCGTGCTTTCCTTGTCAGCGCCGTTGCCTTTATCAGCCTTGCACTTTGTTCTCAGGAATCGCGACCGCAAAAGGTCGATTTGATCGTGACCCACGGGTTACTGGTCACCATGAACGGCACACGGGCCGTCTACGACGACGGAGCGGTGGCAATTAAGGGCGATGTGATCATTGCAGTTGGCCCGCAATCTGAGGTCGAAGCGAAATACTTAGCTTCGCAGGCGATCGATGCTAAGGGAAAGTTGGTTCTTCCCGGCTTTATCAATGGGCATACCCATGTGCCCATGACGCTCTTCCGCGGGCTACATGATGACGTCACGCTCGATGACTGGCTTCACAAATATATCTTCCCGGCGGAAGCGAAGAACGTCACTGAAGATTTTGTGCGCTGGGGAACGCGGCTGGCCGTGGCCGAACAGATTCGTTCCGGCATCACCACCTTTGCCGACATGTACTACTTCGAGGACGCCGTGGCCGAGGAAACCAAGGCGGCTGGAATGCGGGGCGTGCTCGGGGAGACGTGGATCGACTTCCCAGCTCCAGATAACAAGAGCGAAGCTGAGATGCTCGTCTATACGGAGAAGTTCCTGAAGAAGTGGCAGGCCGATTCGCTCATTCATGCGGCTGTAGCCCCTCATTCTATTTACACCTGTTCCCGGAAAACCCTGGAAGACGCATCGGCGCTGGCGCGCAAATATCATGCCCCCATTCTGATTCACGTATCCGAGATGAAAAAAGAGTGGGAGGACAGCCAGCAGCAAAATGGTACAAGTCCCGTGCAATATCTCGACAAGGTCGGCGTTCTGGGGCCGGATGTCCTGGCTGCACATTGCATTTTTGTGGATGAAACTGACCGCAAGATCCTGGCGCAGCGGCAGGTGGGATGCGTGCACAACCCGTCGAGCAACATGATGCTGGCCAGCGGGATATCTCCGGTCCCGGAGATGCGCGCTGCTGGAGTCGCAGTGGGACTCGGCACGGACGGTCCGGCGGGAAGCAACAACGACTTGAATCTGATGGAAGAGATGGATCTGACAGCAAAGCTGGCGAAGATTAGCAAAATGGACCCCCTTGCTCTGAATGCCAAAGCCGTTGTCGAGATGGCTACTATCGACGGGGCTCGCGCCCTCCATCTGGACAAGGAAATTGGTTCGTTGGAGCCCGGTAAAAAGGCGGACTTGATCCTGATCAGTCTGGATGAACCGAATGCGGTCCCAATGTACGACGTCTATGCACAACTGGCTTACGCGTTGAAGGGCAGCGACGTGCAGACGGTCGTGATCGGTGGACGCGTCGTGATGCGTGACCACGCGCTTCTCACCGTAAAGGAAGACGCGGCCCTGGCAAAGGCGAGAGAGTACAAGAAGGCAATCGCCGCATCGCTTGGCCTGCCGTGAAGCATTCCTACCCTCCGGGGCCTCGTTGGGTAGCAGTTCACTCGTGCTCGTGCGATCGCAACTTCCAGAGGATCTGCCGCAACATGCCCAGACAAACCTCGGCGTCGACAGCCTGCAGATGAAGGCGGCGTACCAGGCGACGTATTTTTGCATCGGCGGAAAGAGCGGGACGCGGGTTGAGATATCCGCTGGCTCGCAGGCTTTCGAGCAAGACGTTCGTGATCCGTTCAAGTTGATCCGCAGTGGCGGCTCGCTCTTTCAGGGCGGGCAATTTAACCCAGACGGAACGCGACAGTTCATAGAGACACACCGCAACCGCCTGCCCGAGGTTCATGGACGGATGCTGTTCGCGGGTTGGAATGCGGATCAACCAGTGGCAGTGACTCAGTTCCTGATTTGAAAGACCCACCTTCTCCGAACCGAACAATAGTGCGACGCGTTGTGACTTGAGCTGCTTTCGAATGAGAGTGGCACTCTTTTCAAGTGGTCGCAGAGTATGTTGTAGTTCCCGGCTACGTAGTGCTGTGGTCCCGACCACCAGGGCACAGTCCGAAACGGCCTCAGCGATATCCTTGCACTCTTGGGCCGCCTTGAGCAACGCCGAAGCGCCGACGGCTGAGCGCGCCTCGCGGAAGGCCACCTGATAAGGGTTGACCACTCGAAGACGCAGGAATCCGAAGTTGCTCATGGCGCGGGCGGCGGCACCAAGGTTCAGAGGATTGCGCGTAGCCACCAGCACAACGCGCAGATTGTCGAATTCGGCAGGTGCGGGCAACGGGTCATTTTACGCTGCCAAGGTTCCCGGGCTGTCTGGCCGAGGATCCCTGAAAGCCATATCTGCCCGGGACGTGATAGAAATGATGACCGCATCCGGCAGCGAGGCAACGAACTGCCTCCGGCAGGCCGCGGAGTGAATTGACCATGGATTGGGAAGCGCTCGTCCTCACACTAAAGCTCGATCTTGTCGTTTGCGGGCTGCTGCTTGTGATAGGCGTCCCGATCGCACTTTGGCTGGCATCTTCCCGCTGGCGCTGGAAGTTCCTGCTGGAAGCCGTAGTTGCACTGCCGCTGGTTCTACCGCCCACCGTTCTGGGGTTTTATATGCTGCTCGCCATGGGGCCGAAAAGCCCCTTGGGAAAAGCCTACTTCTCGATCTGGGGACACGGGCTGCCTTTCACCTTTGGTGGGCTGGTGATTGCATCGCTGGTCTACAGCCTTCCCTTCATGGTCCAGCCGATAGCAGCAGCGTTCGCGTCCGTGGACCCCAAGCTCACCGCGGCCTCGGCTGTGCTGGGAGCATCGCGCTGGCGTACGTTCTTCCGCGTGGTATTGCCTCTTTCGTTCGGTGGCCTGCTTACAGGGGTGGTCCTTACTTTCGCGCACACGCTGGGCGAATTTGGCGTCGTCCTGATGGTGGGTGGGAACATCCCGGGCGTCACGCGGACAGTTTCTATTTCGATCTACGACAATGTGCAGGCGCTGGATTATTCGGCAGCAGGCCAGACCTCGCTGGTGTTGTTGGTGGCGTCGTTCGTGATTCTTTCTGTCGTGTATGTGGTGAACCGGAACGGCTCGATCCTCGGGCCCGCTCGCCGTTAGATCGACGCTCGGCGAAACACAAGTTCCATCATTCTGCTAATCTGGTTCGCGAGTTTTCACGCACATCTTTGTTCGACATCCTCCATCGGAGAAGACGGATGAAATACCGCACCCTCGGCCGCACTGGTTTCGAAGTCAGTGTCATCGCTCATGGATTGTGGGGAATGAGCGGGTGGAGCGAGGCCGACGACCAGCAATCACGCCAGGCCATTCAGCTCGCCATCGATCTGGGGTGCAACTTCTTCGACACGGCGTGGGCCTACGGCAACGGGAAGAGCGACGGGCTCCTGGGCGAGGCGCTCGCCAATAACAAGGGCAAGCGCATCTACGCCGCTTCGAAGATACCTCCGAAGAATCTGACATGGCCCGCGTCTCCGAAAGACAAGTACCAGGATGTCTTCCCTGCCGATCATGTGTTCAAGTACGCGCAACGCATTCGCGAAAAGCTGGGCGTGGATTCAATCGACTTGCTGCAGTTTCATGTCTGGGATGAGGGCTGGACGGATGATCCGGGGTTCCGCGACACCGTGGAGAAGCTCAAAGGCGCGGGCTGGATTCATTCTTTTGGGCTCAGTCTGAATCGCTGGGAGCCGGAGAACGGCCTGAAGACGCTGCGTACGGGGCTGGTCGACGTGGTGCAGGTGATCTACAACATTTTTGATCAGGCACCCGACGACCAGCTTTTCCCGCTTTGTCGGGAACTGAACATCGGCGTGATCGCGCGCGTTCCGCTCGACGAGGGCAGCCTGGGAGGGAAGATGACGGCACAGACGCAGTTTCCGGAAACGGATTGGCGGGCGAAGTATTTCGGGTCGGAAAATTTGTCGGCAACTCTGCCCCGTGTAGAGACCCTGAAGCAACTGGCGCCCGCGGGGATGGCCCTGCCGGAAATGGCCTTGCGCTTCATCCTCGCAAATCCTGTGGTGAGCACCACGATCATTGGCATGCGAAAGCCCGATCACGTCCGCCAGAACGTCGCGACCAGCGACGCGGGACCGCTTGACCCTTCGCTCCTCGCACAGGTAAAACCTCACCGCTGGGACCGCAAGCCCAAGCGCTGGTCGGATTAGCGTACCCATCACTTCGCGTTCACAAGCTGCATGCAGGCGCGGCAGTCTCTGCTTCTCGACAGCCGGATGCTCGGTTCTTCCCCAACTCGCCTTTCACTTGTGGTTTAATCTCCGTCGCACAATTCCAGAGTCCTCAATTTCATTGGAGGGGATTTCATGCTTAGCGCTCGCTTCGCGAAGAACAGTCTTGCGCTTCTGTTTCTTCTCCCGTGTTTTGTCCTGGCGGCGGCCCAAGGGCCACCGGCTGACCTCGACGCCTGGATCGCCCGTTCGATGAATGAATTTGACGTCCCCGGGATGGCGGTGACGATCGTAAAGGATGGAAGGGTCGTCGTGGCAAAGGGCTACGGTGTGCGCAAACTAGGCGCTCCAACGCCTGTCGATGAGCACACGATGTTTGGCATCGGCTCGAACACGAAGGCCTTCACCACCGCAGCCCTGGCCATGCTGGTGGATGAAGGCAAGCTCGCGTGGGACGATCCCGTTTACCAGCGGCTCCCTGGCTTCCAGATGTACGACCCCTACGTTTCGCACGAGATGACGATTCGCGATCTTCTCACCCACCGCAGCGGCATGGGTCTGGGAGAGGGCGATCTGCTGATCTTTCCGCACACCACTTACACGCGCGACGACATCATTCACCGCTTGCGCTACATGAAGCCGGTTTCCAGCTTTCGCAGCCGTTACGCTTACGACAACCTGCTTTACATCACTGCTGGGCAAATTATTCCAGCAGTTACGGGAATCTCGTGGGATGACTTCATCCGACAGCGCATTTTTTTGCCGTTGGGCATGAAGGCTACGAACCTGAGCAATGCAGCCTTCAGGCCTGGCGGGGACTATGCATTCCCCCATTCCCGGGTGGACGGAAAGCTGCAAGTTGTGGAGTTCGGGAACCTGGACAACGCTGCGCCCGCAGGCGCAATCAATTCCAGTACCGCCGACATGGCGCAGTGGGTGATTGTGCAACTTGGCCGCGGCCGGCTTCCCAATAGCGACCGGCGGTTGTTCAGCGAAAAGCAGTCGCGCGAGATGTGGTCGGCGCAGACGATTCTTCCCACCGGCGATCCCTCTCCTTCGCTGCTGGCGCTAAAGACGAACTTCTCCGCTTACGGGCTGGGTTGGGGTCTGCGTGATTATCACGGGCGCAAGCTGGTTGGGCATACGGGCGGTGTCTCCGGATTCGTTTCTCGCGTCATGCTGGTGCCGGAAGAGAATCTGGGCGTGGTCATACTCACGAATGCCGAGGAGGGGGGCGCCTTCGATTCGATCCTGTACCACATCGTCGACGCTTACTTTGGACTGCCGCCGATCGATTGGATCGCGGCCTTCAAGGCGGCCAAGGAGCACGAGGAACAGGCCGCCGCGGAGGTCGAGAAGAGGCTGACCAATTTTCGCGCGAAGGATTCCAAGCCTTCGCTGTCGCTCGAAAAATATGCCGGCGTCTATGCCGATGCGTGGTACGGAACCGCGACTATCCGTGCAGGCAACGGCAATCTGGTGCTGAGCTTCGAGCACACACCCACGATGGTAGGGGAACTCGAACACTGGCAATACGACACCTTCAAGACTCACTGGCGGGATCGCACCATCGCCGATGCTTTCGTAACTTTCTCACTCCGGCCGGATGGCGCCATCGAGCATTTCAAGATGGCACCGGTTTCGCCACTGGCCGATTTCAGCTTCGACTACCAGGACGTGCTGTTCGAGCCGGTCGGGAAAAAATAGCTTTGCGCAGGATCGCCGCTGGATAACTCAGTAAAGCCAACGGATTCACCGTACAAATGCAAAGGCAGGATCATCAATTTTGATGGTGGATTTCCGGCGAGTGCCCAAGGCAATGTCATAGGCCACCAGCAGGTGATTCTCGACGATCACAATTTCTTTGTCGCTGAGCCACCCAACCAACACGGCGTTCGGCAGGAATGCAGAGCGTTTACCGGGATCGATGGCGCTCACCACCGCAACCGCCGGCAGATCCGTGAGCGCTTTGCGAATGCGCTGCGACTCGGGCGGGCTCGCCTGTCCCTGCTCGGAAAGCTGGATGGGCGCTGTCGATTTCGCACTGGCGTCAATGGTCATCGCGACGGATGCCATTTGCGGCGAGAGCTTGGCATTTTCCGTGAAAAAGCTGACGTCGTAGTCAGGATTCTTGTATTGCGCCCGTTCATCAAACAACACCACGGTTCTGCCATAGTTCAGCAGCAGGGTTTGGTCGTTGCTCTGGTTCTCCCAGCCACAACAGCCCGTATCGAGGATCGCGCTGATGATCACCGACCCGTGCTCGGTCATATCCAGCACACGCTGTGAGGGCTGTTGCAAATCGGTCGCTGACCACAACGAGCGATCCGATTTTTCGTAAAGCGTGCTGCTGAGGTATTTCGTCTCGGTCGGGCCGGGGATCAGGCGCGTAAGTACGAAATAGTCATCAACTCCGCCATCCGGAACCCAGAAGCGCGCCTCCGCGCAGCTCTCGGAACAGGAACCGGTCGGGCATCGGCACTCTGGAATGTCAAAGGATGCGAGGTCTTCTCTCTGCCGCCCGCTCAGGTCAGACCGCCAGGCGTGAAATGTCGTAGAAACCGACAGCTCGACATTGTCGCGCTCGAGCTTGCTGAATTGGTTGGTAAACCAGAACAGATACGAGCCGTCGGCAGACAGGAAGGGCCAAGGCGAGGTCTCGATAACCTTCTGATTGGAGCCGGCGTGACTCGTGATTCGCATGATTCCGCGCCCCAACATGGTCGCCGACTGTCCATCCCAGAACCAGAATTTCTCTCCGTTCTTGCCCACGTCGGGTGAAGGATCGTCGGTATTGGGGGCAAACAGCATTTGCCCCGGGTGGTTGATCTGTAAGATTCGCGCAGCCTTCAAAATTTCCTCAGGGATTTTGATGGTGTGCTTCGGCGTGAAAGTTGCCGGATCGTACTCGACGATTGAGTCCGGTTGCTTGAGCACCCAGAGACGCCGGCTCTGAGCCGTCGCTGAAACGGCCAGACAGGCAACGATGACAATGCACCTCAGGAATCTCACCATTCGGTTTTCGAGTGTCCTCGGAACTGTTGCAGCATTGTAAATGGAATGGCCCATCCCGCGGGTGAACTGCCGAGTGCCTGCACGTATCGTCTGCCCCCCCTGTCCCCGTTCCCCACAGGTACAATAGTTCGACCATTGAGGATCGGACATGTCCACGACCAAACCTCTTCCTGCTGAAGCCGCCTCGACCGAGATTCCTGCCGTCCCGTTGACGATTGAAGGCTATAGCGTCCTGCATCAGATGATGCGTTTTCGATGGACGGCGTGGCACGCGCTCGGCGAGGGAGCGCGGCGTGAGATCGTGAGCGAAGCGGTCCCGGCTCTGAGTCGCATGGAACAGAATTCCGCCGGACAATCCGCCCTGTATTCGCTGATCGGTCACAAGGGTGACCTGATGCTGGTGCACTTCCGCGAGTCGTTTGATGAACTGAACCGCGCAGAACTGCAACTGGCACAGCTGCGGTTGAGCGAGTACTGGGAGCTCACCACTTCCTATCTATCAATCATCGAGCTTGGGCTGTACGAATCGACCACCAAGGTTTACAAGACGCTGGTTGAACGGGGCATCGAACCACACTCCGAGGAATGGAAACGCGAGATCCAGCAGACACTGGACCGGCAAAAAGAGGCGATGCGGCCTCGGTTGTTTCCCACCATTCCGCCGAGCCGGTATGCCTGTTTCTATCCGATGGATCGCCGGCGTGGGGAAGACAAGAACTGGTACACGCTGCCGATCGAGGAGCGGGCGCGGCAAATGAACGAGCATGGCCTGGTGGGGCGGCGCTACGCTGGCGAAGTGCGCCAGATCATTACCGGCTCGATCGGCTTCGACGATTGGGAGTGGGGCGTTGATCTGTTTGCCGACGACCCGCTGGTCTTCAAGAAACTGATTTACGAGATGCGCTTCGACCACGTCAGCGCGGTCTACGCGCTTTTCGGACAGTTTTACGTGGGATTACGCTGCCCAGCCGAGCAACTGGGAACGCTGCTTGCGGGAGAATTACCGGCAGCAGGCAAACGAGCATAATCCCGCTTCGGAAACAGTCAACCGACCAGCCGGGCGCGAGAGCCCTACGCCTGCAACCTGCGGATCTCTCCACGTGGCGGGATCCGCCTCTGGCGGCTATCTTCATCCGCTAGTCTTAATTTCAACTCTCTTCCTGGAGCCTCTCATGTCGACCCTTGGACTCATCGAATATCAAAATGCCAGCCCGGAAGTGAAAGCCGTCTACGACGACATCATGACCACGCGCAAGACGGACTGGATCAACAACTTTTGGAAGGCCATCGCGCACGATCCAGTTACGCTGAAACGCACCTGGGAAGACATCAAGCAAATCATGGCGCCCGGCGCGCTCGATCCTCTCACCAAGGAACTGGTGTACCTCGCTGTCAGTGTTAGCAACCAGTGTGGCTACTGCATTGCTTCGCACACAGCGGGTGCGAGAAACAAGGGCATGACGGATGCCATGTTCAAAGAGTTGATGGCAGTAGTGGGAATGGCGAATGAGACAAACCGACTGGTGGCGGGATATCAGGTGGAGATCGACGACCGCTTCAATACGCCATAAAAGCTTGCGCAATCTCCGATCGACTTCTTTAACCCGAGTGGACCGACCATGTCACTTGCGAGTCCGCTGGCCCACTTTCTTCGACGGACTCCTCTTCCCTCTCCTGCTCGGAAAGCGAAATTCGTGTAGCCGCATGTTCACGCGGCGCCCGCGAAAAGTCACGCCTTCGGCTTCGAGTCGGAGCCGCTGTTCAATTGCAGAGTCACCTCGGAGCTTGATTTCCCCGCCTGAGCCGACGATCCGATGCCAGGGCAGGTCGAAGGAAGTCCGAAGTATTCCGACCACTTGCCGGGCGGCGCCGGGATGCCCGGCAGCTTTCGCGATCGCTCCGTAGGACGAAACGTGCCCCCGGGAAACCGCACGAATGGCTTTGACGAAACTGTCTCGCATTGATTCAGCTCTTCGCTCCATCGTATTCGATTCTTCGATCCCGTGCGACCTGACTGCTTGTCATGGTTCGATACGGCGCTCGCAGACGGGTCGGGCATCCCGAAGGTTTGTCGCTGCATCCAAAATCGTCCAGGGGGCAGGCGTGCTTTATTCCAATCTCGTTACAGGAGTGAAGCAATGAAAGTGCTGCTGAAAGTTCTTCCGCTCGGCACAGCTTTGATCTGCCTGGGCGCAATTTTTCTTTCCATCGGTTGCAGTTCTAGTAGTGCGCGCTTTCGCTACGTACAAGCCTCTCCGGGGACACCGAGCGCGGTGGACGTGCAAGTCGACGGAAAAAATGTTCTCACGGATATTGGCTACGGGCTGCCCGGAAGCTATCAGAAGGTGACCTCCGGGTCACGATCGATCAGCATATTCCAGACCGGCACGACCACTAATCCATATTTCAGCGGCTCAGTTTCGCTGGGCAGCGGAGACACCACGCTTATCTCCGAGAACGTCTTCAGTTCAATCGCCTTGGCACCCTACACTGACGACAACACCGCACCCGCGTCCGGCAACGTCAAGCTGCGGTTCATAAACTCCGGGCCGTCGGTTGGGTCGGTGGATGTTTACGTCGTCACCAGCGGGACCGGAATCGGCGGGCTCAGTCCACAACTGAGCCTGGCCTTTCCAAACGCCAGCGGATACATTTCCATTGCCGCCGCGAATTATGACATCGTAATGACGCAGGCGGGAACGCAGAATGCGATCTCCGGTCTTAACGTGTCCTATACGTTCGCGGCCGGCCAAATCAGAACAATCGTCATTATCGACAGCCCCCAGGGTGGCGCGCCTTACAACCAGCTGGTTTTGACCGACCTGAACTGATCCGTACCTGAAGTGCGACCTTGCGAGCAACGTTAGCCTCGGCGTCTGAATGATGGTGGTCGAGGCTTTCGTTTACTCGCTCGGAATTCACCTTGCCCGGCGGCGCATCAGGTAGTCCCTACAGTGCGATCCAGCCCAGGTAGATCAGCCACAAGGAAGCGACACATACCATCAACCAGAGCAGCACTCCCTGGAACAGGGGCCGATGGCCCACCTGCTTCAATGTGGCGATGGAGATTCCGCTTCCAATGAGATACAAAGTCACGGTCAGGCCGATCCTTGCCAGCCTGCTCAGGGCAGAATAGAGGGCCGCGCCCGAGGGGAGATAAGTGTTGCACACCGCTGCCAGGCAGAACAGGCCGATAAACCATGGCCATTGAACTTTTGCTTTAGCACCCTTGATTACGGCTGTGCCGAGGGAGAGGGGAACAATCCAGAGCGCGCGGGCAAGTTTAACCGTGGTCCCCACTTGAAGAGCTTCGCTCCCGTACTTTGCAGCCGCTCCAACCACGGAACTCGTGTCATGGATCGCCAGCGCAGCCCAAAGGCCGAATTGGGTCTGGGTGAGTTTCAGCAGCACTCCAATCGCAGGAAAGAACAGCAGCGCAACCGCATTCAACACGAAAACAGTACCGAGAGAAACCGCCATCTGCTCGTCGGTCGCGCCAGTGATCGGGCCAATCGTAGCGATCGCGCTGCCTCCGCAAATGGCCGTTCCGGTTGAAATCAAGTACGCAGAGGTATTCTGCACACCTAGCAGCGCACCCAGAAACATGCCAGCCCCCGTGGCGAAGGTGATGCTCAACAAGGCGTAAACAAAGCCTCTGCGTCCGGCGCAAATCACTTCCTGCAGGTTCATGCCGAAGCCCAGGCCGACCACCGAGATCTGCAACAGCCAACGCGATAAACAGGCCGATTGTTTTTCGAAAGGATGTCGAAAGATCAGTCCGAAGGCGAGCCCCATCGCGAGCGCGACAGGCGGAGACGCGAAGCTGCCGGCGGCCGCCAACAGGCCGAGGACAAAAACTATTTTCGAGATCATGCGGGACAAAAGCCGGAGGCAGTGGAGATCCCCCGGCTCGCCGACCGTTTCCTACGCCGCAGCACCCTTTCGGAAGGACTGGATCGCTTCCTCTTCGCTGTCGAACACTTCGAAGATCGTCAGAAGCTTGGTCACCTGCAGGAGATCTCCGACGCGTTGCGTCAGGTTGGACAGCTTAATGGCGCCTCCGACATTGTGAGCCGTCGTATATAGAGCGACCAGCGTGCCGAGCCCGCCCGAATCAATGTAGCTGACCCCACCCAGGTTGAGAACGATCTGGTTGTTTTGCGTAACCAGCTTCTTCACCGTGTCGCGGAGCTCTGCCGATTCCTCTCCAAAAACAATTCGGCCATCGCAATTCACCACCAGTATGCCCTGCACCGTACGAGTCGTGAGTTTCAGTTGCATGGGGAGAACTCTCCTTAACTATGAGAACGTTGTCCGCGGAAAAGCCTACCGCGTGGCGGCCCGTCGCGCAAGGGTTTCGCCTGCAAAAGCCTGCAAAAGGCATCTCCTGCAGGACGAAGGAAGCGTTTCGGGAAAGGCCAGGCAGGGTCGTGGGCGGGTGCACATTCACGTATAATCGGAGTTTCTGTTCTCATGAGCTATCAGGTTCTGGCGCGCAAATACCGTCCGCAGAAGTTCTCCGAAGTCATCGGACAGGAGCACGTTACCCGCACCCTGAAGAACGCCATTGAGCAGGGGCGAACGGCCCATGGGTATATCTTTAGCGGCCACCGCGGGATCGGAAAAACCACCGTGGCGCGCATCCTGGCGATGGCCCTGAACTGCCGCTCCACGGACCACCCGGTTTCCGAGCCTTGCGGGGTCTGCGAATCGTGCACCGAGATTCGCGCCGGAAACGCCGTCGATGTAATCGAGATCGACGCGGCC
>Ga0137419_10000726_pt1 | contig 12766 bp, 8 predicted proteins | sample CZODoug3_1_2_16f_FD_108279 | JGI IMG/M metagenome (GOLD analysis project Ga0137419, IMG submission 108279) | Vadose zone soil fungal communities from Angelo Coast Range Reserve, California, USA - CZODoug3_1_2_16fungal (Illumina Assembly) | ecosystem: Environmental > Terrestrial > Soil > Vadose... | reverse complement strand
CTGAGAAGTGAACTAGTATATCCGACGCGCTCAGAACCTCGGGCAGAGACAAACCCGACTGGTGACTGATCGACTCCAGAACAAGCGCCACCACCGTCAGCAAGAACCTGCATAGCGTTGCCGGTTGTCATCCGGCCTGGCACACGAAAACACTTAGATGAACCGATGTGGTGGCAGGACTCGAAAGATCGCAACATGCGCCATCTAAAACTGATCATTTCTTATGACGGGTCTGATTTCTCAGGATGGCAAGTGCAGCCTGGTGCGGTGACCGTGCAGGGCACCCTAGCCTCAGCCATGGGACGCATCACCGGAGAAAAGGTATTACCCCAAGGCTCGGGCCGGACCGACGCCGGGGTGCACGCGCTGGCCCAGGTGGTGAGCTTTGCAACCGAGTCCTCCGTTCCCACCGCAAATTTCTTGACCGCGTTGAACGATATCTTACCGCCCACGGTGCGCGTGTTGGAGGCGGACGAGGTTCCACCGGACTTTCACGTGCGCAAGTCGGCCTGCGCCAAGACGTACCGCTATCGGATATACCGCCAGTCAATCTGTCCGCCGTTTCTGGCGCGGTATGTGTGGCACTATCCCTATCGTCTGCATGAGGACGCCATGGGACAGGCTGCGAACATCGTAATCGGAGAGCACGACTTCACTTCGTTCGCGGCCGTCGATCCCGAGCGCGGCCGCGAGGATCAGCCGGCTTCGAATGTGCGGCGAATTTTTTCTTCGACGTGGGAGCGTCAGGATGAAGAGCTGGTCTATACAGTGCGCGGCTCCGGGTTCCTGCACCACATGGTGAGAAATTTGGTGGGAACATTCATTCTGGTCGGAAAGGGGACGTTCGAGGTCGGAGACATCGCGCGCATTCTGGAGGCGCGCAACCGATCAGCCGCGGGAGCGACGGCGCCAGCCGGCGGACTCTATCTGGTCAGTGTGGAGTATTCGCACGAACCGCGTTGAAAACCGGATTATGAGGATCAAAGGTGGAAGACGAGGACCGACCCTGTTGGCCGTGCCGCGCTGACCGGCTCGTCCTACGAAGTCTGGTTGCGGACTGCGGCGTTGGCCAAGCCGTTGGCCTCGGCGTTCTTCTCGCGGCGAACATGGGAGATGGAGAATTTGATAGAGCGAGCCAACTTGCGGCAGATAAAATTGAGGGAATAGAGGCGAGCGCTGCGGCACCGATACTCGCCTTTCATCTGCCTGACCACGACCTCTGAATCGGAGTAGACATGCAGCGCTCTGGCCTTCAAAGCCAATGCACATTGCAGAGCTTCGAGCAGCGCAACGTATTCCGCGACATTGTTGTCCTGATGGCCGATCCACTTGGCGATTCGGATTTCGCCGTTGTCGGAACCGTCGATAATCACCCCAATACCGGACGGCCCTGGATTCCCCAGGGAGCCGCCGTCCACGTAGGCCACCAAGTCTGGCATCAGGGTTCGTGTCTGTCTACAACATGCGCCCACAGGCTTTCTGTCGTCAAGATTATTATTTGATTCCCTCTCCACCGTCGTTCGATCGCTACCGGCTGTGTAACCATTTGTGGAAAAATAAGGCAAATTGGAAATGTGCTCTGCGAAGTGGCGGTGGCAGAGTGAGTTACGTTTTTCACCATGTACGTTATCGCGTGCCGCAATTGCACCAAAAAATGTCGTTGACATCTTTCGATCAGATGTTTAGGGTTGCACGCGTCGATGGCTGAAAGGGTTGGCTAAATAATATTTTGCCAGTCCGAAGTAGGCTGAGTGATCAGCTCGGCGGGGCGACCCGCTGAGCAGCCAGACCTGAAAAAACCGACGGCTCTGCGAGGAGCAGTTGGGGTCCGGGACTGCGAAAGCAGTGATCGCATCAAGGGGCTGTGACGGTACATGCATCCACGCTGTTGGCTCCCTCGCAAGAGCTGACAGTTAGAGCATAACCAAAGTCACGGCCCTTTCTATTTCTTCCTGGTTCCTCCCGCACAACTAGCTTCGCCGCACGAAAGCAGGACCCTGCAATCCTCTGGCATAATAATGCCGCAATGGGAGGCTTAAGCCGGGTGCGTAGTTCCATCGACCAAAGCTCAAGCCTGTTGCCGATTTCGACAGCAAAGCGAATAACCCATCGTCGCCAGGAGAAACGAATGATCGCTCGGACGAGCAGAATTGCATTTTGTGCATGGTTGGTTCTCGCGGGAACTTTCTCGGCGCTTGCCCAAACTTATACGATCACTGCGATCGGTGTGTTGAGGGGAGACAACGAGAGCAGCGGTTTTTGGCTGAACTCCGCCGGACAGGTTGTGGGTTGCTCCGATACCGCGACTTCGAATGGTTATCCCTGCACCGGCACGACGGCGGGGCAGCACGCCTTTCTGTGGAGCAGAAGCGCGGGCTTGAAAGACCTGGGAACAATGTCGGGCGGCACGATAAGCGGAGCGACTGGCATCAACGATGCCGGACAGGTTGTGGGTTACTCCAATGTCAAAGCAAGTTCGGCGTCCGACTTTTTTGCTTTTCTCTGGACTCCCGCCGGAGGCATGACCAATCTGGGAACTTTGTCTGGGGGGCACTCGAGTTGTGCATTCGAAATAAATTCCGCTGGCGTAATCGCCGGGGACTCCTTCATCAGCAGCGGAAATGTCAATGGAGTGAGCTGGACGAACCATAAAATTAGGAATTTAGGTGGTCTGCCGAAAAGCATCTTTACTGCGGGCCTCGACATCAACGACAACAACCAGATTGTTGGAGAATCCATTTTCTCCTACGGTCCCCCATTGCAATCGCACGCCTTCGAATGGTCTGCCGCCCTGGGCATAAAAGACCTCGGAACTCTTGCCGGGGGGACGACAAGCATGGCCAATGCGATCAATGACTCAGGAGTGATGGTGGGCCAGTCCAATTCAGGCGGCTTCCCGAATGCGTGGCACGCCGTGATGTGGAACGCGGCGCGGAAAATACAGAACCTCGGAACCCTGCCCGGTGGTACCTACAGCGTGGCGTTTGGCATCAACGATTCCGATGAGGTGGTGGGATACGGCAACATTTTCAATAACGCACCGCACGCTTTTTTGTGGACCCGGGCAGCCGGAATGCGGGACCTGAATTCGCTGATCCCGGCGAACTCCGGGTGGGTGTTGATCAATGCCAACGCCATTAATCGGTTCGGACAGATAACAGGTTACGGTACGTTCATGGGACATAATCACGGGTTCCTGTTATCCCCGAAGTGAGAGCCAGTCAGGGGGCGAGGAGTTGCGAGTCAGAGACTTGCTAACCTAGCCTCCTTGGAATTCGAGGGCAGCCGGCAGGGATAGCGGGCCGCCTGCAATGCTGTTTGCAAGCCTTGCAAATGGCGTTCTTCACTCAAATAGCTGATGATCATGGTACGGATAACGCTCTGTCCATTCACTACGGCTCCAGAAATCCAGCGCTGACCATTCCTGTTGACGTCATTGATGATCTCCGAATCAACGCGCGAAGTTGTTGCCGGCCGAGGCCTGTCGCGCGCGCCCGCCAATTTATGATGGGCAACACCTGCGGGGAAGTCCTCAGAAGTGGCTGCCCACTTGGCGAAGCCTTGCGCCAGTTTCATCTGATGATCGATCAGTTCCTGATAAGCTCGACGGCCATGAACCCGCAGAGTCAGCCAGAGCTTGAGCGAGTTCATGCGGCGCGACCATTGCGCACTGATGCTCAGGTTGTCAGGCGAGTCCCCTGCGGACGCTTCCTCCAGGTATGGACAGGGGACGGAGAACGTGCGCTGCAAGGCATCCACATGCGGGTGAGAACGAGCCCGGCGGAAAAAGGCATGGCCAGCCACTTATGTGGATCGAAAGTGACGGAATCGGCCTGCTCAATTCCCTGCACCAGACTACGGTGCTGGTGCGAAAAAAGAACTGCCGCGCCGTAAGCTCCATCGACGGGCACGACCAGTTCGGGCGCGATCAACGACGTACTTTTGGTTCGTGAAGTCTGTCGTCGCTATGACATCTGGCTCCACGGATGCCGCAGGTCGAAATCTACGCAGGGTACTTCTCATCCAGCCCATGCTGCAGCAAGTTCTGCAACTCTGTTGCCGATAAGTTGTCGAGTTGAGCTAGAAGAGCTTTTCGGTTGGGGCTGGCGGCCGCAGAGCTAGACCGATGTTGCGCGATTGAGGTACGCGTCTTAAAGGCCAAGGCTTGTGCTCTTGGCAATTCGCCCGCCAAACCTGCGATGGTCGGTTTCTCAAACATACTCCGCACCGGCAGCTCCAGATTGAAGATGTGACGGACGCGAGCCATTACTTGCATCGCCAGCAGAGAATGTCCTCCGAGTTCAAAGAAGTTGTCGTTGCGACCGACTCTGTCGATCTTCAGCACGTCGGCCCAGATCTCCGCCAGTCGCGTCTCCGTCTCACCCTGTGGCGCTTCATACCCTCGTACCCCAAATGCATCCCCTTCCGGCATGGGCAACGCCTTGCGGTCGAGCTTCCCGTTCGCCGTCAGCGGCATCCGCTCCATCCGAGCATACGCCGCCGGCACCATGTGGTCGGGCAACGTGCCGGACAGATGAGAACGCAACTCTCCTGCTCCCGTGGGCTTTCCATGCGCATTCGAAGCGGTGTAGTACGCCACCAGCCGCTTCTCCCCAGGCACATCCTCTCGCGCCACCACCACCGCTTCCCGCACCCCGGGATGGCTTGCCAGTGCGGCTTCGATTTCCTCCAACTCAATACGAAAGCCTCGAATCTTCACCTGATGGTCATTCCGTCCTAAATACTCGATATTTCCATCCGGCAACAAGCGCGCCAAGTCGCCGGTCTTATAGAGCCGCGCACTGGGTGTGGGACTGAAGGGATTCGAAACGAACTTCTCGGCGGTGAGATCGGGATGGCCGAAGTATCCCCGCGCTAAGCCCTCTCCTCCCAGGTACAGTTCGCCCGGCACCCCTTGGGGAACCAATTTACGATGGGAGTCCAGAATGTAGGCCTGCGTATTCGCGATGGGTTTTCCAATCGTTACGTCGGCATTAGCACCCACGGGGGCATAGGTCGCATAAGTTGTCGCCTCCGTAGGACCATAGAGGTTATAAACATTGCGAACTTGGGTGCGCTCATAGAGATCGCAGACCAACGAGCTCGGCAAAGCTTCTCCCGCCAGGTTGACAGTCAGGACTGAGGCGGGTACAGCGCCTGACCGCACGAGTTCCGTCATGGCTGAGGGTACGGTATTGATGAGAGTTACCTCCCCAGTTGCAGACAACTCGGGCAAGGAAATGATGTTCTCGGCTACAATAACGGCTCCTCCTACACTCCACGGTACAAACATTTCAAAAATCGACAAGTCAAAGCACATCGAAGTGGCGAACAGAGTGCGCGCAAGCTCTTCGCGCGTGAAAACAGTTTGGGCCCATTGAACGAAGTTTGCTGCGTTCCGATGTTCTACCGCAACGCCCTTTGGTCGCCCGGTCGAACCCGAAGTGAACAGAACGTAAGCAAGATTCTGTGCCGTCACATTCAGCTCACGCGATTTCACGGGCGCGCCCTCGATCGTCGGCCAATCGCGATCCAAACATACGGCGTTAACGCTACTTCCGGCAAATTTCTCGCTGAGGTTCTGCTGGGTTAGCAAGATACTCACGTGGGCATCTTCGAGGATGCAATTCAGGCGCGCTTGTGGGTATGCAGGGTCGAGCGGAACGTAAGCCCCGCCCGCCTTTAGAATTCCCAGGATCCCCACGAGCAGATCGAGCGAGCGGTCTGTGCACAGGCCCACCAGAACTTCGGGGCCCACCCCTTGCTGTCGTAAGTAGGCGGCCAGCATGTCAGCGCGCTGATTCAATTGGCCGTACGAAATTCGTTCATCGCCGCTGATCGCGGCCACAGCGTCCGGTGTACGTGCGACTTGCTGTTCGAAAAAGTGGTGCAGGCACAGGTCACGAAGGAACTCAGCCGTCGTCGCATTGAGATCAACTACAAGTTGTTCTGCTTCGATGGCTCCAAGGAGGGGAAGCTCGGCAATCGGCCGCCCCGGCTCGGCAACGATTCCTTGCAGCAAGTTGCAGAAGTGTTGTTGCATTCGTTCGATCGTGCCGGCGTCGAACAGGTCGGTACTGTAATGGAAGCGAGCTAGCACTTCTTCGCTGCGCTCATCCAATTCCAGGAAGAGGTCATACTTTGAAACTCCGGTATCCACATCCATCTGAGTGAGGCGCCAGGCGGGATCCACTTCCGGCAGAGGTGGCTCGAGCGAAAACAATGCCTGGAACAATGGATTGCGGCCGGCATCGCGTTGAACTTTCAGCTCCCTGACCAGATGGACAAAGGGCAGGCGGTCGTGTTCCAACGCGTCAATCGTCAGGTTCCTGGCACGCTTCACCATTTCGCGAAAGCTGGGGTCACCCGACAGGTCTACAGGAAGGACAACCGTGTTCAGAAAATATCCGAGCAGCGCCTGGGTTTCCGGCTGGTTACGGCCAGCTGTGACGCTTCCGATTGGAATTCTCTCCTCGCCCGAATAGCGATAGAGCAGTGAGGCAAAGCCGGCTAGTAGTGCGTGAAATAAAGACACTCCCTCTGTGCGGCAAAGACTCCTCACCGCCGTTGTCAGGCTGCTGTTCAGTTTGAAGGGATACATCGAACCGCGGAACGTTTGCGATCTCTTGTGCGGACGATCAGCAGGCAAATAGATTTCGGGGAGAGAGCCGCTAAGCCGCTCGCGCCAAAACTCAACCTCCTTCGCCCACGCCTCCCCGGTCATGCATTGACGTTGCCAGCAGGCGTAGTCGGGATACTGGATTGCGAGTTCCGGGAGTGGAGAGGGTTGACCACAGGAATAGGCTTTGTACAGAGTGGACAGTTCGGGAAGGAATACGCGATAGATAGCTACGCCGTCAAAGATGATGTGGCTGAGCGTCAGATAGAACCGATATTCTTGATCCTCCAGGCGGATTAGCCTCACGCTGAAAAGCGGAACCTGTGCCAAGTCGAGAGGCTTCCTCGCATCCTCGGTGGCGACCCTCAACGCAGCGGTTTCTCGTTGTTCGTTCGCTAAATTTCGGAGATCGAGAACAGGCAAGGAAATTGAAAGGCTCGGCCTGACCTCCTGAACCGGCAAGCCCTCCACCACCGTGAAGCACGTGCGCCAAGCTTCGTGACGCCGCAAAATCTCGTTGAAACTCTTTTCGAGAGCGGTAACATTCAGCTCCCCAGAGTAATGAATAGTTACGGGCTCGTTGTAGAGAGGAAGTTCGGGAGCCAGCTGAGCATGCAGCCAGACTTGTTCCTGAGCGTACGACAAAGGTATGGTTTGATCCGGATTGCGCCGCGGGATCGTCGGAGTCGCCCGCGGCGCACCCAATTCGCCACGGAGGTATTTCTCCAGCAGGCTCCGTTTTGCATCGGAATATTCAGCAACCATGCGTCTTCACCGCTAAACTACGACTTATCGCCCGCACCCTGACTGGGCGTTTCAAAAATTTACCGGCAATGCCATCAGTCCCCGCAACCCCAAATTGTGCCTCCATACCAGTGGAGCGGCAGTGTCGAGTGCGACGTTGGGCAATCGCCGCAACATGGTTTCGAAAGCGATCTGGCCTTCCAGGCGCGCCAGAGCAGCGCCAAAACAAAAGTGGGCGGCCCATCCGAAAGCCAGGTGGCGATTATCTTTGCGCTCAATATCCAAGCGGTCCGGTTCAGGAAATCGCTCGGGGTCGCGGTTGGCAGCCCCCATAACCGCGATCACCGCCTGGCGCTTGCGAATCTTCTTTCCTCCTACCTCCACATCGGCGGGAGCTAATCGCGCGGTATGTTGGCTGGGACTTTCGTAGCGCAACAGTTCTTCGACGGCCGAGGGAATCAAGGAAGAGTCTGCACGAAGACGATTCAACTCAACTGGATTACGCAGCAGGGCGAGCACACCGTTGCCGATCAAGTTCGTGGTGGTTTCCTGACCACCGACCATGGTGACGATCAGGTTGGCGATGATTTCTTCTTCGGTCAGCCTGGCGCCATCGACCTCAGCTGCCATCATTGCCTGAATCAGCCCGTCTCGTGGATGCAGCCGCTGCTCATGCATCGCCGAGCGGAAGTAGGAACACATACTTTCCACGCTGCGCAAAACCTTGGGGAATCGATCAGGATTGTGCTGGAAGTTGCCCAGCATCTCGGCGAAGTCCGCCGACCAATCTTTCAATTGCTCGTGATCCGCCACCGGAACACCAAGCATTTCTGCAGTCACAATGGCCGGAGCGGGACTCGCGAAATCCGCGATGACATCCATCCCTCCTTTCGAGGCCACCCTATCCAGTAAACCGTCCATGATCTCTTGAATGTGCGAGCGCAGCCTTTCTACTATGCGCGGAGTGAATGCGGCCGAGGCGAGCGCACGCAGCCGGGTATGATCCGGAGGATCCAGGAAAAGCATCTGCCGCACCATAACCTGCGCGATAGGGTTGAGCGCCGACAGGCCCATCGCGCTCAGTTGTTCCGGCGTGGGAGTGCGATTGGCGGAAAAATGGTGGAGCACCTGTACGACATCGGGGTACCGAGTCACGACCCATGCGTGCAAAAAGGAATCCCAATGTACCGGATCTTCGTCTCGCAATCTGGCATACAGCGGATAAGGATCCGCCAGGACTTCAGGATCGAGAAGGTGATAGAGGCTGAGCGCTCTGCCGGTTTTGCGCGTGCCGGAGGCCGACTCCGTCGCCATGGTCATAAGCGTATTCCATCTTGTGATGATTCAGGCTGTAGTGAGTCAAAGAGGCGCTGGGCTTCGTCTTCGCTCATCGACTCCAGCTTCACGCGGATGAGTTTCTCGATCTCCGACGACATTTCTCGAAGAGTGGGATGGTCAAAGATGCTGCGCAACGAGAGTTCCACACCAAAGCTCTCGTGGATTTTGGTAATCATTTGTGCGCCCATCAGCGAGTGCCCGCCTAAATCGAAAAAGTTATCGTCCCTGCCGACCCGAGCCACTGCAAGGAGAACCGTCAGGAAACTGGCCAGACGCTCTTCAATCGGTGATTGCGGAGCTTCGTAGGACTCTTCGTCCAAGACATTCGACGGCGTGGGTGGCGGAAGTGCAGATCGCTCCAGCTTTCCATGTGCGGACAGCGGCAGTTGTTCGAGTTGCACAAAGATGGAAGGTACCATGTAATCGGGAAGATAATCGCGGACAAATTTCCGCAGTTCGCTGGGGCTGAGGCGAGTATCGGATGCAGACACGACATAGGCCACCAGCCGCCCTTCCCCCGAATCATCGGCGTAAGCCGACACGCAGCTCGCTTGTACAGCGGGATGACGGTCGAGCATCGCGGAGATTTCCTGAGGTTCAATGCGGTATCCGCGGATCTTGATCTGCTCATCCATCCTTCCGAGATAGGCGATTTGGCCGTCCGGCAACAATCGGCCCAAGTCGCCGGTTCGGTAAAGACGAGCCCCTTGATCCTTACTAAAGCGATCCGGCACAAAACGCTCAGTTGTTAGTTTTGGGAGATTTAGATATCCGCGAGCAACGCCTCCTCCTCCGATCAGAATCTCTCCGGCTGTACTCGCCGGAACGGGATTAAGTTGCTCATCAACAATATAGACTTGTGTATTGTCGATCGGGTAGCCAATGGGCGGCAACCGGTCAGGCTGGTCATCCGGATGAATCGTTCCTGACGTGGCTACGACCGTGCATTCCGTGGGACCATAGTTGTTTACGAAAGTAAAAGGCAGATCGGCTCGAGGATAGCGACGTAGCGTATCAGCCCCGGTCAAAAGTACTCGAAGGGCAGTCGCCGGAGGCCATCGCAGGTCGATAATTTGTTCAGCCAGTGCTGTCGGAAGGAAGCTGATTGTAATGCCCTTTGACACCATCCAGTCGCGAAGCTGTTCCGGCATCGCGCGGATCGCCCCGTCCACCACGTAGAGACTCGCTCCGGCGGTAAGATAAGGCCATAACTCCCAAACCGCCGCGTCGAAGCCAGGACTCGCTTGCAATGTGGCCCTATCGCTGGAAGCCACACTAAACGCACGCCGATGCCAGGACAAGAGATTAAGTAGGTTGGCGTGAGTAATCTGCACTCCCTTGGGACGGCCGGTCGAACCCGAGGTGAAGATGATGTAGGCCAGGTTCTCCGGTTTTGTATTTGCAACTGGAGCGACCCTGGGGTTGTGGGAAAGCGCCAGCTCATCCTCATTCAGAACAATCGTCCGCCACTTACCTCGTGGAAGTTGATTAACTACGCGCGCTTGAGTCAACAGTAATGTAGTTCCGGAAGTCTCCAGGAGCGTAGAGATTCGATTGAGCGGATAATTCGGATCCAATGGGACATATGCTCCACCAGCTTTCAAGATTCCTAAAGCCCCAGTGGCATAGTCGATGGACGGCCCCATGCAAAGCCCGACGGGAACTTCTGGTCCGACACCCAACGAGCACAGAATGTGGGCTAATTGGTTAGCGCGGATATCCAAGTCACCGTAACTGACTTGTTGATCTCCGTCTACAATCGCAACCGCATCCGGCGTTGCATTCGCCCGCACGCTTACCAAATCATGTACGCACATATTGACACTTCGCGCAAAACACGCTTGTTTCTCAGAACTACCAGCAGTCCTAAAAGTTCTTAATTCTTCCGTCCGTAACCTAGGACTGGACCCGGACCGCTTCGAGCGCTCCTCGAGAGCTGTCCGTTTTCTTGAATGTCGCCAAACCAAAGAAAACATCTCACTCTCAAAGGCCGAACCACACATGTCGAACCAGCCGCGCTCAGAAAAGCACTGAGTATCCTGTTGCGCACAATATCTTCGCTACGCCGACTGTTTACCGTCGAGTACACGCGTCAGCAAACTTTGCAATTCGGCGGCCGATAAGTTGTCGAGCTGCGACAAGATGGCTTCTCGGCTAGCGCCAGTGTTTGTGGAACTGGCATGGCGGCGCACAATCGGGGTCGGTGCCTTCAGTCCTAGCGTTTGCGCCTTTTGCAGTTCGACCGCCAAACCTGCGATCGTGGGTTCATCAAACACACTCCGTACTGGAAGTTCCAGCTCGAAAATACGCCGGATGCGGTCAATCATCTGCAACACCAGCAAGGAGTGCCCTCCCAGTTCAAAAAAATTCTGATCGATTCCCACCTGTTCCACTACCAACAGCTGCCGCCAAATTTCGGCCAGCTTCTGCTCTACATCGCTGCGCGGCAATACGAGTCCTTCCCTGTCGGTCAGGGGCACTCCTAGCCCCGGCGAGAGGGCTTGGCGATTGATCTTGCCGCTGGGCAACATGGGTAATTGTTCGAGCCGCCAGTAGCTGACAGGAATCATGTGCTCCGGAAGTCTGGACCGCACAAACCGCCAGAGTTCCCGCGCTGGCGGACATTGTCCGTTCCTGGGGACTAAGAACGCTGCCAGTTTCTGCCGCTGCCCTTCTCCATGCATTACCACTGCCGCTTCGCCCACCTGCGCATGCGACGCCAGCACCGCCTCAATCTCTCCCAGTTCGATCCGCTGTCCTCGCAATTTGATCTGACCATCTGCTCGGCCCAGGTATTCAATATCGCCATTGGACCGGAAGCGCCCCAGATCGCCAGTCTTGTACAGCCGCGCTGACTGAGTCGGGGCCAGTGGGTTAACGACGAATCGCTCCTCCGTCAACTCCGGCCGATTCCAATACCCCAACGCCAGTCCGTCCCCTCCCACCAAAATCTGCCCGCGAATGCCAATCGGTACGGGATTCAAATATTCGTCGAGCAAGTACACTTGCGTATTGTTGATCGGTCGGCCGATCGCTACCGAACCAACCCTAAGATCCTGCTCGCTTACAGAGTGACAAGTGACGTCCGCCGCCACCTCGGAAGAGCCATAAATATTGAGCAAAGTTGCTTCTGGAAACGCTGCCAGAAAGCGCTTGGCCAACTCCACCGACAGTACTTCTCCGCTGCACGACCATAGCTTCAACTCTGGTGTTCTAGCTTTTAGACTCGGAGCATGGTCCAACAGGGTCCGCAACAACGAGGGCACCAGCACGATGCGCGTCACTCCATCCCCTGCAAGCGCTCGCAGCAATTCTTCGGGATCGTACACAGCCTCCTGAGGAATGATGACGTTTGGAACTCCCGCCAAAAGCGGGCCGAAAATCTCCCACACCGAATCCACAAATCCCAAATTCGTCTTTTGACAACAAATTTCCCCCGGCTGGAATGGATAGGCTCGCCACATCCAGGCAAAACGATTGATGGCACCCCGATGCGTTCCTTCCACCCCTTTCGGGCTCCCGCTCGATCCTGACGTGTACATCACATAGGCACGTTCATGACTGGCTAGCGATAAAGAAGGATTCGCTGCTGACTCGCCCCTGATAAGTTCTCGCTCTATATCAATATCGACGAAGTTGATGCCTTCGTTTGGCAATTCTTTGCTGATTCCAAAATAGGACACAACATATCCAACTCCAGCATCCCGCAGCATAAAGTCGAGCCGTTGGACTGGATAAGAGGGATCAAGCGGCACATAAGCGGCTCCAGCTTTGAGCACGCCCAGGAGGGCAACTACCATTTCGGGAGAGCGCGGCACCGACACACCCACGAGCCCACCGCGTCGCACGCCTTTCTTAATCAAGTAGTGGGCGAGGCGATTCGCCTCCTCGTTGATCTGCCCATAAGTAAGTTCCCTGCCTTCGAACAACAGTGCGGTCGAATCCGGCGATCGATCGGCCTGCAACTCAAACAGTTCATGAATGCACGCCTGCGGATAGGAACAATCGGTCTGGTTCCACTCCCTTACGATTTGGTGCCGTTCCTGGGCGCTCATCAGCGGTATT
>Ga0137419_10000724_pt1 | contig 12792 bp, 8 predicted proteins | sample CZODoug3_1_2_16f_FD_108279 | JGI IMG/M metagenome (GOLD analysis project Ga0137419, IMG submission 108279) | Vadose zone soil fungal communities from Angelo Coast Range Reserve, California, USA - CZODoug3_1_2_16fungal (Illumina Assembly) | ecosystem: Environmental > Terrestrial > Soil > Vadose... | reverse complement strand
TGGCTTGGTAGGAAACGAAATCGCGTCGCACGACCCATTGCCGGACTTGATCTCGGATGGGTCGATTTCTCCTGAAACCGTTGAGACGATTCGTCAAGAGACGAGCTATGCGCTGGAGAGCGTCACGGAAAATGTACGTGAGAAGCCCGCGGAGACCTCAGCGAAGATATCGGAAACGTCGCAGCAGGACATGGATGCGCTCGTGGCGAACGTGTTGGCCAAGATGAGCCCGGAGATGCTGCAGGCGGTGACTCGGGAGATTCTGAAGCCTGTGGTTGCCGCGATGATCCGCGACGAGATCAACGCCAAGAAATCCTGATTCCCTTCCCTTGCCCTTTTTTCTGTATACGTTGGCTCGGATTAGCGTGTTATCGCCGCAACCCTGACTTTCATCCGGTCGGAAACGGATAGCGGCACAATACATATTGTTTTGGTGTCTAATCTTTTCGTGGCACGGTTTCGTTTTCTGCCGAAAGGTTTCCTTGCCCTAGTCCTGAGCGTTTGCGTGTTGTTTTCGTCGATATTGGTGGCTAGCCGGATCGAACAACAAATTCTTCGCCATCGGGCTGAACTTCTCCTTTCAGAGCTTCAGTCCATCGTTTTGCGCAAGACACCATGGTCTGTGGCGCAGACGAAGCTGAAACACTGGGGCGCAAAGCGCAGGTTCGACGATGCGTGCAACGAACATTCGTGCTCTCTAAGCATTACTCTCGATGAGTTCGCGTATCGTTATATGTCCTCCGACAACGTATTCCTCAAATTGGACGATTACTTTCGGTGGCGGCTGAAGCTCGCTTACGGCACTGGACCATTTGAGCAAGCATTGCAATCTTTGTTTCGCGGGTACATGCGAATAGGGGGACGCCCTTCAAGTGTGGTCGCCAACATAGGCATGCGCGACGGTATCGTCTGGAGCAAAGGAATCACCGTTCGCATCGAGACGTATTCAAAGAATGGACCCTGGACATCGTCCGATGGAGGAGACGTGGAGTACACCCTTATCGCAACCGCACACAGCGTTACAAGATTCGACTATTTGCAAACGCGGTTAAACGACCGTCAGTTGGCCCTCCACCCGGATTATGCGATAGGCCGCCCCGACGGCTGTGAAATCTGCATTCTGGGCTGGGCGAAATTTAGTCCTTACGCCTTCTCCGAAGACATGAACCGGCTGATGCGATTTGATCTCTCCTGCCTAAGTCGCTGGCACCCCTGTTTGACGCAAACTGACATCATGCCAGCAGCCTGGGCGCAGTACCTCGCGGAGCGTCCTCGCGTGTATGGGACCTCGGACCCGATTTCGTGTCCGCCTTCCGCATACGAGATGATAGGCAGAGATAGTGCGCACATCGCAATCGGTGAGGTTCTCAAATATCAAGAGGAACTTTACCCTGGCGGTTATCACGAAGGTGAGGCAAAGATACGCGTCTTAGAACGGCTTAAAGGAGTGCCAGATTGGAAAATTGGCGAGATTCGCGATATCCACATCTCAGTGCGAACCGATGAGCCGAAACTGAAAATTCGACCACCGTCTCACTTGGTGCTAATCGCCGGTTTCGGCCCTTTACGTGAGATGCGAATCGATCCTGGATACGATTGCCCCCTTCTGTTTGTAAATGAAGACACTCTCGCTCAAATCCGTCAAGGAATCGAGCGGGATTATGGCGCAACCACTCGCGTGGAATAGAGAATCACAAAAGGTTCGAGTAACCGAAGACAGCTAAATTCTGGCGCATCGCAGGGCTGATGTGAATTGACGGGGCTGGATTGCGCCTCGTATAGTCGAAGATTAGTCTAATTGCGTGTGGGCGTGCTGTGTACACGGTGGCGCTGCAAACGACGTTTAGGGAGCAGGGGCTCGGATGGCTCGCGAAATCGCTAAAAATTACGAACCGCAACAGATTGAGCCTCGATGGGCGGACTTCTGGGTACGCGAACACCTCTTTCGGGCGGACCCGAATGCGCCGGGACCGGTATTCTCGATCATTATCCCGCCGCCCAATGTGACCGGGTCGCTGCATATCGGGCACATGCTGGACCACACAGAGATTGATATTTTGACGCGCTGGCATCGCATGCGCGGATACAACACTTTGTATCTGCCGGGGATGGATCATGCTGGGATCTCCACGCAGCGCGTGGTGGTGCGGGAGCTGGCTGCGCAAGGAATCGATTACCGGTCGCTAGGGCGCGAAGAATTTATCCGGCGCGTATGGAAATGGAAGGAAGAGAGCGGCGGACAGATCACGCGGCAGATGAAGCAGATCGGGGAGAGCTGCGACTGGTCTCGGGAGAAATTTACGCTCTCGCCGGAGCTTTCGCGCGTGGTGCGCATGGTGTTCGTGCAGTTGTATGAGCAGGGGCTGATCTATCGCGCGCAACGGATGATGAACTGGTGCCCGGTGTGCCTGACCGTGCTGAGCGACCTGGAGGTGCTGCACGAAGATCGGCAGGGGCATCTGTGGCACATACGCTATCCGGTTGTGGGGACGCAGGAGCACGTCGTTGTGGCAACGACGCGGCCGGAGACGATGCTGGGCGATACGGCCGTGGCAGTACACCCGGAGGATGAGCGTTACCGGCATTTGGTAGGCAAGAACGTGCTGCTGCCATTGATGGAGCGCGAGATTCCGATCATCGCGGACGAGATGGTTGACCGCGAGTTTGGTACCGGCGCGGTGAAGATTACGCCGGCGCACGATCCCAACGATTTCGAGGTTGGGCAGCGGCATCGCTTGGCGGAAATCGATGTGATGACCGATGACGGGCACATGAGCGCGGCCGCGGGCGCTTACGCGGGAGTGGATCGATTCGAGGCGCGAAAGAAAATTGTCGAAGATCTGAAGGTGCGCGGGTTGCTGGAAAAGATTACCGAGCACACGCACGCGGTGGGAATCTGCGAGCGAAGCAGGACGATTGTGGAGCCACGCGCTTCGACGCAGTGGTTTCTCAAGATGAAACCGCTGGCCGAGCCTGCGATTGCGGCGGTGGAGCGCGGGGACATTCAAATTGTGCCGGAGAACCGGTGTACGGAATATTTCAACTGGATGCGGAATATCCGGGACTGGACGCTTTCGCGCCAACTTTGGTGGGGACACCGGATACCGGCGTGGTATTGCGATGACTGCAAGCAGGTGAACGTAGCTGTGGATGATCCGACGAAGTGCATGAAGTGCGGATCGTCGAAGCTGAGGCAGGACCCAGACGTTCTGGACACGTGGTTCAGCTCCGGACTGTGGCCGTTCTCCACGCTGGGATGGCCGGAGGAGACGCCGGATTATCGAAGGTACTATCCCACAACGCTGCTGATCACCGGCTACGACATCCTGTTTTTCTGGGTGGCGCGGATGATCATGCTGGGGCTGCATTTCACGCGCACCGTGCCTTTCCGGGCCGTGTACTTGCACTCGCTGGTACGCACGGCGAGCGGGGAGAAGATGTCAAAGTCGAAGGGCACAGGGCTTGATCCTGTGGCCTTGAATCAGCAGTACGGGACGGACGCGATGCGCTTTTGCCTGGCGTCGATGGCGGCGCCGGGGACGGACATCGTGCTGTCCGACGACCGACTGGCCAGCGCGCGGAATTTTGCGAACAAGATTTGGAACGCGTCGCGATTCGTGTTTGGAAATTTAGAGAAGGCTGACTTAGTTGGTGCTCCGTTGGAGAAATTGGCTGCGCCAGAGATTCGGGCGCAGGCGCCGTATGCTTCCGGCGGAGAAATTTCACTCATTGATGGGTGGTTATTTGCGCGGCTGGCAACGACCATTAGGATGGTGAACGAGGCTCTGCAGAACTATCGTTTCCATGAAGCGGCGCAGGGTGTGTATCAATTTTTCTGGGGCGATTTTTGCGACTGGTACATCGAGTGGGTGAAGCCGGAACTGCAGAGCGCTGACAAAGAGCGGGCGGTGGCGGCCTGGCAGAATTTGTTCGCGGCGCTGGACGCAGCGTTGCGATTGCTGCATCCATTTATGCCGTTCATCACCGAAGAGCTGTGGCATCAGTTTCCGCAACGAGCGGGAGTGCAGTCTATCGCGCTCGATGCGTTTCCCATTTCGCGTTCGGAATGGAAGAACGCGCAGGCTTTGGAGCAGTTTTCGCTGGTTCAGGAGACTATCGTCGCGCTGCGCAACATACGGGCGGAGATGAAGCTCGAACCCAAAAAAAAAGTTGCAGCGGAGTTTTCTAGCGCCGACGAGCGAACTCGAAAGGTGATCGAATCGAGCCGAGAGGGGATTATGCGGCTGGTAGCGCTTTCTGAATTCAAAGTGAGCGCCGAGCGGGTGCCGCAGTCCGGGGGCGCGGTGCGATCGACCGCATTATTTGATGTGCGCATTCCGTATGTCGCGGAGACGATTGATGTGGACGCAGAGGCGGCACGGCTGCGCAAACAAATCGAGGGATTGGAGAAGGCGATCGCGGCGAAGGAAAAGCAGTTGGCTGATGATGTGTTTCGCAGCCGGGCGCCGGAGAAAGTTGTGCGCGGCTTGGAAGCGACTCTCGCGGAACAGACCACGGAATTGCAGAAGCTGCGCTCGAGGTTAGAGGAGCTCAAGGCGGCCGCGTAGTTTCGAGGGGGGGTGGTCGCTAGGGTTTTGGCCTCAAAAGCGGCAGCAAGACTGCCGCACTCCACAATATGAACTGGCACTCCCAGGAAATCGATGAATTGGTGCGGCAGGCGTTGGCCGAGGATGTCGGCACGGGAGACGCCACCACTACTTCGATCGTGCCGCAGGGAACGCCGGCGAAAGCCAAGATATTGGCGCGGGAACCGCTGGTGTGCGCGGGGTTGCCACTCGTGGAAAATGTTTTTCGAGCGCTCGATCGAGAGATGCGCGTCGGGTGCCTGCACAACGATGGATCCTTCGTGGAGCCCGGCGCGGAACTGGTCGAGCTGGCGGGCGAGGCGCAGGCGATACTCACGGGCGAGCGGACGGCGCTTAATTTTTTGGCACATCTTTGCGGGATTGCGACGTTGACGCGGCGATTTGTGGAGCAGTTGGCGGGAACGCGCACGCGCATACGGGATACGCGCAAAACGACGCCTGGATTGCGAGCGCTAGAGAAGTATGCCGTCAAGGCCGGCGGGGGCGCGAATCATCGCTTTGGGCTGTATGACGCGATCTTGATCAAGGAAAACCACATTGCTATCGCCGGCGGAGTGAAGGCGGCGCTGGACCGAGCGCACGCGTATGCGTCGCTGAAGATGGCGGCTCCTCGCGCAGCGAGCGCTTACGATGCAACTGGATTGGACCCGGAGATGGTCGGGCCGGGGCCGCTGTCCGTGCAGATCGAGGTGCGCAATGAGGCGGAGTTGCGCGAGGCGCTGGCGGCGGGGGCGGAATCTGTGCTGCTGGACAATATGACGCCGGAAGAGGCGAAGCGCTGCGTTGCGTTGGCGCGAAGTTTGCGGCGTGATTGCGTGATCGAGATTTCCGGGGGGATCACACTGGAGAACGCGCGGGCGTATGCGGAGACGGGCGCGGATTTTCTCTCTTCGGGGTCGCTCACGCATTCCGCGCCCGCGGCGAACTTGAGCCTACTTGTGGAGCGCGTCGGGTAAACGTAAGCTTGCAGGCACGGATGCGCCCTCAAGCGACGGATAAGTCGTAGCAGCGCACCAGAAAAGCCTCAGGGTAAACCTGAGCTACAGTTTTTACGGGTCGATCTCGTTGGGCACTTGACTACACGCCTATGCGACGCACTAAGAAAACAGTCACAGAGACACTTCCAGGGACGACGGACCGGCGAATTGCGGCGCTGGTTACGCTGCTGGCGGAGAACGCAACGGTTGTTGTTAGCGGGGCACGTGTGGCGCGGGAGATTGGCGTGTCGAGGTCGACCGTTTGGAAGTGGGTGGAACGGCTTCGCGAACTTGGCGTGCGAGTAAAAGGGCACCCAAGGACCGGATATTTTTTGGAGAAGGTGCCGGACATTCTTACCGCGGACATGCTACGTCAGCGGCTGAAGGGCAGCCTGTTTGGCAAGCGTATCTACCATTTTTTTAAGATCGATTCGACAAATCGCGTGGCACTGGACCTGGGACATGCGGGCGAGCCGGAAGGCGCGGTAATCCTCGGCGAAGAGCAGACAGCGGGGCGAGGGCGGGCTGGTCGCGGTTGGCATTCGGAACGCGCGGCGGGGATTTATGTAACGCTGCTTCTGCGGCCGAAACTGGCACCGGTGCAGGCGCCCCTGCTCACTATGCTGGCAGGGCTTTCGGCGCATACGGCGATTCAGGCACAGACGGGGCTGGCAGTCGATTTGAAATGGCCGAACGATTTGCTGATTGGCGGAAAAAAAGCTGGCGGAATCTTGACGGAGATGCACGCGGAGCCGGCACAGGTGCGATTTGTGATTGTGGGGATCGGATTGAACGTGAATCAGGAACGGTTTCCCGCGGAGGTGGCGGCAACCGCCACGTCACTGCGGCTGGCGAGCGGGCGGCCGCAATCTCGACTGGAGTTGCTGGTACGATTGCTGCGGGAATTCGAGCGCGATTACAATGATTTTTTGAGCGAAGGGCCGGCGGCTGTGATCGAGCGATTCACGCGAGTTTCGAGTTATGCACAGGGCAAGCGCGTTCGCGTGAGCAATGGCCGGGAGAATTTTACGGGGACGACCGCGGGACTCGGGCCGGAAGGATTGCTGCAGGTGAAACGCGACAGCGGACAAGTGACGACCGTGATTGCGGGCGACGTGGCGGAGGCGCCGTAAATGCTGCTCACCATTGATGTCGGCAACACGAATACGGTGCTGGGGGTATTTCGCGGCGAAGAGCTGATTGCGAATTGGCGTTTGACGACGGCGCGGCAGCAGACGGTGGATGAATATGGCGTGCTGACGCGGAATTTGTTTACGCTGGCCGGTCTGGATCGCGATGCGATCGGGGGCGTGATTATCAGCTCGGTGGTGCCGCCGGTGAATTGGACGCTTGGGGAAATGGCGCGGATTTACTTCGGTCAGAAGGCGCTATTTGTGGAGGCGGGCGTAAAGACCGGGATGTCAGTGCTGGTCGATAATCCGCTGGAGGTGGGGGCGGACCGGATCGTGAATGGCGTGGCGGCGTTTCACAAATATGGCGGGCCGTGCATCGTGGTGGATTTTGGGACGGCGATTACGTTTGATGTGGTTTCGGAGCGCTGCGAGTATCTGGGCGGGGTGATTGCGCCGGGCTTGGGCATTGCGTCGGAGGCGCTGTTTTCGCGGACGGCGAAGTTGCCGCGGGTGGAGATCAAGGATCCCGGAAAAGTGATTGGCACGAATACGATCACGCATATTCAGGCCGGACTGTATTATGGCGCGGTGGATATGGTGGACGGGATGTTGGCGCGAATTAAGGCGGAGATGGGAAAAGAAGCTACCGTGGTGGCGACGGGCGGACAGGCTAAACTGGTAGCGCGCGGGTCAAAACACATTCGACACACGGATGAGTTTTTGACTTTGGCGGGATTGCGGATTATCTGGAACAAGAATCAGGGCATGGAAACGAAAACTGGCGGCGGAATTCGCGAGCCGCGCTCGATTGCGGAGATCAAGAAAGCGAAGAGCTGACTCCGCTACACTCGCTTATCGCTGGGGCTCGGGATTTCAACGGCATGGATGGCTGGAATTACTTCAACTACTTCACGGAAATCGAAGAGTATTTCTGGAAGAAACGGGGCGCTTATCTGCTGGTGTCGCCGCTGGACTGGGCGATCATGGAGACTTGGCAACGCGCGGGAGTGCCGCTGGAGGCAGCGCTGAAAGGGATCGATCGCGCATTTGAGAGCTATGGACGCTCGCGACGCGGCGCAGGAAAACCGCTGAAGAGCTTGGCGTATTGCACGGATGCGGTGCTGCAGGTCGCTGAGGAAGGGCTCGAGGCAGCGGCGGGAAGCGCGCCGAAGAATGGACGCGAGGCGAAGGAAGCGTTTCCGCGTGAGGAGCTCAAGGCGTATCTCGAGCGGAACGCGGCACAAGTTGCTGCGGCAGCGAAGAAGGATGCGAACGGACATCCGGAAATGATTGCACGGCTGGCGGAGGTTGCAGAATCGGTGCGTGCGAGTTCGGTGCTTGTGGATTCGCCCGGGAAGCTTGATTTGGAGGATTTAGAACGCAGATTGACGGTGCTTGACGATAAACTTTCCGCGCTTTTGATGACGCACGCGACGGAAGAGTTGATGTTGCGCATTCGGCGGGAGGTCGATGGACAGTTGTCGGCGTACCGACCGAAAATGAAGGCAGAGCAACTGGCTTTGGTGGAAAATAAGTACATACAGAAGCGATTGCTGGAAGAGTTTGGATTGCCGCGGCTGAGCCTCTACTACTTTTCTTGAGTTTTCTTCGGGAGCGGACCTTTTCTTTCCGCGCGAATCGTCGCAGAATAGGACTATAGTATGTCAGAAGAGTTACGCATATCGATTGAGAAGCTTGTCTACGGCGGCGACGGACTGGCGCACGCCGACGGAAACACCGTCTTTGTGCCGTACGTGCTGCCGGGAGAGGAAGTGCGCGCGGCCGCCAAGGCGAAACGCAAGAAATTGGTGTGGGCGAAACTGCTGGAGGTGACTTCTGCTTCTGCTCAACGCGAAGGCGCGCGCTGCCCACATTTCCAAACCTGCGGCGGCTGCCACTATCAGCATATTTCGGCCGCGGAACAATTGCGGCTGAAGAAAGAGATTTTGCGGGAGACGCTCTCGCGGCTCGGCGGGATTCAGTGGAGCGGGGCGATTCAGGAGCACTCCGCCCAGCCGTATGGATACAGGAATCGGGCGCAATGGGCGGTGCGAAACGCCAATCCGCGCGCGATTGGATATTTTTTGCCGGAGAGTTCGGTGATTGTGCCGATCGATGAATGCCCGGTGCTGTCGCCTTTACTGGCCAAGACTTTTGGCCAACTGCAAGAACTAGCCCGCTCCAATCGGCTGCCTGAGCGCGTACTCGAAATCGAAGCTTTCGCCGATTCAGCGGACGAAAAGATTTCGCTCAATGTCGCATTTGAGCGTTTCCCAAAGCCGGCGAAGGAGTTGGCCGCAGTGTTTCGGGAGGCTTTACCGCAGATTGAAAGCTTGTTGTTGGCCGAGGAGAAGAAGGATCGGTTCGAGCTGACCGGGCCGGGATATCTGTTTCACGAGGCTGGAGGATTCCGCTATCGCGTCAGCCATCTCTCCTTTTTTCAGGTCAATCGATTCTTGATCGAAGATTTGTTGCAAACGGTGATTGCGGGCGCAAAGGGAGAAACCGCGCTTGATCTTTATGCCGGCGTTGGCTTCTTTACGTTGCCATTGACGCGCGCGTTCAACAGAGTCGTGAGCGTGGATGCCAACCTGGCGGCTACGCGTGATTTGCATGTGAACGCGGAGAGCGCGGGCTTGACGGTGATTTCTCACAACGAGCACGCGGAGGAATTTCTGCGGAAGACGAATGAGAAGCCCGATTTTGTTGTTCTTGATCCGCCGCGTTCTGGGCTGGGGGCGGAAGCAGCGGCGAAGTTGGCGGAATTGGGCGCGGCAGAAATCGTATATCTGTCTTGCGATCCGTCGACGCTTGCCAGGGACCTAGCGGTGTTGACTGGATCGAAAAGGAGCGGAGACGCCGACGCTGCGTCAACACGTTACGAGATTGTCGATATGCACTTGTTTGATCTATTTCCTCAGACCTACCACATTGAGACGCTGGTGCGCCTGAGGCGCGCTCCGTGAGGCTTCCGGCTCTGGCGATTACCGCGGCGTTCGCCTGCGGTATCGCTCTGGGCCTGTGTCCGCCAATCGCGAGGCTGGCCACTTCTCATTTTTTCCTTGCGAGTGGTTTCCTTTCCGCTGTCTTGCTTTTGCTCGCTGAAATGATTCTGTTAACCCGAACGCGGCTGGCTGCGGCTGGCGTCGTATCCGCCGTAAGTTGGATTTTGCTTGGCACAATCGGTGCGTGGATTAACGAGCAGCCACTTCCTCCCTCTCACATTAGCTCCCTCATTGAATACGGTCGAATTGATTTGCATACGCCGCTGCGATGGCGCGGAATTCTGCGCGATGAGCCAGCAAAATTACCCTGGGGGATCGGACTGGAGATCGAGTTGTCCGGCGTGGACTACGAGAACCGCCAACTTGAGACGCGGGGTGGGTTGCGGTTGAGTTTTTCGCCCCATCCAGACGATCTTACCTTGCCGACTCTACATGCGGGCGACGCGCTAAGCGTTGTCGCTCAGGCAAAGCGGCCGCAAGTTTTTCGAGATGAAGGCGCTTTCGATCGCCGCGCATATCTGGCTACGCAGGGCATCGATTTGGTGGCAACGCTGCGATCTCCCGCCTTGATCCAGCGTTTGTCGGCGGCGCCGCGGTCGGCCGGCACTTTGCTGTCGCGAACGCGGCACCGATTGCGAGAAGAGGTCGATACGCTTTTTGGGGGGCGACCTGAAGTTGCGGCTGTGCTTCGCGCGATGCTGCTAGGCGACCGAAGCTTTGTGGAGCGCGAAGAGGCCGTGGATTTTCAGAAGACGGGCGTGTTCCACGTGCTGGTTGTGGCGGGATTGCACGTGGGCGCGCTGGCGTTTTTTCTTTACTGGATCGGCCGAAAGCTGCGCCTTTCACGATCGGCGACGATGGTCTTTACGCTAACGCTGCTCTTCGCGTATGTGGCGGTGATTGAGCAACGGCCCCCGGTCTTGCGCGCGGCGTTGATGGCGGCCATTGTTGTGCTTGGCGGTTTTTTTTACCGGCGGCTCGATGTATTGAACTCGGCGGCGATAGCAGCGCTGATTTTGTTAGTGGCACAGCCGCTTGCGTTGCGGGATTCCAGCTTTCAACTGACGTTTTTAGCGATTGGCTGCATCGCGGGGCTTGCGGCACCGTGGCTCGAGCGAAATGTACAGCCCTACGCACGAGCCCTGCGCGGTTGGCGTGACGCGACACGAGATGCGGCGCATGAACCGCGCGCGGCGCAGTTCCGGATCGATTTGCGAAGCGCAGCAAGCTGGCTCTCCGGACGACTGCCCGTGCGGATTGCTGCCCCGGCCGAAAATGCACTCGCAGCCGGCATTGGCTTAACGCTGCGTGCATGGGAATTGATGGTGCTTACGTTGGCGCTGCAGATAGGGATGCTGCCGCTGATGGCGCGGGATTTTCACCGCATCACGCTGGCAGCGCCAGTCGTAAATTTGGCGGCTGTGCCGCTCACGGGGATTGTGGTGCCGCTTGGCTTCCTGACGCTTGGCAGCGCAGTGCTCGTGCCGAAACTCGCCAGCTTCATCGCAGCTCCGCTCAGCTGCATTACGCTGCTGCTTTTGCACATCGTGCATTGGTTTGCGCGCTTGCCGAAGTGGAGCTATCGGGTTCCAGGACCGCACCTCTGGCTCGTAGTCGCTTTCTTTATTTTTGCGCTGTCGTTAGCAGCGATCATGCGAATGGCTCATCCGCTGCGGCGCCGAATCGCGTCGGGACTTAGCCTCGGATTGGTGACGTGCACATTCCTTATTGCGCTCTTCCCGTTTTCTCCGGCGTGGTCTGCGGGAAAGCTAGAACTAAGCGTTCTGGATGTTGGACAGGGAGATTCACTGTTCGTGGTGTCGCCGCATGGCAAGACAATGCTGATCGATGGGGGAGGAGCGTTCGGCGGTTTCGAAGGGCAAAACAATCGTGGCATAGATCCAGGTGAAGAGGCGGTTTCGGCCTATCTATGGTCGCGCGGCTTTCAGAGCATCGACGTCGTCGCACTGACACATGCGCATCAGGACCACGTTGGCGGCTTGGCTGCGGTCCTAGAGAATTTTCGTGTCGGTCAATTGTGGATCGGACGCGAAGTGCATTCGCAGGCATTCGCAAATGTCGAGAAGGTGGCTAAGGACAGGAGAATTCGGATTGTGCAAGAAACACGCGCGAATGCATTTGCGTGGGATGACATACAGGGCAACTTTCTGTGGCCGGAGCCATCTTCAGCAGTTCCCTCGGACGCTGCAAGAAACGATGATTCACTCGTACTGAAACTGCGGTACGCGGACCGCGCGATCATGCTGCCCGGCGATGCTGAGAAGGAAGCTGAGCGCGAGATGCTTTCGGAGAACAGCGAAGAGGAGTTGCAAGCTGAGGTGCTGAAGATCGGGCATCATGGCAGCAAGAACTCGACTACAGCGGAATTTCTGGCGGCGGTGAAGCCGCGACTCGCAATCATTTCAGTCGGGGAAGACAATCCGTACGGTCATCCCAGTGCAGAACTGCTCGAGCGGCTGGCGAACGCCGGTATTCGCGTTCTGCGGACTGACCGGAACGGCGCAGTGCACATTCGGATGGACGGCAGCAGCTTGGAGGTTAGGTGCTTCATTGCCTGCCCACCGGTGAAAGCGGATGGCCTACGAGAAGCGCAAGCGCCAGATCACGACAAAAACCAAAAGCAGCAATAAGAAGCCTATCGCAGCCCGGTACTCGCGATTTTTCTTGTACTGCTCGATTGAAAATGTGCCTAGGCCTTCAGTTGATAGCCTCGCAGGTGTCAGCCGCGGAAAAAACAGAGGGACGGTTCGCGCGTACTCCTGAAATGCGTCGCCGTGGTGCTGGTACAGCTCGCGTTCTTCGCGCCTCATAACAAGAGAATAAAACAGCGCGAAATAGCTGAACAGAATCAGCGCGGACGCGACAGATCGTGTGGCGACGGCAACTCCGACAATCAGAATAAGACTGCCGAGGTAGAGCGGATTGCGGGTATATGCGTACGGTCCTGTCACAGTGAGAATTTCTTGCTTGTGCAGGTGGCCAGCAGCACGCGCGCGAATCCATAGGCCAATGGCTCCGATGATCGCACCGCCTAAAATGCTTTGGGGCG
>Ga0137419_10000720_pt1 | contig 12827 bp, 11 predicted proteins | sample CZODoug3_1_2_16f_FD_108279 | JGI IMG/M metagenome (GOLD analysis project Ga0137419, IMG submission 108279) | Vadose zone soil fungal communities from Angelo Coast Range Reserve, California, USA - CZODoug3_1_2_16fungal (Illumina Assembly) | ecosystem: Environmental > Terrestrial > Soil > Vadose... | reverse complement strand
CAGCGATCCCCCAGCGCGCAGCGATCCCCCAGCGCGCAGCGATTCACCGCCGCAACGTTCTGAGCACAGGGAGGACCGAGCACCGGCCAAGATAAAAGACCCGCGGTAGCTGCCAACACAGACTAAGGTCCTTTAGTCTGTGCCTTCGTAACCGGCCACAGAGTAAAGTCTGTGCCACTGTTCGCGCTCCGCGCTCATTGCAGGCGGGACGCCCGCGGTCCCAGTAACCACGATTTACGATTCACGATTCACGATTCACGATTTTTTAGGTTTGACTGCGAGGCGGGGTACGGTTCGTGGTTTGTTGTCCATGTCCGCGCGTACCTCGCCGATGCGGTAAGCGCCCATCTTTTGATAAAAGCCTTCAGCATTTGGGTCTGAAGAAATTTCAACTTCTGAAACATTGAGTGCGCCCGCGCGCTGCATGGCGTGCAGAAAAAGTTCCTTGCCCACGCCCGTGCCAATGTATTTTGGTGCTACCCAAAGATGTTCCAGCTCCGCTTTGTCATTGCGCACCACCAGCGCATAAAAGCCGCGCACGTCATCGTCGCTTACCAACACGTAGACGTCGTTCGTGCTCACAAAGTCACTCGAGATCGTCAGCTCATCCTGCCAATGTTTGATCCAGTGCTCGGGATAACCCCAATAACGCTTCGCGTCATGAGCAATCTGAGTTAGCGCGGACGCGTCGTCTATTGATGCTCGTCGTATTCTCAAGGCGCAAATTGTATATAGCTTCCAGGAAAGCTAAGGATGCTGCCAAACTGAGCCATCGGCGTATTCGATACGAATGATAACCACTTGCTCACTCAAGCCTTCCCGCTCGTTCTTGTTGAGCGAATCGGCGCTGATGGTCCGGGTCGGCGATCTATTGACGATCACCCTTAGTTCGCCGGTTTTACCGGAGCCAATTTTCTCTTCGCTAGTAAATTGCTGACGATTGATCTCATTGTGCGTATCCGCATCAAGGAAAACATAATCCCAGTCAACGGATTTGATCGTTTTGTCGCTGCCGTTGTTAACCGTAACTTTATAAATGAAAACATAACGTGAAGTAGTATTCCGGTGTTTCTGGGCCATATTGGCCTCGTCCGCCCGAGCTTCGCGTTTGATCTTGTCAACTTCCGCTGAATTACCGCCCCTCTTAGCGTCATCAATACGCTTCTCATTTCTCATTCGCGCACGCACCTCATCAAAATCCTCAAGCGGACCGCTGAAGGGATCTCTCTGCCATCCCAGCCGTTCCTTGCTCCAACTAAACTTGAGCACAACGAGAGAGGGTTTCTGAGAATTTGCGGAAGACTGACCGTTTGAAACAATCGCCAGCGCTCCAAGTAATATCACGATGCTTGCAACTCTCATGGTCAATTCCTCTATGAATCATCACGAAGACTGAGGATACTACCTCGTCGTTAAGGAAGAAAGTCAACTAGCGAAATGCGGAAGAAAAAAGGGCTGAAGAGGGATTGTTCTTCAGCCCCTGGCAATTTACGCACATGCTGGAATCCGCATGGCCGCTCCGCAAATATTAAGTGGCCTTAAAATACATACCTGAGGCCAACGATGATGCGGCGATTTCCACCGTCTGTACCCCACTGATTGAGGAATTGGGTTGAATTAACACGGCCTTCAGGAATACCAAAGTCTCGGGTGTTTGTGAAATTGTAGAAGTCCGCCCGGATTTGGATCTTTTGAGTCTCTCCGATGCGAGTATTCTTCAAAATGCCAAAATCAATGTTGTTGATACCGTCTGCGCGCAAGATGTTGCGGCCGGCGTTACCTACGCGCTCACCGGGACATCCCGTGGTCGTATTCGGGGCCCCGCACAAGGTCTTAAAGAGTGAGCGCCCGCCTGCCGCCAAAAGTTGTTCGACAGACATGCCGGAGATCGGAAGGGTCGTGTTCAAGTTGGGTCGTATGGCACTGCCCACCAAACCGTCGATTCCGCTCAATGCGCCCGTCGGATCGGAACCATTCAGTGGCGTGAAGGGCGCACCACTTTGGAGTGAGAAAGACGAATTCACCTGCCAGCCGCCCAGCAAACGCCCTACAACCCCTGCCTGACTGCGGAAGTAAGGCAATTCATAGACGAAATTACCCGCAAGCCGCTGCGGACGATCGTAGCTAGAACGACCCCGATCAGCTCGACGGTTAAAAGAATCTTGCGAGACGGCCACTTCGGCGCCTGAGGGATTGAAGATTTCAGACGCGGTGTCGATGAACGTACTCCACGTGTAATGCAGTCCCGCGCTGAAACCTCGGCTCAAGCGCTTCTCCATACTGACCTGCATTGAGTGATAAATCGACGACGCAGCGTTGGCCCGCAGGCGGATGATAGAGCGCGTTGGATCCACCCTCGTTGTCGAAAATGGCAAACGTGGATTCCCGTCCAGTGTCTGAAACAGACTGTTTCCCTTCGAACCCACATAACCGACTCGCAGTACCAAGTCTCGCGACAATTCACGTTGCACTTCCAAACTGAATGAATCATAGGAGGGTGAACGAAGATCGGCTCCCACGATGGTACGCGTGAGTGTATTCGGGTTCAGTCCGGTTGCTCCCTGAATAGCTGGCAACACAACAAAGGCGTTGTTGACGCCGGGTCCGGGAGTGGTGGTTACAGGGGTTGGGTTCTGTGCCACAGTAGACAACGTTACTGACGCGACGAACGGAAATGAGCTCGCGATATTCGCGGCAATGTTGGTGAACGTGTAATCGTAAGAACGTCCATATCCGCCCCGGATTACAAGCTTGTCACCACCTGTTACATGGCCCATTAGTCCATGGCTGCTCGTACGAGGGTTCCAATTGAAGCCGATTCGAGGCTGGAAGTTATTCTTGTCACGTTTAGGCACAGGGAGGAACCTAAAACCTTCATTCCCGCCAGCGGCCGCTACAATCCGATTATTGACTTTCACCAGATCGGTGATTGGCTGGCCCGGGGTTTCGTACCGGAGTCCGTATGTCAGGGTGAAGTTTGGTCTGATCTTCCATTCATCCTGTCCATAAGTCCCGAAGTCGGTCCAGTCGTAATAGTAAATCGCCTGACCGCCAGCTAGCGGCTTATTTATCGTGGCTACGTCAGCAACGTCATTAACGAAACGATCCAGCGAGGCATAAAACAACCGGCCTCGGATAGTGGGAAAAAAGAACTGCTTTAACTGTTGGCGTCGAATATCGACCCCAAATTTCAGCGCGTGATTACTGGTTGAGTACGAAATGTTGTCCTGTAACTGATAAGTTTGCTGGAAACTGAACTGCGGAAGGTTTACGGCAAGACCAATGCCGGTCCGGCTCGTCCCTGCGTTAAAACCTATCATACCGAGTTCGGAGATCTCTATCGACGGAATTAATTCCGATGAGGGATCCTGTGAACTTGTATTTGAGGCGCGCCGCAAATAGGCGCCTCTCCATTCATTGACAAAGCGAGGAGAAAGCACGCTGGTAAGTGTCAAATTTAGGCCCTGACTGCGATTAACATTCTGAGAGGCGTTGCCTGGCGGAGTGGCTTGCCCGCTTCCTTTGGTGTCATTGTCGTTGAAAATGTAGCGACCACTAAGCGTGTGCTTGTTGGTTACACGGTGATCCACGCGCACTGATCCCTGCCAATCATCTAATCTAAATGCGGTTGAGCCTGTTAAATTGCCGACAGGCACGGTAAAAACTTGCCCGCCAAGAGAGAATCTCGCGGACGCCCCGGTCGAGGTTTGCGCGGGAGGCACAAATCGTAGCAGCGCGGCGACCTGCGGACGTGCACCCGCTGCGTTTTGCAGGATTTGTCTGCCGGCTTCCGTCGGAGCACCGTTTAAGGTAAACCCGGATCCGAGTTGACGATCCCACCAGCGCTGAAGAGATACAAAGAAAAAGGTTCGATCCTTGCCGCTAATAACAGAAGGTCCCCCTTCGCCAAAACGCGGTAGATACAGAGGCCCGCCGAACGTTCCTCCAAATTGGTTTTCAATTCGAAAAGGAGCATGTCTCTTTCCCGGATCCGTAGCATTTGGATTGCAGAATCCCGCGTTCTTATTTAGGTTGCTGCAGGCATTGAGCGTATTGTCATTGTGGAACCAAAAACCAGAGCCATGAAACTGGTTCGTTCCACTCTTCGTAATCGCGTTAAAAATCGAGCTGCTATTTCGCCCGTATTCTGCATTAAACTGGTTGGTGATCAGCCTTACTTCCTGAATGAGGTCGGGATTGTTCAACTGAACCGATGCGCCCGCTATGCCAGTATCGTTGTTATCCTGACCGTCAATCATGAAATTATTCGACCGCAGTCGACCGCCATTTGCGGAGTAACCGATGCCTTGCGCGAACTGTGATTGATTCGATTGAATTTGACTAATACCGGCGGCAGACAGCGCCACATTGAAAACGCTGCGATTAGTAGCAAGCGGGAGTTCTGAAAGCCGTCGGGGGTCGAAGCGAGTGCCAACTTCGGCGGTGGTTGTGTTCAGCATCGATGCATTTTCCACTACATTCACGACTTCTTGTACGCCCCCGGGCTTCATTGTGACGTCAACGATGGCGTTTTGATTCAGCGCGAGCGTGATGCCGGATTGAACATATTTAGCAAAACCACCCATTTCCACGGTCAACTCATAACCACCGACGGGTAAGTTCTCAAACCGATATCTGCCCTCATCGCTGGTTTGGGAGGTACGTGCGATATTTGTCTCCACATTCCGAACCGCGACGGTAGCTTTAGGGATGATTGCCTGCTTCTCATCTCTAACCTCGCCGGAGATCGAGCCGGTAGTCTGGGCGGAAACCGCATAGCTCGAGCAGGCAAAAAAGGCCATTAACACGAGCAGGAATCTTGTTGCTTTGAGCATCAATCCTCTCCTTTGTAGGACCCGGTACGGGGCATTCAATTGAGCTTGCGTTTAGAAAGGCGTGCACACCCGGCGTGTTCTTCTTCTAGTGTGCTCAAAAGACGCAAGCAATATTCCACGCGATCGCTAAACTTCATAGGGCTGAGAATTTGCAAGTATCGGAAGGAATTAGTGAAGGCCGCAGCTAGTTTGGGGACCGGCCAAAGTAGAGAATGGAAATTTCAGTTCAAAATCTTGGATTTATCCAATTGCATGAATCGTATTCGAGCAGATTCCTGCGTGAGTTCGGAAGCCGCTTTGCTGATTCAATCAGGACGATGCTGCTTCGCTGGCTGCTGCGGGCGCGGTCTCGTCGTGGTGTTCAGTCGTGTAAAGGCGGAGGATGTCCTGTCCCTGACGCGAGCGCGGATCGATAGTGCGGATATGCTTACGGCCCTGCATTTCCCAAATAGCCGTTACCACTCCGTCTTTCTCTACGGCGTGATAGGAAATCTCCTCGGTGCTTGCCGGTGCCGGTGCTGCATTCTCGTCGGCGCCAACCGCTGCTGTGGGATGCTCGTTTTTATCTACAGCTGGTTCGGCACTCGCGGTCTCGCCAATCGCGGTCTCGTTCTCAGACATTATTTCGGTGGTACTCCTCTTAAGAAATTCGAACTGTTAGCTTGTCTTGTTGGTTTCCCAGAATTGTTGCATAGGCCCGCGCCAGTGTCCAACAGCACTGCGGGTGTGGCATAGACTTTAGTCTGTGCCTTCCTCAGCAGCGCACAGATTAAAGGAAGGTCTGAACAAGTTGTTGAAACGTGCGTGGTTTCTTTCCCTCCCTTTGGGAGGGGTTAGGGGAGGGTGCGAAGCTTAACGCGCACAAGCCCTCTCCCCAACCCTCTCCCAAAGGGAGAGGGAGAAAGACTTCAAACATAGAGTCTGTGCCACTCAAATAATCACGCGCGCATCGCCAGCGCAGCCTCAACAGCTTTACGCGGAACGACGACGCCCCAACCCTGTCTTTCAATTTCAACGCCCGGCACGCGTTCTGCCGTATCGATCAAAATTCGTTTTACCTGCTGCGGCGTCAGTGCCGGATTGGCTTCCAGCATGCAAGCAACAATCGACGCGACGATAGGCGATGCGAACGAAGTTCCATCGACGTACTTATAGTTGCCATTGATCACATTGCCTTCGCGCAACTTGATGGTGATCAACTGTCGCAGTAAGGGAACCGGCAAGTCGCGAGCGCCGTCAAGATCTTTGTCTATACCGGGACTGCATTCAATGATTGCCTGTAGTTCATCATCGGCAGCGGCATCGAGCGCAGAATAGAGTTGAGCCTGATCCGCAGTTGGAGTGGAAGGAAGTATCGGGGCGGCCACCCAAATTCCCGGCGCGATGAGCTCGGGTTTTTGCAGGCCGTCGATGGTAGGACCATACGACGAGCGGTACATGCCGCGCTTGGCACGGTCCAGTGAATTCTGATCGTCGAGTCCGCCAACGGAAATGGCGGCGGGCGAGCTCGCCGGCGGCAACACGGGATGGCCCGGCGCCATTCCGGCGTTGCCGACGGCGCAAACTACGATGAGACCGGCGCGCACCGCTCGTTCAACGGTTTGGCAAAGCGAGTTCTCAAGATACGTCTGTTCAAAGTCGCCACCCGCGGAAATGTTAACCACGCGAATGCCAAACTCCTCAGCGTGAGCGATGATCCACTCGAGACCTAGTTGAATATTTTTTTCCGGTATGCGACCAGTGCGCCCAACCTTCACCAGGACGACTTTCGCATCGGAAGCGATGCCGCGATAAAAACCTTCTGAGAGGTGACCGTTTCCCGCTGCCACCACGGATGTCATCATTCCATGCCAACTGGCAACATTGCTTGTCCTAAGCGCGGTCACACCCTCATCCGGTGAAAAGATGTTGTGATAAGCGACGATCCGGTCTTCCGGTTTTGTCAGATCGTCATGCGCGTAGAATCCGGAATCGAGAAAAGCGATCGTTACTCCGCGGCCGGTGAACGCTTCATGCGCATCCATGCGCAAAGGCGTCGGCAGGACGTAGTCGTTTTGATCAAATAGCGCGACATGAGATTCGACCTGTGCTTTCGCCCTTTTCAAAAGCTCCAGACACTCGGCGCAAATCGCGGCTGGCTCTTTCCTGGGAGCGTTCGCATCCACCAGTCCCTTCAATTCGGCGCCGGCCGGCGTTGCAAGGTCCTGCGAACCTCGCAAGCGGCCGCAGAAGTCACACGCGCTCGCGAGATTTTTTTCTTCAATAGCGGTGGTTGGAGTTGAGATTAATGGTTCAGACATTGCTGCGCAGTTTACTCGATTCGCAAAGGAATTCAACGGGGCGTGAGGTTGTGCCTGCGGCGCGCCGCGTGTAAGGTATTGTCCGAAAGCAATCCAGACTAATAAGCAACTCTTCCGACCCGATGGCCCAGGAAAATTCCAGTGTCGCCGATCTCTTCCGTCGCGCGCAGGCGCTGCGACGCGAAAGGCCGCAGGCATCATACAAAGATATCAAGGCACAGCTTGTTAAGGAGTTTACCGGGCGGCCTTTTCCGTCGCTACTTAATCTGACTATACCTGAACAGGACGCGCGCGCCCCCGAAGAAGATTGGACCGCGGGACTGCCACTGGTGCGTCGCGGTATCCAGTTTCAGGATTGGAAAGAGATTGCTAACGGAATTATTTTGAGTTTAGAGCAGACGGAAAACTATGAGAGCCAGCGCGGTCCTGAAGGCGACCGCGATGAATGGCACGATCGAACTGTCGGCATCGAAGAACCCACCAAAAAAGCTATCGGCAAGTGGATGCCGGAAGAGTTGATGAAGCTGGCCGAAAGAAACGTAAAGAAGTAACGCCGTAAATCGATCTCACAATTGAGACTGCAAAACGGAGCACGTTATGGACAATCATTCCCAACTGATGACGACCTTTCCGTTGTTTAAGGGATTCACCGAAAATGGCACGAAGAGGCTGCTCGACGCCGGCGAGGTCACGCAACACGCGCCCGGCGAACTGTTACTTAAAGAAGGTGACACGGCCGAGTTTGTCCTGCTTGTGTTAACCGGCAAGCTTGAAGTTTTTGTCCAGCGCCAGGGAAAAGATCTCGTGCTGACCGAAGCGGGGCCGGGCGCAATCCTGGGCGAGCTGGCTGTCTTGTGTGGCATTCCGCGCTCGGCTTCGGTGCGAGCGAAAGATGCATCGCTTACATTGAAGTGGTCCGACGAAGCATTCCGTTCCTTGTTGTTGCGCGATCATTCATTGTCGCAGCGAGTTTTCAGCGGGGCGCTGCGCACGCTGGTTGATAAGGAACGCTCGCTGATTGATTCGTTGATCGCCGCGCAAACGCCGGCGTAGTTGAACGAGTTCGGTTTTATGTGGAGTGTAAATGAGTTTTCTCGATAACCTGATTGGGGATCCCAAGTATCAGGCAAACGCACCGCGTCAGCCTGAAGAAGTTGCGGATGTAGATATCATCAGTCCCGACACTCAACGTGACAACCGCATTCCGCCCGGACAATCGCGCACCAAAAAATGGCCGGTGCTCGACGCGCACGGCACCCCGGAAGTTGATCTGGCGACGTGGTCGTTCGAAGTTGACGGCTTAGTCGAGAATCCGCTGCAGTGGTCGCTTGATGAATTCATGCAACTGCCGGCGGTGAAGGTTTACGCCGACTTTCACTGCGTCACGCGCTGGTCGCGATTGGACAATGTTTGGGGCGGCGTGGCGACAAAAGAAATAGCGAGGCTTGCCGGAGTCAAACCGGAAGCAAAATTTGTTTTGGCACTCGCTTACGATTACGGTTGGACCACCAACGTGCCTATCGAATACTTTCTCAACGAAGACTCGTTGTTTGCCTGGTCTCATGATGGTCAGCCAATCCCTGCCGAGCACGGTGGGCCAGTACGTTTGATCATTCCGCAGCTCTACGCATGGAAGTCAGCCAAGTGGGTTAAGGGCGTGCGCTTTCTCGAACACGATCAAGCGGGCTATTGGGAAGAAGGCGGCTATCACATGCGCGGGGTGCCGTGGGGCCCGGGCGATGGTGAACGCTTCCGCTGGTCGTAATATTGATCTGTTTTCGATAGCTTTCGGAATCCATGAGCGAAACTTTGAAGAGGATTCGTGAGCTAGTAAGCCGTCGAGAAGTTTAGTTTCGGACCATGGATACGATTAGTTGGCAAATGACGGCATTTTCATTCAAGATATTCTTGGCGGAATCGAGCAGGCTGTAGTTATTGAGGATTATCCCGATTACTTCAAGGGTCCTTGCGTGTTGGTTATGCAGCGAGATGAGCACGGCCAAGTCATCCACGTTGTTTGGGGAATGGCAAAGAATACGAAGTCCCCCGGCTGTTGTTGGCCGGATGCAAATCGCTGGACTGCAGATTACATGAAAAGACGATAATGAAAACACGCCATCACAAGAAATTAATCCATGAAGGGCAATATGTTGCTGAAGTCGATGTTGAACTAATCGAAAACGACGACGGCTGGTCACCTTACCTTTCTTTGGAAGACACGAAAAAGTTAGATGACGTTCGAAAAGCTTTGCTTCGGGCGGACCTTAAGAAAGCAAGCGAGCTGGCCAACGTTTTCGAACTAACCCCTATTCGTCTTTGAAGGCCTCCCCAACCTACCTATTGGGAATCTTGTAGAACACACTTCGTGCCGCAATCACCCAAAGACGCCGCCGCTGTAATTCTCCTTCGTCACCAAACTAATCCAGACAACCCTGAAGTCTTTCTCGTCAAGCGCAGCGAGAAGCTAGCGTTCCTGGGCGGGTACCATGCTTTTCCCGGCGGCCAGTTTGATGCGACTGACGCTGAGGCGCCGGTTGAAAATTGTCCCGACGCGGAAACTCGCGCGGCGATTAGTTGCGCAGCTCGTGAATTGTTTGAAGAGACCCAGGTCCTCGTGGCTCGCGGCGGAGAGGCGTTGACGAAAGGTCAACGTGAGTCACTGTTTGACGATCTTCAATCGCGTCGCATGTCGTGGCCTGCGCTCTTAAACCATTACAAACTGCATCTCGACGGCGACGATTTCACTTTTGTCGGTCGTTGGGTGACGCCGCCATTTAGTGCGCGACGGTTTGATACGTTGTTCTTCCTGGTTAAGTGTCCCGCAAAACAGGACGCGCGCATCGATGCAGACGCGGAATTAGAGAGTGGAGAATGGATCGCGGCCAGTGATGCAGTAGGAAGATGGCAACGTTCGGAAATTATCGCCGTTCCTCCCGTACTTCACTCCTTGAAGACTTTGGCAGGCGGGCTGACCGAAGACTTAGTGCAAAGATTCCTGGCCTCGCCGAATGCGAACGGCCAACCCACCAGACGAATTGAATTTCACCCCAACTACATCTGCTTTCCGGTACGCACGCCAACAAAACCGCCGGCCACGCATACCAACTGCTACTTGATCTATACGTCGCGGGAACTTCTGATTATTGATCCCGGCTCGCCTTATGAAGACGAGCAACAAGCGTTGGCACAGGCTGTTGACGATCTGGTTGGCGAAGGCCGCAGCGTGCGCGAGATCGTTCTAACGCACCTGCATCCGGATCATGTGGGTGGGGTGAATGCCCTAAAAAAGCATTTGGGTGAACAAACGAAAGTTGCAGCCCACAGACTGACTGCCGAGCCGCTAACCGAAACCATTCGAGTCGATCGCTTGATCGAGGACGGCGACTCGATTGATCTAGCTGGCTCGCCAAACATTTCCTTGCAGGCGATGCATACACCCGGACACGCGCGCGGTCACCTTTGCTTTCATGACGCGCGAACCGGCACGCTCATTTCGGGGGACAACATAGTCGGACTTGGCTCAGTGTTAATCGAACCCGCTGAAGGAAACATGCGCGACTACCTTGATTCGCTGCGACGTCTGCGAGCGCTGCCGAACATTTCTGTAATCTTTGGCGGCCATGGACCGGCTATCGCCAATCCTTACGCCAAACTCGACCAGTATATTTCTCACCGGCTCGAGCGTGAACACAACATTCTCCAAGCAGTACGTGAAGGCGCGGCGACGCCTCAGGATATCGTCGCTCGCGTTTACACCGACGTCTCTCCTAAAGCGCACGCGATGGCCGAACGCGCCGTCCTGGCGCATCTGGAAAAGCTGATCGAGGACAAGCTGGTGCAGAAAAGTTCCGAGGGACGGTTCCTTCCGAGTAGCTGAGCAATGGCGCACTGATTTATCTCTGTGCGTCCTTTTGTGCTCTCTGTGACTCTGTGGTGAGTCTTTATTAATTGTTGCTCAGCACCGAGAAGAGTCGCGTCAAAACCAGCCAACTCGAGCCGGCCACTACCTGTTTCTTCGGTGACTCGCGTAAGATATTCTCATCTCCCGGATTTTCGATTCCAAAGTCAAGTGCTTAATAAATTCCATGAGCAGTCCCAAAACTTTTCGTGAATTACCGCAAACGTTTGGTGAACTTAAAACGAGCGGGTACCAGAGCGTCTCAGTCAAAGACGAGTTGCGCGCGAACCTGATAAAGAAGCTCAAGCGCGGCGAAAAACTCTTTCCCGGTATCGTCGGTTTCGATGAAACCGTTATTCCCCAGCTCGTTAATGCCATCCTGGCGAAACACAACATCATCTTATTGGGACTCAGAGGCCAGGCGAAAAGCCGCATCATCCGGCAGTTGACAGAACTGCTAGACGATCACATTCCAATCATCGCCGGCTCCGAAGTGAACGACGATCCGTTTCATCCGATCTCAGCCTACGGCCGTCAGACCCTGGGACTTCACAGCGACGCAGCCCAGATTGACTGGATCGATCGCGATTCGCGATTTGTAGAAAAGCTGGCAACCCCTGACGTTACGATCGCCGATATCATTGGTGACGTCGATCCGATCAAGGCAGCCAAGGGCGGTCATCTGCTCAGTGACGAGTTGACTATTCATTACGGCCTGCTGCCGCGCGCGAACCGCGGCATCTTTGCCATCAATGAATTGCCTGATCTGGCCGGCAAGATTCAGGTTGGACTCTTCAACATCATGCAGGAAGGCGACGTGCAGATTAAGGGTTACCCGGTGCGCCTGCCGCTGGACGTGATGCTGGTTTTTTCAGCGAACCCAGAAGATTACACCGCGCGCGGTAAGATCATTACGCCGCTCAAAGACCGCATTGGCACTGAAATCACAACTCACTATCCAACTGAAATTCAAATCGCCGTGGAGATCACTCGTCAGGAGGCGTGGGTCACTCGCGACGGACTGAAGGACCGGCTGCACGTCCCGGATTTCATTCGCGAAGTCGTCGAGCAAATTGCTTTTGAGGCGCGCGATGATAGCCGCGTTGATAAGCATTCCGGCGTATCGCAGCGCATGCCGATCACGGTCATCGAGTCGGTCATCTCGAATGCTGAACGTCGCGCACTCTTGACTGAAGAAGAAGAAATTGTGCCGCGCATCTCGGACATCTATGCGGCAACGCCTTCGATGACCGGCAAGATGGAACTCGAATATGAAGGCGAGCAGATTGGCGCCGGCCGCATTGCGAAAGATTTGATCAAGCGCGCAGCCGGCGAGATCTTCGAAGGCTATTTTGTCGGTATCGACTTTGCACAAACGGTGCAATGGTTCGATCAAGGAAACAATCTGCGCCTGGCAGACACGGCATCGGCGGAGGAGTGCAAGGCGTTGCTCGAAGCCGTGCCGGAGTTGATCGATACCGCGCTGATTCCGTTTGATTTCAAAAAGGCGAACCAGGCGAAAGTCGTGGCCGCGTGCGAGTTGGTGCTGGAAGGCCTTTATGCTGAGAACAAGATCAGCCGCAATGAAGAGGGTGGCTACTCGGCGGTCACCAAAGCAAAGAAAGACCGCCGCGGAATGATCTACGACGATCTCACCGAAACCGGAAAGTACAGCTAGGAGAATTTAGCCGCGGATGAACGCGGATGAACGCGAATCAGAAAATCACCCAAAACATGCCGCTTGGAGGCTTTCACGATGGAGGAGAAAGATAGCGGCCTAAAACATCGCGACCT
>Ga0137419_10000719_pt1 | contig 12828 bp, 9 predicted proteins | sample CZODoug3_1_2_16f_FD_108279 | JGI IMG/M metagenome (GOLD analysis project Ga0137419, IMG submission 108279) | Vadose zone soil fungal communities from Angelo Coast Range Reserve, California, USA - CZODoug3_1_2_16fungal (Illumina Assembly) | ecosystem: Environmental > Terrestrial > Soil > Vadose... | reverse complement strand
TTCTGAAATTTTCCAGGAGTCGCGCCGGGCACGAGATTGATCAGCGTCTGGAAATTCCGGTACTGGTTGAGGGGCATGTTGAGGATGGCTTTTTCAGTGAGCTCCGTATGGACATCGGTCTTTTCGGTCTGCAGATTCACGACGGATGCCTCGACGGTGACCTGCTCGGACATCGCGCCCACCTGTAAATTCGCATCGCCGTTGGTGACGGTGTTTGCGGCAACCATCAGATTCGTCTGGGTAAGGGGCTTGAACCCGCTAGCGGTAACCTTGAGGTCGTAGTTGCCAGGCGCAAGGTCGGTAATCGTGTAATGGCCGTTGTCGTCCGTGTCGGCTTCACGCATTACACCTGTGGCGCGGTTGGTGGCCGCCACATGAGCCTTGGCCACTCCCGCGCCGCTCTGGTCCATGACGGTGCCCGCGACCGACCCGTATAAAACCTGAGCGTCCAGGACAGGCACAAACAGGACAGTTTGAAAGCTCACGGCAGCAAGGGTAACTAGTCCAAACAGGAGCAAGCAACTTAGTTTATTCATCATCCCCCCTCAAGTATCTTCAAAATTCTGCAACCCCGGTTACCCTCGACAGAGAAATCATTGTATAGATATTGCACCGATTCGAAAACAAACCGACCCTTACGGGTACTTTGTCCCGCCTCCGAGATGGCCGCCCAGGGCCGTCGAGCGATTTCCGCTCCATCAGTTTCGCCCCGGCAGGAAAACAACTCATCGGCAAGGACGGTCAAATTTGCAGTAGCTATATAGCTGTCGATGGTGGTTGTCAAGCGAAAACTTTTGAACTATAAAGGAACGCGTGAGGCGCACTATAGCAGTTCTCAGGAAGGTGTTCACCGGAGGGTCGGTCCCCGCCGCGCGCATATCCGGATAACCGTTGGCCTGTCTTGGGAGGAAGGACGTAGATCCACCTTATGTTTACCTAGTCGAGGAATCTGTTCGCCGCAAGGCCTGAATTCTCGTGAAGGCGGCACGCTGACCGACAGATTCGGGAGAGAGGATGCTAACTAAGAATCGAAACGGTTTGCCTGCTTACCAAAGGATCAAAGGCGCGCTCCACAAGTCGATCGAGTCTGGGGAGCTGCGTTCGGGGGACGTGGTTCCCTCGGAAAGAGAGTTGGCGAGGACTCACCAGGTTAGTCTTATGACCGCACGTCATGCGCTCACGTCGCTCGCGAGCGAAGGTCTCGTCGATCGTCGCCAGGGCATCGGCACATTCGTCGCGGCCCCAAAGATCCACTTCAACAAACTGATGAGCTATACGGAGCAGATGGCCAGTCGCGGTCTGACCGCAAAATCCAAAGTGCTGTTCTCAAAAATCATCGAAAACGAAGAGGAAGCCGCGGCGCACCTCTCCTTGCCCCCGAGAAGCAGCGTTATCAAGCTCGAACGCCAGCGCCATAGTGGCGGCGAGCCATTCGCCCTCGAAACGTGCTATTTCCGCGCGGCGGAATTCCCGGATCTTCTTTCGGCCCCGCTCGAACGCGAGTCGCTCTTCGCTTTCCTGGAACGGAAGTATAAAGTGGATATCGGTTACGCGGATGAGGAAATTGACGCCACGGCTGCCGATCACCGGATTGCCAATCTCCTCGCGATCCGCTGCGGGGAGCCTCTCCTGCGCATTCGTCAGGTTATCTATTCCACGAAAGGGAAAGCCATCATGTACGTCCTGGGGTTCTACCGATCGGAACGGCACAGCCTTTTGGTCCGGCGATTCCGATAGGATTTTCCCGTGGCGGATGTGGGCCGGAATTTCAGATTTCCGGCAGCATGCTGGATCTAGCGATGCTGCGCTCAGTTGGGAGAGGCGTTTGTGGCGCGCGATGGCCAGGACGAAACAGGACGTTTCCAAGAACTTCAGCCAGGTGACCGCTCTTGGTGTTCTGTGCCGAGGCATGCGGGACCTCGAGGCAGCAGGTTCTCTAGAGCAGCGCTCCCGAGCCCGCCTCGCTGGGCGGTTCATCGTCGTCTTGTGGCTCGCGATTTTCATGCTGTGCGGGCCAGAGATAACCTTCTCTACAGAGTCAAACGCTCTCCCACCACTGCCCAGGCTATCCCTTCAGAAATTCCTGCCGGTGGTTCGCGAGCAGGTTCAGCAGGCCTACGATGCGGTCGTGGCACATCCCGGCAATGCCGCCGCCAATGGAAAGCTGGGAATGGTTCTCCAAGCTTACAGCCAGCCAGAGGGAGCCGAGACTGCCTACCGCCGCGCGCATTACCTCGCACCTTCCCATTTCGATTGGATCTATTACCTGGGGCAGATCCAGGCCAACCAGGGAAAGTGCGATGACGCCATCAAATCACTGCGCGAGGCATTGAAATTGAATCCGGTTTACCTTCCAGCTCGCCTGAAACTGGCTGAGTGTCTTCGCGCTTCCGCACAATGGGATGAAAGCGAAACCCTTTACAGGGCGATTTTGAAGGAACATCCCGATAGCCCCGAGGGGTACTACGGGCTTGCGAGGGTACAAACCGCGCAGCACGATGTGCTCGCGGCTGCTAATTCCTATCGCGCTGCGTGCAACTTGTTTCCCGAGTTTGGCGCTGCGCATTATGGCCTGGCATTTGCCTATCGATCACTGGGGCAGGAAAAAGAGGCGCAGGAAGAATTTCAAAGTTACGAGAAGAACAAGGACGTCGGCCCGCCGGCTCGAGATCCTTTTCTGGAAGAAGTGCGCGCACTGAACCATGGTGCCGCAAATCAGGTTCGCTTGGGGTTCGACCTGGAACGCGCCGGAAAATTGCGGGAGGCTGCTCGGGCGCATGAAGAAGCGCTGAAAATCGATCCGACCATCGTGCAGGCCCACGTAAACCTGATCTCGATTTACGGCCGTCTCAAGGATGCGGATAAGGCTGAGGAGCACTACCACAAGGCCGTTCAACTGGCTCCCGACGAGGAAGGAGCACACTACAATTACGGTGTACTTCTATTCGGTATTGGCCGATACGAAGAAGCGGAAACGGCATTGCGGAAAGGGCTGGAGATCAATCCTTCCCATGCCGAGGCCCACAACAACCTTGGCGTTCTTCTGGAGCAACGCGGAATGTTCCGAGAGGCCGAAGCGGAATTCCAAAAAGCTGTCGAGCACGGACCGGGTTACCGTCTCGCTCACTTCCATTTAGGTCGCCTTTTGGTGAACCGCAACGACTATAAAGCAGGTATTCAACATCTGCTGAGAACCCTCGCGCCGGAAGACGACAGCACCCCGGGTTACCTCTATGCTCTGGGCGCAGCCTACGGCCGGGCCGGTGACCGGGAAAATGCCATCCGGTACTTGCGTGTGGGTCGCGCTCAAGCGCAATTGCGCGGGCAGCACCAGCTGTTGGCGAGCATTGAAAAAGATCTAAAGATTCTCGGATCGCCGGATGACACTCGTTGAAACACGACAATTCCAAGCTGAGAGATCTCCGTTCGCTGTCAGCCGCCATGAGTCGGCGCGATTTTCTGTTTTCTGTTCCCTTCGCAGCCGCCTGGGCGCGTGGACTGAATGGCATGGCCCTCGCCGACTCTCCGCGTCCCTTGTTTTCCGAGGTGGCTTCCGAGGTGGGTCTAAATTTCCATCACTTCAGCGGAGCTACCGGCGAATATTTCATGCCTGAGATCATGGGCGCGGGCGCGGCTCTGTTCGACTACGACAACGACGGCGCTCTGGACATTTACCTGGTGCAAGGAACTGTTTTCCACCCAGGGAAGGGTGCGCGTCAACCGCTCTTTCCCCCTCCCACCAACGGGAAGCCGGGCAACCGTCTTTTCCGAAACGAACTGATGAGGACCGGGCACCTGAAATTCACCGATGTCACGGAACACGCAGGATTGGCAAGCACCGGGTATGGCATGGGCGTGGCCACAGGTGACTACGACAATGATGGCTCCATGGATCTCTTCGTAACCAATTTCGGCCGCAACATTTTGTATCACAACAACGGGGATGGGACATTCACCGATGTGACGCGCCAGTCGGGTCTTGAAAATACAGCTTGGGCCACAAGCGCTTCTTGGGTCGATTATGACAACGACGGGAATCTTGACCTTTTTGTCGCCAATTATCTGGACTTCACGATCAAAGGCAACAAGCGCTGTTATGCTCCCACGGGCGAGCTCGACTACTGCACTCCGAAGATGTACCGGCCCGTGTCAGCGAGGCTGTTCCACAATGTGGGCAACGGTAAGTTTGTGGACGTCACGGAAGAATCGGGCATCGGAGCCCTTGCCGGCCCGGGTCTCGGTGTGGTGTGTGCCGATTTCAATGGCGACGGCTGGATGGACATCTTTGTTGCCAACGATGGCGCCCCCAACTACCTTTGGCTCAACCAGAAGAATGGGACCTTCAGGGAGGCAGGCTTGGCCTCCGGCGCCGCATACAATGGCGAAGGTGTCCCTCAAGGGAGCATGGGCATCGCCCTCGGGGACATCAGCAATCGCGGCGTGGAAGACTTGCTGGTAAGCAACCTTACCAATGAAGGCTGCGTTCTTTATCGCCATGATGGCAAGGGAATTTTCTATGATGCCACAGCAGAATTCGGCCTGTGGCAACCGACTTTCCCTTACACCGGATTTGGCACACAGTGGTTCGACTACGACAACGATGGGTTCCTCGATCTGTTCATCGCCAATGGAGCGGTTACACGCATGGAATCCCTGCGCGGCAGCAGGTTCCCTTTCAATCAGATCAACCAGCTGTTCCACAACGAAGACGGAAAAAGATTTCGCGAGACCACGCACATGGCTGGTCAGGCGTTTGCGCTTTCTGAAGTAAGCCGCGGAGCGGCGTTCGGCGATGTCAACAACGACGGGAGCATCGATATTTTGGTGACCAACAACAATGGGCCTGTGCGCCTTCTGTTGAACGAAACTGGCAAACATAGTGGCAACCACTGGTTGCAGGTGCGCCTGGAACAACCGCGAAGGAATCTGTTCGGGATTGGTGCACGCATCGAACTCCAACAGCGAGGTCAGAAACTCCTCCGCCGGGTGCACACCGATTCCAGTTATCTAAGCGCCAGCGACGCCCGCGTCCACTTTGGCCTCGGACGAGATCCCAAGATCGAGCTGGTTACGGTTTTCTGGCCTGATGGGTCGAAGGAGTCGTGGGACAAAGTTCCTGCGGATACGATCATCACGCTCCGCAAAGGCACTGGAGAGAAACGGTGACTTCCAACTGCTTCAGCTCCGCCAGATGTCGTGATTCCGACTAACGGTGCCGCCGGGATAGAGAGAGACCGTGGTCGAGTCTCTGTGACTTCTCCGGCGCCTAAAGGCGTCGGCTTCTCAACCCACGGCGACATTACTGCATCACCGTTAGCGGTTGAAGGCTCAGTCCGAGCCTGAGTATTTCTAAACTGCTGGCGTGGTCTCTCGTGGTTAGCAGCCCGCACGAACATCTGTGCGTTCTGTCCGAAAGTTTCTTCGGAGCAGGCTGGCCACAAGGACAACGCTGGCTGGTTCCTCGGGGGGCAACCTTCACTAGCACTCGACCAGCGCTTTCAGCCTTGTACGAGAGCATTTTCAAGAAGGATGACCACCCGACATCAGCAACCGATTTCGCAAGCATTCCGCCAGCCAAGCCCTTGACATTCAAATCTTCTACAGCGATGAAACCGTTTGCATCAACTATTTCACGGCTGAGTTTGTGTTGAAAGTCTCGGCGTTGATTCGAGATTTCACGGTGAATGTTCACCACGTACTGCACGGCTTTGCGCCAACGCTTCGAGAACTTCTTGCGGCGTGATACACGACGTTGGGCACGACGAAGACGCTTCTCTGCTTTGCCGAAGGGCCTCGGGTTATCCACGGTTTCGCCCGTTGACAACGCGGCGAATGATTCGAGGCCAACATCAATACCGACGTGGTTCGTGTTCTCGGGCAGCGGTTGTGCCGATACCTCGCAACTGAAACAAGCGTACCAGTGGTGGCCTTCGCGCTTCACTGAGACGGTTTTGATTTTGCCAGCGACACGACGATGCAACTTAATCTTGATGTCCCCGACACCTTGCACACGAAGATGTTTTTCAAGCAACTTGTTGCCGTCCGCGTGACTGGGGAATGTGATGCTGTCGTAGCGACGATGCGACTTGAATCTTGGGTAGCCCGCCTTGCCGCCTTGTTTCACACGGCGAAAGAAGGCATTGAACGCTTTATTCACTCGCTTCAACACATCTTGGCAGCAGTGGTAGTTCGCCAACCCGAGGTCCCCGCTGGCTCGAATCTCTTTCAACTGATTCGCTTGGTCATAGTAGTTCAGAGATTTCTTGTGGCTCTTGTATGCGTCTCGACGTTCTTGAAGTGCCGCATTATACAGACGGCAGGCTTCTGACAGTTGTCCCTGCAGCAATTCTTGTTGAGTGGTGTTGGGGTACAAGCGATATTTGAACGTCTTTCGCACTATCTTCCTTTTTGGTTATCGATGTACTTCTTGACCGTTGATTCCGATACGTGTCCGACTGTGCCAGCGTAGTACGAACGGTTCCACAAAGTTGGCATCCTCGACACCAAGTGAGGGAACTCTTGCCGAAGTATTCGGCTGCTAGCACCCTTCAAACGATTGACGATTTCTGCCACGCATCTCGTTGGGTCCGACGTGACAAACAGATGAACGTGGTCTGGCATCACTTCCATAGTCTCGATGAGCACGCCGTACTGCTGTGCCGTGGCGTACAAAACGTGTTTGAGCCTAGTCTCCACATCGCCGACAAGAACTTTGCGACGATACTTCGGGCAGAACACGATGTGGTACGACAAGTTGAACACTGCTCCTGCGTTCTTGACGTAACGGCTGTCTTTGGGCTGCTGAATGTCCATGTTATAGTTATATACGTCTGCCATATTTCTATCTATTGTCAAGTACTTTAGCGCCCTCACCTGCCACCTAAAGTCGGCCAGTTCGTCGGGCGGTCACTTATCGCAAGCGGTCTTACCACAGGCGGTGCGAGAAGGAACGTTAGAAAAGCCGGCCGCAATGTGGGGCAGTTTCGGCAATGCTGGCACGGATCCGAAACCGATCGGGGCGCTCTCCGATGAAATCGCCCGAACAACGTCGGACCTGCCGATTTGGGCGTATAATGTGTCCGGTTTTGAAGTCAAAAAGGATAATCCGGAGAATATGTCGAGTAACGAGTGACTATGCGAGGGCATGGACGTAGTCGAGGACGACTAGCGGGCAAATCTGCAGTTCTTGGGGCATCGATTGTCCTTCTCATGGGCCTATGGAATTCCACGGCTTGGCCCCAGTCTGTTTCCGAGGACCAGGAGGCCGTCGAGCGTGGACACAAACAGTTCCAGCAAGCCTGTGGATTCTGTCATGGCCCTGATGCCACAGGCGCTCGGGGGTCTGACCTGGTCCGCTCGCCGCTTGTCGCTCATGACGTGAAGGGTGACAAGATCGGCGAAGTCATTCGTCTCGGCCGCCCTGAAAAAGGCATGCCCGCGATGCCGGTGACCGATCAGCAGGTGCTCGACATAGCCGTGTATCTGCACGCGCGTGCCGCCGAGGCGTTAAGGTCGGCTGAAGTCCCGAAATCATATCCAATTGAGAAACTCCTTACCGGCAATCCGGGGGCCGGAAAGGCGTATTTCAACGGAGCCGGCCGCTGCAACAACTGTCATTCCCCCACCGGCGATCTGGCCGCCATTGCTCGTAAGTACTCTCCCGTCGATCTTGAAGCGCGCATGCTTTATCCTGGGGACCGGCGCAGCATTGCAGTGGTCACGCTCCCCTCGGGCGAGCAAGTCAAGGGTCCGTTGGAGCACGTAGATGATTTTGCGATTGCTCTCCGGGATGCCTCGGGTTGGTATCGTTCATTCTCGCGCGATCGGGCGAAGGTCGAACTGCAGGATCCGTTGGCTGCTCATCGCGAGCTGCTCGCTAGGCTTACGCAGGCGGATGTTCACAACGTCTTCGCGTATCTGGAAAGTTTGAAGTAGGAAAAGTCAGGAGGAGCCGGAATGCTTTCTCACCTCCGCGGAATGATTGTGGGCACACGCCGTTGCGGGAATTGCCTTGAGAGCTGTGCGGGCCTTCATGTCGCCGCAAGGCGCATACGGGCTGTCGTTTTGCTGCTGCTTTTCGCTCTCGGCCTGCATGTACCGTTGGTCGCAGCGCAAGGGCTCGACCCGGCGGCTCTGCTCAGGCCCGCAACCGATACCTGGCCGAGCTATAACGGAGACTATTCGGGCAGGCGCTTCAGCACGCTCGACCAGATCAATGCCGGAAACATCGGCTCGCTTACCCTCGCCTGGATTTTCCCGACGCGCGTGGCGACGATCAAATCAACGCCACTCGAAGTGAACGGTATTCTCTACTTCACCGCGCCAGACAACGTCTGGGCTATCGATGCTCGCTTTGGCCGCGAAGTCTGGCACTATCTACGCCGTTCCGAAGGCGATCACATTGGCAATCGCGGCTTGGGTATGTACAAGAATTGGCTGTACTTTACTACGCCCGACGCGCACTTGGTCTGTCTCGACGCAAAGGATGGCAGCGTTCGCTGGATTGTCGAACTCGCCGATCCGAAGCTCGGCTATTTCTCGACCATGGCACCGCTTGTTGTACGCGATCATGTGATCGTGGGTGTTTCCGGGGATGTTACGGACATTCGCGGTTTTCTCGAGTCACTCGATCCGGAGACAGGAACGATTCAGTGGCGCTGGTACAGCGAGCCTGACCCCGGCGAACCAGGCTCTGAAACGTGGCCGCAAGACAGCGACGCGCTCCTCCACGGCGGCGGCATGACCTGGATGACCGGAACGTATGACGCCGAGCTCAATCTCCTTTATTGGGGCACGGGCAATCCGAACCCCGTGCTGGCGGGCGAGGGGCGGCCGGGCGACAATCTTTACACCTGCTCCATCGTGGCTCTGAATCCGGACACGGGCAAGCTCGTTTGGTATTTTCAGCCCTCGCCCCACGACGTCCACGACTGGGATGCCGTCGAGACGCCGGTTCTATTCGACGGCGAGTTCGCGGGTAAGCGTCGGAAGCTTCTCGCGCAGGCCAGCCGCAATAGTTTTTTCTTTCTCCTAGATCGAACGAACGGACAACATCTGGCGACAGCACCGTTCATCGATCAAACATGGGCTTCCGGCGTCGACTCTCGCGGGCGCCCGATCGCCAAGCCGGAAGCCGCGCCGAGCCCGGACGGCGCACTCGTCGAACCCAGTTCAGACGGAGGCACCAATTGGATGGCGCCAAGTTTTGATCCGCAGACCGGCCTGTTTTATGTCAATGCCCGTCGCGTCTTCAGCATCTTTTACCGCACGGCGACCGGGAAGGCGGAAGGATGGGGAGGCCGAGACCGCAACCTATGGGGCAATTCGACGCTGCGCGCGCTCGACTACCGCACAGGCAAAGTAGTGTGGAACCACGAGCTTGGTAACGGCGGAAGCATCGCAGGAATTCTTACCACTGCCGGGCGTCTCCTCTTCAGCGCCGATAACTCCGGCAATCTGCTCGCGCTCGATCCCGCCTCGGGCAAGACTCTATGGCACCTGAACGCGGGCGGAGAAATGGCGGCCTCGCCGATGACCTACGCTCTCGACGGACGGCAATACATCATCATCGCTGTGCAGGACATTCTCTACGCGTTCGCGCTGCCGGAAAATATGGCGCCAGGAACCGAAGCCCGGGCGTCGTTCGTTTCGCGCTCGGAATTGCGGCTTCTCAACTAAGATCGCCGCGCTCCGGGCTAGCAGCCTCCAGCGCCAGCGACTTTCGGAGCAGATCCCAATATCGAGCTTGTGGTGGCTTACTGGACTGATGCGTCGAAGGAGTCGTGGGACAAAGTTCCTGCGGATACGATCATCGCGATCCACAAAGGCACTGGACAGAAAGGGTGACTTCCAACTTCCTCGATTGTCGTCTTCAAATCCGGGGAGCTACTTTCCTATAGAATCTGGCAGACCTTTATAGTAACGAAACCCTTCGACCGGCTTTCCGTCTTTCATCCTAATGGCGCTGCGTGCCGACTCTTTCATCTGCTTCAGTTCGGCCTCGGAGAGGTTCGGCTTATAACTGTTCCAGCCCGGCCCAAACTGGCTGACATATTTTGCTCCGGCGTTTACCCTCTTCTCTATAAATTCGGTGATGTCAACCCAAGTATTCTCGTCTTCATGAGCGCCGTCATAAAACAGATATTCGGGAATCAGGTACTCCTTGAGGCCCTCTTGAACAATCTGACCTTCGAAAAGAAGGCGCCACATGGCAGCCCGAGCCGCATCCGCTGCCAGGTAAGCGGCTGTTCGGTGGTCCGACTTGTGCCACCGTTGGTAGCGCTTGCCCGGATCAAATGCGAATAGTACATCCGGCCGTATCGTGCGGATCAAACGCACCAGCTTTTCCACGACCGCCTTGCGATCTTCAAATTCGAGTAGACCATCGTCGTATCCTAAATTGATGTAATGCTCTCCCGGGATGCCGAGCTCCGCCAGGGCAGCTAATTCTTCTTGCCGGCGAATCTGGGCAAGCTGAGTTCGTGATAAATTCGGGTCTTGTGTGCCAACGTTGCCGGTTGTAAGAGTCACAATGTAAATCTGATTTCCGTGTGCCTGGAGCATTGCCAGGGTGCCATGCGACATCGCGTCATCGTCCGCATGGGCCCCGATAAGCATGATTGTTTTTCCGGCCCACTTCTCGACAGAGACGGCAGGCTTCTCGGCACTCTCCTGGGCAAGGGACAGCGCGGAGATCAATAGGACAAGACAAGTAAGTAGCATTTTGTTCCGAAGGACCTCCCGAAACAACTCAGGAGCTAATGCGGCACGCACGTGCTCGAATCACGATGAATCTGTACGCATTGGCCCTGACGCCAGCAAAATGTGTAGCACATGTGCCTTGATTTGAAAAGGGCTGGCACTCGCACGGTGTAGTTGCCATGTCCGGACCAGATTCCTGCGTGCTCAAGCGTGCGGTTGCCGCTGAAATTGCCAGCGGATCACTGGCCCGTTCGGTAGCGGACGTTCCTACCGCACGTTTTGCGTTCAGAGATGAACGATATTGTTGCGGATCGCGTAGAAGACCAGATCACTGAAGCAGTGGCAATGCAGCCTTTTCATGATGTTGGCGCGATGCGTTTCGATTGTTTTGATGCTCAAATTCAGCAGAGTGGCGACTTCTTTACTCGTTTTGCCTTCCGTGAGAAGCTGAACAATCTCCTTTTGCCGCGAAGTTAGAGGATCCTGCAAGGTCTTTTTTGACTCGTTCCGCAGGAAGGAATCCAATACCAATTGATCCACTTTCGGCGGAAAAAAAGTTCTATTTCGGTGCAGGGCTTCGATGGCGGTAACCAAATCTCGCGCAGCGTCAGACTTCGCTATATACCCGCGAGCACCAGCATCAAGCACAGACCGGACCATCTGCTCGGAATCGTGCATGGTCAAGATCAGTATCTTTACCTCCGGAAGAATCTTCTTGATACGATGCGCGGCTTCGAGGCCGTTTAGGCGGGGCATGCTAATGTCGAGTACCACGACATCGGGTCTCAGCGTCTCGGTCTTCTCCACCAGTTCTTGGCCATTGGCCGCTTCGCCGACAACCCTCCAGCCCACTTCCGCCTCCAACAGCGAGCGCACTCCCCGGCGCATCAATTCATGATCGTCGGCGATAAGGATCCTGAGGTCCGACAAGTCTCACCTCCCGCGCCAGCTAAGGTTCATTCCGTTAAAGATAACCCGAAAGAGCGAGGTTCCGACTAGGAAACCAGAATTTTGGCCTAACCGGATCGCTTGCAGCGCTAGCAAGCATACTCCAAACCAAAATACTCTGATCGGAATACGCCAGAAGCATTTGGCCATTCATTGCGAAACAATGTGCATCTAACCGAAGCAACTCACGGACAACAGGAAGCCATGGGGTGAGGAGTAGATTTGTTCAGGAAGTGAAATCGCGGTGGTCCCGCTACCGCGACCCATCCTCTCCTGAATGCTACAATCTGCGAAATTTGACTGAGGGACAATCCCGTGAAGCCCCATTCAAGCCCGGAGCCGGATTCGCGTTCGCAAGGCGCTTTGACACCACGGTTAGGCAAGACTAGTATCTAGTCCATTGCCAAGAAAAGAGCACGTATGGCCACCTTAGAGTAGGAAGGTACATCTCAGGTTCGAGTCGTCTGGCCCCCAACGCCTCGTAATAGGTGTGGCATGAAAAAACCCATCAGCAGGGACGCCCGCCGAAAGTCCGAGGCGAGACAGGTCACACCGCAGGCGGCTGGCCCGCACAAATCGGAGCCCTTTCCGGTCGTTGGCATTGGCGCGTCCGCGGGGGGACTCGAGGCCTTTTCTGAGTTCCTGCGCCACTTGCCTGAAAGATCCGGCATCGCTTTCGTACTGGTGCAACATCTGGACCCTACACATATCAGCGTCCTCAAGGAGATTCTGTCGCGCACTACGCGAATTCCGGTCGAGGAAGTAACGGATGGTGTGATTGTCGAGCCCGACCGTGTCTACGTCATATCCCCCAACACGAGCATGGCAATCGAGGGACGGGTACTGCACTTGGCGGCTCGCAGTCTCGTCCGCGGACAGCACATGCCTATCGACTCCTTCTTCCAGTCCCTGGCGAACGACCGCGGCGACCGCGCCATCGGCGTGATCCTGTCAGGTACCGCTTCGGATGGGACGGAAGGATGCATGGCCATCAAGGCGGCTGGCGGAATTACCTTTGCGCAAGACGAAGAGTCTGCCAAGTACAGTGGCATGCCGCAGAGCGCCGTCAACGCGGGTTGCATCGATTTTGTGATGAGTCCGAAAAGCATCGCCGAGGAACTGATCCAAATCAGCAAGTACGCCTACATTGCACGTGTGGCCGGGGAGAACGAAGAATCA
>Ga0137419_10000718_pt1 | contig 12836 bp, 17 predicted proteins | sample CZODoug3_1_2_16f_FD_108279 | JGI IMG/M metagenome (GOLD analysis project Ga0137419, IMG submission 108279) | Vadose zone soil fungal communities from Angelo Coast Range Reserve, California, USA - CZODoug3_1_2_16fungal (Illumina Assembly) | ecosystem: Environmental > Terrestrial > Soil > Vadose... | reverse complement strand
GATGTTCCTGGTGGAAGGCATGGAGGAGGGGCGGAGTGTCGTTTCCGGAGGTGGGGGCTGGAGTAAAGGTTTGGTAAGGTTGTTCAAGGCGTGCAGTGAGAGGGTCAGCAGGGGGCAACTGTGACATGATGGGAAGGTTTTCTGAAGAACTAGAAGAAAGATTTGAAGGTGCTGGAGATGGCGGGAGCGGGATTTGTTCAGGAAAACACAGTGGCGGAACAGATATGTTGAGTCCAGATAGGACCGCACGCGAGCATGTGGTCAATGGCACTGGAACGGATGGAGCTCGACGGAGAGACAGTTTAACAGAAATTGTGCTGCAAAAGGCAGCGGGATGAAATGAGCTGCCTGTCGAGGAGATTGTTGTCGTTGTTTCAACTGAATACTTATGGCATGGATCTTAGTGAATACACCTTCTTGGATTAATTTTATGCTATCATTTATTGTGTTTGGTATAATTTATATTGTTAATTTAGAAACTTTCTGCTGAACTCACCCATAAGTCAATATTTTCAAAATAAGGCCCAATTTTAATATTAACTGGCCATAGGCCAGTCATTACAACTCAGATTTAGTGAGTTCCCCATTACTGGTGGGAACCCCACTGGCTCACATTTTACTGTCTTATCACTGAGGCTAACCTTATGGTTAGCACCTGCAGAATGCTTGCTTGCATCTCACAAATTCCAATAATGAATATACTTAGCATAAATATATTACAAACAGGGCCACTTGCACCCAACCTTTGGTTGGCTGCTCGTGGCCAGTGTTGTTTTGGATGTGAAAAAGATATTGTAGTAAAGTGCACACCACATTCTTGTTTGGTAGTATGTGTTTTTGTCACGCACGTGACAATTATCAGGTTTCAAAGACCTTGTGGCAAGGTTAAATGATATATTTTAGCATGTCAAATTGATTCGTAGCTACAATGCAGTCGATTACTCTCACGGTTGGCTTTTGGCCATCTGTCTATTGCGTCTCGTGCCGCACACAGACTAATCTATCCTAGCCTGGATTGAGAAGGAGGTATTAGTAAAGCTGTACACAAGTTAGGGGTTCCTCGCCCCTTCTCTCCCTTGTCCACGCAACTTTACCACATGGTGGACGGAAACGAATATTAAATGTACACATATAAATTAGCTATCATTTTACATATTTATAGTAGTTTAATTAATATGAGATGTTTACATATCCTCCCACATATTTGAGGTTTGCAAAACAATAGTTGGTGTCCGCATATGCAATGGACAATTGAAAATATGTGGGCCTTTCATATTCGACCAAACGGTACTCCATTTAGTAACTATTACTAAATATAGTACCAACCGGTCGATCTATTTTAAATATTATAGGCCTACATATTTTCAATTGTCCATTAAATATGCGGGCATCAACTATTGTTTTGCAAACTTCAAATATGGGGAAGGATATGTATACATCTCATATTAATTAAACTACTATAAATATGTAAAAGGATAGCTAATGTATATGTGTACATTTAATATTCGTTTCCGTCCGCCGTGCCACCCATACATGGGCCCTGGTATATTACCAAATTGGGTTGCGGTGGCTGAGAATTATAATAACAGAAAAGTCCTTATTCCATGAATCTATCCAGCCATTTCAGAGTAGACGGATCGTAGAGCACTGCATGGATACTTAAATCTACGGTGCTCAAAATGTGAAAAGCCGTGTTGAACCTCGATAATTAATTAAATACCCGTCCGTCACACAATGTAACGCTTTTTCACGTGACGTTAAAGCTGCGGCCTATCTTAACGACGGAACGAAACGAAACGACGAAACAATTGCGCGCCCTTATGAAGACTAGTGTAGATGTTTCCGGGACCTGTAATGATAAGGGAGTATATATGTGGGACGGGCGTACAAGCTGACACAAGGCATATCCGAGAGACAAATTATCATCATGTCCACTCCACTGAGTGCTCTCTCTAACATCCTTTCCTCTGGGATTGCGACCATTGAGTCAACGTACGCCAAACATGGAGCCACCTTCCCGTCTATAGATGTCCCTTTCCAGCCAGGGCCATTGGACGCCGACGAGGCGCTGTGTGAAACGATAAATCAAGTGATCGCAGCTGCCGCTCAGCTCATCGCACTCGTCAAGCCGGCCCCACGTACTGCGATAGAAAGTGCACTGTCGGTAAGTGGCTGCGTAATAAATGGGCGTTCCTCCCTGTTAACTTTCATCGCACAAGCATTTCCTCGCGGCGAGTATCGAGGTTGTTGTAGCAGCAAATATCCCCGAGATCTTACGCGAAGCAGGACCCCAGGTATGATGTGCCTACTAGCATGCAAGCTTTTGAATATTTTCTAACGGCCATATCAGGGTCTTCATATCGAGGATATTGGCGACAGGTGCTGCTCTGATGCTCACAAAATTGGTGAATAGAACGCCCAATCAGACTTGCTCTTCTAATGTCGTCTAAATTGTTGTCCAGGTCGTGTTCTTCGATATCTTGCTACCAACCACATCTTCAGAGAGGTCTCTCCAGATGTTTTTGCAAACAATGGCCCATCTTCCGTTTTAGATACGGGTAAATCAGTCGCGGCTATCAAAGCCGAGTAGGTTCTACGCAAGTCTGCAACCTTAACAATCCCTGAATTTTTTCAGTCCCGTCAGCAAGCACGACAACACGTCGGGACTTCCGGCCTTAGTTGGCGTTGGGTAAAGTTAATGTCTTGAAAATTCATTCAACATAGCTCATTGTTTGTGGGTCAAGTACGGATGAAACGATGAAAGCTGGAGTATATCTGGCGGACTACCTACTGGATCCGAGGACAGCTACTTCTCAAGAGCCACTTGATTGTCCATTCAGTCTGGCATTTGGTCGCGAATCATTGTTCAATTTCATTGAGAAACCCGATAATGAATATCGATTGCGACGCTTTGGTGTTGCCATGCATGGGAGTAGCGCTGCCGCTGGTCAAGGTCAAGGTCCACTCCTGACCGGTAAATGTTTCCTCCTCTTTGAAAACGTGCGAATTAACGGTGCTGATTTGATTTTCTTTTGAAGGCTTCGATTGGCAATCATTGAAAAAAGATGACTTGGTAGTGGACGTTGGCGGTGGCGTAGGGTCACAAACTCTCCAACTGTTCAAGGCTCATCCTCACTTGCGTTATGTGATCCAAGACCGACCCACAGTCATTCCCGATAGTGTGAAGGTACATCAAATGTCAAACAGTGTTCGTGTTACACAACTCATAAATTTAATCGCGTAGTTCTGGGAAAAGGACAACCCCGAGGCTCTGAAAAGTGGAAGGGTTGAGTTTATGGGTAAAGCGTTGCTGGACATTAAATTGTATGATTCGATAACTGATTATGTTCAGCGCACGATTTCTTTGAACCTCAGCCAATCAAAGAGGCATCTGTATTCTTCTTACGCTTCATCATACACGATTGGTCCGACGCATATGCGAAGAAGATTTTGAAGCAGCTGCGCGCCTCCGCGCAATCGACCACGAAGCTCATCCTCTATGATTTCTTGGTACCATATGCCGCCTCTAGCAACGACTTATTCTCGGAAATACCTGGTTCTGAGGTGCCCGCTGTACCGTATCCCCTTTTGCCAAACATGGGTGCCGCCGCGATTCGAACCTTCATGGCGGACCTACAGGTATTTTCTGTTTCTTCCAAAATCCGAACATTGGGGCGGTAAATGACAGGCTGCTTGCTTTCCAGATGATGATTTTGTTAAACGCCCAAGAGCGCACTATTGGGCAGTTTGTTGACCTTGTGGATGGCACGGGTTGGAAATTGGGGTCAATTGGTCGCACTTCCCTCACTGCTATGGCTTTGCTTGTGTTTGACCCTGTGACAGTTTGATGTTCTTCATGCACATTCTGCCAGTCCGGTCATTCATATTAGCCCAACCTTCGGTGTTATTTATGCGCTAAGTACTGCAAAGATCCACAGACGAATTTATTGCAGGCGGCTCCGCATCACAGAGTGATTGGATACCTCAAAGGAGAGCCAATATCCGAGATACGAGAACTGTGAGTGTCGTCCAGGGATAAACCGAAAAACACAAAGCGCTTCTGGAAACAGCCCGATCGAACAGAACCCGTAGGTTGTGACGCAAATGTTTTGGTCACATAAGTCTGGGTACCGTTACTGCCAGTTCCCTTCGCCGGCAGGACATTAAACGCGGCAGAAACAATCTACAAGAATCATGTCACTCGTAACTGTCGGACACCCATAAATAAACCCACCTCGATCTGATACGACATTGAGAGTAGACCTGTAGAGCAATTCTCCCCTGGCGCGGGCAACCCATATATCACGTTAGCTGTAACAGTCTACACATAATAGGATCAATACGTAGGGCATCACAGGCATTTGTCACAGCTCACGTATATACCTGGTGAGTCAACAGTTAGAAAGACCTTCAACCAGCCTCCCGGGTTCGTTCTACACGGGCTCAGCTGAGAACCTCCGTTAGATAAGACGGTGCCATTTGGGTAAGTTAACGAGAATGAGGTGTTCGTCGTGTATCTGTAGACAATTTAACTGCGTACTCACGTGTCTTACGAAGGGAAATAACATACCCAAATTGCAATGGTAATGTTGTTTCATTCAGCCCATATGCGACCACCACGTAGGATTTGCCTTCGTTCAAAACAACGCTGTCGTTCACTGGGACAATCAACACAATGGATGAAGGCAGTTTCGCGCAGTAGCAAGTTTTGACAAGAAATGCTACTGCCATCAGGAGAGATTGCAATCGAAACGAAGATAGCTAAAAGATATAATGAGTATCTCCATGAAAGATCGTTTGGGGTGGCCTTACCCAGTGCATTGCAATCATAAGAGCCGACGCTTGGCGAGGTGATGCCAATCACGTTTATAGACGAGCCATGTCTAGTGTTGGAGGTGGTGGCTATCCTGAAGCTCCACAGCCATTGATATGGTCTATTAATGCAGTAAAAAAATAATTGATTTACGAGATAGTTGGCCATGGAGCTTTAGCGAGGTCAAAGAGCATGCAGACCCTGCAGCTGTAAAGCTTGGCTCATACGGTGACATCGATCGCGTGAGCAACCACAGCCACCGATTGCCAAGAAAAACTCAAGTTTCAAAGTCCGAAGAGACTCAAACAAAGACGATTCTTAGATTTATTCGGTCATATCAAGGATGCCCTCACAACCGTCGTGTTACACATCAAGTTGACGCTACGCCGTGTCTCAGAGTCCTCACCAAAAGCTTGTAAATGGTCGCGTCTCCATCTGCGCAGTCACGCAGTGCGCATCAGTGGATGAAACCTGTATACTCATGAATAGCGTCTCACGCACCAGCATAAAGTAACTCACAAGAAATCTCATCAATTTGCCGGCGTACGTCTCGATGCCTCTTGGCCAAGAAATGTCCAACCCAATTCGGCTTCCTCACCTGCGAGCGATTCTTCTTCCCCAAAGTCCAAAGTTTCGTTTAGGGTCTGTAAGCCACTGCTCCCAGGGTCCTGTCACATTCTCCGCTCTCATTATACCCAACATTTTCTGCGCCTTCCGGCCCCATAGTACAAAATTTGCCGCATCCGCAAGCATTCCATACACGATTGCGAGCTCCGCAACATGCATCGCGTAACCCATGTCGATGATGCTCTCTTGCTCGTGAAGGGCGATGCAGCGAATGTGCCCGTCGACTAGGTAGCTGTCAGGGAGGGACGTATTGTTGTACCATTCCAGAGGAGTACGAAAGCTTTTCTCCTGCCACTGCGATAACTCTAGTCGAGCAGCATCGCTTGCGGCTGCCTTTTCATTCGGAAGGTTACAATATTGGCACCCGCAGTGAAAGAGATACATCTCCAGCAACCTCCCGCGACGAACCTGCCGAGATTCGTCCAGCTTGGTATACTCAATCGTAATTTCTTCGCCGTTCATAATAGGACGCCTGGCAAAAAGTATCATGGAGAAGGAATCTAGATCCCATTGATGGCTTGCGTTGGGTCCACAGCTACATTAATTATTTCCATCAGATGGACTGGAATGGTAAATTTGAAAGCCATCCCACCTATGGTTGCATCTGCTAAGGTCAAGGAACGTGCCGCTGTGTTGCGTAGATGGTGGGTTCGCAATTTTGGGAGCCGCCAAATCCAGACCAAACCCATTTGTGCGCACGATCCCCTCCTCTTTCGTGCAAACGCTGGCTGGTTTGCTGTTATAGAGTGACAGAGCCTTCTCGCGCACTCCAGGCTCGAGCCTATCAAACAACATCTTGAACATCTGTTCCCTAGATAGGGACATCCCTAAACCTAGAACGCTGGGGTAAAGGCACACAGGATTCTCCACCAGTATCACCCCACCAGCCGGGATGTCCCTGTAGGCGAACATGCCCGAACCCTTCCCTGCTGCTTCAGAGATCTTGTACGCATTCTCGAGCGCCGAAGGGCGGGCATAAAAGTGCTTCGGAATAAGGTCGTGGATCTTGGCATCTGCCAGTACGACCCCCTCGAAGTTTTGGAAAGTCACGTTACGATAAATCATTTTGAAGTCCGAGTCTCGCATGCGTGCTGTGACCGCTTCCAATCTATTGTGCACCGCGTTCGGAGATTCAGCCAAATTGTGGGCCCAGCGTTTCAAATACTTGTCGTTATGAAGGCGATTGGAATTGTTGCTGATGGTAGGCGGGGGTGTTGTGTTGCTCATGATCACAGGGTGCTCAAGTTGCACTGATGGCACGTCGTCGTGACCAGGCTTGGGCTTTGGTTTGTTCAAGAAGCCGCGGCGCATTTCGTTTACTTGAGAGGAGACAATGATGGATGGTGGCGGTAGTTGAATGGGATGGAAAAAAGAAGCGACTCAAGAAATTCTTCAAATCTGGAACAAGCAATTGTATTTCCCAATGCGTCACAACCTAATATTTGTTCCACGCCATTGCAACGACCACCGAGGGCAGCTCTTTATTTACTGGGGAGGTGGACATCCGCCCTCCAAAGTCGAGAACGCGATACCTCAAGAAATTCGACGCATAATTTCCACATGCAAGATGAGCAACCGAAAGCCACGCGTTATTCTAATGCTCTTCGTTTGGTCGTCCCTATATATATAGTTCCTGTGTCCTTGCTGCCCTCATTTGAGAATTATCACACAGAAGTTGAGTTCCGGTCTAATCTGTGATTTTTTCCTGGCCTGTCCATTCGCCCACCTCTTGTCCTCCGCAATGCGGAAGTCGCATTCGCCGTCGAAGCCATCCGTACACAGTACGTATGTCTGAGATTCATCGGGTGTTTATGCGGAGGATCGGGATTGACATATACAATTATATTCTTTTCCCGGATCGAACGGGATGCCCGGCGGAGAGAGAGAGAGAGAGAGACCCACTCGATCTCTGGTTCCAGTTCACACTTGACGCACTCATGTAGATGTACCGAACCACGATATTTAAGTTGTCTCGTTCATGGAATGCATTTGAATATTAGCATTGTATCAATAGCTGCGTTATTATGGTTACGTGTGGCCGTCCTGTGGTTGCACCAACTCGGACAAGAAACTTCTCCTGCACAACGATCCACGAACGTGGTCTGTCGCTGGAATGGGGTGAGAGCAAAGTTGTCATTCCGTCGATTCCTTTCGTTACCGAGATCTTGCAATTGTTGGGCGCTAGTAGATAATCTCAGAGCATCAGGAAAATCAAGAAAAAAATTAGCAGACTTATTACCTTAATTAACTTATTTCAGTGTGTCAAGTCATTTTAAGTGTAGATTAAGTGAATTAAGATGCAAATTAAGTGAAATTTACTTGCCACAAGTAGGGTCTTTGATGAATTGACTTATTTTGTGATAAATGCGCTAAGTACCAATTAACTCTTTGACCCCGGGCCCCACCTTTCCCAACTTCAACCAAGTGTTCACGGGGTGTGACGCGTGACGCTCGTGAATACCCGGCGAGTTCATGGCCGAAAATTTGCTGTGACAGGTGCCAAAACTGTTCATTTTTGACCTAAATAGGCAGTTGAGCTATCAAATTACGCAAAAATCAACCTAATCAAGTGTTCACGACGGCCTGTGACCGGTGTGACCCGTGACGAAACACCTCAAGTGCTCAGTTCACGGCCGCCTGTGATGCGTGACCGAACACTTGGTTGGAATGGTATAGTACTTCGGATTTAGTCACACCAAACGATGTTTCGTTGCACATATGTGGAAGCCATTGTTGTGGTCCTAAAAATATAGAAAGTGGTTTGAAGTGGTTTGTGTGAAGGAGGGATGGTTTCTGTGTAGACTCGGAGGAGATGATTCAGATGAACCGTTTTGTACAATGGCCCGGAATTTGAAATTGTCGAGGGCAGGGATTTCGTGGAGGATGAGTCTCTGCAAGAGAGCTCGAAATCTGATGAATCTGTCCATCATTGATAAATCCATATTTGTTTTTCTGGTCCGCTGCATAACAGCCTCTGGGAATGTGTAGGCAATGTTGGCATCACTGGCCTGTTAATACGTGCTACTCATTTGCACTTCAAGTGGACTTCGTCAAAAAACCACAACGCATTTGGGTAGAAAAGAATTTACACTCAGTGGTAAATTTTAAGCAATCGTCACGTCCGAATGGAATAGAATGTAGAGAATCAGAAATTCGAACATGAAATCGATATAGCAAGGCAATTCAGGGGATGTCCATAACTAGCAAAAAGCCCGAGGGCGAGTTATCACCCGCTGGGGTTCGAATGACAAACTGTGATTCATATCTGCTTTAACTTGTACCATGATCACCTTGAGGTGTTGCTTTTAATCCATATATCGCTTAGGTCGGCATAGGCGTATCGGTGCGATATGCTACGGAGCCTGTTGACACCTCTTCGCGCGCGTTTCGACGTGTCTCCCAAACCAGAAGCCGCATCTGAAATAGTAGGAACGCCCTTGGACGATGATTTCATGCCAGAAGACTTCGCGAGGGATGTCTTGGTGGAGCTCATGCGTGGCTGCGTGGAGAGCTTGAAAACTGCGGACCATGTCAAGTCTAGGACGGAGGTAAGTTGGTTTCAGCTGACTTTCAGTTCGAGTTTATTGACATAACAGTTGGATAGGTGTTGGCAGAGATTCAGAGAATCATGATGCAAGATGCGTGTACTAAGGATGTATTCAGGGAGCTCGATGGATTCTTGGTACGCAATACCCTTTGCATGCGGATACCGACCGCTGAAATTTGAATAGGTGTTGATGAGTGTGTTGTCAACAATCCATGCCACTTTTGATGGTCCAGTTGTAGAGCCAGAGGAGCAAGTTCTTTCCGATATCGAGGAGTGTTCACGATTGGTATTCATGCTGGTGTCCGAGGCTACATATGAGCACAAGGAAAATTTTGATTACTTCCGAGTCAGTTTGCCATTATTTGGGTTCATTCCGATTGCTTAATATGCGTGCAGGATCATGTAGGCTATGAGGCGCTTCTCCAAGCTGTCAAAGGACTCGTATCCGATGCGAAAACAACCGAAGAGACCCTTGGTTTCCTCCTCTCGTTAGCTTTGCACAACTTCTCTGTGTCCGGTATCTTTGGTGGACTCCAAGGGACCAACCAAGAAGACGTAGACTCCAGATTATCTGACGTTGGCCCTCTCTTGGGGCGAATCCATCAACCAGGCGCCATTCAGGTCCTGTGGGACTTATTGCCCGAGCTGCCTGGGGAAGATCCTGCCCTTCGCTATGCCATCTACAAGCTCCTTGAGCAGCTGATACATCTCAACCACAGGAACCAAATTGGGTTCAGCAGCTTGGGCCTCGTGAAACCCTTGTTGGATCTGTTTAATGGGCACAGAAAAGACACGGGGGCGGCTGTGAACGAGAAGGAAAGACACGTTCTGCAGAGGCTATTGAGACGTATCCTCGACTTTGGAGCAACGACTGCGGAAGCCAGATTCATATTTCAACAGGCTGTCAAAGAGGATGATACGCTTGATGCTGACATTTTGGAGATCATACGAGCTGGGATGAAGGCCAGGTGGCCAGACCACTTCTCAATGGAGTCGCCGGCCGTGTTGTCGTTAACGGAGGACAGTATTAGAGGTTTACCGGCCACAGGATTTACGTACATGGTGAGCTTGTCTCATTGCAAGGAGAAATGGCTTAATAATTACATTGTTAACCATAGATCTGGTTATGGATAGAAAAGCCGCCTGCGAATGGCGCGCCCACTCTGTTCTCGTTTAGCATAGGAGGACGCACTCTCTTGACGTTAAGCCTTCGTCGAGATGGAAAATTAGAACTCAGAACCACTGGAAATCGTGACATAGCTGTTTTCTCCAAGTCGACTCTACCCAAGGCTCGGTGGACACATGTCACGCTGGTGCATTATCCTCATAGACTTTCGAACCCCTCCATCCGTGCGACGTAGTTTCATTTTTTACTTGGCATCATTGCATCTAACCTCCAATTAATTTCCAGGACTATTCATAGATGGTGTCTTGAACGACACGGTAAATTGGGCATACCCGAAAGCCGAAGGAGCATCGCAGACAGGCAACTATACCATCGGGGACGCCTCTGAAGCTGCCAAAATGAGCTGGTCTGTTGCTTCGTCCTATTTGTTATCCGTCCCCATAGGTGAGAAGAATCAGCATCTGGACGACATGGATGGGTGACTAACATATGGTGATAGGGGATGACTTACCTAGACTAATACATCATCTGGGTCCTCGCTACTGCGGGACCTTCCAAGATCCGTATCTCGTCAAATTTTTAACATATGAAGCGTCAGCGTCGTTGAATATGTTCCTTGCTACTCTTGCAACGAAGGTCACGTCGACCGCCGAGCTTTCGCCGCTCGTAAAAGCTGTCAAAGAGGGCATAGGTCTGGCTGAATCGGCTATTGTCTTCGCAATATCACCATCCAGCGTACAAGACGATCGAAAGGGTGCACAAATGTCATTTCCCCTCCCTTCTACGCCTTCGAGTGGGTTTTTCCTGTCCCAAGCTCAGAAACCAGTTCGTAGTGGGATCGACCAGACGGGGGACATTCTCTTGGCGACTTCGTCATGCCTCGATGTGGCCTTGTGGAAAGTTGGTGGTGCTGCTATAGCTTTACGTCTTGTGCAGCTAGCGAATGTTTGTTACATTCGTTTCATCAAAATCATAAATGCTAACACTATTTCAGACCCCCCACGAAGTTTCTCGTACCTTAGGTATCCTCACGGATGGCCTTCGACATAACTGGCAAAACTCAGAAGATATGGAACGCCTTCGTGAGTCCATCATCCAATATTTGATGATTCCAGTGTGTTTTTTGCTCATGTTCCTCGAGGTGGTTATGAAATCTTGGCCAACATCTTACGCAGCAAAAGTCAAATGATCAATATGACTGGTTTTGAGACCTTGTTTGAATTCTTAGGCCTGAATTTTCGTTCGCCAGAGTCAGTACATCATTATGTGATTTGCAACTCTATGCTGAAATACCAACCTAGCCTCTCTACAGTGATCAATTCAGTCGCCTACCGAGCGATTGCCCTTGACTTTGAGCTTTGGGCACGGACACGCAAAGAAGTCCAACATGTTCATCTAGAACATTTCATGACACTTTTGCAGACCAGTCGCTTCAAGAGATTCAATATCAAGCAACGCTTTGCGAAGCTAGGCCTTGTTCGAAAACTCTTGTTTGTCTTGCACACCGAGTGGTATTCGCACAACACTATACCTTTTGTCGTTGAAGCACTAAAAGTGGCCGCTCAATCGAATTTTTCTGCGGATGACGCCATCAAGCCCATTATTTCCTATTTGGCAGCAAATCTTCACGAAGGTATATCGTTTCTGCTTTGAAATCCGTTTGATCTGAACCTATATTATCGTACAGTTCCGGCTAGTTCACCACATTCTATTATTTCTCGAATTGATCGTGGACACCACCGCGAAAGGGCGGAACAGGTTCTGGAGGCTCTCTTATCCATACTTTCGGTCCCTGCATGTTATACAAAATTCACGGCCACGCTACCTCTTACTCGCATCTGCATTTTGCTCCTTGGCGAAAATCCTTCCCCAGTCGTGGCTGCGCATGTTCTCCATCTAATTGCCATGAGCCTGGGTGTCTCCGCATCGTTCAACAGGAAGTTCGAGCTTGTGAGCGGATGGAGTGTCCTTCGGATAGTCCTTCCGTCCGCATGGGATCCTAGTGTCCACGAAGCAGCATTTGACATACTTTTGGGACGTGCTGTGGAGAAGGCAAATACGGCCAGTACTACCGTAGTTTGTGCTCATATTGTCCCTGCAATATTTGCTGCCCTTCATCGAGGACTGGACACTATTAGCCGTCAGCCCAAAGTCACGGACAATACGGATGCTGAGAGCACAGTAGCAGGTGAGATTTACGACTTGCTGATTTCGACGTGGTAGCTCATGCTGTCAATAGCATCCTCATCGACATCGCTCGTGATAGAGTCATCAATGGAAGTTCTTGTCGAGGAACTGATTGATCTGCATGCCGCAAGTCCTACGTTCCGGCAGGTCTTTAGATCTCAGCAAACAACCCAAATATTTGTGGATGCATACAAGTCCTTTGTCACTGCTATCGGTTCTTCTACTGAAGCCAATCCACGGACGATTAGAATCCTAGAAAAGATTTCGCAGTTCAGTCGAACTTTAACTCTCGATAGTGACGTGGCTGTACCTCAAAAGCGTGAAGTAGGTGTACCTAGTCCTTTGCTGTTTAATTTCATTGACCCATATTTGCAGCTACTGGATACGGTTCAATCAGCAGAAGCAATCTATAACCCGAATTATACTCACCAAACTCCTATAGACCCAGAGGTCGTGGCAGATTGTAAATCTCGAAGATTACGCGTGTCGTCGAAACTCAGTGTACAACTTGGTGACCGTACTACTAATAAATCAAT
>Ga0137419_10000716_pt1 | contig 12839 bp, 8 predicted proteins | sample CZODoug3_1_2_16f_FD_108279 | JGI IMG/M metagenome (GOLD analysis project Ga0137419, IMG submission 108279) | Vadose zone soil fungal communities from Angelo Coast Range Reserve, California, USA - CZODoug3_1_2_16fungal (Illumina Assembly) | ecosystem: Environmental > Terrestrial > Soil > Vadose... | reverse complement strand
TTACGTTTCCAGGTTTGGTGCGAACGCAGGAGCCGCAGAGTGCTCCCAGCAATAACGTGTCGCCATCGTCCACGACACCAGAACAATCTGGCGTGGACAATCAGGGAATTCGAAATTACCTGCTTGGTCCGGGCGATACTTTGGACGTGAGAGTTTTTGCACAGCCCGATCTCAACGCCATTGTCGAAGTCGATAGCGATGGGAACATTAGCTCGTTACCATTTCTCGAGGCTCCGATTCCCGCAAAGTGTCGAACCGACAAGGATATTCAAAAGGACATTACTAAGGCATACGCAAAGTATCTCAAGAATCCCCAAATTAGCGTTCGTGTCGCTGAGAGAAAGAGCCGCCAGCCCGCGACTGTTTTTGGCGCTGTTAGACAACCAACCCGCGTTCAAATGCAGCGCAAGATCCGGTTGAATGAGCTGGTGGTTGTTTCTGGCGGATTTACGGAGCGGGCCTCAGGCACGATCCAAATTCTTCACACAGAACCGCTGATGTGTCCGCAGCCTGGTGAAGAAGCTCTTGCCGCGCCCATCGACGGCACCAAGGTTCCTTTCGAAATTATCAAAATCTCTGAGTTGAGAACCGGGAAAGTACAGGCGAATCCTGTCATTCGGCCCGGCGATTATGTTTTGGTGACGGAAGCGGAACCTGTTTACATAACTGGAAGCGTAATTTCGCCGCAGGGAATATTCCTTCGCGACCAGCTCACGCTTAGTCGCGCTCTGGCAATGGTGGGAGGAGCGCGAAAAGAAGCGAAGCTCAGCGACGTACGGATCTACAGGCAGAAACCCGGCGCGACGGATCAGGAATTGATCCGCGTGGACTACGGAGCCATCAAGAAGAATCAGAAGCCCGACTTTTTTCTACAGGCGTTCGACGTGGTCGAAGTCCCTGAGGCGGGAATCTTCTCGCCAAGTAGAATCGGGCAAACGTTGATCGGGGCAGCGTCGGGCAGCCTGGGGAGCATATTCACTAACGGTGGCACTTCGGTAGTGAGCAGGGTTATTTATTAGTCACTGACAAATCGATTAGTTCGAAGCTGAAGAGAGTGACTAGCTCAATTGTTTAGGAGCATGGAATGAAGCGCAGAAACGCGGCTGGCGATCGCCGCCGGCGAAAGACCTTTACAGTCCTCTGGACTGCCGTCCTGGCTATTGGCGTAATAACTCTCATGTATTACGAGATGTCGGCCGTACTCTACATTCTTGCAACTCTCGGCGTGACTGCTTTACTCGTAATCGTCGCAGTCTCTGACTTACATTATGTGGAAAAATTCGCAGCTGGCGCTGCGCGAATTGATGATTCTGCGGCGATTGGCAGCGGCATAACGCCACCGCTCGGCAAGTCAAGATAGTACTCAACCCTTAACCACCCCCTCAAAAATTTTCCGGCATTATTTTCCTGTTTTTTGCCTTCAACACGCGGTTGAAACTTTAATCGGACTGTTGCATAATCCGCCTGCGTTCACCTCCCCGGTGGACGAAGTGGTCGCGTGGGGTGAGGACACGTGGCCTTAGGGTGGGGACTGTGGGAGGTCCCCGCCCGCTTTTTTGGCACGTTGCTTTTCTTGTTAATTGCTCCAGCTCCTAAATGCTGCTTGACGCTGAATCGAATCAGCGTAGAATTCCGCGAGTTTCAACCGGACAGTGAGAAGGTCGAGAGCACGCTACAGCGTCGTGCTTGACATCGGGATGCCTCTTTTCGATCGAACAAGGCGAAATTTCAAGCTCTGGTTATATAGGGGCGGCAGACAGGCGGCTTCAAACGACGATCAGCCTGGCTCTCACAAACAACATCCCTGGTGGAAGGTGATGTGTTTGACCGGCGTCGATTACTTCTCAACTCTCGGTTATCAACCGGGTATCGCATTTCTTGCCGCCGGCGCGCTCTCGCCGATCGCGACCTTGATCCTTGTTCTCCTCACTCTGCTTGGCGCCTTGCCCATCTACAGTCGGGTCGCTCAGGAAAGTCCGCATGGTGAAGGTTCCATCTCGATGCTCGAGCATCTGCTGTCGCGCTGGAAAGGCAAACTGTTTGTCCTGGTCCTGCTTGGGTTCGTTGCTACAGATTTCATTATTACGATTACACTCTCCGCCGCCGACGCGACCGCTCACATCATCGAGAATCCATTTACACCTGAGCTGATCAAACATCAGGTCGGCGTTACGCTGGTCCTGGTTGCGTTGTTGGGCGGTATTTTTCTGCGCGGCTTCAAAGAAGCGATTGGCATAGCAGTAATTCTCGTGGGCGCCTATCTACTGCTCAATATGATCGTCGTTAGCTTTGGCTTGTATCAACTCCTTTCACATCCTTACTACTTTCCGGAATGGAAGCAGGCCTTGATTCACCACCCCAGGGTACACGGAAACATGTGGCTTATCGTGGGCGTTTCGCTGATTCTTTTTCCCAAACTTGCGCTCGGACTATCTGGTTTTGAGACTGGCGTGGCCGTAATGCCGTTGGTCAAGGGCGATGAAAATCTGACGGAAGCTGACTGGGAAGACATTCACAGCACACGCGCCGGCCGCCCCCCGCAACCACGCACGCACGAATTGCTCGAGGGGCGAATAAAAAACACGCGCAAGTTGCTGCGTACCGCAGCATTGATCATGAGCGTGTTTCTCATTACGAGCAGTCTTGTGACTACGATGATGATCCCGCCCGACAAGTTTCAAGTCGGCGGCGAGGCGAACGGACGCGCGCTTGCATACCTCGCTCACCGTTTTTTTGGCGACATATTCGGCACCGCCTATGACCTGAGCACGATCTCGATTCTTTGGTTTGCGGGCGCATCAGCGATGGCGGGCCTGCTAAATATCGTCCCGCGTTATTTGCCTCGATACGGTATGGCCCCGCAGTGGGCGCAAGCTACGCGACCACTCGCACTCGTGTTTACGCTGATTGCCTTTGCGGTCACGCTGATCTTCAACGCCGATGTTGATGCGCAAGGCGGCGCTTACGCAACGGGCGTGTTGGTCTTGATGACTTCGGCGGCTATCGCCGTGACGTTGGCGATGCGCAAGCGAGGTCAAAACTGGATTCCTTTTCTTATCATCGCCATCGTTTTCGCTTACACGACGATTCAAAACGTTCATGAGCGTCCAGAGGGTATTAAGATCGCATCATTCTTCATCCTGGCAATCGTCGTTTCGTCGCTGGTCTCTCGTGTCTGGCGCACAACTGAACTAAGAGTCGAGAGGATTGAACTCGACGATCTGGCACGCGAGTTCGTGCGCAAAGCAGCAGCCGGCACCGTCCGTATCATTGCCAACCGTCGTGATACTGGAGATGCGATGGAGTATGAAGTCAAAGAAACAGAGAAACGCACCGACAATCATATCCCCGCCAATGAGCCAATTCTTTTCTTCGAAGTAACACCGGGCGATGCCTCAGAGTTCTCCGGTGTATTGCAGATTCACGGAGAAAAAGTTAACGGCTATCGTGTGTTGCGCGCCGTGTCACCCGCTGTGCCGAATGCAATCGCTGCTTTTCTACTTTTCCTGCGAGATGAAACCGGAAAACTGCCGCACGTCTATTTCGGCTGGAGCGAAGGCAATCCGTTGTCTTATCTGCTGAAGTACATCGCCTTTGGCGAGGGTGACACCGCTCCGGTGACGCATGAAGTTTTGCGGCAGGCAGAAAAGAATCCTGAACGACGGCCTATTGTTCACGTCGGCGGTTAGGTTTTACGGAGACGTAGCTTAATTGTTTGATTCGAGGTACAGCGGGGAGTAACATCCTCGCGTTGACAATTCAATGTCTGCCGAAGTTGCTTGGAAATTATCGCGACGCGGGGGAACCAAAGTTTCGTTTGCAACGGAACACGGGGCGAATCGTGAAGCTCGCACTAAGCGCGCTCACTTAGAACACTTCCAGTTCGAGCCCGTCAGCTAACCTCGTAGGCCAACAGGAAGGGCAGTGCCGCGACTCATTAGAGGCGTGGAGCTCATTGCTCCGCGCCTTTTCGTTTTTGCGGGTTTGAAAAAGTAGGACAGACATTCTTGTCTGTCCCTGAGTTCATCAGCGTAACGAGCGAAGTGAGTTGAAAGAAAAGGGACGATTTACCATTTACCAATCGACATTTGTCATTTGTTATTTGGTGCTGCTTCGTTGACCGTTGAATTGAAAAATCGAGATCAATGGAAATGAGATCATCTGACTACTTTGGTGCAGACCAAATGGAAAATGAGAAATGTCAAATGATAAATGGAAAATCTGTTTTTTTCTTTCGACCTTTCTGGCCTGAACTCTAATCTAGCGGACAGGCAGGAATGCCTGTCCTACCGGAGATTTCGGAATGTACAAATCGCTGAAACGTTTTTTCGTTGGCAGCCCGATGAGGACGGAGCAGGCGATCCATGAACGCTTAAACAAAAAAACGGCGCTTGCAGTTTTTTCGTCCGACGCGCTCTCGTCTGTTGCCTATTCGACAGAAGCGATTCTGTTGGTTCTGCTGGCTGCCGGTACGGCGGCAATAGCTTATCTTCCATTCATTGTAATCGGCATCACTCTCCTGCTCGGAATCCTGGTCCTATCTTATCGCCAAACCATCCACGCTTATCCTTCCGGAGGCGGCGCCTACATAGTTGCCAAGGACAATCTTGGCACACAGGCCGGCCTGGTTGCCGCTGCCTCACTCTTGATCGATTACATTCTGACCGTAGCGGTTTCAGTTTCAGCGGGCGTGGCCGCAATCACTTCCGCAGCCCAGGGCACGCGGTTCGCTTTTCTTCATGAACACCGAGTGTTGCTGTGCCTTTTCTTCGTTGCCTTCATCGCAGTGATAAATCTGCGCGGAGTCAGGGAATCGGGAGCGTTCTTTGCCGGACCCACTTATTTGTTCATTCTGTCGATGCTGGCACTGATCGTCGTGGGGTTTATTCGCTATTGGGCCACGCACGAAATAATGGCGACCCCAACGCAAGTCTACTTTGATCCCTCAGTTGATACGGTTGCCAGCCATGCGTTGACCGCAGGAGCATTGCTTTGGCTCTTGATGCGAGCATTTGCGGCAGGCTGTACGGCGTTGACAGGGGTTGAAGCCATCTCGAATGGCATTCCGGCTTTCAAACAACCGGAATCCAAAAACGCCGCCAGCACCTTGACCTTCATGGCTCTGGTGATGGCCGTATTAATCCTCGGATCAGGATTTCTCGCTTACAAGCTCAACGCACACCCTATTGGACCAGAAGAGACTCTGGTTTCAGCGATGGCGCGTCACATCTTCGGTGTAGGAATTCCTTACTATGTTTTGCAGGCGGCCACTGCTGCAATCCTGGTCCTGGCGGCTAACACGTCCTTCGCCGACTTTCCTCGCCTTGCCAGTTTGCTGGCCGCGGATAGGTTTCTTCCGCGGCAGCTCGCCAGTCGCGGCGACCGGCTCGTTTTCTCTAATGGAGTTTTGATCCTCGCGTTATTCGCCTCAATTCTGATCGTGATCTTTAAAGGGAATGAGCAAGCTATGCTGCCGCTCTATGCGTTGGGCGTTTTTATCTCATTCACGCTCTCCCAGGCTGGAATGGTGGTCCATTGGAAACGCTTGCGCCAGGCGGAAGAAGCCAAGCGACGCATCAAGGAGGAAGAAGAGATTCATCGCACCGAGACAGCCGACACAGGAGCTGCCAGCCATGAAACCGAGCGCCTCCAGGCCATCGAGCGTGACACAGGCGGTAACTGGCTCGTTTCCATGGCTATTAATTCCGTAGGCGCCGCAGTAAGTCTTGTTGTGCTTCTCGTCATCACAGTAACGAAGTTCACCCATGGAGCCTGGGCAGTAGTTCTCTTAATACCGCTGATCGTTTGGATGTTTCGCTCTATAAGAGAGCATTATCTGGAAATCGCCAAGCAGTTATCCACAGAGGGCCTCGTCCCGGAAACTGCTATCACAAAACATCAGGTTCTGGTGCCTATCTCGGGAATACATCGCGGCGTCGTCTTCGCGCTTGAGTATGCAAAGTCCATCGCTCCCGGGCACGTCACTGCTGTTTACGTAGATTTCAATGAAGAAGCGACGCAAAAGCTAAGAGAGAAGTGGCCGCGTTGGGGTAACGGTGTGGAGCTCGTAATCCTGCAATCGCCCTATCGCTCGCTCACTCGGCCATTGCTGCGGCATGTGGAGCGGCTCTTAAACCAAGGTGATAAGCAAATGATAACGGTGCTTTTGCCTGAGTTTGTTCCGGCAAAATGGTGGCATCAACTATTGCACAATCAAAGTTCATTGCTATTAAAAGGCGCACTGCTATTCAAAAAAGGCGTGATCGTCACCAGTGTGCCTTATCATTTGGAAAAATAATTGCGAGAGTCTCATTGGGGCGCGAACAGAAATGACCAGAGGGAGCCCTGAAGCTGTTGTCGTAAGGTCGAGTTTAGCGATGAAGCTTTGAACTAGCTGCTGGCAGCATCAGCTTCGCCGGTTCGTCCGGCGAGAAAGCATGAGCGACAATAAACCGGCCGGCCTTGAGACGGATAAAAAGGAACCGTGGTCTGTTGCCCGCATTGAGCGCACTGCACTGAGACTTCAATACGCTGCCGCACGCCCGAAGATTGCGCGGCCGTGATGGCGGCCAGTCTTTCATTCTTAGCTTGCTTGCACGGTTTGCAACGCTTCGGCTCGTTCTTTAACCCTTTGTCATGGAAAAAAGCTTGTTCGCCTGAAGTCCAAATGAAATTCTCGCCGCAATCTACACATTTAATTGTGCGATCGGGGTGCTCAGGCGGTTCAGAGTTGGTTTTCAAGTCACCGACATGATCTTGTTCTAGCATGGTTGCTCTCCCTGGGTCGTTCCATCCCATGACGGTTGGCGGGGCAGCTCAATTCGGTTTCACGCGTTGTTTGAAGGCGCCGCTGTTCTTTCCTGGCGAGCATCGGGGTGAGCGTGGGCTACCTCGAACAGGCGAGCAGTGGGAAAAAAGTATAACTATGGCGAAAATGTGTCAAGATAAAAAACCGCCTGCGGTCAAAGTGAAATCGCTCTCATGACTTGCGAGGCGGCCAGGAAGCAATGAAAGTTCTGGTGTTAGGTTCTGGAGGCCGCGAACATGCGCTGATTTGGGCGTTAAAACAGACGTCTGCCATTCCGCTTAAGCTTTATTGCGCACCTGGCAATGCGGGAATCGCACAACTGGCGGAATGCATTGACATTTCGGTCAATAATCATTCCGCGCTGATGGATTTTGGGCGTACCAATGGGATCAAGCTGACGATCGTTGGTCCGGAGCTCCCACTGGCAAACGGAATCGTTGATGAATTTGAAAAGAGCGGCCTGAAAATTGTCGGACCTTCGCAAGCGGCGGCGCGTCTGGAATCAAGCAAAGCCTTTGCAAAGGATTTCATGCAACGTCATGCGATACCCACGGCTGATTATGTGATTGCGAATTCAGGTGACGAAGCTTTGCAGGCCGTTCGCAGCGGCAGGTTTGGCGATGTGTCTAGTTCGATCGTTGTTAAAGCGGACGGGCTGGCTGCCGGCAAAGGCGTTATCGTCGCGCCGTCGCTCGCTGAAGCTGAACGTGGTATCGCTGAACTGTTGAGCGGAAATCTTGTCGCAGAAGAAGCAACCAGCCATGTGGTTATCGAAGAAGCGCTTGAGGGGAGAGAAGTTTCAATTCTTCTTTTCGCCGATGGAAGCGATTATGCGCTTATGCCCGCCGCGCGCGATCACAAGCGTGCTGGAGAAAACGATACCGGGCCAAACACCGGGGGCATGGGCGCAATAACAGACAAGTCAGTCCTCGATGCCGAAACGCTCGAGCAAATCGTACGCGAGGTTGTTGAGCCAACACTCGGCGGCGCAATGAAAGAAGGCTTTTCGTTTCGCGGCGTGTTGTTTATCGGCTTGATGCTGACTGCGGATGGTCCAAAAGTGCTCGAGTACAACGTGCGATTTGGTGATCCGGAAACTCAGGCAATTTTGATCAGACTTGAATCAGATTTATTCGAGATCTTTCAGGCGCTCGTGGACGGTCGCCTGCGAGACATTAGTGTTCGTTGGCATGAAGGGTCGTCGGCTTGCGTGGTATTGGCGAGTGGCGGTTATCCAGGCGGATACAAAAAAGGCGCGCGAATCGCAGGCCTGGATCGCGTCCTGATCGGTCCGGGCTTGCAGGTCTTTCATGCTGGAACGTCATGGTCTGAAACGGGAGAGTTGGTAACGGCCGGTGGCCGTGTGCTAGGTGTCACTTCTTGGCAACCTACTTTGGATGAGGCCCTGGCGCGATGTTACGGCGCCATAGACCAGATTGACTGGCCAGACAAACAGTACCGCCGTGACATCGGGCGTTTCGACCAAAAAGCAAGGAGTTCTGAGGCTCAGCCCTAGTTGCGTTTTGACATGAGGTACGGGAATCCACGGTACCAATGTTTTTGAACTCAACGGACTTCTCATTAGCACCGTGGCTTTAGCCCGGTGATAAGTGATTTGGCTCGGGACGGGAAACCGTTTGAACGGTTTCCGGGAGTGCTGGGCACTCAGGTCACCGCGCTAAAGCGACGGTGCTAATGAAATTTGACAGACTGTGTCAGCACGGGATCCGCCGGTTCTGGAAGGCAATGCATCTCAACTGCTATACTCCAACTTCAATTTGGCCTTCGTATTTTGAACCCTTCGCAATTATTCATCGTACAAACATATGCGGACGGCCAGAAGTCAAGGTGGATGGGTTTCACACGCCAATGCACAGGGGTTTTCGCAAACACGATCTAACATCCAATCGCTAGAGGATCGGTGAAAAATGGGACTTCTTAGCAGAATAAAACGCTCTATGCGCGCACTGTTCGGCGGCATAATCGAATCGACCGAGAACCCCGAACTCATACTGCAGCAAACCATTCGCGACATGCGCGACCGCGTGCCGGAACTCAATAATTCCGTGGCGCAGGTGATGGCCACTGAAAAGCTGCTCGCAAAAAACAAAGAACGGCTGGAAACCCAGGTTGTCGATCTGGATTCGAAAATCAAGGCCTCCGTAAAACTCGGCCGCGACGACATTGCCACTGCCTACATCGGCCAGTTGGGGCAGGCGCAGGTTGACCTGCAAAAAACGGGACAACAGCTTGAGCATGCGACCCTTGCCTCGGCCCAGGCGCTGAAAGCACGCGACAATTATGTGTTGCAGATGCAGCGGCGCACCGCCGAAGCGATGCAGCTGATTAATCAGTCAAAGCAGGCGAAGCTTCAGGAGCAATTGGCCGCCACCATGGAATCGTTCCAGATTGGCGACGATGCGTCGACGTTCAATGAAATGCGCGACAAGATCGATCGTCGCGCCGCCGCGGCTGAGGCAAAGTTACAGCTTGGTTCGGCATCAGTAGACAATCAGATGCAGGACATCGAGCGGGAAGCGATGGACATGCAGCTGCAGGACAAACTGCTTGCTTACAAACGCGAAATGGGGCTCTTGCCGGAGGCTTCCGGCGGCAGTGCCCCACAGGCGCTCCCCGCGGAAGGTGAAAGTGGCGCGAGCAGGAATTAGGCTGGAACTCGGTAATGTTTTTTGCGTGGGATTATTAGTGCGCTCGAAGATCGTTTTATTGGATAGTTCAAGGATATGGCCGAGTTCCCCAAGTTCGATTACAAGTATTTGAAAGAGGCCTTCAAGGAACCTCTAAATTTCTGGGGTCTGGCGAGCTTTGCGGCCGTTGCCGCTTTCGCTCAGGATGTAACAGTCCTTGCCGGCGCCCTGGTCGCAGAAACAGCCTACTTAGCAACCGTGCCAGCCAGCTCATTTTATCGTCGCCTGGTCGACCGCCGCGAAAAACAGCGCCTGCTCAAACAGCGCGATCAACAGCGCGAGGCTGCCATCAAGCTTTTTGATCCGCGCGAGCGCGAGGCGGTTGAATACTTGCGCTGGATGAAGAACCAGATTTACTCAAACTACAAGAAATTCACCGGCAGCAAACAGGTCCCTTCCAATATTCAGAGTCTGGATCAGCGTTGGGAAGATTTCGTCGACTTGCTGGACGTCTACCGGCGCCGCAAGCACCACCTCCGTTCGATCAATCGCCAGGCAGTACAGAACCAGCTTGTCCAGGCAGAGCGGGCCGTGGAAGTTTCGCGAGACGATCGCGAGCGGCGTATTCAACAATCAAATGTCGAGATTCTGAAAAGACGGGTTGCTGCTTTTCAGGACATTGAGCGCTCGGTAAAACTGGTTGAAGGGCAGTTGCAGTCAATCGAAAACTTCTTTGGCTTAGTCAACGATCAGGTTGTCACCTTACCAACGCCTGAACGCGTGTCCTCGCTCGATTTCGAACAGCTCAGCGACTCGATTGCCATGACCAAACAGATGCTGGAAGAAACATCAGATACTTTCGCTGCGCTTGACAGCCACAATCGCACCATCGGCAACTACGAGTTACTGCTGAACAGCGGATCCTCGAAATGACTAGCACAACCGCGGGAATAATTCCCCGCCGTAATTAACTATCCGCAGATTCCGCAGATTTCACAGATTAAAGAAAAAGTCAGACAATAACGAAGAGGTCAACGAAGGGTGTTCAACGACTGCGCCTTTGTTGTTTCCGTTTTTGTAATCGGTGTAATCGGCGAAATCTGCGGACAAAAATATTTTTTCAATTTCCAGATAACTTCGCTCTTATGCGTCACTAAACTGTGCCGTTTTCACCGCGCTGAGGGCCTCAAAACGACCGCTAATCAGTAGTTTAGAACTTAACGTAGAGCCTCAATAAATACACTATAATGGATTGAAAAAAAAGATGACCACTACATATTGACATCCGACTTTCAAAGGAGTATATTCCGCTGCGCTTGAGGACGAGGCGGGTTGACTTGGAGCAGCTGCAGGCCCCCTGAACTGCTCTCCAGCTGAGTTTTTCGCTTCGAACAAAGCCAACCGAAGTATCCGCTACACATCACAAGATATGGGCGCGTCTACTATAATGTAGTCGTAGAACCGTCTTTGAAACTCTCAGATAACGACCTCGTGCTGGTTTCCCCGAGGCACGAGAAAGGCAGATTAGGATGAGCGCAGCCATAGGCAAACAAACCCCCGCAGCAGACGTATCTTCAACGACCAGCGCTGCTCCAACCGTGCGTCGCAAAACCCAGCCACTGGGGCTGAACGCGAAACGTGTAATCAGCAAACGCTATTCGTTGAAGGATGCGAAAGGACGTGCGCTCGAAGAATGGCCGGATATCGTTCGCCGCGTGGTTGGTCATGTTTCAGCTGCGGAAAAGGATGGTGAGAAGCGGGATTTATTTTTTAATAGCATGAGCGAAGTGATGCTGGCCAGAGAGTTTGTTCCCAACACGCCTTGCCTCGTCAACGCCGGCAAAACCAACGGTCAGCTTGCTGCCTGCTTTGTGCTCGACGTTCCTGACTCGATAACCGGGATCATGGATCACGCCAAGGCTGCGGCGACGATTCATCAAACCGGCGGCGGCACCGGCATGACTTACGAATTCCTGCGTCCCTCAGGCGCTCTGGTTGGTTCAACTCGCGGTGTTGCTTCCGGTCCCGTTTCATTCATGAACATCGTCAATCAGGTGACCGACGTGGTGAAGCAGGGCGGCGTGCGCCGCGGCGCGAACATGGGCATGATGCGCGTCACACATCCGGACGTGCTGCGCTTTATTCACGCCAAGAACGATCAGCATTCACTGACGAACTTCAATATCTCAGTCAACGTCACCGACAAGTTTCTGAAAGCAGTTGACGACAACGAATGGTTCCAGCTCGAGTTTGACGGTGAGCCGTGGACGGATTCCATTTACGATCCGGTTCGCGATGATGACTACGTGGTTTATCGCCGCGCCGACGGTTCGACTGTGACGTTCTGTGATCGCCACGCTTTCCTGAGCGCGGATCTGTCTGAGTGCGCTATTGAAGAAGCGCCGCGGCCGGGCATGGTTTACGCGCCTGACATTTGGAACCGCATCGTGGCCAGCGCGCACAAGTATGCCGAGCCGGGCATTGCCTTCATCGATGAAGTTAATCGTCACAACCACATGATGAAGTCGATGGGGCCCATCTATTCGTGTAACCCTTGCGGCGAGCAGTTTCTGCATTTCTCTAACTCGTGCAATCTCGGTTCAATCGACCTAGCCAAGTTTTACGATCCGGAAAAGCGCGTCGATTGGGATCGCCTGCGCGAAGTGACGCATCTCTGCACGCGCTTTCTCGACAACGTCATCGACACCTGTGCCTGGCCGCTGCCTGAAATCAACGACGTTGTCACGCGCACTCGTCCGGTTGGTCTCGGCATCATGGGCTTTGCCGATCTCTGTTTGAACCTGAAAGTTACCTACGGCACGCCCGAATCAATCGACTTGATGAACGAGATGATGGGCTTCATTCGGCGCGAGTCGTGGAATGCCAGCATCAAGCTGGGCGCGGAGAAGGGCGTGTTTCCGGAGTTTGAACCAAACCGCGAAGCTTACGAAGATTTTCTTTACAACCAAATTGGTATTTCGCGCGATGTGAAGCTGACGCCGCGCAACTATGAAGTGACCACGATTGCTCCGACCGGCACAATCTCTCTCGTGGCTGAGACCTCCTCGGGGATCGAGCCAAACTTCTCCTGGGCCTATGTGAGGAAAGATACCCTGGGCACGCGGACGTATGTTCATACACTGGCGGCGAACGCTTTGGGTATCGATGTGGATCAAACTGAGCAGGAATCGATCAACAAAGCCGCTGACTACGTTTGCGCACACGAAAGCGAGTTGCCGCCGCAATTTATTTCGGCAATGAACATCAGCGCCGACCAACACGTGCACGTGCTGGCAGCAGCGCAGCGCAACGTCGATAACAGCGTGTCGAAGACTTGCAATGGCGCGGTCAATGACACCGTCGAGTCGGTTGATAAACTTTAT
>Ga0137419_10000708_pt1 | contig 12912 bp, 10 predicted proteins | sample CZODoug3_1_2_16f_FD_108279 | JGI IMG/M metagenome (GOLD analysis project Ga0137419, IMG submission 108279) | Vadose zone soil fungal communities from Angelo Coast Range Reserve, California, USA - CZODoug3_1_2_16fungal (Illumina Assembly) | ecosystem: Environmental > Terrestrial > Soil > Vadose... | reverse complement strand
ACACCTTGATTAACAGGATTCTATAGTAAAGACTTAATTTTAGAATTAGCTTATGGAGCTTATAGCTTTAGTGGTACTTATGCTTATATATTAGGAAGTTTAACTGCGGGTATTACTGCTTTTTATAGTTTTAGATTAATTAGTTTAGTTTTTTTAACTGTTCCTAATGGACCTAAATCAGTTTATGATAATATTCATGAAGCTAAATTATTAGTAATTATTCCTTTAGTTATTTTAGCTATTTTTAGTATATTCTTTGGTTTTATTTTTGCAGATTTATTTGTAGGAGTAGGTAGTGATTTCTTTGGTAATTCATTATATATCAGTCCTAATAATATTTCTATAGTAGAAGCAGAATTTTCTTTACCTTTAATTATTAAATTATTACCTGCATTATTATCATTATTTGGGGCTACAATTGCTATTTATTTTTATAATTTTAATCCTCAATTTATTATTGAAATGACAGAAACTAAATTAGGAAGAAAAGTTTATAAATTTTTAAATGGAAAATATTTCTTTGATATTATTTATAATAAATATATAATTACAGCAGGTTTTAATATTGGTTATAATATTTCTAAAGTATTAGATAGAGGTGTTATTGAATTAGTAGGACCATATGGATTAGCTAATATGTTTAATAAAACAGCCTTAAGTATTTCTACATCAGATAATAGAATTATTAGTAATTATTCAACATATCTAATATTTAATGCTTTATGTTTAATATTTATAGTTTTTGCACCTATGTTAATTAATTCATCTTTATTATTTGAAATTAGACTTTTCATTATTTATATTGCATCAGCTATATTTATTTTATATCAAAATTCTATTTCTCTTTCTAAATCTATGTCTATGTCTGATTCATCAACATCAATATCAAATATCAAATAAAATTATAGTTTAATTTAATTTTAATTACATAATTATAATATAATATTAATCTGGGTTATAATCAATCTACAATCTATTTACAAAAGTTATGATAAATTATTATTCTTAGACTTAAAATTTTTATTTCATATAAGTTGGTTTTGCTATATTAAATTTATTTTTATTTATTTATTTATATTTATATTTATATTTATATTTATATTTTATTTTTATATTTAATTAGTAATGAAAAAGATAATATAAGCTTAACCCCCCTCAATATTAACCCCTTAAACAATTAAACATTTAAATAATTAAGCAATTAACCAATTATGTACTTAAACACTTAAACATTAAACTGTTAACATTGTATTTTTACTACATACTACATATTACATACGGATCATAGTCTACCAGAACTACCAGAACTTATAACGGTTAATCTTAATAATTACATAAAAATTAATAAATTAAACAATTAAACAATTAAACAATTAAACAATTAAACAATTAAACAATTAAACAATTAAACAATTAAACAATTAAAAATAAACATAGTAGAAAAATGACTTAATTTATTTTACTTTTACTTTAACTGTAACTGTAACTGTAACTGTAACTTTAACTTGTACTTCCTAGGAGAACTTAAACTTTAACTTTAACTTTAATTTTAACTTTAACTGTAACTTTTAAAAAACAGATATGTGTTATAATTAACTGAGAATTAAAATCCTATGACTCTTATTACTGCTATTTAGAGAAATATTTTTTATATTATATATTATATATTACATCTTATATATTAAATCTTATATATCTAATTGCTTAATCATACCGTTATATAACTATAAATTTAACTATAACTATAAATATCATAATAAGAATTACTATAATTATAACTATAATAAGTATTAGTAATATTAAAGATCAATAATAAAAATTTTAATAAGTATTAATAATTTATTTTTGTTAACTATAACTATAACTAGATATATAAAAATATAAGAAATAGAAGTTATGATCATAAGTTTTTTTATAATAAAAATTATAGTAATAATAACAATATTAATAAATAATAATCAAGGCGAATTAAGAATAAGAATAACAATAAAAATTAGAATAATAATAAAAATATAGTTAATAATAATAGTTAATAGTTAATAGTTAATAATTAATAGTTAATAGTTAATAACAAACAAAAAATATAAAAATATAAACGAGTATAGTTAAATCGGTATAACCTCTTCCTTCCAAGTAGATATCATCAGTTCGAATCTGGTTACTCGTATGTAGTTAAATAAATAAAAAAATTAAATTATTAAATATGCTTATGCTTAAATTAATTAATAATGATTTAGTTAAAGTTACTTTACTATGATATTTATTTTAAAAATATTAAAATATAAAAATATTATAATATTAAAATATTTATTTAAATTTCAAATTAGTTTACACTTTTTTATTTATCTACTCTTTAATACTTGTATAAGTATTTATCATTTATAATTTTAATATATTTTCAGATTGTATAAATTTTATAGTTTTATAGAATATTTATATTTTGATACTTAACATTATAATTGTTAGTTCAATGAACTTTAAAAATATAGTATATAGTATAAGTATAAAGTATAAATCCGGAATTTAATTTGCTAAAGGAGTCAATTACTTAATTACTAATTTACTACAGGACTAAATGACTAAAGGAGTTTTATAAAGGAAAGTGTATGAATTATTTAATTATTTCATTATTTCATTATTTCATTATTTTATTATTTCATTATTTAGTTATTTATAAACAAATTCCAAAAGTTCTGTTCCCAATTCTTATAAGCCAAACAACAATTTTAGTATTTAGTATATACCTGTACTTAACTAAATATTTTATATTTTTTATCTATTTTAATTTTTATTTTTATTTTTATCTTTATATTTATATTTATATTAATATTATATTTATATTTACTTAAGATAATTTCGGATGTTATTTTTTTAATTTTTTATTTTTGTATTTATTTTTGTTTTTTTGTATTTTTGTATTTTTGTATTTTTGTATTTATTTTTGTTTTTATTGCTTTTAACTATTATAACTATTATAACTATTATAACTATTATAACTATTATAACTATTATTTTTATTTAAATTTATAATAATTTTATTAGGATTAATAAATTGAATTAGCACATTTATTTTTATTTAAATGAATTCTATATATCTTTATCTTCCTGATTCTCTATTTCTATGAAAGAATTTGAAATAATAAATTATCTAAGTTTTAGTAATCTGTTTCAAGTTAAAACTATTTTGTACTATCTGTTAATAAAATTTATATTCAAAATTAAAATATTAATTAGATTATTAATTAAAACTATAATAAATAGAATTATGATAATCTTTATTAATAGAGTTAATCAATTAATAAGTTATTTATTTAAGTCACAGATTATTTTAAATATTTGAAATAAATTAGTTTCTTTAATTTTAACAGTTATATCTAATTATATTTGATTTAAATACTATATTTATATAATTATTCTCTATTTACTAATAATTTGATTTTTAATATTATATACCTTTCAGATAAGCATTCCAATTTTAATTAAAGATTTCATTTTAGATAATTTTTGTGTTCAATTGTTTTTGTCTCAATTTACAAATATTACAAATATTATAAATATTACAAATATTACAAATATTATAAATATTACAATTACAAATATATCATCCTTATGATCAATACATGTTTTAGTTGATAATTTTACTAGTACTAGATTATTAAGTTTATTATTATTAATTTTTTTCTTAGTATTAATTACTAAATTACATAGTATAAGTAAATGCTTATTATCAGTAATTCCTTTAATGGAGATATCCGATCAAGTGAATCAAGTGGATCAAGTGGATCAAGTGGATCAAGTAGATCAAGTGCAAGTGCAAGTGAATGAAGAAAATGTAGATTTAGCTTTTACTTCGACTCCGTCTACGACTCCGACTTCTTTAATTGATTTAATCGATGATGGAGATAATAGTGATAGCAATTTAAGTATTAATGAAAATAAAGGATGAATGAATTTTAACATGAATTTTAATGATTTACTTTTAAAAGATCAAAGAACATATATTCAAAATAAAATGGAATTGAAAGGTCTATCTCCAAATTTATTTTTAATTGATTATTTTATCGGATCTATTTTTAAAAATACTTTAGCTGATAAACTTGCCGTTGATACTTTTTTAAACACTAACTTAAATACTATATTGAATGATCAAAGAAATATTCAGTTAAATGCTCATTCTTTTGTTAGAACTAATCCTTTTTTATTAAATAATTCTAGTCAATCTTATTACTCTAGTTTAATTCCTTTTAAATCGGATAATGCTTTTATTTTTGAATTACAAGATGATTTAAATACTATGAAAGAAGTTAAAAATATATCGGAATATGGAATTACTAATAATAATAATAATAATAATTTAACAAATGATAATAATAATAACTAATAATTATTTATTTTTTATATCTGATTTTTTTATTTTGTAACCTTCCTCCTAGGGAAGCTTTATTTTTAATTTTTAATATATAATTATACACATTAATATAATATTAATATTTTGTAAGTTTTTATTAGTTTGAATTTTATATATCAGATTTATAAATCAGAATCAAGTTTAAGACTAAATTTAAAAAACTTTTTATTTCTGTTACTAAATCCTTACATCCTTAAATCATTACATCATTACATCATTACATCATTTAATCCTACATCTAACTAACAAAATTTTTATCTCAGTCTCAGTTTATTTTATAAAATAATATAACTAATATTTTTATAGATATTATAGATATTAAGATAATTAGAATTAGAATTAGAATTAGATAATATATACTTTAACCCCCTATACGAATACTTTACGTATTTAACGGCAGCACTAATGGAGACTAAATTTGATAGCTTTTTGTTTTCACTATAAATATAAATATAAATATCAGTATAACTATAAATATCACTATTACTATAAATATTCAGATCACTATAATTATCATTATCACTATCACTATCACTATCATTATCACTATAAATTATAAATATCAGTATAACTATCACTATAAATCTTTTCTAAGTTAGGCTTTATTTAAATCTTAATCTTAATTTAAATCTTAATCTCAATTCAGAGGACATTTACTAAATAAAATGGGGGGGGGGATTGCTTAAATAAAATTAAATAAATAAAAATTTTTCTTTTGCTTTTCTTTTCTTTTCTTGTATAAAATTATGTTTTTTTCTGCTTTTCTTTTTCTTTTGATTTTTCTTGTCTTGTAGTAAATGCTTTTCTTTTTCTTTGCTGTTCTTTTCTTTTTCTTGTAGTAAATTATTTTCTTGTTATTTTTCTTTTTCTTTTCTTTTCTTTTCTTGTATAAAATTCTTTTATTTTTCTTTTCTGTTTCTTGTACTTGTATAAAATTATTTTCTTTTTCTGTTTCTTTTGCTTTTCTTTTGATTTATTCTGTTCTGTTCTGTTATTTTCTTGTAGAAAGTTATTTTCTTGTATAAAATTCTTTTCTTTTTCTGTTAATAATTATTTTCTTGTTCTTTTTCTTTTTCTTTTTCTTGTTCTTTTTAAAAAACAAAATATAAATAAATAAAAATAAATATAAATATAAATAAAAATATAAATATAAATAAAAAATAAATAAAAATAATCTTGTTCTTTTCTTGTTCTTGTTCTTTTTCTTTTTCTTGTTCTTTTCTTGTTCTTGTTCTTGTTCTTTTCTTGTTCTTGTTCTTTATCTAAACCTGTTTTCTTATTCTTAATTCTTAATTCTTAATTCTTAATTCTTAATTTGTTAGTTTCTGTTTCTGTTTCTGTTCTTTTCTTGTTCTTTTCTTGTAGAAAATTCTTTTCTTGTTCTTGTTCTTGTTAAAAAAAACAAATATAAATAAAATTAAATAAAAATAAAATTGTTCTGTTATTTTCTTGTTCTTTTCTGTTTCTGTAAGAATACTTTTCTTTTCTTTTTAAAAATAAATAAAAATATAAAAAAAAATATAAATATAAATATAAATATAAATATAAATATAAATAAAATTAAATAAATAAACTTATTCTTTTCTTTTCTGTGCTTGTTCTGTGCTTGTTCTTTAAAAAAACAAAATATAAATATAAATATAAATAAAAATAAAAATAAAAATAAAAATAAAATTAAATAAATAAAATTTTTCTCTTTCTCTCAAAAAACAATAGCAATAATAAGAGTAACATTAATAATAGATTCAGAGTAATAATAAGAATAATAATCAGAATCCTAGGATCTCTCAACTCTCAACTCTCAACTCTCAACTCTCAACTCTCATCTCTAAAAAAAATATGAATAGCCATATGAATATGAATATCAATAATAAGAATAATAATAAGAGCAATAGCAATAATAATAATAATAATAATAGCAATAATAAGAATAATAATAATCAGAATAATAAGAGCAATAATAATAAAAATAAAAATAATAATAAAAATAATAATAATCATAATAATAATAATAATCCTAACGTAGTGTTGTTAAAACTTAAATAAACTAAAATAAACTAAAATAAACTTAAACTAAAATAAAAACAGTCTCAGTATATACATCTTTAGCTAAATTGGTAAAGCGTTTGCCTTCGAAGTGAGAGATTATTGGTTCGAATCCAGTAAGATGTTATATAAAATAATAAAATAATAAATTTTAAATTTTAAATATTATAAATTATAAATTATAAATTATCTCTTTTCTATTATCTATTCTCTATAATGAATATATTCCTTTAATATAAATATTTATATATATCTTTATATTTATCTTAATATTTATCTTTATCTTTAATTTTATCTTTATAGTTCTAGTTCTATTAATAGTAATAGTAATAGTAATAGTAATATTCATATTCATAGTAATATTAATAGTAATATTAATAGTAATAGTCTTATCTCATCTTAAAATTAAAATATTAGGCTTACCCTTAACCCTTAACCCTTAACCCTTAACCCTTACCCCTTACCCCTTACCCCTTACCAATTAATTCTAAGAGTTTTCTAACCTAACAATAAATTGTTATTAACATATAAATATAAATAAACTTTAATTATATTCTCTATACATTCTATTTCTATTATTTACCTATACATATATACCTATTACCTATACATATTTAATAAAATATCAAAATATAAAGATGTAACATTTACTTAATACTTAACTTATTTTTATTATCTATTTTTATTATATTTAGTTATTTAAACTAACTTTATACTTTATACTTTATACTTTATACTTTATACTTTATACTTTATACTTGATACTTGATACTTTATACTTGATACTTTATACTTTATACTTGATACTTTATAAAATCTACTCTTTCTAATTAACTAATGAACTAATTAACTAATGAACTAATTAACTAATGAACTAATTAACTAATTAACTAATTAACTAATTAACTAATTAATATCTGTAATTATTGTATTTGTATTAATATTTAAATTTATATTTATCTTTATCTTAATCTTAATATTTATATTTGTATAATTATCTTCTTATTTAACTATAATAATCTATATAATATCTAATTATTAAATCTATAAATAAATATAAACAATAATTTACTATTTGTATTATTTCTAAATAGCAAGAATAATAATAATAATAATAATAAGAATAATAATAAGAATCCTAGGATTATTCACGAATAATAATAAAGAATCAAAGAATCAAAGAATAACAGAATAAAAGAATCAAGGGACAATAATAAAATTAATAAAAATAATAATAATAATAATAAATAATATATATATAACTAATTAAATCTTGTTATTAAGTAAAAATCATAATAATAATAATAATAATAATAATAATTACTAATAATTAATAATTAATAATAAAAATAATATATATATAACTAATTAAATCTTGTTAAATAATAATAATAATAAGAATAATAATTAACAATAAAAATAACAATAAAAATTACAATAAAAATTAACAAATTTAGCAACCGGTAATAGATGTATATATATATTTATATAAATCTTTATCTTTATATGTATATATATCTGTATATGTATCTGTATATTTATCTGTATATTTATCTTTATATGTATATGTATGTATGTATATAAATCTTCTATTATCTTATCTTGTATTCTATTCTATTATATTATATTATATTATCTTATCTTCTATTATATATATATAATTAATGTATCTATATAAATATTCTCTAATCTTATCTTCTATTATATTATCTTATATTATCTTATCTTCTATTATATAATATATGTATGTATATAAATCTTCTCTAATCTAATCTTCTATTATATTCTCTTATCTAATATTCTGTTCTAGTATATCATTAATTATCCTCTAATATCTTATATTCTGCTATTATCTTCTATAATAATCTATAATCTTCTATTCTGTTCTATTATATACTTAATTATCCTCTAATATAGTATATTCTTATATCCTAATCTATTATTATTATATTCTATTATCTTACAGTATCTTATCTTCTATTATATAATTAATTATCCTCTTGTATATTATCTTATTCTAATATAATCTATTCTCTAATAATTATCTTCTATTATATAATATATAATCCTCTTGTATCTTATCTAATTCTAATAAAATCTATTATCTTATATTATCTTCCCTTATCTTAAATAATGTTGTATTTCTATTCTATTCTATTATCTACTCTCTTAATTCAAATAGGAATAATAATAGTAATAGTTAGAGTAATATTAATAGTTATAGTAATATTAATAATCCTAGTGTTATTAACTAATTATAGAATCTTGTATCTTGTATCTTCTCTAAATTGGTTGTATTGTATTTGTATTCTATTCTCTACTCTCTAAATAGTAATAGTAATATTTATAGTAATAGTTATAGTTATAGTAATATTAATAATCCTATTATTCTTATTATTAACTAATTATAGAATCTATTCTCTTGTATACTATTCTTCTTGGACAATCAATTAAAACCGTATTATCTTCTCTTGTATTTGTATTTGTATTTGTATTTGTATTTGTATTTGTATTATCTTAACAGATCTATTATCTTGTATTTCTTAACTAATTTAATTCTGTTATAGTATATAATAACTGATAACATTCCTATTCTAGTAATCTCTCCCTAGGATTCTTGTTATTCATTCTTGTTATTCATTCTTGTTATTCATTCTTTTTATTAATGTTACTGTTATATTCTAGTCTTATCTCTTAACTGTTAAAGTATATTGTATAAAATACTAATCTAATATCTTCTATAATAATCTATTATATTATATAAATAAAGTTATATAATCTTCTATCTTCTATTCTATTCTATTCTATTCTATTCTATTCTATACTCTATTCTATAATCTTTTATCTTCTATTTCTATTATATTCTATAAACTATTATATTCTAAATTGCTTCTATTTGTATTATATTATATAATGTATTAAAGTATCTTCTATTTCTATTATATTATAACATGTATTATATTATATGTCTTATATTATTATATTATGTTATATTCTCTAATTTATTACACTCTTTCTATTATAGTATACGTCTTATTATCTATTCTCTAAATAGCAATATGAATAGCAATATGAATAGCAATAGCAATAGCAATAGCAATATCAATATGAATAGCAATATGAATAGCAATAGCAATAATAAGAGTTTGTTTCCTAGGAGAGAGTAACATTAAGAGTTAGAGTCATATTAATAGTAAGAGTAATAGTAATATTAAGAGTCCTAGGATTATTACCGTTCTAAATTTCAATACAGGATTTAAACCAATTTTCTCCTAGGATTATTAGTATTGTATAATAAACCTTCTTTATTTTAATAGAGAGATTAGGTGGAATTAATGAGGTTTTGAATAATAAAGATATATTTAATAAATTAGGATTTGATAACAAAAGAATATTTAAATTTTTAAATGAATTAGTTTTAAGAATTGATAATAAACAATTAGAAGTTACAGGATTTACTAATATTGTTAAAAATATATTTAATATTGATAATAACCAATTATTTGATTTATTATTAGCTACTGGGATTATTAAATTAAAAGAACCTAATAGATTATCAGTAAGTGGATTTAAGAAATTTAGAATTAATAATAATAATAATAATTTTAGTAATTGAAGTCTAAAACTAGGCTTTATTGGAGCAAAGGAATTACATACATCATACATGATCAGGTTATAATAATTTTTGTAGTATAATTCAACCTAATATTAATGATATTAATCATATTAATCATGTTATGGGAAATAAAATAAATAGAGATAATATTAGAACTTTAATGAATACAAATTTTAATTCTTTAGGTGGTGGATTACATAACAATAACAATAACAATAACAATAACAATAATATTAAAGAAAATTCTTTAGTTGAATTATATGGTGAAAAAGGTATAATATCTAATAGTGGAATATATGAAAATATTATAAAATCTGATGAATTTAAAAAATTAAATTTTAAAGATAAAATGTTAGTTGCATTTGGAAAATCAGGTACAAGTCGACATACCAAAAATAAAATATTAGATGAACTTGATTATAAGGTATTTAATTTTGAATCAAGTGTAACAATACCATTATTAAGTGAATTTTTTCATAATGAAGAGGATAAAAATAATATTAATAGTAATAGTAATAGTAATAATAATAGTAATATTAATAGTAATAGTAATAGTAATAATCAACAAGAAAACTGTACTATTGATAATAGTTTTAAAGATTTTGTAAACCATATTAGATCATTTTTAGCAAGTTTAGAAGATAATAAAGTATATAAAATTATACCATGTATTAAAAAACCGAAAGACAATCAGATGGTGAATTCCTCCTAGGAAGTTAAAACAATAACAACTGGTATAGATGTAAGTAAAAATACTGATGTTATTAATATATGTGTCTTTAGAAAAATTAAAATTTGATATAAATAGTTGTATTCATAAATATGGATTTGATAATAATTATTGTGAATTTGCATTAATGTTTAAAGAATGATTAACTGATGATGATTTTTTTGTATCTTTTGTTAAAGTTGAAGAAGTAATTAATGAAATTATTAAAGATAGTAATAAAGTAAATAAATTATCAGGTAAAAAAGAATTAACAGATATAAGAAAAAGAATATCAATTAATTATCAAGGTAAATATGTTGATATTATAATGGGGGAATATGGAGAAAAAGTTTTAATTGGTAATAAAGAATTATTTAAATTATCTATTAAAGATGTTGATCATTATTTTGATGTTCAAACAGTTTATGGTAAAGATAATAAAGATAATAAAGTATTAAAATATTTTGTTACTGACAAAAATGTAGATACTGTTAATAATATAATAAATGAAAATGGAGATTTTATATCATCCAAGGATTCTTGTTATTTAGAACTGATGTTAAACTTTATGTAGATTTTAAAAAGGGAATAAATAATTTTATAAGATATAGAGGAACTCTAAAAAAACAATAGCAATAATAAGAGTTAGAGTCCTAGGAAAATAGCAAGCATAAGAATAATAATAATAATAATAATAATAATAATAATAATAATAATAATAATAATCCTAGGATGGATTTGTTTATACAGAAGGAAAATTAGATTATACTGAAACTTATTATAATTTTGCAAATTTTGTTGAAAAAAGTATAGAACAAATGTTTGATAATAAAATAGGAGCTTTAGATTTAGAAACTCATAAAATAAAATCAGATAATGATAATGATAATGATACTGATAATGATAATAATAATAATAATGATAATAATAATATTAATATTATGAATAGTTCATATACACAAGACAATTTTTACCATTTAGGATTAGTTTTGAAAACGAATAAATTCCTCCTAGGGTTATTAACATGTATATGCAGGCATAATAAATTATATACACTGGTAATGAAAGGTTTAGAAAATATAAATAAATAATAATAATAAAAATAATAAAAATAATAAAAATAATAACAATAATAAAAATAATAATAAAAATAATAATTACTAATAATAAAAATCATAATAAAAATAATACCAATAATAATAATAATAATAAATAAGATTAAGATTAATAAGCATAATAATAATAATAATAATAAATAAGATTAATAATAACAATAACAATAATAAAAATAATAATAAATAAGATTAATAAGCCTAATAATCAGAATAACAATAATAATAATAATAATAATAATAAATAATATTAATAATACTAAGAATTATAATCATAATATAAATAATTAATATAATAATAAAAATATAAATAATATAAATAAGCATAATAATAATAACAATATAAATAATCAGAATCAGAATCAGAATCAGAATCAGAATAAGAATAATAATAATAATAATAATAATAATAAGAATAATAATAATAATAATTACTTAACATAATTACTTTTTAATTAAAGAGTAAGAGTCCATTTATTAACTATTAACTAATAATAAGTTATTAATGTTAATAATATTTATATATTTAAATATTGATAATTATAAATATATAATAAATATAATATATTCCTATTTAATTTACCTTATTTTCACTTAATAGATTAACAGTCAAAATAACAGTAGATTTAACTTTAACTTTAACAGTAGTAATTTAAAATCTTGTCCAAGGACAGTAACAGTAATTATAATAATAATAATTATAAATGTATAGCTATTTATATTTTATAACTTAAAATTAACAATTAACAATTAACAATTAACAATTAACAATTAAAAAAAACAATTAAAATTAACAAATTTAGCAACCGGTAATATACGTATATTGTATATTGTATATGTAGAATTATGTATCTATATTAATCTTCTATTATATTCTATTCTATTCTATTCTATTCTATTCTATTCTATTATATTATATTCTATAATCTTCTATTATATACTTTATGTATCTATATTAATATTCTATTATATACTTTATGTATCTATATTAATATTCTATTATATTATATTCTATTATATT
>Ga0137419_10000704_pt1 | contig 12936 bp, 7 predicted proteins | sample CZODoug3_1_2_16f_FD_108279 | JGI IMG/M metagenome (GOLD analysis project Ga0137419, IMG submission 108279) | Vadose zone soil fungal communities from Angelo Coast Range Reserve, California, USA - CZODoug3_1_2_16fungal (Illumina Assembly) | ecosystem: Environmental > Terrestrial > Soil > Vadose... | reverse complement strand
TGGCCCTAATTGCTGCCAACTCTTCATCAATTTTTATCCATCCTGCCAAATTCAGGTCTAATTGATAGATAAAGGGAAGGGGGATTAGATATTGTCATTTTTATTGATTGTGGCCAATTTCATTTTCATTATATTTAGGTTTAGGTGAAATTGATATTGCTTTACTTGATATTTCTAAAATAAATCCTATAGTTAGAATTAGGAAGAATAAAACAGCAACTGCAAAACCAAATGTACTTACTTTAGATAGAGTAACTCCTAAAGGTAATAATAATACTAATTCAAGATCAAACACAAGGAATAGCATAGCAACTACTACAAAATGAACTTGGAAAGATTCTCTTGTTTGGGCAGCAAAGGCTGGCATTCCGCACTCGTAGCTGGAAAGTTTAGATTCATAAGATCTTTTTGGAGCTAGTAAAGTGTTCAATCCTAATAGAATTAATGCTAAAACTGGTACAAATATTAATAAAATAATTAAAGTTGTATTCATTAATAATTAAATAAAGATAATGCAAGTAACTGTGTACTATTTAATAATAATGTAGGTTTTAAGATAAACAATAAAATTGATAATGTAAAGGTTGAAATTAAGAAGCTATGTAAGTTACTTAAAACTGGTTCATTTTGCCCTAGTTCTAGTGAACCTTCTGTATTTGCTATAGAATCCGTTGAGGCTGTATTATCATTTTCTGTAAATAGTAATAAAATTATTCTTAAATAATATGAAGCACTAATTACACTTGCTAATATAGCTACAATAGATATAAAATAATAACCGCTTTGTACAGCTGAATATAAAACAAACTGTTTTGAGAAGAAACCTAATAATGGAGGAACTCCTGCAAATGAGAATAAACAAATAGCTAAACTAATACTTAACAGCGGATTAGCAAAAAATTGTCCTTTCATATCTTTAATATATCTTATATCAAAATCAAAGAAGTATAAATTATTAGTTGGGCCATTTGAGTACGCTTTAATACCTGTGTTATGAATAATATAACCTAATGCTATTATAATCAAGAACATATTTAAATTAGTTAAAGAATACTGAATGATATAGAATAGGAATGAATCTATTGATTGTTCTGTATTTATAGCTAAAGCTAATAAAATAAATCCTATATGAGATATTGTACTATATGCTAATAGTCTTTTAATTCTAGTTTGAGCCAACCCTACAACTGTACCTATTATTAGTGAAAATAACGAACTTATCAATAATAATAATTTTAGAACATAACTTGTATTATAAGTTACTCCCGAGGAGAAAATACTATTTATAGTATCAGAACTCATATTCATTAAAGTAAATAAATGTTCACCCTGTACTAATGATGATGAGATATTCAAATCTATTATAGAGTTGGGCCCAATAGATAATCCATTTAGTATTTCTAATAATAAAACTAATATTGATAATTTAGGAATTACAGTTAACCACAAAGTCACTTGAGTAGGAGTTTCATCGTAAACATCAGGTGCGCCTTAGTTAAAACTAATTTAATAATATAGACATTCTGTTACTTTTGATTGGGCTTCGCTACCCCCCCTAATTAGGGAGTATCCAAGTCAGGGCTTTGGCTTTGCCTTTGCTTTCCCCTTGTTCCTTGCTGGGAGTAGCTGCCAACAAACAGCAGACCCAATCGCACCCCACAAACACACTACAAATTAGATATCGAACGGAGAACAAATATATAACATTATATTAAGAACAGATACAAATATATAATTACAGATCTGTTTCATGATTCAACCTGCTGCCTCACCCCACCCTAGTTTCACAAAGGCACGCGAATGGCTACTCCCCCTAATTGCTAGGGGGCAGGTGATGTCTTCCGTAAAGAAGAAATAGAATAATTTGGTATTGTTAAGCTATATAAAATAATACTTTTCAAAATAAATGTATAATTGGGTGTTGCCTGCCCCAAGATGGGGCCACTAATGCAGGGGCTAATGGCGGGGGCGTGTCTTTAAATTGTTTAAAACTGAAGTAGGACTTTATCTTAATTTTTTATATGATCTAAAACTGAACAGCAATTAGGGGTTGCGAAGCAAATCGCATGTCTAAGAAATGAAATCAGGAGCGGCACGCTCTAAAATAAAAATCTTTTACGTAAAGCCTCTGAGGGGTAACTATAATTAACACCCCTGCTGGTTATTTTTTTATCTAACCGATTATAATTTAAAATATACAGTTTAGGGCTAAGTGCTTTATATATAAATAAGATATATATTGGCCCAATTCGGAAGAGTTTACATAAATTTCCAGCATATAGTAAAAATTCTCTTTACCTTACGGATGGTATCGCAGGTGTACTAATAGTAAATAACATATTCCTTTAGGGGGGGAGCCAACACATTTTATTATTAAACTATTATAATCGAATGGATTAATTCAGCCGAATCGATTGATATGTAAGAGGGCCACTTATTTGTAGACCAAGAATGGAATGGAGCTGCAGCTATTTTAAATAAGAATCCTATAAATATTAACATTACACCTAAGCTTACACCACTCATTATTTTGTTAGGGCCTGTGTAAGATACAGAGATTAGACTATATATAGAATCAAAATTTGTTAAACCTGTGAAAGTATATATTAATCCAGCACCAAGTAAAATAAAACAAGAAGATAAAGCACCTAATAAGAAATATTTTAAACCTGAAGCAGTAGCTGATTCATAATCTCTATATAATGTAGCTAAAATGTATAATCCAAAAGATTGCAATTCAATACTTAAATACATAGAAAGAAGGTCTGAAGAAGATATCAATAATGAAGAACCTAAAGCACTAAATAAAACTATTAAACAATATTCTGTTCTAGGTGTATATAAACCTATTAAATTGAATGAAGTATTTTTAGAGGCGGACTGGACACCCTGCAGAGGTTGAGCATTATTTGGTGAAGAAACGTCAGATAATAAGCTATTAAGACTAACAACTTTATTATAATAAGTTCCTCTTATTAAAGGTCAAGCCATTAGGATAAAGGCTCCTAACATAAATAAGATACCATCTAAGAATTGAGAGATGACTGTCACATGGAATAATCCACTATATATACCAATACCTGATCCAATTGACTGAATATAAAGACCATTAAATGATAATGCTCCGGCGTAGATAAATATGATAGCAGATATTCGGGTTACCATCAGGGAAGATAATTGTTGTTTTAATGAAGGTAGGGCTATTGCCACTATTAGGATCAAGATACTTAAAAAGATCATTACTTATTTTCTGAGTGTTAGCCTAAAGTAACTAAAATAATAAATACACACACACCTTTTGTTGGGGCAGCTTAGTTACTACTTGGACCCAATTGAAAGAGCCAGCTACTTTATTAAACCGGAAACAAGCCTAGGTCGGTAACAGTTCGTAATGTATTCATAAAGAGAGACTAACCTACTTTTAATTTAACAGCAAAGCCAAAGCCAAAACCAAAGCAAAAGGAAATTAAATTATATATCATGATCATGACTTGTGTCTTTCCTAATTATTGGCCCCAATTAGTTAAATCCGTAAGAATTATGAGTTTTAGTAATATATAAATTCTATTAAGTAAACATATTACCGCCCCAGCTACTTTAATTGCGCATCTGTTACCTGCGATTGGCTGCGCAGCTACTCCCCCCCCTTCAGAATTACTGTGCTAAATATTCCAAAACTTAAACAGTACTAGTCTAGTGCATAGCAGAAGAAGTAACTGTATTGGTGAGGGAGAGTTATAATTAAGTATAATATGTATTAGGCCCAGCAGCAGTGGCCCCCTTTACACTAAAGGAGTGTATTATTTACAGATTTATTTATAGAGTATAAGGGTTATACGCCACAACGTTATTACTATTAGCACTTAAACCTTTTCAATCTAGGGTAAGGTGTTAGAAGCAAATCACAAACCTGATTAATGTTACCTTATTTACTTTACGCTCATCCAGTTAATAATACTCCTTGCCTTTGATATGGAGCGCAGGGATGGGTCTTCCGCTTTTAGGATATTAATTCTGATATAATATAAGCTAGCTGATTTAGAATTATACTTAATAACTCTTATTTTGTCTAATTATTCACTTATCGGGCCAATATATTTATTTAGAGTTAAAAAAAGCACCAGCTCAAATATTGTAGCGGCTGAAGGGGTTAAAGTGGATATATTTTATTTTGTTAGGCCCTGTTAGATAGTAATTTGTTAGGCCCTATTGAACATGACGTAATTACCCGTCTTTGACTTACCTTAGACGTAAAACCATACTACGTTAGGATAGTTAGCCAAAGCTACTCAGATGTATAGCCATTTTTTACGTTGTGACCGTTTAGGTGGATGACCCCAAACCCATTGCTTGTGAAAGGCCTGCATAAATATATCATCCAATAAAATGACAAATAGTACACTTTGAATACAATACATTAAATTACCTAAAACAATGGACTTCATGAAATGAGGTTACCTAGTAAGAAAAATACAAGTACATACTCATTGAGTATACACATTCATAGGTAAAGATGGATATACCTATATTATTACTCCTATGACAGGTGGAAATAAGGTCACCGTTCTTTATCAAAATAACATTATACACAAATTTATCGATGTATTCCAAACATCCCATATGATATTTAACCGATATATTGAAAGACATATCCCTGGAGAATACACCACTATCCATTACCATAATAAAACCCCCAATTTATTAACTTCCCTAAAATATAAATCCCCACTCAACGTAACACCTTTATTAGCCCCTTATTGATTGAGCTTATATCAATCTTGTTGGAATATGTCAATGTCCATAATCAGAAGACAACGAGTAAGAAGTAAATGATTTAATAGGTGTGAAAGAATGTTGGATCATATCCTGAGCTCAGGTTACTTTAATCTCATTGATACGGGACTTACAGTCGGATCAATTAAAACCGATAAAGAACGCAGAGATATTACCATTAAGTATCACAATAATTCTTTAATGTACAGAAATATGTATATAGGTTTGTTCTACGCATTAAAAAGTAATCTAGTATTAAATTCACCAGCAGTATGAGTTGGAATTACATTTGCGCATGGGCCCTTAAGAAATTTTACTCTACATAGAAATATCCTATTCAATCATAACACAACTTTAAGCAAATTCTTAGATTGAACAGAACCCAATTATATATATTTAATGAGAGAAAATTATTTAGACAATTTAATTCCATTATTAGAAGCACAAATGTGATATATTGATATTCCTTTGAATAGCCACATAAAAATACACGAATATGGAAAATGAACAATTTCTCCTAAATCTTATTCTACGTTAGCATCATCTGCTACCTATACCCCCATCTCAGATCCAATCCCCTTTGTAACAGATAATCAATCAACAAGCTCGGACATTAAGTTATTAACCGTATCTAATAAATACACAATAAGAAATCTAAATAATACTCATTTCACACCAATAAATCCTTCTAAAAAAGTGACTAAAATGGGAATAATTGCTCTCGACATTGAAACAATGAACCATCCCGATCCTGAAAATGATAACCAAGTGCCGACCGTAGTAACAATTTCTCATCTAGAACAATTAGATCCTACCTTGAAGTTACCTCCTGTTAATGAACTATTCCATCTTAATAAAGCCATTTGAGGTAATAAAGGGTTAAATTATGCTGTGACCTTTATGTGAAAAGAAGTATTTGATTATCTTTCCTTTGAATACTCCCATGCACCAACAAAAAGTAACGTAATATTCGCACACAATTTAGGAGGGTTCGATGGAGATTTTATTCTTAAAGCACTCCTGTTGATATTTGGTAAAGATAATGTAGAGTCTATGCTTGATAAAGAACACAAATTTATAATGATCACGGCTAAGGTAAATAAAGTAAGACTGGTATTCAAAGATTCTAAAAGATTGTTCAACGTTTCGTTAGAAGATTTATGTCAAAATTTCCAGGTTCCAGGGAAAATATCTAAATATAACAAGGATTGGCAGGATATTAGACTAATTACAAGTAACTATAGTTTATATGTTAGAAGATGACAACAATTAATTAAATATGCACAGCAGGATTCATTAGGTTTGTTATTGGCTATGATAAAAGGTCAGGAAATCTATACGGACATTCATCAAGTTGACATCTGTTCTATTTGAAGTACAGCTACCCTATCCCTAAAAATTTACAGATTGAAATATCTAAAACATAACATTCCTTCTTTAAATAAAGATACAGATCATTTTGTAAGATAGGGTTACTTCGGAGGTGCTACAGATCATTGTACGGAGAAAATCTTTATTATTATGATGTGAACAGTATTTATCCTTTTGCAATGATGAAAGACATGCCCCTTTCTCCAGCAGGATTTACAAATAGTATTACTCAGGATGATTTGATAAATGGGAACTTCTTTGGATTTTGTTTAGCTGATATTGAATGTCCTAAAGATATCGCCGTTCCATTACTACCCTTTAGAGAACATAAAGGAGAAAGTGTATATTTCCCCACAGGTAAATGACAGGGTATATATTTTTCAGAAATATTGAAAGAAGTTATGAAACAGGGTTATAAAGTTACACCTATTAATGGGTATCCATTTCACAAAGCTAACCTGTTTAAAGATTATATTGATCATTTCTACGATATTAAGAAAAACAGCGAAGGGGCAACAAGAATCATAGCTAAAATGCACTTGAATCAATTATATGGTTACTTTGGAAGAAGTTTGGAAACAATTATAACTATAAATGTTACTAAAACAGAGTTAAAAAATATTGGTCTATCACATAATGTAGAATCTGTTCTGAAAAATCATGATGATCTGTATGTAGTTTTATTGAAAGGAAACTTAAACCATGAATTACTTGATGATTTAAATAAAATCAGAGAGGATCTTGACATTAACTACAATATGATATTGAATCCTACTAAAAATGTTAAATCCAATGTAGCCATAGCCGCAGCAGTTACGGCTTATGCCCAAATAGAAATGATGAAATATAAAACACTGCCTAATGTAGGAATTTATTACACGGATACGGACTCAATAATTATGGATAAACCATTACCAAATCATTTAGAAGGAAAAGAGCTAGGACAAATGAAAAATGAATTAGGGAAAGGAGAATGTATGAAAATGGCAATATTTCTAGGTAATAAAAGATATGCATATGTGGCGGGAGATAAAACCTTCTCAATATTTTCTGGAGCTAAAAGAAATTCCCTGTCATTTATTGATTTTATTGCTATGTGCCAAGGGGAGGAAATAGTGAAAGAATGCGGGGACTCTTTTGTAAGAAACCTTTTAAGCTTAGATATATCAATTAAACCTAGAAAAATTACGTTGAGAAGATCATATGATAAACAACTCGTAGGGAATCATTATATCCCAAATCATATAAACCAAGAACCTAATCATTTAATAATTGAAAAAATCTCTATGAAACATGATATCCTTAAATGATTGAAAAAAGCTTTAAACTTAAGAAATTATTAGAGGAACGAATCTTGGACTGCTTCGATACCCCTTGCGATAGGGATCCATCTATGTTAATACAATTTGATTACATAATGAAAATAGGAGAAGAATAAAGGAACTAAAGACACTCTTTTATATAAAGCCTTAGAATATAAAGTAAATGCAACATTAAGATATTAGGCTCAGATTTGTCTTTCACCAAGAACATTAACAAAATCCATTTCATAGGTTGATGTAAATTGTGTTAATTTTAAGATAAAAAGGGTTTTATATATGATCATTTTATTATAATCCTTTCTAATTTAAATTAAAATCATTGTGTTAATACAAACAAAATCAAAAAACCATTAAGTTTACCCTTTATTAAATAACCTTTAAAATTGGTCTAAATTTCAATTATTCTCGCACAACACGTAGCAAATCCTTGTAAAGAAAAAATAAATTAAAAATATACTAATTTACCCAAGGATCCCTATATCTTTTATCGTAACAGATGTTTGTTAACCCTCTATATATCCCATTTCTATGAAGATTACCCTTTATTGTAGTATCCTAAAAACCTGCACTCTAATTTCATGGTATTGCAGAAAATAGGTTTAATTACGCACAAATTTTAAGAAAGGTGTTATCCTTTTCTGTTTTTTATGTTTCCATCAGGCATAGCTATATGGGGGTTGTATTTTTGTTGATTTACTGCCTCCTATATATCTAATTGTTTGTTTTTTTTTCCTTACATTATACAGTTGTTAGTTAAGAACGGGCACTGTGAGATTTGAACTCACGACTCTTTGGGAGTACTTATTTTCAAGATAAGCGCCATAAACCAGACTCGGCCAAATACCCTACTGAAAAAAAATGTGTTTATAATCATAACCACTTATCAAAAAGTAAAAACATACGCCCCAACACATTACTTCCTAAATAAATAAAAATGGGTTTGCCCTAGCCTGCCCACGCTGCCATTCATTAGGGCCCATTCCAAGTCACTGGCGCCTGCCATTAGGGTTAAAGAAACGGGCTGGGGTGGGGGGGAACTAACGGCAAGGGGGCAGCTAGAACTTGTTTAAATATATTGGCCCCGCTACTTATAGTTATAAAATAGTCACCTTCTGCTGGGCTTTCAACGACATGTAATGATGCTATAGTAGTGTGTACTGGCCCCGTTTAGTTATACTGAAACAGTAAAGGGGTTAGCTAATTGTGTATAATAGTTGAGTTACTGAAGTATGTAATGTGTCTAAGATGACATTAGGGTAAATTCCTAGTAAAATTGTAGGTATTAGTAAAGAAATTAATAAAACAAATTCTCTTCTTGATATATCTTGTAATGGTTTTAGATGAGGAGAGTAAGCTCCGTAGGATATTCTATTGTATAGGAAAATTGAGTAACAAGCTGATAAAACAATACCTGTACCACCTAAAACAGCTACTACGGGATTAACTTGCCATATTCCGATTAGGCTTAACTGTTCACCAACGAAATTTAAACTTAACGGTATTGACATATTGCAGATAGTGAATACAAAGAATAAAATTGTAAATAGGGGCATGTATAATACTAATCCTTTCAAGTATTTAATTAGTCTTGTACCAGTTCTTTCATAAATTATACCACCAACACAGATGAATAAAGCTGGACTTACAAATCCATGTGCTATACCTAGTAATATGGCACCTTCTATACCAACTATTGTATTAGAGAATATTCCTAAAACTGCTACAGACATGTGACAAATTGAAGAGTAGGCAATTAGTTTTTTAGTATCTTGTTGTACAATTGTGGCTAAACTAGCGTATAAAATAGTAATTATTGCTATAGTTTGCACCATAGGACTGAAGTAATTTGAAGCATCGGGTAAGAAAGTTAATAATATTCTTAACATACCATAAGTAGCTAATTTTAAAATTGTAGCGGCTAGTAAGATAGATCCAGCTAGTACACTATCAGCATGAGCGTTAGGTAATCACATAGTTAAAGGTCACATAGGAGTTTTAATAGCAAATGCAATAAAGAAACCTAATCATAATATTTTCTGAGAATCTAAACTAATATCTAATAAAGATAAATATAGGAAATCTGTTGATCCAACTATACTTTGAATACTTAATATTGATAGTAACATTGGTAAACTTCCTAATAAAGTATATAAAAATAATAATAAAGCGGATCTAACTTTATTTGTACCTGAACCATATACTATTATAATTACGAATAATATTGGTAATACACTTTCAAAGAAAATATAAAATAATAATAAATCTAGTGCTACAAATGTAAGTATTTGTAAAGTTTCTAGCAATAAAAATGATATTAAGAAATATTTTGTTGGGGCATTGTTATCTATATTAGTATAATTAGAAATTAAAGCTATAGGAGTGATAAAAGTTGTAAGAAGCACAAAGTATAATGAAATTCCATCTACACCTAAGTTAAAATCAAAGAAGTTTAATTGATGAAATTCGTATACAAATTGATATTGGGTAGAGCTAGAATCAAAATTCAACCATAATATTATAGATAAGAATAGATTGATTAGAGATGTTGTAATAGCTATATTTTTCATTTTTGTTTTATTTTCTGTAGTACTTTCATTCATCGGTACTAAGAATAAAGATCCTATAATGGGTACAAGTAAAAGCGCTGTTATCATATTAAATTATTTTATTGTGTTAAATAGGCAATAGCCTATGATTTGTTTTTCAACGTGACGTTACTAATTAAATATAAAAATACTGAACTTATACTACTTTATCAATTAAACCACCTTTAGGTATAAACCCAAATTAGGGAGTCTAGAAAAGGTAATAATGCACATATATCATTGTATTTTAAAATTAGTTTATGCGTTGTATAACTATATTATTCCTTTATTATATATACTCTATGTAGAGATATTCTCTTTTAATTTTTGTTAGGCCCTGTTAGATATATATTAACCCCCTTTTTGATAGTTAGCAGTGAAATTTGTTTTTTTGGCAACTACATTTTAATTTACATATATTTTGAACCAAATATGTTGGGCCCGCACCCCTCAATGTATTAACCCCCATTTTTATATTAGGAATTCGTATTATATATTTATCATTTACAAAGTATTTGTTGGGGCACACCTTTTGTTGGGGCATCTGCACATAATGACTATATTTTTTATATTTCAGTTTCTCCCCCCCCTTTTTTTATTTTCTTATTTAATTTATAAAGTACTGTGAACCAAATATTTTAACCTTCAAGTTACTGGGCCCAATCAACAGTAAAATCAGGTCTATTTGGAATTCGTATTGATTCTTCATCAGTTACAACGTAATTATAGGTTATTCCTTTATATTTTTTCTCAGTAATTTCATATCCTGTGTTACCTATGTATTCTAAAATAAAGTTGTGTGCGAAGCATTTTTCAATGAATGATTCCTTTGCCTGCGTTGCTGGGGCCTAAGTGATAAGAATGCTGTTTTAACATGATATACCATAAAGTAAACATCATTAGCATTTGTAGCGAAACAATCATGTATTGCGGAGCGCGGAGCCGTTAGTAAATTAAATTTTCTATCATTAAATTCTTCAGTTATTCCTTTAACGAGTAATGCTATATTACTTGCTTCAAATGAGTGAACAACGTTAGGTACAATATATTTTGTTTTCTAAGATCAATCTGATGCTTATTTAATTCTTTAAGTGAAATACTTGTTCGTTTACCCAATATTGATGTTACCAGTACTCTGACGGTCGAATAGTTGTGTTCTATAATTAATCCACTAGGAGTTGGGCCCAACCAGTTGCGCAGCTGCCAGCCCCCTGCCAATGGTACTCCCCTGCCAATAGGCCCAAGAAACTGGCTGAGGGGTAGGGAAAATGACATAAAACACCGCACCCTAAAATTGATAACATAGGGACGAGACTGATGAAGGGAAAAAATATAAATAATTAGAGGGGCTACCCTTATTTGCTCCGACGTAAACCGGTAATAAATCTGGCAAGGCAGTGGTAAATTGGATTTATCTTTAATTCTATTCTTAATGAAGGCCTATTATTAAGGATTGGATCTCATATTGATGAATTACCTCATACTTTCCAATAAAACATGAATGATTTAAGAACCTGACGGGTATATATAATACATAACAATGATTTTGTTATCCTGAATCTATGGGGTGCGAAGGTGAGGAGTGGAAGAGGATGATGGCAAGTAACCCTTTTTAATCTTGCCTCTTGTAGTGAGCAACTTAAGGTCATTCACTTTGGTGGGTGGAATTTAACTATTTTTCCTATTAAACTACACTTAAAGGGGGTTAAGATCATCTTACCAATCAATTCTTGGAAAATCTGAAGGATTTGTATCTATTGGTCACAAAACAGGTATACCGCCTCTACAAGCTTCTGGTGTCAATGGATTAATAGATGAAGAGCTGCTTCTAGATATACTATCAGAATTAAGAAAAATATCTGGTGATGAGGGTCTAGGTGTCGAAGGGGCATCTGTTGTACCATTAAATTATCAAACATAATCACATAATGAATATCATGAGGTTAAAACCGTTTCAACACCTGGAATAGATCTTGTAAAGGTTGGTATAAAATAATCTCCTGCCAATGCAAGAATGATTAAAGAACTAGCACCTATAATGATAAGTGCCGTTATAGATAAAATTGATGATAGATTTGAATTAGCTTCAGTTTTAATATCTGGAACACCTAAATCTTTATTTACTATCATATTTTTCAAATGGTTTGTAATATCGCTTATAAAAGGAATCACAGGTATGATATGTAGTATTTTGTCTGATATGTCTTTTAATAATGATATCCCTGATAATACTTCATTAAATGTGATACCTAAGCTTGCGAATATTAATCCAGATGTGTATTTTAAGATTGTGGTTAGAAAGGGTCTAATCAACCCTATCATAAAAAATCCTGAATACAATCTAAAGAAGTTTTTTAACAAGAATGAATTTTTAGCCAAACATATTTCTATGTAAGGATAAATCACATTTATAAAATCTCTTACTATCACAGGATTCATTCTATCCAAGATTACAGCGGGTAAATGTTTCAGAGCTAAACCTTTCGCCAAGAATCCATTTAATTGATAGATTGCATAGCCCATTTGAATAATACCTACATTTTTAATTAACATAGGTGTAATGGAAAATAAATTTTTAAACAGGTGGAGAAAAGCTTTATCAGCTCCTGCAAACCTAACAAGTTTTAAAAATATAAATTGTATCATTTTCTGTTGTTTATTTATTGTTAATGAATAAAATCTATTATTGAGGGGTTAAAGAAATCCAACCTTAAAGTATACCCCATAATAATATGTTATTCATCGAAATACACCTTTTTCATATGTACCCACTTTTATTTTCTGTGTTGTTTTCTCCCTTCATCCGTCTCGCCCTTATTTATATAATTTTTTTTGGGGGGGGGGGGGGCTTTCTTAAGCTCATTGCTTGCAGGGCAAGGGTAGAG
>Ga0137419_10000701_pt1 | contig 12965 bp, 10 predicted proteins | sample CZODoug3_1_2_16f_FD_108279 | JGI IMG/M metagenome (GOLD analysis project Ga0137419, IMG submission 108279) | Vadose zone soil fungal communities from Angelo Coast Range Reserve, California, USA - CZODoug3_1_2_16fungal (Illumina Assembly) | ecosystem: Environmental > Terrestrial > Soil > Vadose... | reverse complement strand
CCGGTCGCGCTCGCTGTCCCAGTCCAGCCCCGGGGCGAGCTTGTAGGGCGCGTATTGCACGAAGCATGACATCACGTGCTTGCCGGGAGGAGCGACGGAAGGATCGGTGAGCGATGGGATCACCATGTCCATGTACGGGCGGCGGGAGAAGTGTCCGTACTTCGCATCGTCGTAGGCACGTTCCATGTACTCGACGCTGGGCGAGATCGACATCGCGCCGCGCAGATGCAGACCTTCTCCGGGCATGCACTTGAAGTTTGGCAGGCCGTCGAGCGCGAGGTTCACTTTGCCCGACGAGCCCCGATACTTGTAGCGCCGGATCTCACCCAGGAAATCGTCCGAGATGTTGCCCGGCTCGATAAAGTCGATGAAGGTGTGCTTGGGGGCGACGCTCGAGGAAACGATATCCGCGAAGATTTCGTCGCCGCTGGTGAGCACGACGCCCTTGGCTTTGCCGCCCTTTACGAGAATCTTCGCCGTGGGAGCCTGGGTGCGGATCTCAACTCCGGCTTCCCGGGCTGCGTCGGCGATGGCGTTCGAGATGGCACCCGTTCCGCCGCGCGCGAATCCCCAGGCGCGGAAGGCGCCGTCGATTTCCCCCATGTAGTGATGCAGCAGCACGTAGGCGGTCCCGGGCGAGCGCACGCCGAGGAACGTGCCGATGATTCCGGATGCCGACATGGTGGCCTTGAGCACGTCGGTCTCGAACCATTGGTCGAGGAAGTCGATCGCGCTCATGGTCATCAACTGGACCTGGTTGTACTTGTCCTCGCTGGAGAGGCCCTGGAAGCGCCGGCCGATGAACAGCAGCTTCATCAATTCTCTCGGATTGAGGGTGGCCGGATCGGGCGGCACCATGCCGAGGATGGGCTTCACGAAGCGGCACATGGCCTGCATCGCCTTGCCAAACTCATCGTAGGCTTCAGCGTCCAGCCTGGAGTGACGGGCAATCTCGCGGTGCGTTTGGCCGTGATCGTTCACCCGCCACAGGTAATCGCCGCTCGGCATGGGCGTGAAGGTACCGTCCAAGGGCAGAATCTCGAGGCCATGTCGGGGGAGGTCGAGGTCCCGGATGATTTCCGGGCGCAGCAACGACACGACGTAGGAGCAGACCGAGAACTTGAAGCCGGGAAAGACTTCCTCGGTGACGGCGGCGCCGCCGAGCACGTGGCGGCGTTCGAGCACCAGAACTTTCTTGCCGGCCTTGGCAAGGTAGGCGGCGTTCACGAGGCCGTTGTGGCCTCCGCCGATCACGATGACGTCATAAGAAGTGGCCATGCGCTTTTCGCCTTTAGCTTTCAGCTTGCTTTTGAAATCGGGCAACCGACGGGGAATATGGCGGGAGCAGCAGGGATCTGTGGATCAGAGCCCACTGGGGAGAACAGACCAGGCTATCAAAGTGCCACGCATAGCGGATCAGTCTGACATTCTATCCGACCCAACAACGCTTTGTCTCGAAGATTGCGTCGCGCGCGTTCTTGCTGATTCAGCGATGGAACGCCACCCATGTGGCGGGTGGTCACATGGCCGACGAAGCTCGGTCCTGATCTGCGCGCGAACTTGGTGGCGCACATTCGTTTCACACATGCATTGCGCACAAACGGATGGATGAGGGCGGACAAGACTCTCCCCGTCGTTTAAGTTTTTGCGTCATGCGCACGCTCCTGCTTATAATCGGCGCCAGTCATCAGTTTACTGCGAGGATTTCCTTTGCCCATTGGAACGGCATTTCATGAGCGTACATTTCCTCTCTGCCACAGCCTGAACTACCGCGAGTGGTCGGGATACTACACCGTCAGCGTGTACGAGGTGCATCACGAGCACGAGTACAACGCCATCCGCAACGCGTGCGCGGCGATCGACATCTCGCCCCTCTACAAGTACCTGATTACCGGCAAGCATGCCAGCAAACTGGTGAACCGCGTCATCACGCGGGACATCAACAAGGTCTCCGTGGGGCAGGTCATCTACTGCTGCTGGTGCGACGAAGACGGCAAGGTGATTGACGACGGCACCATTTCGCGGCTCGAGGAAAATGTGTATCGCTGGACGGCCGCCGATCCGAGCTTGCGCTGGTTCAGGCAGAACGGCCTCAACATGGACGTCCAGATCGAAGACATCTCCGAGCAGATAGCCGCGCTCGCGCTGCAGGGGCCGACCTCAGGCAAGCTGCTGAACAACGTGGCCGAGGCCGACATCTCCAACCTCAAGTACTTCCGGGTGACGCGCGGCCAGATCAACGGCGTGCAGGTAGACATCTCGCGTACCGGCTACACCGGCGACCTCGGCTACGAAATATGGGTTCCCTGGAAAGAGGCTGTGAGAGTCTGGGACGCCCTCATGGATAAGGGAAAGCAGTTCGACATCCACGCGGCGGGCATGCTGGCGCTCGATGTGGCGCGCGTGGAAGCGGGACTGTTGCTGATCGAAGTCGACTACACCAGTTCCAAGAAGGCGCTGATCCCGTCCCAGAAGTTCTCTCCCTACGAACTCGGGTTCGGCAAGATGGTGCATCTGGAGAAGGAGAACTTTGTCGGCAAGCGGGCGCTGCATGTAGATCAGAAGAACGGCGTCGCGCGGCAGCTAGTCGGGCTCGAAGTCGACTGGGTCGAAGTTGAGGAGCAGCATGACAAGTTTGGCCTGACCCCGGCGGCACCCACCCAGGCGTCGCGGGTTCCGGTCCCAGTCTATGTCGGCGACCGACATGTTGGGAAAGCGACCACCACCACCTTCTCGCCGCTCCTGAAGAAGTTGATTGCGCTCGCCAGCGTGGAGACGGCTTATGCAAGGCCCGGCACCAAACTGCAGATGGAGTTGACCATCGAAGCGAGGCGGCTGAAGACGACAGCGACGGTGGTGAAGCTGCCGTTCTTCAATCCGGCCCGGAAGACATCGGTGCCGGTATAAGGATTTTGTCTGATGGAAGATTCGTGGCAAGAAAAGCAAGAGGCACGGAGAAAAGTTCCCGTGCCTCTTTCGCTGTGATGTGCAGCAGCGATTTTGAGTACCAGCCTTCTCCAGTCGTCTGGGTGGACGCCCCAAGCCGGTCCACGCTTAGCGCACTGAAGCAAACAGAATCATGTCGTGCGGAGTCGTCATATCCTTGGCGGTTTCAGATTCGAGATCGCTCTTGGGCAATGCCCGTCCCCGCTCGTCGCCCTCGGTCCAGATCTGCGACAGGAAATAGCGGTCGCCGTAGACTCGGAACACGAGCTTGGTGCGATCGGCGGGCTTGTTGGCCTGCGCCGCATTGGCGTTGACGATCTTTACGGTTTTGTTATTGAGACCGCGGAGGACCAGAATCTCGTTACCGCCGCCGATGGTGGTAATGGAGTATTGTCCGGCGGGAAGTTCCACGTGATTCACGACGAAGTTAAAGGGCACATTGGCCCGGATTTCCTGAGAGGACTGCGCGAATGCCGATCCCGCTGCCAGCACCAGGCTCAGCACGCCAACGAGTGTAAGTGCCTGCTTTTTCATATATGCTCCTTCGGGTCGAGAACGGCGGAAGCCAAACAGGATCGGTCCAACCCAAGACCCCAGCGCTTCGTGTCGAACCAGTGATCCGTCTCTACACCCTGTCACGGTGTTGATCACCGTGTACGCAATGGGTAAGGCAACCGGCGTGCCAAAGCCGAAAACGCCCAGGGTTCGGTCGCCAGACGACATCCAAGTGATTGATTCCCCGAGAAATTCGTCCCGCAGGAGAAATCTCGTCCGCCCGGAATGAAACGACCGATTGGCTGATTTCACTAACCAAGCAGTTAACCCGTCCGCCCTTCGGTTAATGCTCGCGAGGAGCGATTCGCAGGAATCCATGAAACCGCGTGCACTGGATAGGTCCGTTGTGTTAAAGAAACGCCACGCAGGTTCTGTCGTGAGTGACATCCTTGGAACACGCTCGAAGCTGGTAGGCGTTGCCGGTCCCCTCAAGGACCGGACGCTTGCGCTGCAGACGGCCGAATTGTCGATCGGCCGGGATCCTTCCAATGACCTGTGGACTTCAGACCCCGCCATGTCTCGCAGGCATTGTCTGATTCGCTGTGAGAGCGGGCGTTTCTTGATTCGCGATCTGGGCGGGCGCAATGGCACGCTGGTGAATGGCGTTCGCATCGAGGAACACGACCTTCATCATCAGGATCGAGTTTCGATCGGTTCCTCGCTTCTGGTGTTCCTGGTCCCGGACCGGAGTGTCCGCCTGGAGGAAAGTCCGGTCGAACTCTCTGAGACCGAGGAACTGGCGATCACGCCCACCTTCCTGCGCAGCGAAGATGCCCTCTACCTGCAACCGGATCGAATTCTCGCGGGGCTGCCCGAGACCGACCGGCTCACCCGCGATCTGAACACCTTGTTGAAGATAGCCAACGGGATTGGAGCCATCCGGGACCGTGAAACACTCGAGTGGCAACTGCTGGGGATGGTGTTCGATGTGGTTCCGGCGGAGCGAGGCGCGGTTCTGCATTTCGGAGACGACGAGATTATCGACTCGGCCATCGCCTGGGATCGAACGCTCGGCCCGGGGCATCCGGTCCGCGTGAGTCGCACCGTGGTTCATCGCGTCCTGGCTGAGCGGGCGGGCCTTATGGTGCGCGACGTCCGGGCTGATGATTCGGTCTCCGGAGTCAAGACCCTGGCTCAGTCCCAGGTCCGTTCGCTGCTGTGCGTGCCAGTGTTTGAGATGGGAGAGCCGGTCGGAGTGATTTATCTCGACAGTCGAAACTCCGGCTGCGAGTTCGACCAGGACCACCTGCAATTCATGACCGGGGTGGCGAACCTTGCCAGCCTGGCGTTGCACAACGTGCGACTGTGGGATGGCCTGCGAGAAGAGAACCGGCGGCTTCGTTCCGAAATCGATCTGGAACACAGCATGGTCGGTGGGAGTGCACGCATGCAGGAGATTCTCGGGATCATCCAGCGGGTCGCTCCGACCACGTCGACCGTGCTCATCCAGGGCGAGAGCGGCACCGGAAAAGAACTGGTAGCGCGCGCAATTCACAACAACAGTTCGCGCGCCGAGCGCCCGTTTGTCGCCATCAACTGTGCCGCTTTGACCGAGTCCCTGCTCGAAACTGAACTGTTCGGCCATGAGAAGGGGGCCTTCACGGGAGCAACGGCACAGAAGAAAGGCAAGATCGAGGTCGCCAACGGCGGCACGTTGTTTCTGGATGAAATCAGCGAGCTTGCGGTGGAGTTGCAGGCCAAGCTCCTGCGAGTTCTGCAGGAGCGGGAATTCGACCGGGTAGGGGGGATTCGGCCCATCAAGGCGGATGTGCGGGTGATCGCGGCGACCAACAAGAGCTTGCCCGAGGCGGTGCAGGCGGGAACCTTCCGCAATGACCTGTTTTACCGGCTGAACGTGGTGAGCATCACAACCCCACCCTTGCGCGAACGGCGCGAGGACATTCCAGCCCTGGCGGAGAGCTTCATCACCAAGGTCGGGAACAAAAGCAACATCCCGAAAAAACGCCTGTCCCAGGAGGCTCTGGCTCTGTTGGTGCAGTACGACTGGCCCGGAAACGTGCGCGAGCTGGAGAACACCATTGAACGCGCCGTCGTCCTCGGAGGCACCGAGGAGATCATGGCGGAGGACCTGCCGGATGCGCTCCTGGAAATGTCGTCTCCCGGCGGGAACCCGGGAGCGAAGTATCTCGGAGCCATCAAGGAAAACAAGAAGCAGCTGGTCCTGCAGGCTCTGGAGCAGGCCAATGGATACTACGTGGACGCCGCCAAGCTCCTGGGGCTACATCCGAATTCGCTGCTCCGGCTCATCCGGAATCTTGGCCTGAAGTCTGCCGTGAAACCGGGGGGTGCACCCCCCTAAGCGCTTCTTTGAGAAGGTCATGAAAGTCAAGGCCGATCCCTCATCCACGCGGACAATAGGCGAACCCGCCGCCGGACTGCCCTTCATTGACGGGCGGATGCCGCCTCTTTAAGATGAGGCGGCCCGAAAACCAGGCATCTGCCGAATGATCGGTCAAACTATCTCGCACTACCGTATTGTGGAGAAGGTCGGTGGCGGCGGGATGGGTGTCGTCTACAAAGCCGAGGATGTAACTCTGCGCCGGTTTGTCGCCCTGAAGTTCCTGCCCGATGAGGTCGCTCAAGACTCTCAGGCGTTGGCCCGGTTTCAGCGGGAGGCGCAGGCGGCTTCGGCCCTTAACCATCCCAATATCTGCACGATCTATGAAATCGGGCAGCAAGATGGTAACCCATTCATCGTGATGGAGTTTCTGGACGGTCTGACGCTCAAGCATCGGATCGCCGGCAAGCCCCTCGAGACCGACGTTCTGCTCGGTTTGGCGATTGAGATTGCCGACGCGCTGGACGCGGCGCACAGTGAAGGCATTGTGCATCGCGACATTAAACCCGCCAACATTTTCGTCACCAAGCGCGGTCATGCAAAGATTCTCGATTTTGGTTTGGCCAAGGTTACGGCCGTGACCGATTCTTCGAGCCGGGTGGTAGCGACCTACACTCAGACCGGAACTCTGGATGGGCCGCACCTCACGAGCCCGGGAACAGCGCTAGGCACCGTCGCCTACATGTCTCCCGAACAGGTGCGAGGCAAGGAACTGGATGCGCGTACGGATCTGTTCTCGTTCGGGGTGTTGCTGTACGAGATGGCGACCGGAGCATTGCCGTTTCGGGGGGATACCTCGGGGATGATCTTCGAGGCCGTCCTGAACCGTGCTCCCGTACCTCCCATACGCCTCAATCCGGACCTGCCGGCGGAACTGGAACGCATTATCAACCGGGCGTTGGAGAAGGATCGCGATTTGCGCTATCAGCACGCCTCCGACATGCGCGCGGAGCTGCAACGGCTGAAGCGTGATACCGATTCAAGCCGCCACGTTTCTGCCCCCAGCGGAGAAGCGGCAACCGCAGGATCCGCGACCGTCCAGGCGGCGCCTGCAACCAGCAGCGCAACCGTAGCCGCGGGAGCGCAGCAGCGCCCCTGGCGGTATGGCGCAGCCGCTGCGGCAGCAGTCATCATCCTGGCAGTAGCTGGATTGGTTTTGTACTGGTGGATGCATCGCGCCGCGCCAACCCCATTTCAGAACTTCGCCATCACCCAGGTCACCAATTCCAGCCGGGCCGTCGGTACCGCCATTTCTCCCGACGGGAAATACGTGCTGACGGTGATGGACGCCAAGGGGCTGAACAGCCTCTGGCTCCGCAATGTGGCAACCGGAAGCGACACGCAAGTGCTCCCGCCTTCGGCCACCATTCCCAACGTCGCGTTCTCGCCGGATGGAAACTACATCTTTTTCCGCGAAGCCGTGAATGCCATTGGCAGTGACTTCAATGTTTATCGCGCCCCGGTACTAGGCGGCACACCCAAGGCCGTAGTCCACGACGTAGATACTTAATTCACGTTTTCTCCCGACGGCCAGCGCATGGCTTACATCCGGGCTAACAATCCGGAAACGGGTAAGTACCGCCTGCTCGACGCCAATCTCGATGGCAGCGATGAAAAGGTACTGCACATTTCGCCGATGGCTTTTCTTGCTCGCTGGGTGGCCTGGTCTCCCAACGGCAAGCAAATCGCCTATCCCGAGAACCAACCAGGCAATGCGCTGGGTGGAATCAATCTCTTTGATTTGGATACTGGGAAAATAAAGACCCTCATCTTTGCTGATAAAGAGATTAAGGAAATGACGTGGTCCTCGGGTGGGGATGGGCTGTTCGTCATCTATCAGCAAAGAGGGCCGAACTACAACCGACGTCAGATCGGCTACGTTGCTCTGGCAGACGGACAGTTGCATCCCATTTCCCGGGACACCAATAGCTACGCGACTTTGAGTCTTTCGGCAGACGGCAAGACTTTGGCCACGGTTCAGCAAAAAGTCGCGAGCAATTTTTATGTCTTGCCCGGCGAAGGTAGCAAGTCTGGCGACATCGCCCCGTGGGGCTCCGGCGGCGAACACATCCAGTTCTTCAACTGGACCGCCGACGGTGGCCTGCTCACATCCGACCTGAGCCAACTCGTGCGCTTGGATGCGAACGGACAAAATCCCAGCCAGGTAGTGAGCGACCCGGCGGCGAATATTCTCAGCCTGTCTCCATGCGGCACCCGGTACATTGTTTTTCCCTGGGCCTTTCATGACAACAGCAACTCAGTCAGCATCTGGCGTGTGAATGCAGACGGCTCCAATCCTGTAAAGCTGGTGGACGGGAAATTCGATACGTTTCCGGTGTGCTCGGCTAATCAGAATTGGGTGTACTACTGGCCCGGGGTGAAACAGCTTGGGCGTGTTCCTTTAGATGGTTCCGGCAAACCGGAGCCGATTCCCGGCAGTTCTGTGGAAGGTGCATTTCTGGCGGGGCGCGGCATCGGCATTTCACCCGATGGAAAGACTCTCGCGTATGTGGTGGCAATCGTAAATGCGACCGGCACAATGAGCACGGATAAGATCGCACTGCTGGAGGTAGCGACTCAGAGTTCGCCGCGCATGTTCGACGCCAATCCGCGAATCTCCAAAGGTGTGGAATTCACGGCAGACGGGAAGTTCGTCGCGTACCCCGTTGCCGAAAATGGCGTGGATAACGTCTGGATTCAGCCAATCGACGGCAGTACCGGACACCAGATCACACACTTCAACTCCGAGCGCATCCTCTCGTTTCACTGGTCGCCGGATGGCAAGCATCTCGGCATCCTCCGTGGCCACACCGATTCCGACGTCGTCTTGCTGCAAGAATCCAAGCGCTAGATTGCCCCTTCGCCGTATTGCGCCATCCGGGTTGTCGCTCCCAGACATCCCCCTCTTGAAGGAAGACAAGACGGAGTATACGAGCTGCGGTGGCAGGAAACAGTCCCCACTTCGCTCTCTAATCACTGATTGGCGCAGGAGGTTCCTTGAATGCTTGCCCACAATTCTGAGTGGATGACGGGCAACTCTGAGTGCGCCGGGCTAAACCGGCATGTTGTAGGGGATGCAAGAGCCCTACAGGAAAGGAAGTAGCGAATCCATCCTGACCTCGAGTCTTGCGGGGGACATCGCGAGGTGTTTCTCGAAGCATAGACAGAGGCACCGGTGGGCGGGGCTATTGAGCTGCGGTACATCCAGGAAAAGAAGGATACTGATGTGTTCAGTGGGAGGTAAACTCACCGAGGTAAAAGTCAGAAACCTTGTAGCTTGGATAGAGGGGAAGAGGGAAACCGAATCTCTGTCTATTGACGAAGCCATCTTTAGGATGGTGAGCAAGTCATCGGGCCGTAACGAAAGTAAACGCAAAGTAGCCTCGAAAAATAGTCGCCCCAAAGGCCGAAATCTTCGCAGCTGGATGAAGGCAGCATGGCGCGTCGCAAACTGACCGAAGCGGCGAACCACTTTGGCGGGGTATTAGCGACAGCACGATGGCAAGGACACATTAAGCAACTGGAGAAGCCCTCCTCGTCCCAGGGAGAAATCTCTGGAGTAGATCTGACCTATAACCGGCGACACCGGGAAAAGGAAAGATGGCGAGAGGGTGGCGGATGGGCCAGTAGTAGCGGGGAAACGGCGTAATGGCCGTGGAGCGAAGAGGCCCTGCTGTTTGTAGTGACTCCAACAAAAAGGAAGGCAAGGGTGGAATGACAAAGACACCCATCAGTTTGCAAGACCTGAGGAGGAGTCTATACGTCAAGGCGAAGGCTGAACCGACTTGGCGTTTCTGGGGACTATACGTTCACGTCTGCAAGAGGGAAACGCTCCAGGAAGCCTACTGGATGGCAAAAAGTAATGACGGAGCTCCGGGAATCGACGGGGTTACGTTTGAAGCCATTGAGGAAAGTGGAAGGGAAAGTTTTCTGAAACAGATTCAGGACGAACTGGTCCAGCACACGTATCAGCCCATGCGGGTACGAAAAAAGGAGATCCCGAAGGACGGGGGCAATAAGGTCCGCGTTCTTTCGATTCCCACCATTCGTGACCGAGTGGTCCAGGGTGCGCTCAAGCTCATCCTGGAGCCGATCTTCGAAGCCGATTTCCAATCGGGGTCGTACGGATACCGACCGAAGCGGACAGCTCAAGAAGCGGTGCTCCGAGTGGACAAAGCGATCATGGAAGGGAAGACACGCATCATCGATCTTGATCTGCGAGCCTACTTCGACAATGTCCAGCACTACCTGCTGCTGGCGAAGGTGGCCCGACGGGTACAGGACGCAATGATGATGAAACTACTCAACCTGATCCTGAAGTCGACTGGGAAGAAAGGAGTTCCGCAAGGCGGAGTGGTTTCACCTTTGCTCAGTAATCTCTATCTCAACGAGGTAGACAGAATGCTGGAGAAGGCGATGGCCACTACGCAGCGCGGAAAATATACCCATGTGCAATACGCGAGGTTTGCGGATGACATGGTGATATTAGTCGACTCCCATCCGCGGAATGACTGGCTTATGAAGGCGGTGGACAAGCGACTGCGAGAGGAACTGGCGAAGCTACGAGTGGAGATCAACGAAGACAAGAGTCGGACAATCGATCTGAGAAAAGGCGGAAGCTTCACATTCCTGGGATTTGAATATCGCCTCGTTCTGGGCCGCAACCAGAAGTGGCGATCGCAATATGTGCCGAAGATGAAGAAACGCACGGCGCTCTTTGCCAAGCTCAGGGAAGTCTTTCGACAACACGTCAGTCAACCAGTGGGCGAGGTGATTGAGGATATCAATCCCATCCTCCGGGGTTGGGTGAACTACTTTCGGATCGGACATTCGGGTCGGTGTTTTTCGAAGATCCGAGACTGGGTAGAAATGAAGATCCGGCGTCATCTGATGCGAGCCAGACTGCGCAAAGGCAAGGGCTGGAAACGGTGGAGTAGCGAGTGGATTTACCGCAGGCTCGGACTATACAACGACTATAGGCTGAGGCGGCCAGGACTCGCGAAAGCTGCTCCGGTCACAGAAGGCGTATAAAACTTGACTCGAAGCAAACAGGTGAGCGTAGTGCGGGAAAACCGCACGCTACGTTCGAGGTGGCGGGGTCTGGAAACCGGTTTACGGTTCTGCTAGTGAGTCCACTCCCAGAGGAAACGGGGAGCCCCAGGTAGGCGGGACCTAAGGGACACGGCGCCAGACCTCGACCCTACAAAACATACAACCCGGACGCCGACGCGGTAAACATGCGGGGAAGGCGATATGAACAGGGGCGATATTGCGAGTCCCTGGTCACCTCTTGGGGGTCCTCAGCCCGGGCGGAAAGGTTGCGCTAACGCCGGACGCTGTTCAATACAGGGAACATTGTAGGCACTGCCCGCACCGGCTTCGTAGCACCAGCCTCTGTTACCCTCGTAACCTTGCTCAGTGACCGCTGGGCGCGTCAGACTGGAGCTATTTGGAGGAATTTATGCAGTCCGAAGCGCCCACACGAACAAACAAAGACTGGCGCGAACTAGCGCGACGAATCGAAAAAGAAAACGATCCGGAAAAGATGGTAGAACTGGCTCACGAACTCCTTGCCAAACTAGACGAAGAAAAGCTGCGAAGGAGTCCTCGGCCTTCCACACGGGCATGAGCAACAAGGCTCCCGAGGGCGGAACCATGAAGTCCTTAGCCCTACTGTCAGTCCTCTTGCTCGCCTCAGTCGCTGGGCCAAAGCTCGGCAATGGCAAGGCGCAACCGCTCCGATAGAACGTTTCTTCTATTGGATCAAGACGGACAAAATCACGTACGTGGATACCCCGACCCGTCGTACCATTCGTGATGAGAATAGACAATCTCCGCTGCTTCGGTGAGAAACGGAATCAGCTTCACCATTTCGTATCCACGGACAGAGTGCTCGTGCAAACGGGCTATCCCTTCCTTTGTCAACGCGCCCGGCTTGCGAAGAATCGCATCGTCGGTTCCTATCTTGCCGATGTCATGCAGAAACGCGCCACGCGCAATCACAGCGATTTGATCCCGTAGGTATGCCTGCCGCGCGCGATACCGATGCTAAACGCCGCGACGCGTTTGGAGTGCTTTTCAGTGTCGGCGTGCTTGAGCGCCAAGGACTGCCCAAAACTTTCAAGGATGTCGTAGCAGCGTTCGAGATTGCTGACCGACTCTCGCAGCTGCTTGGTGCGGAGACCGACGAGTGAGAGGAGCGAATCTACAGATTCTTGGCGGGCGTTGTTTTCTTCCTCTGAGAACATCGCGTATTCCTTGCTGACGCTGGCCTCGCTGCCTGGGCTGAGATTTCTTCTTCGCGCGGCTGGATTCGTCGCCTTCGTCGCCTCCCCCAACGTACGCAATCGGCGGCCTGCTGGCGATCGCAGCACAACCCACTGGTTGGCACTGGATACATCAAATACTTTCAGCGCTATCAAAGTAACCGCTACGTCATAACGGCAGAGGGCTGCACTTGGAGTAGGGTGCAGCGCGCGAAGTCAGGGATTCTTCGGCTGCTTGGTCGCCTGATCGGTCTGGACTGAGAACAGCATGAAATCCGTAAAAGTGTGATAGACGATTGTGCGATGGTCCTCGAAGTCGCAATAAACGTAAACAGTCTGCGGCAACAACATCCGTACGTTCTGAGTATGGAACTGTACCGGAGCGTAGTTGATCGACAGATACCAGTGGCGCACTTTTGCCTTGGGTATTTCTTCCGTCAGACTCGACTCCAGGTGCATGACCTCGCCGGAATCTGCGGCAATCCATGCCCGTCCTTTGAGCCTCGCGGGATAAACCACCCCCTTGCTATCACGAAATGAAAGAGTATGACTTGGTCTGTCTTTGCGCTGCACGAAATGAACGACTTGTGCACGCTGCCCGTTCCACTCGGCAGTGCCTTCACAGTTCATTTCGTAGTCGTCCTGTATTTCCGGAAGGAACATCAAGGCCATTTCCGGTTCACCAATATCTTGGGTAAAGACCGTTAGCAAACGGCTTCCATGCTTGGGTTGGCGGCTCTCCTGTACGTTAGTTCCTCCTGGCGTTTGCTGGAAGAGTACGACGTAATCAAACGTGCCAGTACGGGCATCCTGAAGATAGCCCATATGGTCCGCAGCCT
>Ga0137419_10000689_pt1 | contig 13024 bp, 16 predicted proteins | sample CZODoug3_1_2_16f_FD_108279 | JGI IMG/M metagenome (GOLD analysis project Ga0137419, IMG submission 108279) | Vadose zone soil fungal communities from Angelo Coast Range Reserve, California, USA - CZODoug3_1_2_16fungal (Illumina Assembly) | ecosystem: Environmental > Terrestrial > Soil > Vadose... | reverse complement strand
GCTCCATCTCATTGGACACGCGACGCCATTGCGAACCGCAATCGCTAAAACGCGCAGGATGGGGGACCGGCTCCGACTTCACTATGCGACTTCGGAAGTTCCTTAAAATTATTCTAGAAACAGTGCATTGGACGCGTTGACCGGCGGCGTACGGCGCTGGAGCATCCCGGAAGGCGATGGATCACGTGGCACGATGGAAGTTCTTAATGACGCGCGGGATCTGCCGTATTTGCATAGCCGAGCAAAACCAAATTGCAGTAGCATCGTCGATGCGGGTCTATCGCGAAAGATGTTGCCGGAGGACCAAACGCTTGATGGTCCGGATCGATCGGCAATTCGCAGCAGTGCGCCCGAGGTGTCGTACCCGGATAACTTCACCAACACACAAACGGATAAGATGACGAAATCATGAAGGGAACCCACCTTGCCATCATGAGCCTCGCGATCGCTCTTCCCCAGGCGCATGGACAGCAACCGTCTGCTGCTACGATTGCGCCGGCTTCGCCAAGGTCAGACGCTCAAACTGCTTTCGGCGCGCTGCCTGGCCGCTGGGTGCGGGTAGAGGGAGGCTACGTTATCACTATCACGGCGGTCGACGCCGACGGCAAGTTGGATGCTAACTATGCAAATCCGAAGCTGCTACCGTTTTACAGCGCGGTCGCAACCAAGGATGGCAACGCACTGAGATTATTCTTTGAGCTGCGAGCTAGTGGATACAATGGGTCAACCTACACACTAAGCTACGATGCGACGAGCGATAGGCTGACTGGTGTTTACGACCAGGTCGTTGCAAAGCAGAGGTTCGAGGTGACCTTCGTTCGTGCAACGCCACGCTAGCTGCCATTCCGCATTGCACTGACAATCAAGCAAAAGCGGAGGGCTTCGATCGGCCTGCCCGGTTGGAATGCGTGGTTAATGTTCGCGATTTCATCGACGGCGCACCGACGCGCCCCACCTTGGCACTTGGTGACGAGGTGAGCGATGAACTAGACGAATCACCCTTGGCTTCCTGACGATTGAAGATTCGCCAGCTCCGGTTTTGCTGCTTTCCGGAACCCTATTTGATAGGCGGCGTTGCCCCGTCGCGACGGACCCCATTTTGTTTCGAATTGGAATTGGGATCAGGCGGAGCCGAGCCGGCAATGATGGAGATAAGACCAGTTTGCGTGACGGGACGGCCCTGTTCGCCACCTCTCACGACGCTGCTGGGAATGGATGCAACGGCGCCGGTGCTGCCTGACGTGCCTTGCGCCGCGACTAGTTGCGACGAGGCCAGCAGGGCTGCGCCAGCAAACGCGGAACAAATAATCGCTGATTTCATGTTAATTTCCTGATACGCCCCCTCAAGCAAGAAGCTCCATTTGAGACTAGTCGAGCAGGGCCGACTATGCGAAATCGGCGGCTAAACGCACCACGGACCTGCGTTCGAAAGACTCACCGATAGTCAGATTCCCGCCAGCGACGACGGACGATTCAGAAATGCGGGCCGCTCGTCCGCGGGTCGACGCAACGATTGCAGGGGCGACTCGCCAAACAGGGCGCGATAGGCGACAGAGAACCGACCAAGCTCCCAAAAGCCGTGGTTGGTGGCAAGCCAAGTGGTGTCGCCGTCGTCGGATCAGCGCGCAAGAGTGCGCGGCGTACAAGATGCATTCTTCGCAAGGAGAGATAGCGGATCGGACCCATTCCCAGATACTCCTCGCAGACGACGCGCAGCGTTCGTTCCGCCACGCCGATCGCCGCACAAATTTCCGTCAGATACAGCGGCTGGTCCGGATGCGTCTCCAGGAATTCTTCGAACCGGGCGATAATCATATCGTGGCGGCGACCGCCAGCAGTCATTTCCGAGGATTTGCCTTCGGTCAGGCACCGGATCATCACAAGAGTCAGCTCCTGCTCCAACGCCCGAGCCACCTCGGGGAGAGAAAGAATATCCGGCGTGGTTTTGGCGAGCTGACCGACCATCTCATGAATGTTCAGCAGCCGTGACATCAAGTCGGGAGCCGGCCTAACAAGATGCTTCGGCGGCGACCGCGCACATTCATGGCCGCTTATAACTCGGCAGGTTGCATCGAGATCGTCCTTGGGTAGAGACATCGACCCCCAATCGCAGTTGGCCTCGGTCCGCCGATACATCAAGTCAGTGTCGTTGATGATGATATCGTCAGGCAAGACCTCCATGCCACAGTGTTGCATCGCTGGCTGGTTTGGCCTGGTAAGAAAGCCGATTGCTGCTCGGTTAGGCTTGACCGCACCACTGTATACTCGCGGAAGATCTTCGTGAGCGCCGTGGATCCAGAGCTTGTTCATGTTGACCTGGGTTAGCTCGGCGCGGAATTTCCCCTTCGCGGTCGGGAAGAGCTCCACATCCACGGAACGGAAAGCCGATTGATAGGCAAACGGGTCGGCAAAGCTGAGTACTCTGCTCCAAGGCATTTTCGCTCTCCTGGACTTGCCGAAACAAAAAGGGATTGCTGGGCCGCGCTTGCATGAGATAGGGCGCGACGAGCGGCATCCTTTTTGCCGGAGATCGCCAGAAATTATTGCGGCTCGAGTTCGGCTTGCCACCGAAATGGATCGCCGCGATCTCGCGATCGGTGATGGCGCTAGCCAATTCGTCAAACCGGGATGCTGCGCGGTTCCTAGGTACGGATGATGACATAAAACCAGAGGATGCACAAAGTAAAAAGCTATCTTATAACGGTCCGTGGTCACCGGACTCTTCAATGCATAGGATGTAGCTACGATAGAATTTCAACGCATGTCGAACGGAAAGATCACTTTCCAATCTTTCTTCATGTCCACCACCGTCCATCTATTCATAGCAGCTGCGTCCAAGGCAATGTCGAGACGACCGAAATGCGACTGCCGGTCGTAGCTGTACTCGCGCTCTGCGTCCGTGTGATGAACGATCACACCCAGGCGAACCCCGCCGCTCATGGTCGTCCGCTGTAGCATTTGGAGATCGCCGTCGGAATTACCGAATGTGGCGATGGGGCGGCGGCCGATGGCCTCGTTGATTCCGACCGGCTTGCCGGTCTTGTCGTCGATGAAGTTCACGTCTGGTAGACGAAAAAGCGTGGGGCTTCCGTCGCGCATCTGGAATTTGATCTTGATCGACGATCCGATCACTTGTTCGGACGGAACACCGTAAACCGCTTCGGTCCACGGGCGCATGAACTCGACCCCGCCGCCCGACACGATAAACGTCTTGAAACCGTTGGCACGCAGATAGCGAAGCAATTCGAGCATCGGCTGGTAGATGGGTTCGGTATGGGGCCGCTTGAACCGCGGATCGCGTGCCGTGGCTAGCCAGTCGGTGACGATTTTCGAGAATTCATCGGTGGTCATGCCAGCATGGGTTGCCATGATGACTTCGACAAGACCGCGCTCGCCCGCTTCGGCGAGGGTCTTCGTGTCCCCCTCCAACACCGCCTTGAATGGCTGCGTGTCCTTCCATTCAGGATGCAGGGGAGCCAGCGCCTTCACCCGGTCCAGCGCGAAAGCCATCTGCACGTACATCGGCTGTTCAACCCAAAGCGTGCCGTCATTATCGAATGTTGCGATGCGCTCCGCAGACGCCACAAAATCAGGGCTACCGGTTTTGGTGACCCGGCCGACAAAATCGACGATAGCTTGCTTCGTCGGCGTATCATTCCATGAAGCCAATGGATCGCTTTGAGCAGACGCCTGGAATGACCAGCCCAAGCCTGCGGCCGATGCAAGGAGCGCGACCGCTAAGACGATGAAATGTTTGTTTTTCATGGTGGCGCTCGCCAAATTCGATTGGAAACTGGGATTGCAACCCAAGCCGTTATAGAGTTTGGAGATGAGGATAGAGCTGTCTATGCAATTCCGGCAGGTTTCCTTTTTCGGCCTTTGCGCATTCCCGCCGTTTTCGCATAGTCGATGCGACGAGGATTCGATAAACGCGAAGTACACAATCTGCCGTACCCATAGCGAGATGCTTCAAGACGCCAACCAGTTGGATCTACTCAAGAGGAATGGAAAAAATGAGCGTCACAAGATTGAATCGAATTGCCAGAGTACTTGCCTTGGCGGCGGCGACGTGCGGTGCAGGAGCGGCAAACGCTCAGATTGCTCAGGGAACGTCTCCTATGAAGACCATAGGAACGCCCGCCTCGGCGGCGAAGCCGGAGGTCGTTCCTTCGTTATTTGTGCTCAATTCTCGCGGTGCGACGTTGCAAGGTGATACTTTAACTCTAACCGGCGTAACACCGCATTCCATCATATTTGCCGATCGTCCAGTAAGGGCTGCGGGCCATCAACTCACGACAGACATCATCGCAGATTGGGGAAGCGGTGACGACAGCTTTGCCAAAAATCCACCGAATGCCACCGTCTCGGTCTTCAGCAAGGATGGGTCCGTAAAGGATGCTGTCGTCGTGCTGAAAAATCCGAAGCTCGACGGCGACAAATTGACCTTCAGCGTCCAAACCCTGGAAGGCGATCTAGTGGGAGGCGACGGAGCCGCATCAATATTCATCGACATCATCGGCCGGCCGCTCACACCGCTATCGTTTGCCGGTGTTGCCCGCCGCAGCGCGTTCCGCGGCGCGATGTATGCCGGCGCCGTTGGAGCGGCTGCGTATGGAGCGGCGGCATATGCTGCTCCCTATGCGTACCCGCCGCCGGCCTATCCGTATGCCCGCCCGGCCTGCGGCTATTATCCCTATCCGCCCTGCTACTGACGAACAGCTTCGTTGAACGAACCAGCCGACAAACGTTGGTGCTTTGGCATGATACAGATCGCTAGCCGCAGGCAGCACTACAGTTGAAGGTGTAAGGTACCGCCCCGTCGTGAAAAATGTGGACATCGCTTACTTTGATGCTCTCTTCTTTGAGCGCACACACCCAGGGAGCGATCCAAGTGAAGCTGCACGCAAGAACCCGACGGTGGCTGTTCCTTCTCGCGGCCGTACCGATCGTCTATCTCATGCTGGCCTACCTCGTCCTGCCTGGGCTGTGGACGCACCACGAGCATGAACCGGGCTTGGCCACCTTGCCCATGGTGACACGCACCAGCGCCGGCATTCCGGGCGATGCGCTTAACGTCGGACTCGTCGGCAGCAAGGAAGATATCACCCGCGCCATGCATTCGGCCGAGTGGTTTCCCGCTGACCCGATCACGCTGCGTACGAGCATCGACATTGTCGGCAGCGTCGTACTTGACCGTCCATATCACGACGCGCCTGTCAGTCCGCTCTACTATGACGGAAAAAAGGAACAGCTGGCCTTCGAAAAACCGGACGGCGGGAGCGCCGATCAACGACACCACGTCCGGCTGTGGCTGGTCCTTCAAAGGGGAACGGATGGTCGTCCGGTATGGCTTGGCTCAATAACGTTCGATCGTGGGGTCGGTTTGAGCCATGATACGGGGCAAGTCACCCATCACATCGGACCGAACATAGATGCCGAGCGCGACCTGCTGATGCGTGATTTGCGCGCGGCTGGAATGGTCGAGACCTTCTTCCAGATTTCCGGAATAGGGCCGACGCTGCGCGCCCGGAATGGCGAGGGTGATACCTATTATACGGACGGAGAAATCGACGTCGCGCGCCTTGTCCTTGACGGCGTCAAGAGAACGGAGCCGCCGGCAATGTTGCCGCCCCCGGCGTTGATTGCCCTCAAGGATCAGGTCTGGCATAGCGTTGGCCGACAGGTCACGCAATAAGATCAGCGAATCGTGGTTTCAATGGAAAACCTGACGCATTATCCCGTGCTGGTGTTCGCGGTAGCCTTGTTTCGCTGTCGCTCGCTTCAGCGGCGGGTGCCTTGTTGCTCAGACGGTACCCAAGCGTCAGCGACGAGCAGAATGAGGATCTGAGCGTCATCCTTGCGGCTACCTTGACGCTGCTGGCATTGATTATTGGTTTCAGCTTTTCGATGGCCACCAACCGCTACGATCAGCGTAAGAATTTCGAGGAGGCGGAAGCCAATGCGATTGGGACCGAACTCTTGCGGCCGACCTTCTACCTCCGGCAGATGCAGCGAGCGTGCGCCAACTTCTCGGCGACTACCTCGACCAGCGCATCGTGTTCTACGTCAATAAGGACGATGCGCAGCGAACACGGATCGACGAGCAGATCAGCCAATTAGAGGCTGATCTCTGGGCTGCGGTCCGCGGACCGGCCGCTGCACAACCAACACCTATTACGGCGCTGGCCCTTGCCGGCATGAACGACGTGATCAATTCTCAGGGCTACACTCAAGCGGCGTACTGGAATCGAATTCCTACCGCCGCGTGGTGTCTAATGGCGGCTATTGCGTTGTGCTCCAACGTGCTGTTCGGCTATCGCGCGCGAAGCGCAGGAAAGGTCGTTCTCGCACTGCCCCTCGTCGTTTCGATTTCCTTTCTTTTGATCGCCGATATCGATGCTCCGCGGCATGGCCTGATTCACGTCAGTCCGCAGAACCTGGAAAGTCTGGCGAGGTCACTTCGGCACTGAAGTTTGATCGTGACGAATACGCCGCAAGCGGCGGCCTCGTACTGAAGACGGCCTCGCGTTGCTTGATCAATCACGGCGTGGGCACGCAACGGCCATAGGGAACATAGTAGTAGTAGCCATATGGGCATACCACGCGCGGCGCGACTACAACGGGCGCCGCATAGGGTGCTATCACTACCGGGGCTACATACCCGTAAGGCACACCGTTGGGTACGCAGCCGCCATAAGGACCGCGGTGAAAGCCGAGCCCGCAGAAGCCCCGCACCTCGATGACATCAGACGCCGTTGCCCGTGGCGCGGACGGGGCCGGAAAGGCTTGGGCGTTGAACGAGAATATCGAGGCAACCAAGCCGCAAGCCAAAATCGAGGCTATTTTTGACATTGTTTTAATTCCTCTCACGACGGTCTGGATGATCTCGAAAGGGTTTTAACAATCAGGACGTTGGGCTCGCTGGAGCGACCCTCGCCTGCGGTACCCCGTACCGAAACGAATACGATATAAAGGGCTGCCGGAGACTACGTCTATGCGAAAACGGCAGTCACCTTCGAATAGGGCGCGGATCTGCGGCGGCAGCGCGTGCAGATTTTGAACCGGCCGAGGACAGATAAAAGCTGTTCTTTTCCAGAAACGGTTTGCTCGGCGGCTCTACCGCTGCCAGAAGCGACCCGCACATCAACAGCATGATGGCTGGGAAGAGCCGAAAAAATTCCTTCCACACCACGCGATGACCTGGTGAACGGGCCAATGGACGACGGCCGGTTAGAAATGGACAATTCGAACTACCCCTGCAGTACCAATCGCTGGAGCTCGGAAAGGTCAAGCACCGTACCTTCGGCAGGTGGTGCCGATCCGGCTTTAACCGGACGACATCTTACAGGTGCATTTCCTCTCCCCGATTATCTAAATGCGCCCGATATCTTCTCATCCTTCAAAAGCACGTCAATCGCGGTGATGATCTTAACGTTCGGATTTGCCTTGCAGTATAGAATCACTTCGTGTTCAAACACCTTTGCCCTTGTCACATGAATGTAGTGCTTCTTTGCAAGGCCGTTGTACCAGCCGCTATACCAGGTCGTGAGCATATCAGCATCTTCCTGGAACGTTCCTGCGAGCTGAGCGCACATCATTTGCTGAACATCGATGAACCCATTTGCATCGGCGTAAGCGCTGAGTGGCACCTGAGCCTGAACCGGTGAACCGACGATCATGAGACTCACCGTTGCGAGAAGCAAGAATTTGCGCATCTGATTTCTCCAGTCCGTTAGTTCGCAATGGATTTCCGCTATTGCTGTCCAAAGGAACCACAAGATCTTATGGACAAGCGCAAATGGCGGATTCGAAGAAGCAGGGTGCACTGGCGAAGCTCAGGCAATACAACCCATCATGGCAGGCGGCATCACCGCTATTTAGCGGCCATAGCTTCGATTTTCTTAATGGCTTCCGCGCAACCGCTTGAAGCCGTCGATTTGTTAGCTAACAGACATGCAGCGATCCGACCTTGACCCGGCTGCGTCTTTCCGCACACGCCTGTTATCTCCGGTTTGCACGCAATTACTGCGTCTTTCAGAGTGTCAGCCGCAGTTTGCACGCTCGATGCAGCGTCCCCCAATTCGAACGCACATTTGGGGCTTATCTTGTCCTCGTGAGCTTGCATGCAGTAGATCATACGTCCCTCGCCGGGCGTCACCGTACTGCAGTACTTCTTTATGTCCTTGGCGCAGGCGCTTTCGAGTTTTGCGACTCTAGCTGTCAGCTTTTCCAGAATCGTTTTTCCAAGATCCGTCTGCGCGGAAACGAGACCGACCGACAATATTGCCAGAAAGGGCAACAGTCCAAGCTTGGCCAGCAAACGCATTGTGATTTTCATCGAACGTCCTCTGATGACTGGCTACGAACTAAACGGCTTCGCCGAAGTTGCCGCTGGGTCGCGATGGAGGCTGAAGGTCGCTTTTCGCTCATATCCTCATTGAGCCAAGGCAAGCGTGAGACTTGAAACTCCAAGGGACAGGTTGATCCCAACCGAGCCTTCGACTGAAAGCGGTTGTAGCGCGATCGAACGGTTGGATCCGCCGAACAAGAGGTTGGCACCAACACCGACACCAACGCCTACAGCGCCGCTCGCACCCACATAGGTACCGGCTAGTTTTCCCCGCATTGGGCCTGCCGTCGGCGCCAATACGCCCCAGGCCAAGACACCGCCTGCGGTGACGCCGACATCGAGACCAATCGTGCCCATAACACCGACATAAGCCTCTGGCGGGTATGGACCGTTGGCAGCGAAGCGGCAGGCCATCCGCTGCCGGGATCCGAAGATCAGGCCAATCGAAGGCGCCATCTGGCAGGTGAGCGTACCGGCACTAGTTGTCGGTGGGGTCTGGGCACGTGCTGGAGAAACGACCGCAGCGAGCGCAACAAGCACCAGCGCAATGAGAGCTCTCAACATGACTAAACTTCCCGCGTTCTGGAATTATTCGCTGGCATCGCCAAACATACGATCAGGAGTCGAAATGACTATGCGAATTCGGTGCAGATATCAGAACTTATAACCGACCCGCGCCGTAATCTGATTGTTACTCAGTTCTTGTTTGAAGCCGACAAAGCCAAGATTCAGGATCGGTATCGGATATACAAAGGACTTTGCCTCGTACTGCGAGTAGCGGTACTCGAGCCCTGTGAACCAGTTGTTCGTGAAGGCGTAATCGAGACCTGCTCCGACCGTCCAACCTACGCGCGTGTCATCGCCACCGATTGAAATCCCGGTAAAGGGGATCGAGGTCTCATGCGAGACGAACGCGGCGCCGCCCGTCACATAGAACAGTGCGTGATCGGCGGCGTAACCGAGCCGCCCGCGGATCGAGCCGCCCCTTGCTGTGCGCCGTCAGGAAATCTCCGGTGATTGCAGTGTAGCGTATCTTGCCAACCGTCCAACCTACGAAGTCACCTTCGACGCCAAGCACAAGCTGGCCCACTTGGTAATTATACCCAGCCAGAATTCCGTAGGTCAGACCATTCTTGTCGGATCCGGGCGTGACCACGAAAGGTGCCCCTAGCAAAAGCGCTCCGGTCGTGTATTTGGGGTTCGTTTGTATCCAGCCAAGCTCACCCCCAAGATAAAAACCGGTCCATGAAAACGCAGGTACATAGGCGACCGGCGCAACCGGCTCCATTCGGGCCGGGAGATCGGCAGCAAAGGCGCTGGCAGAGCCAATGGCAGCACATGCCAGCGCAGCCCTGGCGAACAACAGGATTTTCTTCATCGGACTGCCTTCTCAAGGTTTAAGGCTGATCAGATTTCGATCAGCCCTCGATTCTCAATGAGACCTCCCATTGATAAGCAGCCTGCGAGAGGTCTGGGCTATGCGGAAACGGCCGATTTCGCGCACCGACCGGCAATTGAAGGTAGGTGTGGTAGAATGGTGACAATCGGGCCTTGCTTTTTGAACGAGGTCCTTAGCCTCACATTTCGCTAGTTGCCCCGCGCATGAAAGATGTCGGCGAAGTTTACCCCATTGCTCTCGGAAGCCGAGACTTGCACGTCGTCAAACTGGCGATCGAATCGGCAGAAGCGACATCCTCAGTCGCTCGCCATAGAGTCCAAGGCCTGGTCCATCCGATGGCTGCTGTTCCCACGCCGCGCAAGGCTGGCGGCCTCCTCCGATTCGAGCGCCACCGCGGCGAAACAAGTTCGCGAACGGGTCTATCGAGTTCGGCAGCCGGCCCTACCGTCTTTTCCGGACCCCCAACGATTTGGACATTTTTCCTGGCAGATGCGGTCTCTAAAGGCCGAATTTCGGCCGCGGGGTCGTCGAATTTCTTGTTATGCAATCAACTTCTCCGACATTGGGCCGCGACATAGTCATTGACGTTAAGCTAGCGATGATGGACGATTTAGAAAGCTCCGCTGCTCATCAGGTATTCTCTGCAACGACTGCGATGGGGTTTCTCCAAATAATCCGCGGTATGCGACAGCGAAGCGGCCAAGCTCCCAGAAGCCGTGATCGGTGGCTATTTGTGTGACGGTCGATTTCGAAGCGTCCTTGCGCAAAAGAGCGCGCCGAGCGAGGTGCATTCTCCGCAAACTCAGATAGCGGATCGGACCCATTCCCAAATGCTGTTCACAGCAGATGCGCAGTGTTCGCTCCGCAACACCAATCGCGGCGCAAATTTCTGCAAGATAAAGCGGCTGGTCCGGATTGGCTTCCAAAAATCCCTCGAAGCGTGCCACGATTGCATTGTGACGACGATCGCCGTTGGTCATTCCTAAAGATTGGCCCTCGGTGAGACACCTGATCATAAGGTGGATCAGCTCGTTTTCTATGGCCCGGGCCACCTCCAGAAGCTCGAGAAGATCAGGGGTTATTTTAGCGATCTGACCAACCATTTCATGCAGCTTCAACAACCGTGACATCAGCTGATCGCTTGGCCGGATAAATGGCTTGAGCGATGATCCGAAAAATTCTTGTCCGGTTAAAGCTAGACAAGTTGCATCAAGATCGTCGGGCGTTAGCGACATCGATCCCCAATCGCAGTGAGCTTGTGTTCGCCGGTGCACCAATTCAGCGTTGTTGACGACAATATCACCGACCGCTACGTCCATACCGCGATGTTGCATCGCCGACTGGTTTGCTCTGGTTAGAAAGCCAATCGGCGTTCGGTCAACGCTTATCGATCCAACGTAAACCCGCGGCAGAGTTTCGTGAGCCCGTTGTATCCACAGCCGGCCCAGACTCACTTGCGTTAACTCGGCGTGGAAAATACCTTTTGCTGTCGGCAGAATTTCAATGTCGGCGGCACGAATGGCCGACTGATAAGGAACGGGATCGGCAAATGTGAGAACCTGGCTCGAAGGCACTTCTTTCTCCACAACTGCGGTGCTGCCGTTTAGCTTTACAGAGCTTGAGAAGACCCTGTCGTCTTAAATGAACCTAAGAACACGACCTCTAATCTACGAGCGGCCGGAAACCGGAAATATGCAACTTCGGCAGAACTCAAGAGCTTCAGCTCAACCACTGGCAAGATACGTGCCTATTACCAGTGACAGACGTGTGACTGCGAACCTTCGGCGGTATCAGAGAACCGATACGAGGAGGCTTTATTTAAAATGGTTGGAATCCTGCGATCTCGCGACGCCAAGCTTCCTGCGCGAGAAAACCGTGGAAATTGAAAAGAGCTATCGGGCTCCTGACGGCCGAAGAATGCAAATGCACTGTTCGAGAATACTATCAGGATTGGAGAAGGACGAAATATCGAAGTTGGCGCGTGGCTATCGTAATCTTTCGGCGGTCAAGTTGTCCGGCCAGCGGAACTAAGTCGTCGTTTGCGCTCGTTACTCGATCTGCTCGATGCCAGCGTTTTTGATCACTCGCGCCCAATACGGCGTTTCATTTTTTATCAATTCCGCGAACTCGGCCGATGTATCGCTTAGCGCCACTTGGCCAATGTCCATTGCCTTCTTCTGTACATCTGGAGAAGTCATTATCTTTACAGCTTCTTGATTGAGCCTTTCGACAATGACAGCGGGCGTTCCGGCGGGCACAAACAGGCCAAACCAAACCGTGACCTCAAAACCCGGAAATCCCGCCTCTTCCATGGTCGGAATATCAGGCGCAAATGATGCGCGACTGCGGGAGGTCACCGCGAGCGCCCTGAGTTTGCCCTCCTGAATGAGAGGTATTGTTGGAGCAGGACTAACGAATGCCATCGTGATCCGCTCGCTCATTAAATCGGTGAGAACCGCTGATGGGCCGCGATACAGTACGCCCTGAACGTCGATGTGTGCCATCGACTTTAATATCTCTGCAGATAAGTGGACTGTCGTCCCGGGACCCTGGTGCCCGTACGTAAGGATGTTGGGCTGCCTTCGCGCCAAATCGACTAGCTCCCCCACAGATCTCGCGGGCACGTCATTATGGACAACCAGCAAATTCGGATAGCCGAATATGAGCGTAACTGGTTTGAGGTCCCTCGCTGGATCATACGGTAGCTTCTTGTATAGCGTCGGATTGATCGTGATGTTGGCCCCGGTCAATATTCCGATGGTGTAACCATCCGGAGGTGCTTTGGCGATATGATCAGCGGCAATGTTGCCAGCCGCACCAGTTACATTGTCAAAGATAACCGGCTGCCTGAGGACTTCAGCAAGCTTACCGGCGAAAATTCGAGGGACGATATCATTGCCGGCCGGGAAGCCGTAGATCAGGTGGATGGGTCGATCCGGATAAGTGGATTGCGCGAAACCGGAAAACGGGCCCGTCGTGACAAATACGGCGACAAGCGTAAAAATGAGCTTCAAGTTTTGTCTCCAAGGCAAATTGTCAGCTCAGAACTCGGTCCGACCTTCACACTATTAACAAACGAGTACCTGAGGAGGCACCTGTGTGTACCGAAAACCTTATCCGAGTTGATGAAGCGATGGAATCACCTAAGCTGGCGGAATGATCGGGCTACTCTGTTTCGCTCTGGCCGTCCTGGCCTCGCCATTCAAGTCGAAGTTGCGGCTTGAGGCTGAGAACACGGTGCTTCGACATCAGTTGATTGTTTTGAAGCGTAGGCT
>Ga0137419_10000688_pt1 | contig 13040 bp, 21 predicted proteins | sample CZODoug3_1_2_16f_FD_108279 | JGI IMG/M metagenome (GOLD analysis project Ga0137419, IMG submission 108279) | Vadose zone soil fungal communities from Angelo Coast Range Reserve, California, USA - CZODoug3_1_2_16fungal (Illumina Assembly) | ecosystem: Environmental > Terrestrial > Soil > Vadose... | reverse complement strand
TGACTCTGCGGTGGGCTCCGCGCAGATCTCATGCCGGTCCTCGCTCATCACGGCATCAACGTGCCACGGTCCCGGCGTATGCCCGGAAGCTTCGGGACTCGGCCCACGCATGCTGTGAGGGGATTCCATGGGCGTCACCCTACACGCTGTTGTCCACGTTGTCAACGTCGCTGTTGCCCGGAAACACTACGCCATGATACCCTCGGGCCTTGATGGACAGCATCCAGAAAGCCGTTGAGGCGCTCATTGCCAAGCATGGCGGATTGCGTGCTGCGGCGAGGGCCACCCGGCTCGATCACGGCTACCTGTGCCGGCTTCGCAAGGGCCACAAGGACAACCCGAGCCGCTCAGTGCTCGCCGCTCTTGGGCTTCAGCGCGAGGTCACGTACCGGCAGAAGCCGCCGCGCCAAAAAAAACTAGCCCGTGATCCTGCGACGGAAGCCACGCCCATGAGCTGACCTTCACATTGCTGCGCCGCCGCAGGGGAGTCGGCGGTTAGGATACCCAGTGACTGACAGCGCGAGGGGTTTCGAGTGCGAGCTAACGGCTACACGATCGTATGGAAAGACCTACTCACGAAGCCGGAATTTAAGCGCCTCGCCAAACGTGTAAGTCAGCAGGCCACAGAGCCTCTAAGCGACGCGGACGCGGAGAGCCGGGCTCTGGGGTACCTCACGAAGCTGTGGCTGCTGGCGGACTCGCACATCGCGGACGACGACACACTCGACATGGGACCCGACGAGGTAGATCAGTTCCTCGGGGTCGCAGGACTCTCCCAGGTCCTCGGGCCGAATTGGCTTGAGGTCCTCGACGCGGACCAAGTACGTCTTCCGAATTGGCTCGCCCATAACGGTGTAGAGGCCAAGAAGCGGGCGAGGACGTTCGCCCGGAACCAACGATATGCTGCAAGGCAGCATGAACGCAAGAGCGTTTCACTCAAAACGCAAGAGCGTTTGACAGGCAACGGGGCTACGTCATCTCCCATCCCATCCCATCCCATCCCATCCCTACCGTCAGAGGGGGGAGCGGGGGGGAATGCTCGTGCAGAGCACTCGCCGACGCCCTCGGGTAAAGCCCGCAAGGGCACCCGAGTTCCTGAGCCCTTCGAGGTCACCGCGGAAATGCATGCTTGGGCGGCCGAAAAGTGCCCGCACGTGAGCGTGAGCCAGGCCACTGACGAGTTCGTGGATTACTGGCGCGGGGTCGCGGGGCGCCCGGGGACCAAGCTCGACTGGCTGGGAACGTGGCGCAACCGCATGCGCGAGCTCGAGGGGCGCGCCACAAGGGTTCCGGCTGGTACGAAGCCAGTGGTGAGCAAGGGGGGGTGGGTGTGAGCGTCTCGGCGCTTCTGGAACGGCTTAAGGGGGTTCGGATTACCGGGACGGGGCAATGGTCCGCGCGATGTCCGGCGCATGAGGACCGCTCCCCGTCGCTGAGTGTTCGCGAGCTTGCCGACGGCCGGATCCTAGTGCATTGCTTCGCCGGCTGTGGAGCGGTGGAAGTGATGGAAGCACTGGGGCTGGGGTGGAGTGATCTGTTCCCCGAGAAACTCGAGGTGGACGAGATCCAGCGCATCCCGACGTCCTGGGCGTTGGAGGTGCTCAATCACGAAGCGCTGGTGGTAGGGATCTGCGCGAGTGACATCGCTTCGGGCAAGGCGTTGTCGGAGCTCGACGCGCAACGGGTGTGTGAGGCGGCTGGACGGATCGCGATGATCGCGGCGCGCACGCATGAACGCTAAAACCTACGAGTTCAAAGCTTCGCGGTTCGATTCCGTGCAGAGGCTGTTTGTTGAGAAGGATTCCCCCGAGGTACGCGTGGGCGTGATGCCTGAGAGCGTCACGGTGGATCTGTCGAAGGTCGACGTGAAGCAACTGCGTCGCGAGGTGCAGGCCCGCCAAGCGGATTTCGCCACGAGTCCGTTTGATTGTCACGGCGAGGGGCTGCGGTTCTACCGGGCGGATGTCACGGTCTGGAGCGGCTTTCCGGGGGCCGGCAAGACGACGTTGCTACGGCAGTTCGTGTGTCAGTTACTCGCGGCTGGTCGTCGGGTATTTCTCGCCTCACTCGAGGAGGACCCGCGCGAGCTCTTGTGGCGGCTGATGTGTACTGCCGCGGGGACGGTGGCGCCGAACGATCATCAGGCGCAGTGGTTCCTCGATGCGTTCGGGGATCGATTGCGGATCTGGAACCTGTTAGGAGCTTCGGCATACCTGGATGTTTTGGAAGCAGTCAGAGCGCTGAAAGTCGAACACGCGGTGATCGATTCACTCATGGCGCTGGATGTTTCCGGGTACGATTGGGAAACTCAACGACTGTTTGCGAAATATTTGATGAGCTGTGCGCGCATGACTGGAACGCACATCCATTTGGTGGCGCATCCGCGCAAGCCAATTGGCGCTGACGTGGTGCCAGAGGTGCACGAAGTGGCAGGCACTGCGGATCTTGGGCGACTCGTCGACAACGTGATTTTCGTGCGCCGGCGCAATGATGAGAACTGGAAAGCCACGACCACAGGCATGAAGATTTTTGTACGCAAGCAGCGTCACTTCACGGGCGCGTGTCCGCACTTCGAGGGCTACTTTCACCGCGATCTCTTGCAGTACAGTGGCGAGCAATTCCCGGTGAGCGCAGTGCGATACTTACCCGAGGACGCCTACACGTGAGTCAGCCGTTGTTTCGCAAGCCGAGTTGAGCATGAGCTGGTCGATTGGCTATGACTCCAACTGGAAGCGTGATATTGGCTATGGCGTGCCAGCTTACTGCGATGCGCCCGGATGCAACAGGAAGATTGACCGCGGGCTGGGATATGTATGCGGAGCACGGCCATATGGCGGTGAGAAAGGTTGTGGGTTGTTCTTTTGTGGCGAGCATCAGTTCGGTGGCTGGCAGCGCTGCAATCGGTGTTATCACCGTCGAGCAACGCCTTACAAGGCTAAGCCGGATCATCCGCAGTGGATACGTTGGAAGTTGAAAGATGCGAGCTGGGCCGAATGGCGCGCAGAGAATCCTGAGGAAGTGAATCAGATGACGGCTGAGATTGCGAAGGCGAAAGCCGCATGAAGCGCGCTGCGGCACAGATCGCGGGACTGGGGACATGAGACCGCTTGCCATTGACCTGTTCTGTGGCCTTGGCGGCTGGACCGAGGGATTGCTGGCCGAGGGGTATGAAGTCATCGGCTTCGACATCGAGCAGCACGTGTACGGTGAGCACCGCTACCCCGCGCAACTCGTCCTGCAGGACGTTAGGACGCTCCACGGACGGCAGTTCAAGGACGCGGCGCTGATCGTCGCCTCACCACCCTGCCAGGCGTACTCCTGGCGGGCGATGCCCTGGAAGCGCGCCAAGGCGTTGCCGCCCCCGAGCAATGAGCTGTTCGAGGCGTGCTTTCGCATCCAGCGTGAGGCATCGGAAGCCGCAGGGCATTACGTTCCGCTGGTGGTCGAGAACGTGAGGGGCGCGCAGCCCTACGTGGGACGGTCGCGCTGGAACTTCGGGAGCTTCCATCTGTGGGGCGATGTGCCGGCGCTGATGCCAATGACCAAGGCAATCAAGAACGGTGGCGGAAGTTGGTTTAACATCGCTCACAACACCGAGAGCGGTCACGGACAGAATCCCGATGGTCGCAAACTTCCGGGGTTTCGATTTGGCGGGAGTGGTGGTTCATTTCAATCTCGATGCGTTGAGGAAACAGGCATCAAACAGGGCGGCGACTGGTTCAACAACTCCGAGCCATACATCGCCCGCTTGAGTGGCAGCAAGTCGAGTGCCAGGAAAGCCGCAAGCGCGCAGATCGCCAAGATTCCCCTGCCCCTCGCTCGCCACATCGCCGCATCATGGCACCCAAGTCGGGCACAGATCGCGGGGGGCGCGTGAGCACTCGCTGGACCTCTGCCGACCTGGCTAGCGTCCGCCATCGGCTCTACGGTGACTCAACCCGCCCGAGCCGCAAGTACAGGAACCAACCTCAGACGGAGGATGGACACGCTTTTGCGAGCAAAGCCGAAGTCCGCAGGTACTTTGAGTTGAAGACAATGCTGTCGCAGGGGCTCATCAGCGAGCTGAAAGTCCATCCCGAGTTCGCGCTTCACTCCCCGGACCCGAACGGAATTCCGCGGCGGGTTTGCGTATATATCGCGGATTTCAGCTACGTGAGGGACGGGAAGCTCGTGGTCGAAGACGTGAAGAACGCGGTCACTCGCGCGCATTCGACCTACAGACTGAAGCGCGCAATGTTGGGGATCGAGTATGGGCTCGAGGTCATTGAGGTCCTACGAGGCCGCTCGTGAGCTCCAAAGATAACTTTTGGCCGTATGTGATTCTCCTGCTACTGGTGTTGCTCGCAATCAAGGGCATTCTGTGACCGGCTCCTGGGGGTCCTCACTCATCGAGCACTCTCAACTGATCGAGCGTCTGATGCCAGTGCTGGAGCTGTCCTTTGAGCCAGCCGTCACCATGCTGGTTCACTGCTTTGCCACCGCTCACAAGGTGCTGCTATGCGGGAACGGGGGTTCATGGTGCGATGCAGCACACTTCTCGGCCGAGTTGAGTGTCCGTTACGCGGTAGACCGCAGGGCTCTCGCAGCGCTGGTTCTGACCGACCCCGCTACCCTGACCGCCTCTGCGAATGATCTCGGCTACGATCGCGTCTACGCGCGTCAGGTGGAGGCTTTGGGACGCCCCGGAGATGTTCTGGTCGCCATTTCCACGTCCGGGCGCTCGAAGAACGTTTTAGAAGCGGTCCACGCGGCGAAATTCAGAGGTCTGTCGACGCTCGGGCTATCGGGTCACGAGGGGATCATTGCCGGGTGTGATGTGGATCTTACGGTACCGTCCAAGGTGACGGCGAGGATTCAGGAAGCCCATGCCTTGCTGATCCACCTTCTGTGTGAGGCGATTGACGAACGGATTCCGAAGGGCGAGGACGTACGGTGGAAATCTCAGTAGGTCAGCCTTTACGGGAGCGTCTGGAGATGATCTTGGAATTCCTGAAGGTCAAGACCGTGCAGCAGCGTCAGGTGGACGGAGGTTTTGTCGTGCTTCCGGTGCTGAGCGTGCATATCAGTGGTGCGACGGATATCCATGTTGTGATTGAGGTCGGGCTACCCTGAAGGGTGATTTTAGAATACGCTCAAGCTCATGAAGAAAGCTAAAATGCTCGCGATGGGCCATCACGGCTGTCACGCCTGTGCTCCGAAGGCTTGGCATGAGGTGGCGAACCTGACCGGGGATTTCGACCTGGACGCGACCATTGAGCATCGCACGAACACCGACATGCCTCATCGTCTGGCGCTTTATGTCCGTCGCACTCAGGCGCCCGGCTACCACGGATATCACGGTGACGAATGAGCGCACGCCAGAAGTACCGCCCTATCGAGAACCGTGATCTGGACGAAGCCGCAATTCACGGCTCTCACCATCGCTCAACTGGACCCAAGCCTAAGCGCCTGCATCAACCGGGGAGCACCGAGACTCATCGCATGCGTTCGAACGTCCAGTACAAGAGGGGCTGATTCCTGAGCCCAATCAGTCTTTAAGCGCATACTCTATGGCGCGACCCAAGGGAATCCCCAATCGTGTTCACGCTTCGGTCAAGGACAACGTGCTCGCTGTCTTTACCCGCTTGGGCGGAACACACGCGATGGCCAAGTGGGCGAAGCGTCATCAGTCAGAGTTCTACGGACTCTACGCTCGCCTCTTGCCCAAGCAGATCGAGGCCACGGTTGAGAGCACAACTACCCTCGTGGTGAGTAATGCCGAGTCCCTCACCGAGCGTCTTGCACGACAACTCGTTCATCGAGAGGGTGAGGACACTACCGTTCAGTGAGCTGCTCGCCTGCTGGGATGCGATGGATCTTAAGGGCAAGGATCTCTCGGCCGCCAAGGCTCTGGCGCTCGTTGACCGCTATTACCTGCTGATCAAGCTCTTGCGTCGGTATGACGCTTGGCACCCGTGGCTGTATGTACGATGCCGGGAGGTCGAGACGGCTCCCGATGGCTTCATAGATATCTGGTTCCGGGAAGGCTACAAGTCTACGCTGATCACCTTCGCTGGGATCATTCAGGAAGTCTTGAAGGATCCGGAGATCACGGTCGGCATCTTCAGTCACACAAAACCCATCGCCAAAGCCTTTCTGAACCAGATCAAGCGTGAGTTCGAGGCGAACGAGGCCCTCATTGGGCTCTTCCCCGAGGTGCTCTACGCCAATCCCGAACGCGATGCCCCGTCCTGGTCGGTCGACGGTGGGATCATCGTCAAACGCACCCATAACCCCAAGGAGGCCACGGTAGAAGCTCATGGGCTTGTGGACGGGCAGCCGACATCGAGGCACTTCCAGTTGCTGGTGTACGATGATGTCGTTACTCAGGAGTCGGTGAACACCCCTGAGCAGATCGTGAAGACGACCGAAGCGTGGTCACTCTCGGACAACCTCGGGGTGGCAGGGGGCAGGAAGTGGCACATCGGGACGCGGTATCACTTTGCTGACACTTACGCGGAGATCATCAAGCGCGGGGCGGCAAAGTTACGGGTTTATCCGGCCACTCACGATGGCACGAAGACGGGTAAGCCGGTGCTGTTCACCCAAGCCCAGTGGGAACAGAAGATCCGCGACCAGCTCGACTCCACTCTCGCCTGTCAGCACCTGTGCAATCCGCTCTCGGGCACTAACCGGATGTTCGATGTGAACGACCTGCAGCAGTACGAAGTCCGGCCCGATGCCCTGATGGTCTACCTCATGGTCGATCCCGCGCGCTCGAAAAAGAAAGACTCCGCGAACACGGCCATGGCTGTCGTGGGAGTAGATGAGCACGCTCATAAGTACCTGCTCGACGGGTTCGATCACCAGATGGACCTGATGGAGCGCTGGCAGAACATGCGGGATCTGTGGCGCAAGTGGCGTCAGGCTCCCGGGGTCCAAGGCATCAAGGTCGGGTACGAGGTTTACGGGGCCCAAGCGGACATGGACTACTTCGAGGAGCGCAAGAAGACCGAGGAACTGGGCTTTGACATCGAGTTGCTCGAGTGGCCGAACGACGGGCCGGGGAGCAAGGACGACCGGATCCAGAGGTTGTTACCTGACGTGCGCTCACATGCCTTTCACGGGCCGTATCCGACCGATGACGAGACCATCACGCCGTATCAGGTGAGGATGCTGGCTGCGGGCTACGAGCACCGTATTTCGTCCAAGATCGTGCAGAAGGACCAGGAGGGGAAGGCGTACGACCTTTGGGAACGATTCAAGATTCAGCTCAGCTATTATCCCTTCGTAGATCGAAAAGACCTCATCGACGCTGTTTCAAGGATTTATGATTTGAGTCCTCAGCCTCCGTCCTTTATCGATTCTCAGGTGTTAGAACCGGAGCATGTTTGATGAAGCGCGGCACCTACCCTGTTTTAGGTTGCGGTGGCAAGCGCATGAAGACGGCTAGTCTGAGGATTCTCGACAACGTTATCGTTCGTCCGCAATCTCGATGTTGGATGTGGACCTCTACGGGCAAGAGATACGGGGTTGTGGCGCCTCGTGGCGGACATGGCTATCAGCTGGCGCACAGATTTTCGTTTGAAACGTTCAGAGGCCAAATTCCAAAGGGGCTCTACGTGCTGCACCGCTGCGATCGGCCTCGGTGTGTGAACCCGAACCATTTGTGGCTTGGTACGCAGGCGGACAATCTGCGCGATATGGTTGCGAAAGGCAGGCACCGAAATGGCACGCCGCGACCTCACTGAGAGTCAGTTGGAGGAGCTTGAGCGCTGGTCTCGCACCCAGGCGCCCGAAAGAGCTGAACAAATCCGTGCCCTTGTGGCAGAGTTGCGAGCTGCACGCGAGAGGGAAGCCACCACGCGCTTCCTGATGGCGATCGAGGGGGAAGTATGACGAGCGTTCTAGTCTTCGTTCTGACGTTCGCGTTTCTCGCCTGGGTTTACCGCTAGGGCACCTGATGCCACTGCCGCCACTCAAACCGACACTGGGCAAGCAGGTCACGAGCCGCCAGTTCTCGTGGAAGGAGATGGTGGTGCGGATGTGGGGGAGCGAGTTCTCGGCGCCCGATCATCGCGTCTACGAATTCAGCAACGGTCGAGGTTTCGATTCAACGGACAGGCTCTCGACTGGCATCTACCGGAGGCCCGGATCATGACCGACTTGTCAGGCTATCAGATCACGCCCTACCTTCGCGTGAACGACGGGGAGCTGGAGCAGCGCTGGGACAATCATTCTGGGGATGACCGGCCTGCTCAGGTATGGGTGTCGGTGCCGAACAGTTCCGAAGGTCCTCCCTCTGAAGGCGATGCCTTCGCGTGAAAGTCACGCCAGAATCTGCTGCGCGCCGCCGAGCGGATAGACAGGATCTTGCGTGAAAGTCGCAAACGAACCCGTATTCCGTCACACGAGCGGTGACTTGCTGCTCGTCAGCCAGCCTGAAGGAGCAGGGGTTCAGGAGGATGAGCGGGACGAGGAGGTATGGGGGCTTGAGGTCATGCAGGCACTGGACCGTCACTATCCCGGCCACCCTTGGATGGTGAGCTTTCAGGGGGGTGCATTGATCATCCGGCACCTCGAAATTGCTCACGCGGTGATGATGAAGACCGGCAAGAACGGCTTTGGATCGGTGCTCCCGCCCCATCGGCAGGGCTCCAAGAAGGCGCTGGTGGAGTCTGCCGTCCGAGGGGCAGGGGAGATGCTGGAAGCCTTCAGGATGCCCCGTGGGCGGTGGGACGAGGCTCACCCGCCCATCTGCCCAGATTGGAATCGTGGAAAGACCGCGGGATTCACCTGACTTCGAGCCCGACCCAGACGGGGATGATGACGAGAGCTTTGCTCCGTGGAGTTTTGAAGGCGAGGAAGAGTGGCCCGAGGACGATGACGACTAACGCACGCTTGGCTCTGGCTGCCGCCCGACCGTACGTGTCGGCTGCGGCGAATGCCGGGGGCGGAGCGAATGCGTTGAAAGTCCTCAAGCTCATCGACCAGGCGGTGGCTGAACTGAAACCCCCTGAGCCTGTGGTTCCACGTGGACCCGAGGCGCCGTGGGAACCGCCCGGTGGCTGGCCCCCTGAGGTAGCCTGATGCCCAAGTCCAAGCCATGGAGAACACAGCCCCCGTCTCTGAGCGATCCCAAGGACGGCGGCCGGCGAGCGTTCGATGACGGGCGAAACCTCGCTGATGCTTCCCCTGAGGAAGCTCTCGGGCGCGAGCGGCTTCACGGCTGGCGCATCGGGGTCGACACAGAACCCCCTCCAGGGATCAACTGGCAGGGCCAGTCCGAGACCCAGAAGGACGAGCCGGTCGAAGAAGCCGATACCGGGGAAGCCTTCACGGAGCCCGACTGGGACCAGCGGGCCCAGGATGCGCTCGACTACTCCACGACCTATCTGGATCAAAACTACCGCAAGCAGTGGGACGATAGCCTCCGAGCCTTCAACAACCAGCACCCCGGGGACTCGAAGTACAACTCCGAGAGCTTCAAGAAGCGATCGAGCATCTACGTCCCCAAGATACGCTCGATCATCCGCAAGAACGAAGCCGCTGCCGCTGCCGCGTTCTTCTCGAACATGGACCGCACATCTATCCAGGGGCTGAACCAGGGCGACATCCGCCAACGCATCTCCGCCGAGCTCAATCAGGCGTTGCTTCAGTACCGGCTCACCAAGTCCATTCCGTGGTTCCACGTGATCCTAGGTGGTGCTCAGGACGCTCAGACGATGGGGGCCTGTGTGTGGAATCCCTACTGGGAATACATCACCCGTCGGGACCCCAAGACGCGGGAGTTGAAGCTGGTGCGCGATCAGCCGCGAGTCGACCTGAGACCTCTGGAGAACATCCGCTTCGATCCTTCAGCCAACTGGATGAACCCTCTGGAGGAATCTCCGTACCTGATCGATCAGATCCCGATGTACTGGTGCGACGTTAAGGATCGTATGGAGCGGCCGGATCCCAAGGGGCGGGTATGGAAGAAAGTCGATGCCGCCGCGGCAGTGGGGGATGCTCAGGATGACTCCACGCGCCAGTCTCGGATTTCTCCTCGCATCGATCCGGCCGGCCAGAGCCGGGTGGTGTCGGATTACGACATCTGCTGGATCCACCGGCACATTCACCGGTGGTGTGGGATCGACTGGGAGTGGTACACGATCCGCTCCGAGCATCGGCTGACCGATCCCGCGCCATTGACCGAGACCGAGTTCCACGGGAAACGTCCCTACGTCATGGGCCTGTGGCTTCTGGAAACCCACAAGGCCCTGCCGTCCTCAGTCCCGACTCTCGCCAAACCTCTGGCGGATGAGGCGAACGAGCTTCGTAACTCCCGCCTTGATGCGGTGAAGTTCCACATCAACCCCGGCTTCTTCGCCAAACGCGGACGGAACGTCGATCTTCCCGCCCTGGTCCGTAACGTTCCGGGCCGGATCGTGCTCGCCGATGATCCCGAGAAGGACGTCGTGCAGATGGAGACGCGCGACCTGCCTTCCTCGGCGTATCTGGAGGAGGACCGCAACAATCAGGCGTTCGATGACCTGGTGGGGAACTTCAACCCCATGGCGATGCAGCAGCAGAGAAGTCCGCGGGAGAGTCAGGGCACGGTGCGGATGCTGCAGTCGGGCGCGAACATGCTCACCGAGTACTCGCTTCTGACGTTTTCTGAGACCGGGGTGCGAAAGCTGGTCGAGATGCTGGTGTTGCTAGAACAGCACTACGAGACCGACAAGACGATCCTGTCGATTGCCGGCCAGAAGGCGAAAGCCTATCAGCGCTACGGCTTGGATCAGATCACGGACGACCTGCTCGACGCCGAACTCACGACGACCGTGAACGTCGGCATGGGTGCCACAGACCCCACGGTCAAGCTCCATCGGTTCCTTCAGGCGGGGATGGGCTTTGCTCAGATCGCCAAACTCGCTCCTCCCGGGGTCAACCTCGAGGAAGTTTTCAAGGAGATCATGGCGCTCTCGGGCTACCAGGATGGAGAGAGATTCACGTTGGGTCAGAATCCAGAGATGGTCAAGCTGCAGCAGATGGTCAAGCAACTGCAGATGAAGCTACAGCAACTGATGATCGAGCGGCGCGACAAGCACGAGTCGAACGTGGTGAAGCTGCGGGTTGCGCGAGAGAACAATTTGACCAAGGCGTTGCTCGAGCAGAAGGAAGACGAGCACCAGAACCTTCACCTGTATGTCGAGCACCTGATGGCGAAGGACCGGCAGGATCAAGTCCAGGACGATGCCAAGGAGTCCGCCGAGCAACAGGGCCAGATCGCCGCTGCGGGTCGCACTCAAGAAGCGGCGTTGAGGCCGAAAGATGGCAGTCGGGCTTGATCCGAACGACCCGCGCGCTCAGTCGGCCGCTTTCGCCGAGTTGATCGCGGACTTCTGGAAGTCCGACATCGGTCAGTACCTTGCCAACCGCGCTCAGACCGAATCGGATGAGGCCACACGGGAGTTGGTGGAGAAAGCACACATGATGTCGAGCGATCAGATCCTTGCCGCTCAAGCCACTATCTGGCGGGCGTCGAAGTTCGGTGAGTGGCTGGAAGAGGCGTATTCACGAGGTTGTGCGGACCTTGAAATCCTGAAGGAAGAACATGGCAACTGAAAAACCCGAACCGACCGAGGAAGAGCGTCGGGAAGCCGCCGAGCGGGCGATCAAAGCGAACCAGCAACGTAACTCCGATCGCTTGTCGAGGATGGAGGAGATCGCCGACTCCGCTGAAACCACGGGGGATCACAAGGACGACGAAGAACTTACCGAGGAGATGTGGGCGGACCAGGATCTGCCGGAGAACGTGCGTACCGCGCGCGCGATGGCGAAGGCTCAGGCCGAGGGGAAAGAAGAAGCGGCCGAAGAGGAAGCCACCGAAGAAACCGAGGAAGCGCCGACAAACGATCAGGTTGCCGAACATCAGGACGACGAAGCTCGCGAGGCCGGAGCGGATGACGTTCGCGAGGTGAACGGGGTCAAGGAATACCGGCTTGTCGTGAACGGAGAGGAGCGCTGGCGCACGTTGGCGCAGATCCGCGCGAGTGCTCAGAAGGTCGATGCGGCTGATGAATATTTGCAAGTCGCCGCGGATACTGCTAGAAAAGCCACGCGGGCCCAGCCTTCTGCCGAAGAGGAGCAGGCTAAGACCCGGGCAAAAGAGGAACGTAGAGCCCATCTCAAGACGCTTCTGCAGCGTCAGGCGATGGGTGACGAGCAAGCGATCGATGAGCTGACGGAGCTCTTAGACGCAACGCCATCGGCGGTGACTCCCGACGTGTTGCGGGCTCTGGACGAGCGATTTGACTCGCGTGTGACGTTCCGCGAAGCCGTGACGTGGTTCGAGGAGGAGTACCGGGACGAGCTGAAGCACCAGGCGATGAAGTCCTACGCCGGGGAACTGGACGCGACCTTAGCCGCCCAGAATCCCCAGATGCCGGCCAAAGAGCGGTTGCGACGGGTGGGAAATCAGATTCGTGAGGAGCTTCAGAAAGCGTACGGAGTGAGCCGGCAAAGCTCAGGCCCTTCGGATAAGGCACGGCGCAAAGCGGAAGTGCGTCGGCCGACGCCAGCGGGTGAACGCACCCCGACGAAGGCTGACGAGGACGAGGAAGAGCCGATGACGAGTGTGATCCAGAAGATCGCGCAAGCGCGGCATCAACCTCGGGCAGTCGTACACGGGCCTATTCGCAATCGCTGAGAGCCAGCCATGACTCTCCGCGAGGGGAGTCACGCATGGCCGGCCAAGTTTGGGCAATCAATACCCTCGGCGGGTACTTCTACAGCCGACAGCTTTCCAACGTCCTACGCGCCGCGGTTCAACCGCTGGTGAAGTTCCGCCAGTTCGCGGACGTTCACGATGTCTCCCAGCAGGGTAAAAAGAAGGGCGATACCTTCACTTGGGATGTGTTCTCGGATGTCGCCACAGCCGGTCAAGTGCTCACCGAGACCAATACGGTCCCTGAGACCAACTTCACGATCACCCAGGGGACCCTCACCGTCACCGAGGGTGCGAACTCCATCCCCTACTCCGGCAAGCTAGATAACCTGTCGAAGTTCCCGGTCGAGGA
>Ga0137419_10000685_pt1 | contig 13048 bp, 9 predicted proteins | sample CZODoug3_1_2_16f_FD_108279 | JGI IMG/M metagenome (GOLD analysis project Ga0137419, IMG submission 108279) | Vadose zone soil fungal communities from Angelo Coast Range Reserve, California, USA - CZODoug3_1_2_16fungal (Illumina Assembly) | ecosystem: Environmental > Terrestrial > Soil > Vadose... | reverse complement strand
CGTACGCCGGAAGAAATCCGCGTGCCCCATGGTTTCACATTCGCAACAGTCATCGCCGGCATCAAGCCCAGCGGCCGCCCCGACCTGACCTTCGCCGAAGTCGGCCAAGGTGCCACTGCCGCCGCCGTCTTCACCAGAAATCGTGTTGCCGCCGCTCCCGTCGAAGTTGGCCGCGCCAACCTTAAAAGCTCGAAAGGCCGCATCCGTGCCGTCCTCATCAATTCCGGCAATGCCAACTGTGCCACCGGCCCAGCGGGGAAGACTGCCTGCGAACTGGTATGCAAGGAAGCCGCCCGAGCTTTGGGATTCCGGGCGAAGGAAGTGTTTCCCTCCTCCACCGGCATCATCGGCGTCCCGCTTCCCACTCAGAAAATCGTCGCCAAGCTTCCCGAACTCTTAGCCGCCCGCAGTTCTTCAGAAGCTTCGGCCCGCGCCTTCGCGAACGCCATCCTCACCACCGACACCCGCTCCAAAGCTGCCTCCGTCCAAGTCAAAATCGCCGGCCAGCTCACCACCATCCTCGGCATAGCCAAAGGCTCCGGCATGATCCATCCTAAAATGGCCACCATGCTCGCTTACATCTTCACCGACATCGCCGCGTCCGCTGCTGATCTCCAGCGCCTACTCCGCACCACGACCGACTCCACTTTCAACTGCATCTCCGTCGACGGTGACACTTCTACCAACGACACGGTCCTCATAATCGCCAGCGGAAAGAGTGACGCAACGCTCAACGCCAGCACCCGTCCTAGATTCTCCGAAGCGCTCCACGCAGTCTGTGCGTCATTGGCAGAACAAGTCGTCAGCGACGGCGAAGGCGCAACTCACGTCATCCATCTCGACATCGAGCAAGCCCGCAACCGCGAAGAGGCGCTTCAAATCGCTCGCGCCATTTCCCACTCCCCGCTCGTAAAAACCGCATGGGCCGGCGCCGATCCCAACTGGGGCCGCATTCTAGCCGCCGTCGGTAACAGCGGAGTCCCAGTCGACCCCGCCCGCGTCAAGATTCATATCGGTGACCAGGAAGTCTGCCGCAACGGCGCGTTCCATCCTTTCGACGAAGCCCGAGCCCACCAATCTCTGTCGCAACCCGACTGCTCTATCCGCGTCCAACTCCGCCGCGGCAAAACCAACCTGCAATTTCTGACCACCGACCTAACCACCGAGTACGTCCACATCAACGCCGACTACTCCACGTAGAATGGATCGACCCTTGCAAGGCAGCAGCGGGGCAGAGAGATTCGTATCAGGGCAGGGTTTCAGCCGTGCCCTAAAGGATTCTTGAAGAAGGCGCCTTGAGGGCGATGGGGCCATGAAGAAGGTCATTCCAATCCGCGAAGCCGAAGCCGCCGACGCTCCCCTCTGGGCCACCGCCAACCAGGCCGAGCGGCTCGCCGAACTGACCGCCAAAACCAACGATCCCGCCAAAGATCTCCCTCTCCGCCGCGACGTTCGCTTCCTAGGCATGCTCCTAGGAAAAGTATTAGTCGAGCAAGAAGGCGAACGCCTCTTCAAGATCGTCGAACAACTGCGGCGCCTATTCATTCAATATCGCGAACAACCCGGCCATCAGGGCCTCAGCGAAGCCCACAAAATCATCTCTGCCCTAACCGTCGACGACGCCTACCGCGTCACCAAAGCCTTCGCCATTTATTTCGAACTCACCAACCTTGCCGAGACCAACCACCGCAAACGCCGTCGCCGCGCCGCCACCTCGCGGGCAGACGGCCCCCCGCAGGCAGGTTCTTTTCGTGGGACCCTAGTTCGCCTCAAAGAATCCGGCCTAACCCCCGACGCCCTAACCAAGGCCCTCCACCAAGTCCAGGTCACGCCCGTCTTCACTGCGCATCCCACCGAAGTCACGCGCCGCACTGTCCTGCTCAAACGCCGCCGCATCGCCCGCTGCCTCGAACTTCTCGACAACCTCCCCCTCTCCGCCGCCGACGCCGAGGACTACGAGCAGCAAATCCTCACTGAAATTACCGCTCTCTGGCAAACCGACGAAGTTCGCCTAAAACGCCCCACGGTCAACGACGAAATCCACATGGGCCTCGATTATTTCCCCATGATCCTGTTCGACACCGTGCCGCGGCTGTATGCCGAGCTCGAAGACTCGATCCGTGAAGTCTATCCGGCGAGCGCGAAGAATTTGCCGGACTTGTTGCGTTTCGGGTCCTGGATTGGGGGAGACCGGGACGGCAATCCCTTCGTCACCGCCGAAAGTACGCGCCTGGCTTTGCAACGCGCCCGCGCTCTCGTCCTCGATCACTACATCGCAGAAGTATTTCGCTTATCCGATCAGCTCAGCCCCTCTGTCCGCCGGGTTGGCGCCTCGGAGCGCCTGCTAGTCCGCCTCCAGGAATACACTGCCACACTGGGCCAGGAATACTCCCGCTGGCTCCGGATTTCGGGGGCTGAAATCTACCGTTGCTTCCTTGATTTCGTCGCCGCCAGGCTGCGTTTCGCCCGCGAAGCACATGATCACGAACATGCCTACACTTCCGCCGCCGAATTTGAAAGCGACCTGGCCCTCATTCATACCAGCCTTGCCGACAACCGCGCCCCGCGCATGGCAACGCGCCTAGTCGAGCCGCTCCTGCGCAAGGTCCGCACCTTCCAGTTCCACCTCAGCGCCCTCGACATCCGGCAAAACTCCCGCATCCATTCGCAAGCGCTCGAAGAACTCAAGACCTCGGTCTCCCCAATCACCGTCCAGCCGCTCAAGGAAAGGGAACTGTCCCCCCAATCCGTCGAGCTCATCGACACCCTGCGCACCGTCGCCGACCTCAAGAAAACCCACGCCCCGCAAGCCCTGCAAAACTTCGTCATCAGCAACGCTCAATCGGAGCAGGATATCTTCGCCGTCGTCCAGTTGGCCCAACTCTGCCGCGTCCACGTCGGCGGGTCCGCACATGATCCTGGCGTCAAACCGGTTCCTCTGTTTGAATCCATCGACGCCCTGCGCTCGTCCGCCGCCACCATGCGTACGGTCTGGACCTCTCCGGCCTTCCAGCCTTTGCTCGATTCCTGGCAGCGCCAGCAGGAAGTCATGCTCGGCTATTCCGATTCCAACAAGGACGGGGGCATGTTGACCAGCACCTGGGAACTCTACAAAGCCCAGCAGAATCTCCACCAAACCGCCCGAGAGTGTAACGTTAAGCTCCGCCTCTTCCACGGACGCGGGGGCACCGTTGGGCGCGGAGGCGGTCCCACCCACGCCGCCATCATCGGACAGCCGCCAGGCGATTTCACCGGAGAAATCCGCATCACCGAACAAGGTGAGGTTTTGAATTGGAAGTATTCAGACCAGGTTCTGGCCGAGTGGAATCTGGAACTGATGATCGCCGCCAGCCTCGAAGCGGTCACGCTGGGCAGCCGCCCTGCTCCCGCAGCCCAATCGCAATGGGCCGCGGCCATGGACACGATGTCCGCTCAATCCTTCGCCTTCTACCGGCAACACATTGCCGACAATCCCGATACGCTGATCTATTTCGAGCAAGCCACGCCCGTGAACGAAATGGAGCACGCCCAAATTGGCTCTCGTCCCGCCCGCCGCTCAAACAGTCGCAGCCTCGACGACCTTCGCGCCATCCCCTGGGTCTTCGGCTGGATGCAAAGCCGCCATGCCGTTCCAGCCTGGTTCGGCGTGGGTCACGCCCTCGAGCAATTCCTGCAAGCCAGCCCAAACAGCGACGCACTCCTCAAAGCCATGCTCCGCGACTTTCCACTGTTCTCCAACATGATCCGCAACGTCGAGCTCGCCATGGCCAAGGCCGATCTCACCATCGCCCGTCTCTACGCCAACCTGGTCACCGACGCCGGAATCCGCGAGCGCACCTTCACCATGTTGCAAGAAGAATTCGAACGCACTCGCCGGGTCATCCTTGCCATCAGCGGCCAAAAGGAACTCATCGAAGGCAACGCAGTTCTCTCCCGCTCCATCCGCTTGCGCAATCCCTACGTCGACCCCATGAGCCTCGTGCAAGTCGACCTTCTCCGCCGTAAGCGCACCGGCACGTCCGAAGAAAGTCTCAACTACGCTCTAGCCGCGACCATCAACGGCATCGCTGCCGGCCTCCACAACACCGGCTAGATCGCATGCTAGACTCGCGCATGCCCAGCGACCCGCTCTCGGCAGCCGGAGCTGATGTTCAAAGGCAAAGCTCCGCTCTGCGCAAGGAGCTAACCCTTTTTGACTTAGTCCTAGCCCAGCTCCTGGTTGTACTCGTAGCCGACTACATGGGCACGGCCGTAAAAGCCGGCGCCTCGCACGTGGTGTTCTGGATGTGCGGCATACTGTTCTTCTTCCTCCCGCTTTCCGCCGTCGTCATCCATCTCAACCGCTTCATCCCGCTCGAAGGCGGCCTCTACGAGTGGGCCCGCATCGCCTTCAACGACAGAGTCGGATTCCTCGTCGCCTGGAATCTTTGGCTCTACGCCATTCTCTACGTCGGCATCGCCGGCTTCCTCACCGTCTCCTTCGCCGCCTACGCCATCCCCGGAGCCGCGTGGATGGCCGCGAGCAAGCCCATGCTCATCGTTGCCTCCTGCACCGTAATCGCCACCACCATGTTCATCGCCGGTCTCGGACTCAGCGCCGGCAAATGGGTCAGCAACATTGCCAGCATCGCTTTCCTGATCGCCATCGCAATGTTGATCGTCAGCCCGTTCCTCAATCTCTGGCGCGGAACGCTAACCGAATATCACCCTCTCGCCTTCGTCGCCCCGCCCCTCACCCTCTTCAGCCTCAGCGTCTTCAGCAAAATGACCTTCGGAGCCCTCACCGGCTTCGAATACGTCGCCACCCTGGCCGGAGAGTGTCGCAATCCTCAACGTGACCTCCCGCGTTCCGTCCTCTTAACGGCTCCCCTCATCGCGTTGATCTATATCTTCGCCACCAGCGCCATCCTGGCCTTCGTCAACCCCGCCGCCGAAGACGTAGTTGCCCCAGTCGTGCAAGCCCTAAGCCGCGCCACGCAAGCGTTTGGCATAGCAGGCATCGTCATCCCAGTCACGGTAGTCTTGCTCCTCATCTACTACGTCGCCACCTTCTGCATTTTCTTCGGAGTCAGCACCCGTCTCCCCATGGTCGCCGGATGGGACAACCTAGTCCCAGCATGGTTCTCCCGTCTCCACCCGCGCTACAAAACACCCATCAATTCGATTCTGTTTTTGGGAGTCGCAACTCTGGCGGTCGGCCTGGGCTCCTCCATCGGCGTGGGCCATCAGGAAGCCTTCGAACTCCTGATTACCTGGAGCTTCACCTTCTACGGCCTTGCCTACATCGCCCTGTTTTCCATCCCCCTGTTTTCCCCAAAATCCCGCGGCCTCCGCCCCGCCCTCTGGCTCCGCATCACCGCTCTGTCAGGGCTGCTAGCCACGCTCCTGTTTGTAGTTCTGTCCGTGTTCCCTGTAGTGGCTCTAGAAAACTCGTCACGCTACTCCTTGAAGATCGCTTCCGTTGTGATTGGAGCCAATCTGCTCGGTGTGGTTGCTTACCTAGCCGGCCAGCGCCGCGCCACAAAATAACGGTCGACCCGTTCTGGTCGCTTCAGCGGCAGGGCGGGAGCGCGGTTACCGCGTCATTCCAAGCACGATAGCCTGTCGATTGTGACCAGACTCGACATTGGTATCCGCATGGTTTTGTTGCGAGGAAGATGTCGCGTTAGGCTTGGATTCGCATTTCCGGCAACGAGCGTTGCCAGGGGTAGGCGAGAAACATGATGAACGCTTCCTTACTCCGTAACCACCGCCTTCACCAAATTCCGCGGACTATCCACATTGGCCCCGTTCAACACCGCAAAGTGATAGGAAAACAGCTGCAGCGGCACCGTCTCTAACACCGGCAACAACAGTTCCACCGCCGGAGGCACGGTAATCACATGCTCCGCCAATTCCGCAATCTCCCGATCCCCGTCCGAAGCCACCACCACCGGCTGCCCGCCGCGCCCATTCACGTACTCCAGCACCGCCAACGTCTTCTGATAGCGCAGTACCGAATCCGGATCCCGCAAGTCGCGCGTTGCCAGTATCACCACCGGCAACTGCTCGTCTACCAACGCCAGCGGACCATGCCTGAGCTCCCCAGTCGGCATCCCTTCAGCATGAACATACGAAGCCTCTTTTAGCTTCAAAGCACCCTCGCGAGCAATCGCATAGTGCACGCCGCGCCCGAGAAACAAAAATGCCTTCGCGTTCTTATGCACCTTGGCAATCGCCAACGCCTGCGCATCCCACGCCAGCAACGACTTCTCGATAATTCCCGGAATCTCCGCCAGCCGGTTCAAATGCACGCGCGTCACTTCCGATGTCATTCGCCCGCGCTTCCGTGCGAGGAACAGCGCAAAGAGGTACAACACAGTCAGTTGCGCAGTAAAACTCTTCGTCGCCGGCACCGCTTTTTCCAGTCCAGCGTGCGTCTGCAAGGCCGCGCTCGCTTCGCGCACAATCGTTGCGTCAGCCACATTCGAAATTGCCACGGTCTTCGCGCCGCGGTATGCAGCCTCTCGCTGCGCCGCAAGGGTATCCGCCGTCTCGCCCGACTGCGTAATCACCATCACAATCGGATCCGCCCCAGCATGCGTCGAGCGATAGCAATATTCGCTCGAATACTCCACGTCTACCGCGACGCCTGCCAGATCTTCCATCATGATCTCGCCCACCAACCCGGCATGGCGGCTGGACCCGCTGGCGGCAATAATGATCTTCTTAAATGCCAGCAGCGCATTCTCAATCGGGTTCAGCATCTCGGGAAAGAGCACATCACCCTCGACATTCAGCCGAATGGTTTCCCGAATCGTCCCCGGCTGCTGATAAATCTCGCGCAGCATCTGATGCGGAAACGAGCGCACATCCCCGGGTTGGGCAGACAACGGAGTCTCAGCCATAGTTCAGCAATTTACCTCTCTGGGAGTGTACGTTGCCCCGGAATCCCACGCAATAGTCGTAGTGAAACGTTTCAATACGCCATCGTAGTGACGGTCGAACTACGGCCGCCTGCACTACGCTCCTTCGGTTTCGCAACCTTCCGTAACCGTGTTACGCTCACCGGGAGTCCCTTGCTCATGTCCCTGGTTCTGCGCTCAATCCTGGCTGTCGCGCTCTGGCCTTGGCTTCCACTGCCATCTTTCGCTCAGGACCGGCAGCCTGCGGATGCTCAGCCCCCCGCCCCCAGTCCCGACCTGGCTGCCGCCGACCAGCTCTGGCAGTCGGGCAAATTTTCCGAGGCCGAAGCCGGTTATGCCGCGCTCGTCAAAACCAATCCCAATCTAATCCCAGCACAAACCGGCTTGGTCCGCGCCTTGCTCCGGGAAGATAAAGTCGATGAGGCGCTGGATGCGGTTACCACCGCGCTGAAGTCGTTCGGCGAGTTACCCGCCCTCCTCGCCGCACGAGGCGATGTCCAGTATCGTCTTGCGCAAATGGACGCCGCCGAATCCTCGTATACCGACGCCAAAGCGCTCGACCGCAAGCTGGTGCGCGCCTTTCTCGGCCTCGCCCGCGTGTACCGCAGTCAGTCGCTCTACGGCAAAGCCTATGAAGAACTCCGGCATGCTCACGACCTCGCCCCCAACGATGTTGAGGTGGAGCGGGCGTGGCTCAGCGTCCTGCCGCGCCGCCAGCAGCTCGCCGCCATGCAAGCCTATCTCGTCGCACCGCATCCGGATGACGAAGAGCAAGTGCAGTGGATGACTGATAATGTTGAGTTTCTGAAACAGACAGCCGATCAGCCCGCTCGCGCATGCATGCTCGTCAGCAAGGTGGAGCGCACCGAGACGCCGCTGTTCATTGTCCGCGATGCCGGTGCCAATCGCAGTGGTATTGGCCTCACAACCAGGATCAACGATCAACGTTTCAATCTTCAACTTGATACCGGCGCGGGCGGCATCATGGTGAGCCACAAAGTGGGCGAACGGGCCAAGTTGACCCGCGTTTCCTCCGGGCACTTCGGAGGCCTTGGCGACAAGGGCGCGCAAACCGGCTACTTTGCCGTGGCCGACCGCATCCAGATTGGCGAGCTAGCGTTCCAGGATTGCGTCGTCTTCGTCAGCGACAAGAACTCAGTGGGTAGCCAAGACGGACTGATCGGCGCCGATGTATTCGCCAGCTATCTAGTCGACATCGACCTGCCCGGAATGCGGCTCGTGCTTTCTCCGTTGCCGGCGCGCCCCGACGACACGCCGGCCCCCGCGTCGCTCAACAGCGAGGGCGAAAGCGAACTGGGAAGTGCTGTGAAGGGTGAGCCTGCCGAGGCAAAATCAACAACCGATGCAGCATCGCCGGCGCCCAGTTCCACCAGTGCAAGCCAGTTGCCGGCAAGCCACCCGTCCGCAAACTACCTGCCCAAAGACCGCTACATCGCCCCAGAAATGTCCAGATGGACTGAGATTTACCGCGTCGGACACGACATTCTCGTGCCGACGACCGTCAACGATTCTCCGTCAACGCTTTTTCTTCTCGACACGGGCGCATTCGACAACGTCGTCTCCGTCCGCGCCGGCCAGCAGGCCGCCAAAGTCAAGTCCAGCTTCGGCATGAAAGTCGCCGGTATCAGTGGCGATGTGAAGAAGGTCTACCACGCCAAAGTTACCTTGCGCTTCGGCCACTTGCAGCAGTCCAACGTTGACACCATCACGCTGGACCTTGCCAAAATCAGTCGCCAAGCCGGCACCGAGATTTCCGGACTTCTCGGTTTCACCATGCTCCAGATGCTCGACCTGAAAATCGATTACCGCGATGGCCTCGTCAACCTGGAGTTCGACCCCAAGCGCGTCCAGCGGCTGCTGAAGCCGTGAAGCCTCACGAACGTAAACCGCAAGAAAAGCGGTGGTTGAAAGGGCAAGGCCGTCTGGCCTGCTCCTGCTCACAACACTCTTCAGTAAGCTGTTCGCCGCACGTTTGTTTACTATAGTGGCGCAGTGTCCGATCCAAAAAGTCCGCCCCGCCCAAGCTACGACGCCTACTACAAGGCTTTCGATTCACGCCTAATGCAGCAGCTCCGTCACGAAGCCTATGGCAAAGACATTGGCCAGCACTCTTGGGCCACTGCCTACGAATTGGAAGAGGACATCTCCCGCCTCAAGCTGACGCCCGCAAGCCGCCTACTCGATCTCGGCTGTGGCCCCTGCGGTCCGCTCACATTCATCGTCGCTCAAGTGGGTTGCCGCGGATTCGGAGCCGACTCCAGCGCCGAGGCCATCGCCTCCGGCCGCGCCCGCACCGCAGCCATGAATCTCGAAGGACTGCTCACCCTCCAGCAAGCCGATCTTAACAATCCTCTCCCATCCGCCAACGCCGCCTTCGACGCCGTTCTGTCCGTCGACGTCCTCCTTCATCTCCGCAACCGCGAGTCAGTTTTCCGGGAAGTTGCTCGCGTCCTAACTCCGGGAGGTAGGTTCCTATTTACCGACGCCGGAGTTCTTACCGGTCCCATTACCGACGAGGAAGTCCGTCTCCGGTCCCTTCACGGATACACCCAATTCGTTCCCCCGGGCGTGAACGAAGCCGCACTCGAGGGCTCGGGTTTTCGACTGCTTGAACGGCAGGACCGAACCGCAAGCTTGTTGAAGAACGCCAGCGGCAGACTCGCTACCAGACTCGCCCACCGACCCGAACTGGAGAAGCTGGAAGGCACCGCTAACTTCGAGCGTCAAGTACGCTACCTCGAAACCGCAGTAACTCTCTCGCAACGCCGCGGGTTGTCCAGAATCATGTATCTGGCCGAGTCGATGTAACTTCCGCCAGCAAATCTATGAATCTGCTAGTGTTCCAACAACCCAAATGCCTCACATCGTTTTACTCGGGGATTCCATCTTCGATAACGCCTCCTATACCCGGGGTGGTCCCGACATTATCTCTCAGCTCCGCCAACTTCTGCGTGCCGAGTGGCGCGCATCCCTGCTTGCGAAAGATGGCGCGACAACCGACGATGTTTCCTCTCAGTTGCAGTGGATGCCGTCCGACGCCTCACACCTGGTGCTGAGCGTGGGAGGCAATAATGCCCTCATGAATTCCAGTGTTCTCCATACACCCACCGATTCGACGACGCAGGCACTCACAGAGCTCTCGAAAGTCTCGCGAAGCTTCGAGGAGAAGTATCGCCGTGTGGTGGAACTGTGCCGGCAACCACGTTTACCCCTGACTCTATGCACTATCTACAACGGCTCGTTTCCCGACCCCGACTTCCAGCAGATAATCTCCACGGCCCTGATGGTTTTCAACGATGTCATCTTGCGGGTCGCAATCGAGTTCGGTATTCCGGTGATCGACCTGCGGTTTGTTTGTTCCTCGCCTGCTGATTATGCCAACCCAATAGAACCTTCTTCCGCAGGAGGTGCAAAGATCGCACGGGCCATCGTCAGTTTAGTGTCAGCCAGGCACGGTGAGAGCGCCGGTACCCTGGTGGCCATCGTCTAGCCTGCGGTTGTAGAGAACTATCGCCAAACCTTCAATGAATTGCGGCACGCAGTCGAATCTTAGGATAGTATTGCCCCCGCCGAATCGCCGGCGGCGGGTCCGCCCCGTCAAAGGAGATCACATCGATGGGCATCTCATACACACATCCCCAGGAGCGAAGCACTCAACCTCATCCTCTGGACCGGCCGCTAGGGAATCACAAGCAGATGGAAGTAATTTCACACCGGGCCGCGAGACCAGAACGCCGTGCTGCGAATCAAAACCAAATATGTCGCCGCCTCGGTCATAGAACAGTTCGCGAAGGGTGAGATTGCCGACGCCGGCGCCGGCGCCGAAGGCGTGCCCGGACAGATTCTGGTATCCCAACGGAGGCGGCTTGGTCCTAATTTAAGCAAGGATTTCTTGCCGCATACGCCCCCGTACCCCGATGCAACGACCGGTGTAGAACTCCAACTCGGCAAAGACTGGCAAGTTTACCCAGCCGCGTAGTACCCGAGCTGCGAGGGACAGGAAGCGAGCTTACGACTCAGTCGGCCCCAGTTACAACCATTCCGCTGGTGTTGAAAGGACAAAAAAGATCCGGTCATGGGGCGAACCCGGAAAGGAACGGTCGAGAAGGACGGATCGCAGTGGCTCCCCTTGCAGTTGGCCACATCCCCGACGCCTCCATTCCCCGATTCTGTCTCCGGCCACAGCGCCTACAGCGCCGCCGCCGCGAGGATTCTGGAATTGTGGACACGAAGTGATAACTTCGCCCAGTTCGTGATGCTAGCCGCAAGCAGTTCGAAGATCGAACCAGGAATCACTCCGAACCATCCAATCACTCTCCAATGGGACACCTTCACCGAGGCCGCAGATGAGGCAGGCATCTCGCGGCGCTACGGAGACATCCACTTCCGCGCAGCCGATCTCGCCGGACGCCTGTTGGGACGTTGAGTAGCAGGGGAATGTGGACCAAAGCCCGAAGCTATTTCAGAAGCCATTTCAATGGGACAGCGAGCATCGACTCCCGAGCTCATGCGCCATCAAAATCATCTGTTTCTACGCAATCGATCCGCGGCTCACGACCCCGCCCCAAACCCCGCCGGCGCGACATTCGCCTTTCCCTGCACCCGTGCAATCTGCGTCAGGTGAATCAGGTCATGCGCCACCTGATCTGTTGCATGCCGCGCCTTGTCGTCGTCCACTAGGTAGTCCCCCAGAATCGGCTGCACGCCCAGCGACCGAACGGCATCTAGATCCGCCACAATTTGAGTGGCACCTTCCAGCGCATATCGAGCCCGTACTGCGTTGGTCACCGATTTCCGGTTGATCAGGGCAAAATCGAAAATCCGCATCTCCGCATGCTCATGCAGCGCGTGAATATGATCCGCCGCCGTCAGCCCCAGGCTCTCGTTCGCCTGCGTCATCAAATTGCAGATGTAGACTTTGATCGCCGGAGAGGTGACGATCGCTTCGGGAATTCCGCGCACCAGCAGATTTGGAATGAGGCTGGTGAACAGCGACCCCGGACCCATCGTGATCAAGTCGGCCTGAGCAATCGCCTCTAACGTCTGCGGCAAAGGTTCCACATCCGCCGGCACCAGCACCAGCCGAACAATGCGCCCGCTGCTGGCGGTAATGTTGGTCTCACCGCGCACGTGCGTCCCGTCCGCCATCTCCGCTTCGAGTTCAATGTGTGAAGTGGTGGCAGGGAAGATGCGTCCCCGAGAAGCCAGAATCTCCGACGACTGCTGCACCGCGTCCGTGAAGTCTCCCGTCACCGCGGTGAGAGCCGCGAGAAACAGGTTCCCGAAGCTATGCCCTTCCAGTTCCGAACCCTTGCTGAAACGGTGCTGAAACAGGCGCGAGAGCAGGGCCTCATCCTCAGACAGGGCCACAAGACAATTTCGTATGTCGCCGGGCGGCGGCATATTGAGCTCTTTGCGGAGTCGCCCACTCGACCCGCCATCATCGCTGACGGTAACAATGGCGGAGAGTTCCGAAATGCAAGGCCGCGTGTCGGCAAACGCAGTGGGAGTCGCCGCCGGCCGAGCCGTAAAATGCTTCAGCCCGCGCAGGATGGCCGAAAGGCCCGTACCTCCTCCAATTGCCACCACCCGCAGCGGGCTTGCTCCCGGCGACGTACCCGGTCCCTGCTGATTTGCTGGCATGGGAGCTAGGTGTTACTGCTCGTATCCGCCGTGGCCCATCTCCGCGCCCGGATCCGGATACAACAGCTCGGTAAAGCGAGGATCTTCCGCCAGGTTGTGGAAGTCGCCGTCATTGCGCGCCTGAAAACGCAACTGCGCATTCGACGAAATCGCGTCGCCCAACCGCCGCAGCGCATCTTCCAAATGCCCGGTCAGACAATCCAGCGCCGCCAACCCATACGTCACGTAATCGCGCTGCGCTGGATTCTTCTGCAGCTTCTCGAAATGCTCCCGCGCCCCGACGTAGTCGCCCTGATTCATCAAGGAGACGGCGTAGTCGTAGTGCTCTTCGACCGTCTCGAAGCGCAGCTCATTTTTGGCCGTGAGCAGGTTGCAGGTGCTCAAATGCATCCGCGCCCGGTCGCCCAGCTCTCGGCTCGTGCCATCCAAAACCTTCTGAAAAGCGGTCTTCGCCTTGTCAAACTTGCGCTCCTGCAGCG
>Ga0137419_10000683_pt1 | contig 13053 bp, 7 predicted proteins | sample CZODoug3_1_2_16f_FD_108279 | JGI IMG/M metagenome (GOLD analysis project Ga0137419, IMG submission 108279) | Vadose zone soil fungal communities from Angelo Coast Range Reserve, California, USA - CZODoug3_1_2_16fungal (Illumina Assembly) | ecosystem: Environmental > Terrestrial > Soil > Vadose... | reverse complement strand
TGGTGAGCCAGGAATGTGGTCCCGTAGACGGTCGCTGCGCCGAGCGCGTGGCCCAGGTGATCGCCGATATCGTAAACCGACGAACCGCAAGCGTGGCGGACGCGTGAAGATCTGTTTCGTCTGTTCCGAGTACCCGCCGGGCCCTCATGGAGGCCTGGGGACATTCACCCAGGTGATGGCGCGGGCCTTGGTACGGGCGGGACACCAGGCACGCGTCGTCGGCCTGTACTCACCCGACTATCCCGGGGCGCCTTACGGAGAAGATCAGGGGGTTCAGGTATGGCGATTGGCGCAGCCGACGTGGCGGTGCGGTTGGGTACTCGGTCGATACAGACTGTTCCAGCTCATCGCAACGTGGGCCGAGCAGGGAGATATCGATTTGGTTGAAGTTCCGGATTGGGGGGGTCCGGCGGCGATGTGGCCGCGCCTTCCCGTTCCCGTGGTAGCGCGTCTGAACGGATCTGCGACGTACTTCGCTCAGGAACTGGGGAGACCGTTTCATCGCGTCACGTTCTGGCTGGAGCGGGCCTCGTTGCGTCGAGCACTGGCGTGGTGTTCCGCGAGCCAGTACACGGCCGACAAGACACGCCGGCTGTTCGGGCTGCGGACCGGACCCGACGCGATTTTGGCGAATCCGGTGGAGCTTCCTGCGGAAGACAGCACGCCGGCCCGATCCCACAATCAGGTCGTCTTCACCGGAACCCTGACTGAAAAGAAGGGCGTCTTGTCGCTCGTTCGGGCGTGGCCGCAGGTTGCCAAACAGTGCCCTGACGCCGAATTGCACATCTTCGGGAAGGATGGGCGCGCACCGGACGGCTCCTCGATGCAAGCCTATCTCCACGGGCAGCTCGGGAACGGGCTTGCGGGCACGGTGCAATTTCACGGGCACCAACCTCGGGAGGTCCTGTTCGGTGCTTTGGCGCGCGCCGCCGTCGCAGTGTTTCCATCGTACAGTGAAGCGTTCGGGATCGCGCCGTTTGAGGCGATGGCCCAGGGTTGTCCCACGATCTACAGTCGCTGTGGTCCCGGGCTGGAGTTGGTGCGAGACGGTGTGGACGGACTGCTCGTCGATCCCGCCGATCCCTCCGACATCGCCAGGGCGATTGCCCGAGTGCTGGGAGATCCGGACCTCGGCTCGCGACTCGGCGAGACGGGCCGAGAGCGCGTGCGAGAGAAGTTCTGCATCGATGCGCAGTTTCCTCTCAACGAGGCGTTCTATCGACGATACGGCGCGGCCTCTGGGAACAGAGCGACACGAGCAGAGCGCTCCGTCGCGATACCCGTGGACGCTCATCGGGCCGTCGCCGGCAGTCCGGATGGTCCCCGGGCGGAGGCCGAAGTGGAGAGGGAGAAGGCGACCAACGTGGCGGCGTGGCTGCGGCTCGGGAAGGGCGGGGATCGGCTGCCGGACCTCGCCGAGACCGTCGGAGACCTGACCCAGGGAGTCACGGTCGCGATTTGCACCTACAAGCGCGCGGCCAGTCTCAGCCGGCTGCTCGATTCCTTGGTCGCACAGGGGGCCATGCCGAACCGTGTAATCATCGTGGACGCAAGCCCGGATGACGACACTGAGCGTACTATCCGCGAGCATGCCACGCTCGCCGGCACGGGGGCCGACGTACTCTACTTCCGCGTTGCCGGTCCGCTGCGCGGTCTCACCCGGCAACGCAACTTCGCGCTGCGCTGGGTCGCCACGGATCTCGTCGCGTTCTTCGACGACGACGTGGTGTTATGCCCTGCGTGTTGGCTCGAGCTGGAGCGGCACCACCGCCAGCAAGGTACGAGGATGGCCGGTGTCGGCGCGCTGATCGAGAATCAGTTTGCGGCTCCTCGCTTGCTGTGGCGAATGCGCGCGTGGTTACGTGTGGTCTCTGATCTCCGGCCCGGGACCTACAGCCGCTCGGGGATCTCTATCCCTTGGAGCTTCCTGCCCGCAACGGAGGAAGGCTTGGTCGAAGGCGAGTGGCTCCCGGGCGGAGCGACGATGTGGCGTACGGCGTTGGCGCGCGAGATCGGGTTCAACGAGGAGTTTACCGACTACTGCAGTGCCGAGGATCTCGATGTCAGCCTGCGCATGCGAGCGAGAGGCGCGCTTGCAGTCGCGGGGCGTGCCCGGGTGCTGCATCTCCACGATGACAGTGGCCGCCCAGACGCGTTCGAGCTCGGCTACATGAACGCGAGAAACTCCTATGACATTCACCGGCGCTGCCTAGCGCATCGGACGTGGATGGACGAGGCGTACTTCGTTTACGCTTTGGCGGTCGACACCCTCCTCTACGGTCTTGCTCTGCTAAAGCCGGCGAGGATCATCGTACGCTGGCGGTTCGTGCGCGGCCGCCTCCGGTTTCTCACTGAGCTGTTACTTGGTAGGAGCGGCTGACGCTCATGTGTGGAATCTGTGGATGGGTCGGCACGTCTCCATCGCTCGCGCCGAGGGATATCAACCGGATGCTCGAGGAGCTGCGCCATCGCGGGCCGGACGACTGCGGCGTGTGGTGCGAAGCCGGGAACCGCGTGGTGCTCGGCCACACTCGACTCAGTATCATCGATCTCTCTGGCTCGAAGCAGCCGATGACCAATGAAGACGGGACGGTCGTCGTCGTATATAACGGCGAAATCTATAATTTCGCCGAGCTGCGGCGGGTGCTGGTGGCTCGCGGCCACACGTTCAAAACGGAGGGCGACACCGAAGTTCTCCCGCACCTGTATGAAGAGTACGGCGCCCGAATGGTGCGGATGCTCGATGGCATGTTCGCGTTCGGCCTGTACGACCGGCGCAGGCGCAGCCTGCTGCTGGCTCGAGATCGTGTTGGAATCAAGCCCCTCTACTACTGGCACGACGGCGGCACGGGGGGGCTGCTCTTCGCGAGCGACATGGGCGCGATGCTCGCGAACCGGGCAGTGCCGCGCCAGCTCAACCCGCGGGCCCTTGCCCAATATCTCCACTTCGGTTTTGTCGTGCACCCGGAGGGCTGGATTCGGGGCGTCCGGCAGATCGAGCCTGGGGAGATCGTGGAGTGGTGCGACGGCCAGCTCAGCAGCGCGAAGTACAGTGTCTGGACGTACGAGCCCCGGGACGAGCTGAAGGACCCCGCGGTCGCCCTCAACGAGCTCAGGAGTCGCTTAGCGGACTCGGTGCCCAGGCATCTCGCCGCGGACGTTCCGCTCGGCAGCTTTCTGAGTGGAGGACTCGATTCGGCAACGGTTACGGGGTTGGCTCAGGAGGCGCGGCGTCGGTCGGGTGACACGATCCACTCATTCACTATGCGGTTTGGCACCCCCGATTTTGACGAGTCTCGGCGCGCGGGCGCGGTGGCTCGTGACTTGGGTACGCGGCATACGGAGATCGACGGGGAGCAACTCCCCTTTGATCGCCGGTTCCTCGACCAGTTCGTTGGCGCACTGGGCGAGCCCTTCGGCGACACGTCGGCGTTGGCGGTGTATCAGCTGTGCGCGGCCGCGCGGCCCCATGTTAAGGTTGCCCTGAGCGGCGACGGTGGAGACGAGATCTTTTTCGGCTACACGGCGATGTGGAAACAGCAGTGGGCGCGCCGGTGCCGGGCTGTGCCGAGACGTGTCCGAGAACTGGTCAGGGCAGCCACGGCCGGTCGACCGGGCACGTTGGCCCGCAGGCTATACAAGTACGCTCACCTATCGCTCCTCGACGACCCAAGTGTGATTATCGACTGGTCACGCCGCTGGGAGTGGCCGGTTTTAGGGCAGGTGCTCGGCGGCGCCCTCTTCGACGAGCTGTTCCCTGATCCTCGCGAGCCGTTCCCAGAGGTGCGCGCGATAATCGGATGCGGTCACGGCGGCGGCTTCTCGGAGCAACAGAGCCGCTTTCACATGCTCGTGACCCTGCCGTGTGACGCGTTGCAAAAGGTCGACCGGATGTCCATGGCACACGGTCTGGAGATTCGAGTGCCGATCTTGTCGAACGGGATGGTGGAGTACGCAGCGCACCTTCCCTTGTCCGTGCGCCATCGGGGCCGACGCACGAAGGAACCCCTGCGTACAATCGCCGAGATGTTGGCGCCCACGCTTACACAACCGGCCCCCAAGCGGGGATTTTGCTTCCCGCTGGACGGTTGGATGCGCCGCGACCTGGTCCGAAACTGGCGTGAGTGGGAACTCACGCAGCGTCTGGCGGGGATCGGGTTCGTTTCGACCGAGCTCGAGCGGTTGGTGGGGCAATATGAGGTCGCAGGCCGGGATGGGGACGGCTACGCCAGCGGTACGCTAGCGGGAAGGCTGTTTGATCTGATGTTGCTCGCGCTCTGGATGGAGAGGCATCGGCTGCATCTCTAGCCAGCCGAGAGTGGGTGACGGTAAGCTGCGGTGGCTCGAGTGACTTGGGTGAGGAGGGTGACGAGTGCGGCTGTGCGTTGTGTCTTTCAAGGAATGTTGGCGAGATGATGCTGGCAGGTGGCTGACCTCCGGTGGCTTCCCGAGGCAGATAGCTGCGCTCGCCGCGGTGTTCGATGAGCTAAGCTTGGTCCTCGTGCAGGGTCTGCCGCAAGCTGGCGGAATCCCGCTGCCTAGTCATGCTGAGGTGGTGGCGTTGCGGAAACCTGTCGGCACCGACACAAGGCGCAAGCTCTCCGTTGCGGCTCACGCAGCATACTACCTGCGAGCGCTCGCGCGCTCGATCGGCGAAGCGGACGTCGTTCACACTCCTGTGCCCGGCGACATTCCACTCCTCGGCATGGTCGTGGCGGCCGCCTTACACAAACGCTTGTTTGCTATCTACATGGGATCATGGGTTACCAATTCCCACACTACGTGGATGAATCGAGTGACTCGGGGATTGATGCGGAGATTGGCCGGCGGGCAAAATGTGATGTTTGCGCTGGGCCCGCTGGGGAGCCAGACGGCGCCGGCGCCTCGAATGCATTCCATATTCGACACCACGGTATCCCGACACGAACTGACGACGGTACAGCCGCAGTTGACGCGGGCGCCGCATGCGCCCCTTCGATTGGCGTACGTGGGACGTCTCTCTCCGGAGAAGGGACTGCCGCACCTGCTAGATGCGGTCAGCACGCTGCGAGCGGATCCCGCTCTGACTGCGTTGGTGCCGCATGTAACGCTTATCGGCGATGGCCCCCAGCGCGGCGACCTTGTCGCGCAAGCGGAGCGGCTGCATTGCGACGACATAGTGCAGTTTCGGGGCCAGCTGGACCGAGACGGGGTGATTCGAGAGCTGATGCGCGCGGATGTTTGCGTGCTGCCGTCCCTGACGGAGGGGTTCAGCAAAGCGAGACTGGACGCCATGGTGTGCGGTGTCCCGGTCATCACGACGGGTGTGGGGTTCGGGCGGGAGATCGTGGGTTATGATGGGGAACGTGGATGGATCGTGCCTCCCGGGGATGTCCCGGCGCTAGCGGCCGCGCTTCGGCGAGTGGTGACCGCACCTATCGACTGGCCCAACCTTCGTCGACGCTGCCGGCAATACGTAGAAGGACTGACGCTTGAAGCTTGGGCGGACCGCATCGCCGAGCTGTGTGCACGGCAGTGGAATCTCTCGATCGTGAAGGGCAAACTGCAAAGTCGCGTGCAATGACACGCCTGATCGCGCTTGCCTCTCGGGTGCCGACACGCGCCCGCGCCCCACGGGCGACGGTTGACCGCTGGGGACAGGCCCTTGTCACCCTGATTGTGCTGTGCTGGTGTGCGAGCCTTGTGATCGGTTTCGAGACGGCCCTGGCGATCCTAACGATTGTAGGCTTCGCCGCCGCCATCGTCGGTACGTTCCAGCCCGTGCTCGGGCTCCTTGGCATCGGGCTGTTGTGCACGCTCGATTTCGTAATGAATGCCTTCCTCTTTCCCGGCGGGCTCTTACGCTGGAACACCTTCAATTACTGGCTAGTGCTCGCGGCGCTCACTTCGGTGCCGCTTCTGCTGAAACAACGCACCTTACAGTATCGGCTCATGCAGGTCGTTGCCGTGTTGTTGAGCCTGGAGGTCCTTGTGAGCCCCGACTGGTACAGAGGGCTACAGGATGTAGCGGGGATCGCGGCAGCGTTTGGGCTCGTTGTGTATTTCGCGCGCGTTAGCGACCAGGCGTCGGTGTGGTACTGGCTAGGGGTCATCTGCGGCACGACAGGAGCAGCCGGGGGCCTCGCATTCTTCATACAGCAGGCCAGTCTCCCGTCCGTCAACCCCAATGCTTGGGCCTTTGGCCCGTTGACGGCTCTATTCGCGATTTGTGTCGCATTTCCAGTCGCGCGGCTGTGGCGCCGTGACCCGGTCGTTCTAGTGATGTTGGCGGCTGCGAACTACGCGCTGGTTTTCCTAAGCGCCAGCCGCGGCACGCTCCTGACGGCGACGGCTTGTGGTCTCTTCCTTCTCGTACAGGCACATCGGGTTCGCGGTGGTTGGCTAGTCGCTCTCACCGCCGTGCTGGTGGCAGTCGCCCTTACATCACAGTTCACTGATCTCCAGGCGCACGCAGTGAATCGCATTCGGCTGTTGTTGAACCCTCAGCAAAGCCTGGTGAATCGGACCAGCGGACGCTCCGACCTACTCGTCAGTGGCTGGAACATCTTCCTTGACCACCCATTGGGGGTCGGCACCGGCGGGTTTGCAGTTTCGAGGGTCGACCTGAACCTGGCAAGAGGGCAGCTCTCCGGGTGGAGGTCGCAGGAGAAAAAGGATGCGCATACGGGATGGATCAAGGTCCTGGCGGAGAACGGACTCCCCGGAATCGCACTGATGGGCGCCTACGTCCTGTCGTTCGCCGTAACGGGTTGGCGTTCGCGGAATCGTGATCTGTTCTTGCTCGGCCTGCTAGTGACCTGGGCATTCAGTCTCGGGTTCATTTCGACCGAGTACCAATCGAAAGGGCTGTGGTTTCTAGCCGCCGCCGTGACCGTGCTCCTCAACCCGGGCAGTGTCTTGGCGCGTAACGCCCCTCGTTCAGAATGAGCCCTGCGGCTGGGTCGTCGAGCCCGGAAGGGCACCCGCTCGCTCACGCCCAGCTACGCGTCGCGCTTTTGGCCGGGACATTGGGGCAAGGAGGTGCGGAGAAGCAGTTGGTCTACATGACGCGAGCGCTACGCCAGGCGAATGTGGCTGCCAGGATATATAGCCTGACCCGGGACGAATTCTATGAGCCTGCGCTCCGAAGTCTCGACGTTGAACCGATTTGGATCGGGAGGCACGCGAGCCCACTACTTCGGCTTGGTGCGTTCGTAAGGTCGCTTCGAGCGTATAAGCCACATATCGTCCAATCGGGTCACTTTTTCGCAAATCTTTACGTCGCGCTCGCCGCCCCATTGGTACGAGCTGTTTCGATAGGCACGATCCGCAGTGACGTGACGTACGACATGGAGATGAATCCGTGGTGGGCGCCCTGGTCGCTCCGTCTGCCGGCATCCATTATGACCAATTCGTACGCGGCCGGAAACGGCTTGAAGCGGTTAGCGGTTCCGGAGGCAAGGTGCCACGTCGTTCCTAACGTCATAGACCTGGTCGACTTCGACGCACGCGCGTGCGAAGCGCCTCCAGTCCTACCTCGTGAGGGCCCCTGCGTGATCGCCGTGGGCACGCTGAGTCGCGTAAAGCGGCTGGATCGTTTTCTCGATGCGGTATCGCTCGCTCGTGCGAGTATGCCCAACTTACGCGCCATGATCATTGGGGACGGGCCCGAGCGCTCCCGACTGGAAACGGCGGCGCGAGAGCGGGGGCTTCTGCCGGATGGCGTGCAGTTCCTCGGGCGCCGCCCGGACGTGCCGGTGTTCTTGCGCCAGGCGGCCGTGCTTCTTCTCACCTCGGAGCACGAGGGTTGTCCAAACGTCGTGCTGGAAGCGATGGCCGCTCGGTTACCAGTGGTAACCACTGCGGTTGGTGACGCAGGACGCGTGGTCCAGGACGGCGTCACCGGCTACGTGGTCTCGTGCGATGATGTGCGCGGGATGGCTGAACGAGTACTGCAGTTCGCTAAGTCGTCTCTTCTGCGGCAACGGTTCGGCGACGCGGGTCGGCTACGAGTGGAACAAACCTACAGCTATGCCGGTCTTGCGCGTCGTCTCCTAGCCACGTACCGCACGATTGCCGAACAACAGCGGAATCGGCCGGCGCTCGAGGCGTGTTTGTCCAACGGTCTTCCGGCCGCCAGCTAGCTGCCCAATCGCAGGAGGACGAACACATTGAACTCCGGTCCCGTGACTGGGGCGGAAATGTACGACCGCCCTACCGGAGGTGCAGGTGTGATTCCGGCCATTGGGAAGGTGACCAGCCCGCCGGCGTAGACACTCGTCGCCACGGGAGCGCCGTAAAAGGCTTGGGCGTTGCGCACTTCGAAACTGTCCCCGACCGCCAAGATAGTTGAGAGGTCCACATTCACCGTGGGCAGCCGATCCCAGTTGTACACGATGATGTTAGCCCGGCCCAGCTCGTAGGCATTGGGACGCACGAAGATTTGAACGCCAGCGGGGACCGTCGCAGGATTGACGTCTGTCGCCCCCAACCCGGTTGTGCTTCTCCATCCTGGAAGCGTCGTAAAACCTGCGCGATCACTCGTACCCCAGGCACTAGCGGTTGGTGTGCGATAATGGGTGTTGGCGGCCCATCTGAATCCAGCGAGCGATCCCGTCGTACTTAGGACCTGGTCAGGTCCGATGGTCGCCCCGCCGGGCGCGAAGAACACATTGTTGGTAACTGTCAGGCTAGTCCAGTTCGTGAACTCTACGTAGTGCACAAAGATATTTCCGCTAATCAGGCCGTCTTGATGAGTACTTCCTGAAACACCGAACTCGGCAGCCGCGTTGGGAGAGGTGGGGGACTCGTACGTGTAATTGTTCGTCCACTCAAAGCCGCTTGCGCTCGCGCCTGCGAGCGTGATAGCGGCAGACTGGGAGATTGGTGGACTGGACACACTTCCATTGCCAAAGGCGACATTGCCATCGAAGTGGATGTTGGTCAGTTCTCCACCGTTACCATTCAAATGAAACCCATACTTCCAGTTGTTGAATACAATGTTATCGCGCACGAGCTTGGTGCCCGTGGCATTGGTCAGGTAGAGGCCATGATCCAGATTGAATGTCGTGCCATTGTTGTAAACGAGACACCCGTAAATCTCCGAATTGGAGGACAAGGGGTTACCGAGGATGCCGCTGCTGCTAGCATCATGGACGACGAGATTGATGAGCTTGCTGCCAGGAGCCTGATGATAAACCCCAGCAAGCCCGTTGGTGTGCGGTGCGGAATTCAGAACTTCGAAACCCCAGAACCAGGCGTCGGAGCCGCGAATGGACAGCGTACCGTCGATCGTCGCGCGCTCCCTCGGATACTGCCGCACGATAATGGGCGAGGACGACGTGCCGTTGAGGGTACTGGAAAACCGGCCACTATAGGTGCCGCCGCGCAACCAGATCGTGTCCCCCGGCCGCACCGTGCCGTTGCCGCCGGAGAGAGCCGTAGTAAGGTCCCAGGGGCGGTCGGTGCTACCGTCTCCAGCGGGCGAGCCGCTGACGGCCACGTAGTGACTCCTCAACGGCGTCGCGGGCTGGAGGTACTCGTAGGTCGAGCAGCCGGACGTGCCGAGCAGCAAGAACGACGCCCAGGATGTGACGCATCCGATCATCTTTACGCCAAGCGGGATCATCCAGAGAATTTCATGGATGACCCCGCAATGTCAATGTATGACGATGCGCCGCGGCGCCTGTTGCCTTCGCATCATGGGCCTTGTCGTAGCACCACGAACACATTGAACTCCGGCCCGGTGACTGGTGCTGGATTATAGGAGCGCCCCACCGGAGCCACGGGAGTGATCCCCGTCGTGGGGAGGGTCAACAGCCCGCCGGCGTAAACGCCGCTGGCCGCCGGGGCGCCGTAAAAGTCTTGGGCATTCCGCACTTGGTAGGTGTCCCCCACTCGCAACACGGAGGAGAGGTCCACGCTCACCGTTGGCAACTGTCCCCAGTTGTACACGATGATGTTCGCGCGACCCGCCTCGTAGACATTGAGACGTACGCTTACTTGCGGACCCGTCGGCGTGGTGCCGGGATTGAGGTCGTTCCTTCCCAGTCCGGTCGCGCTCATCCACCCAGCGAGCGTGGTGAAGCCGCCGCGATCGCTCGTGCCCCAGCCAGACGCGCCGGGCGAGCGATAATGGCTATTGGTTGCCCACGTGAACCCAGCGAGCGATCCCGTCGTACTCAGCACCTGGTCGGGGCCGATGCTCGCCCCCCCCGGGGCGAAGAAGGTGTTATTCGTGACCGTTAAAGAGTTCCAATTTGTAAACTCCACGTAATGGACGAAGGTATTGCCGCTAATCAAGCCGTCTACATGATTGCTTCCCGAAACGCCAAACTCGGCAGCTCCATTGGGCGAGGTGGCCGTCTCGTAGGTGTAATTGTTCGTGAACTGGAAGCCGGTGGCACTCGCGCCAGCAAGCGTGATAGAGGCAGACTGGGAGATGGGCGGATTTGAGATACTCCCGTTGCCGAAGGCGACGTTACCATCCAAATGGAGGTTGGTTAGCTCCCCACCGTTGCCATTGAGATGGAATCCATACTTCCAGTTGTTGAAGACAATATTGTCACGCAGCAGTTTCGTGCCCGTGGTGTTGGTTAGGTACAAGCCGTGGTCCAGATTGAAGACCACCCCATTGTTGTAAACGAGACAACCGTAGATTTCCGAATTGGGGGACAAAGGGTTGCTGATGATGCCACTGCGACTGGCATCGTGCACAACGAGATTGATGAGTTTACTGCCAGGAGTCTGTTGATAGATTAGCGCGAGCCCGCCGCTATTGGGGGCAAAGGCGGTGACCTCGAAGCCCCAAAACCAGGTGTACGCCCCCCTTTGAATGAACAGTGTGCCGTTTATCGTGGCCCGCTCGCCTGGGTACTGGCGTACGATGATGGGCGAGGAAGAGGTACCCGCGAGAGCGCTGGAAAACTGGCCACTATAGGTGCCGCCGCGCAGCCAGATCGTGTCCCCCGGCTGAACTGCCGCCGGTTGATTGAGAGCCGTCTGCAGGTCCCATGGCCGACTTGCGCTGCCATCCCCGCTCGCTGACCCGCTCGGCGTCACATAGTAACCGGCGTGCGACGCCGGTGACAACGGCTGAACTGTGATCGCCGAGCTACCGCTCTTGCCTTCGCTGGTTGCAGTGATGGTCGCCGACCCTGCGGTCTGGCCGAGAACGAGGCCGGTCCCGCTCACGCTGGCGACAGACGTATTGTCGCTCGACCACGTGACGACACGACCGGTCAGGGTCGTGCCGGCCGCGTCCTTCGTCACGGCCGAAAGCTGCTGAGTGCTGCCGACCGCGATCGTCGCCGACCCAGGGGCGACCGTCACGGAGGCGACCGGCACGGTCGTGACCGTGATGGTCGCGGTGCCGCTCTTGCCTTCACTCGCGGCGGTGATCGTCGCCGACCCCACCGCCACTCCCGCGACCAGACCACTGCTGTTCACCGTGGCGACTTGCGCATTGCTGCTCGACCACGTGACGAGGCGGCCGGTGAGCGTGGTGCCGGCCGCGTCCTTGACGACTGCCGCCAACTGCTGGGTGGCGCCGACGCCGATACTCGCGGACGCGGGGCTCACCGCGACCGAGGCGACCGGTACGGTCGTGATCGTAATCGCCGCGGTGGCGGTCTTGCCTTCACTGGTGGCGGTGATCGCCGCGGACCCGACAGTCACCGCGGTCACGAGTCCGCTGGCGCTCACCGTTGCGACGGTGGGAGCGCTGCTCGACCATGTGACCGAGCGGTCAGGGAGTACGATGCCGGTGGAGTCCTGGGCCGTGGCGGTGAGTTGCACTGTCGCCCCCAATAGGATCGCCGAGACCGCCGGGCTCAGCGTCACCGAGGCCACTGGCACCCGCATGATGGTAACGGTGCTCGTGTCGGCCACGGTCGCCGCCGGGGGGTCCGTGGCGATTACGAGGTAATTGCCAGCGATCGCGCTCGGTTGGTACGTGGCATAATGGCGGCTGCCGGTGCTAAACGTGTCGACGATGCTCCCGCCCGTCGCACTCCAAGTCACTGGGATATTGCCCGTGTCGCCGGTCGCGGTCAAACCAACCGCCATGAAATGCGAGGTCTGGTTGGGACGGAGCGCGACTTGTCGGGGAGAAACAACGACTCGGGTTACGACGGGACCTGGACCGGACAGCGAAACGGGTTTTTCGCAGGCGAAGAACGCCACGATGCAGACCAGCAGCAACGGGTCTTTCAGCAATGCCAACCGAACCGAGAGCTTGTGTTTGAACACCATTGGGCCGTTCCTCGTCTAGGGCGTTGACGCGCAAAAAGGAAAAACCGGGACGCCGATTTCGACTTACAGTCGAAACGCTGGCGGCCCGGCTAGCATGGCGGAGAGATCCGCGTTAGCCCCGTTAGCTCTGCGTCACCGCCTTTCGACGGCTTTGCTCTGAGCAGCGTGAGTCAGTTTTTCACGTTCTAGCGATTCTGCTAGTGTTATGGTTACTGCATGTTCTATAGCAAGTGTTGTGCCTTCCCAGATAGTCCAATGCCAAGGCACGCGAGAGCGCGACCAACCACCAATGCAATACGCCATTTTTATGGCGGATTGCTGTACAACGGAGGCGGACCAGTGGCTAAACTCTGGTGGGAATAGTCTAGCCGAGTCCTCGCGCCCGGGGCTGTGATTGGAGGCACGGGACCGGGGGTCGGCGGTTGGGAGGGTGCCCATACAGAGTGTCGCATGATTTGACACCCGCCTGTGGGTAGGTGGCGACAATAACCAGGCAGCTGCCAAGGGGATTGGTCACGTCACGCCTGTAGGCGGCGGTGTTTCCTAACTTGTTTCCGAGGCGCCAGTTGCGGTGCCGCCTGGGGCTCGCCAATCGAATGACCCACGCGTGTCGTGCCCCGGGCACGCATCATGCCCACCGAGGCGTCGTCATCACCTTCTGAGTAGCAGCGTGCGGCTTGCCGTGTTCACCAATCAATTCCCCAGCCGTGTGTCGACCTTCTTCGCACGCGACGTCAGGGGGTTGCTGGACCAAGGCATCGACGTCGACGTCTTTCCGCTTTACCCGCTGGACGCCAGTCTGTGGAAGTACGTGCCGGCCGC
>Ga0137419_10000682_pt1 | contig 13057 bp, 9 predicted proteins | sample CZODoug3_1_2_16f_FD_108279 | JGI IMG/M metagenome (GOLD analysis project Ga0137419, IMG submission 108279) | Vadose zone soil fungal communities from Angelo Coast Range Reserve, California, USA - CZODoug3_1_2_16fungal (Illumina Assembly) | ecosystem: Environmental > Terrestrial > Soil > Vadose... | reverse complement strand
GAGGCCTGCGCCCAGGATCGCGGATAGAAAAATACGGGAGAACGAAAAACCAAACGTACGGGAGAGCATCAAGCCCTGCCTCCTTTCAATTTTGTGGGGGTGACGCCAGCACCGGCGGCGCCCTGGAGACGTGCTGATTCCGCCAGAATGCCGGCGGCTTCCTCTTCGAGGCTTGCTTTCAGCGACGCGTAGTCTTCTGCCGAAATCTTGCCAGCATGGAATTCAAAATTCAAGTCGCGCATGTTTTCGTAGACCACGTCCTTGCGCTCCTGCAGGTAGTTCAGCCGCGTCTTTTCGGGGCTGGTGAAGACGTTCGCCGATCCGCTGAAGACGAACCATAGCGTTGCCAGCGTAAGCAAGCCGCAGATAAAGTAAACCGTTGTCATAAGTCCGTCTCCGAGCGAGCCTGTTCGCGGAACTTGTCCAAGTCCGCGCCGGTGGCGGGCCGAATCCCGCCGGGCAGTGCGGGGATCGGGCGCCCGCGCCAGCTGCGCACCACGTAAACTGCTAAACCCGTTCCTGCCAGCAACACCATAAACGGCATGACCCAGGCCACAATGTTGAATCCCGTCACCGTCGGCACCGCGATCACCGTAGGCCCGTATTTCTGGACAAACGATTGCAGGGTCAGGTCGTCGTTGTCACCACGGTCGGTGGCCTCGACCAGTTCGCCGCGCATCCTGTCGGAGTACGAGCACCCGACGTGATTGCATTCCAGCAGAATCTGGTTGCAGCCGCAGACACACATCAACTGATGGCCCAGTTTTCTGAAACGGGTGTCGTCCCCCGCACCGAGGAATAGCGTGGTGGCGAGCAGCAACACCGCCATCTGGGCAAACCGCCACCGAGACTTCAACCCAGTTGATTTTAACCAGGTCTGCACTAGTCGCCTGCTCCGACCGGAACCGTTTGTACCCGCGTGGCCGCCGCGGCCGGCGACGGAAGAGTGTTCGGCATCATGGCCATGACTGTGCCGAGGATCATTGTGATCACGCCGATCCAAAGCCAGTTGACCAGCGGGTTGATGTAGACCTTGATGATGGGCCGGCCCGTATCCTGATTCAGGCCCTCGTAGACGACGTACAAGTCTTCCTTGAGCGACGAGCGGTTGGCTACCATGGTCGACGTCTGCTGGCTGGCTTTGTAAAAACGCCGCTCCGGATAGAGCGTGTCGATCTGTTTGCCGTTCTGGAAGACTTCCATGATGGCCCACTCGCTGCCGTAGTTGGGCTTGTCTTCCTGCGTGTAGGAGCGGCAGACCAACTCGTAGTTGCCGAGTTGAACCTTGTCGCCGTAGCCCATTTCTTTCTCAACGTTGCGGTTGAAGGCGGAACCGGCGATGCCGATGAACACGATCACCACGCCGATATGGACGATGTAGCCGCCGTAGCGGCGTGTGTTCCTGCGTCCGAGTTGTGCAATCGAAAGCAGCAGGTTCTGGCCGGAGTGTCTGCTGATGACACGCCCGCCGCGAATGAACTCGGAGGCGATCGTGAAAATTACCAGCGAGGCCAGGGTCATGGCCAGCGCGGAGTAGAAGTGCGTCGCGTCCTGCCAGGGACGAACGCCGAAAATTAAGAGGCCGAAGAAGACTCCCAGCGCACCCAGCGCCGGCCACAGGAAGTTGCGCTTCAAGCTGTCGACCGAGGTCATGCGCCAGGCGAGCAGCGGGCCGAGAGCCGTCAGCAAGAGCAGCAGCAGAGCAATCGGAAAGGCTTCTTTGTTATAGAACTCCGGGCCGACCGTGACCTTGGTTCCAACCACCCATTCGTGGAATACGGGGAAAAACGTCCCCAAAATAATCGTAAAGCACAAAACCAACAGGAGGAGATTGTTGAAAAGAAAACTCGATTCCCGGGAGACCAGCGCTTCGAGCCGATGCTCACTCCGCAGGTGGTCCTTATTCTTAAAGAACACCACGAGGCACACGCCGAGCGTGAGGAGCCAGAATACGGCAAACCAGCTGCCGATGGAGGACTGCGCAAACGCGTGCACTGAACTCACGATCCCGCTGCGCGTCAAAAAGGTTCCGAGAATCGACAGCAGGAAGGTGGAGAACACCAGCCACACGTTCCAAATCTTCAACATTCCGCGTTTCTCTTGCATCATTACGGAATGCAGAAACGCGTTTCCTGTGAGCCACGGCATGAAGGAAGCGTTTTCCACCGGATCCCACGCCCAGTAGCCGCCCCAGCCGAGTACGTTGTAAGCCCAGTGCGATCCGAGGAAGATTCCAATGGTCAGGAATGCCCAGGTCACCATCGTCCAGCGCCGCGTGATGTGAATCCATTTCTCACCCGGGTAGCGCATGATGAGCGCGCCCAGTCCAAACGCAAAGGGCACCGTGAACCCGACGTAGCCGAGGTACAGCATGGGCGGATGAATGACCATCTCCGGGTACTGCAGCAGGGGATTCAAACCGCTGCCGTCGGGCGGCAATGCGCCCTGCGTGAGGCCAAAAGGTTTGGCCGCGAAATTTACCAGCAAAAGGAAGAAAATCTGCACCCCCGCGATGATCACCGAGGCATGCGCAAAAAGCCGAGTGTCCGTCTTGTGTCGCAACCGTAGGACCAACCCATAGGTCGAGAGCAGCATGCTCCAGAACAGCAAGGATCCTTCTTGACCGGACCACAGCACCGCAAACTTGTAGGGAAGCGGCAGATCGCGATTGCTATGCTGAAAAATGTAAAAAATCGAAAAGTTATCCTGGAACGCGGCAGTGACCAGGGTTAGGGCAGCGAGGAAAACCATGAAGAAGACTGCGATTCCCGCGCGCCGCGCCGTTTCGCCGATTCTTTCCGACAGCGCATCGCGACCAAACAGCGCCAAACCGCCGAACAGGAAGCTGTACACGGCCAGCAATAAGGCGACCAGCAAGAAGTAGCTGCCAAACTTGGCGGCGTGGGCCGCAAAGAACGCCGCCCAAACTCCGCCTGAGGTCGGGGCGCCCTGTAACATCACGAGCACTGCGGCCATGCCGCCAAACTGGGTCAGATGTGTCATTTTTGGATGCTTCTGATGCTTCTATTGTTTCAAAGGGTCCCGCGTAAGGCAAACCTATAAGGGCAAATTCTTAGACATTCGATTGGACGGAAAAACGCCACCGAAGTTACAAACCCGGAAGTACCTGTCCGCAGTACAAGGCCCGCGCCGTCGCCATTGGCCGCACCTAAGAATTCTACGCCTACTTGGGCTTCCTAGGCCTCGGCTTGTTGGCCAAAGTGGGCGCGCACTTCCCGCTCCGCCACATCCCAGTCCTCATGTGGGTTGCCGGGAGAAGCTCCGCGCGCGAGGTAAATCTCGTAGGCGCGCAGGCGAATGATGTCTTCGATGCTGACCTGCAATGACTTAGCCTTCGTCCCCGGTTTGGCCTTCGGTTTGGCCTTCGAAGGTTGGCCGTTCGAAGGTTGGGCGTTTGCAGTTTTGAGCGTGAGCGGGGTTGCTGCGATGACTGGAACGATGATCGGAACAAGGCTTTCTTCAACCCGCGGCCTTTCCGCTGATTTCTTCGTAACACCTTTGTTTGCAGCAACTTTGCGTGGCTTCTTACCCCGTGGCATTTCTTCCGACATTGGAGGAACCTCCTGCGAGTATGAATTAGGAATGGCGCCCCACCCGCTCTCGGGATATGTCTTCGAGGGAAAGAGGGGAGATGCTCCAACTATAAGGCAGCCGGCGCGGCAAAAATGAGGGATGGACCAAGACTAGTTAACGGGAATAGGCCCTGTATAATCATCCGCTTACCCCGAATGACGACCTCGAAACCAGTCCCAGCCATTGCCCTCGCCGTCGCTCTGTCTTTCGGCGCTTTCTCCGGAGAGGTTTCAGCGCAAGCTGCAGATTCGTCGCAGGCCGGCACCGCTCCAGCAGCGCAGCAGGCACCGCCCAGCCAGCCCACCGAGGACAAGACGGTCATCGTCGTAACCGGCACATTCGAACCCGCACCTCTTGAGGAAGTTAACCGTTCCGTGGAGGTCATCCCCGTCCTCGATACGGCCCCCCTCCACCACCACTGGACGGAGGCCTTGCAAAGCGACGCCTCGGTGGACCTGCGCCAACGCGGCCAGAATGGCATACAGGGCGATCTCTCGATCCGCGGCTCGACTTTCGGCCAAACGCTGATTCTGCTGGACGGCCTGCGACTGAACGATGCCCAGACAGCCCACCACAACCTGGACGTGCCGATCCCGCTCGACGGCTTGGAGCGAGTTGAAGTTTTAAGGGGCTCAGGTTCGACACTTTATGGAGCCGACGCCATGGGGGGCGCCGTCAACTTTATCCCAGCCGTACCGAGTGCCACCGAAGTGCGAGTCGGTTCCGAGGTGGGGAACTTTGGCGTGAATTCCGAGAATCTGGACGCATCGTTCTCCGAAGGTGAAGTGAGCGAACGACTGACGCTCTGGCGAGACTTCTCCACGGGGTTTCGCCCTGACCGCGGATATCGCAATACCGCCGCGTTTTCGCGCAGCGGTTTCTCCACCGCTCTGGGCGATACGACCATCCTCCTCGGGATCAGCGACAAGCCCTTTGGCGCGGACCAGTTTTATTGCAATTGCGACTCTTTTGAGCGCACCAAGGCCTGGTTTACTGGGCTGCGGCAGGGAATCGGAAAGAATACGGAATTCGACTTTGGCTACCGCCGCCACAGCGATCGGTTTGTTCTGCTTCTGAGCGATCCCGCCTTGGTCCCGGTCAACAATCACATCGATGAGAGCTATCAATTCGCGCTTCGCCGTCGCCAGGAACTCTCCGCCAATACGAAACTCTCGTTCGGAGGAGAAGGTTTCCACGATTCCATTGACAGCAACGATCTCGGCCAGCGCTCGCGCGCCCGGGGTGCGGGATACGCCAACCTCGAGGCCCGTGCGCTGGGCCGACTCTCGCTATCGCTGGGGGCGCGAGAGGAGTTTTTCGGCAGTGACGCCGAGTTCACGCCTTCTGTCGCCGGAGGGTATTCACTCACCCCTGGATGGAGGCTCAAGGGTTCCGTCAGCCGCGCCTTTCGCATTCCCTCCTACACCGACCTCTATCACAGCGACCCATTTAACAGCGGAAATCCGAACTTGAAACCGGAATCCGGATGGAGCTACGAAGGAGGAGTCGTATGGAATCCCGGCGGTCGTTGGCAGGGTGAGGCGACGGTCTTCCATTCGCGTCAGTCCAACGTGATCGACTACGTGCGGGCCAATCCACCGACGAATCCGAATGACCCGTACGTGGCGGCGAATCTCGAAAGCCTCAACTTTACCGGCTTCGAAGGATCCCTCCATGCCCGCTTGCCGCACAACCAGCAAGTCAGCATCAGCTACGCCGCGATCCATGGGGTACAAGGAGTTCTGCAGGGTCTAACGGCCCGGTACACCTCGAACTATCCGACCCACCGCGCCGTTGTCGCCTGGCTGGGCGAACTTCCCGGGCACATTCAGGCTCGGAGCCAAATCGGCGTCGATCAGCGATTTGGCGCCGACCCTTACGCCGTTTGGGACGCGGCCCTGACGCGAGAGTTCTATGGTCGGGTGCGCGCCAATCTGGGCTTTTCCAACCTCGGCGGTACTCGCTATGAGGAGATCACCAACGTCGCCATGCCCGGGCGTTCTGTCATCTTTGGGCTGGATCTGCTGCTCTGGAGAAAGCGGCACTAGCACCATTGGGTAGGTCAGGCGAAAAATCACCTCAACAGGCTGATTCTAAAGGGATTATTTCTTCCCTTGCGCGAGGGAGATTCGTGCGAAAATAGTTCAGTAGTCATAAGTTCAGTAGTCAAGGAGAGCTAACACCATGGCTTGGACCACACCTGAGTTTGAGGAAGTGATGCTGAACTGCGAAATCAACTCGTACGCCAGCGCTGAAGTCTAGTTCGCGTCTCGTCGGAGACCGTTGAAAGCCCTCCCCCGTTTCCTTCCCGTCAGACCTCCCGTCGTAGACCGCTTGGATTAGCAGACCGCCCAGATTAGCGGACCGCCTAGATATTTGAAGGGCATTCCTCCGTCTTTACTGTTTCCGTAATCGCTGCTGTTTCCGTAAATCTTCATTGCTTCAGTAATCGTGCCCTGCTGCGTCTTCAGATATCCTTCATGCAAACCCGATAGCGTGCTTTGAGGGAGACCACCGGACTGAATGACAGAACGCGGCGAAGCGCTGGCAGTGAAAGCTGTGCGATCGGAATACTGGCTGGCGCGGCATTCGCGGTCGGTGATTTTTCTCATTGCCGTGGTTGCCCTACTTGGCGGCTACCTTGCTTCCACCATCCCCGTATCCGTTTTTCCCGCTACCAACTTTCCGCGCATTTTGATTGCCGTCGATAACGGCGTCATGCCGATCGATCAAATGAGGGTGACCGTCACCCGCCCGCTAGAGGAAGCCGTGAACAGCGTGCCCGGCTTGCAGTCAGTCCGCTCGATTACGAGTCGGGGCTCGGCCGAGATCGATTTGTTCTTCAGCTGGGACGTCGACATGTTCCAGACTTTGCAATCTGTAAATGCTGCGCTAAATCGCGCGCAGGCGTCTCTGCCTCCAACGGCACAAGTGGACGCTCACAGGCTCACCTTCGCCAGCTTTCCCATCATGGGATACAGCCTGACCTCGGATAACATCACGCAGACGCAGCTCTGGGAGTTGGCTACTTACGAAATCAAGCCGCGCCTCAACCGGCTGGACGGCGTTTCGACGGTGCTGGAGCAAGGCGGCCAGGAACCGGAGTTCCATATCACGCCGGCCCCGGCGAAGTTGCTTTCTGCGGGAGTTACCGTGCCGGATATTCTCGAGGCGGTCCGCCGCACCAACCTGATCGATTCTCCTGGATTGATCGAACGGAATCACCAACTCGTTCTTGGCTTGATCAACGGGCAGGTGCACACGCCGGAAGAGATCGCCGCGATCGTCATCAAGACCACTTCCGCCGGAATTCCGGTGCGAGTGGGTGACATTTCCGAGGTCACAACTGGAGTTAAGCCGGTCTACACCATCGTCACCGCGAACGGAAAGCCCGCCTTGCTGCTGAATATCAACCGGCAGCCTGACGGCAACACGGTGCAGGTGGCGACGGAAGTGCACAACGAAATCGAGCGCATTCGCAAGACGCTGCCACGCGGAGTGGACATCCAGCCGTTTTACGATCAGTCGATCATCGTAGGCGATTCCATCAACAGCGTACGGGATGCGATTCTGCTCGGTCTGGTGCTCGCTTCGATCATTCTGGTCGCGTTTCTCGGCGACTGGAGAACCTCCATTGTTGCTGGGCTGGTCATCCCGGTTACCGTGATGGTGACGTTCATCGTCCTCAAACTGCTGGGGCAGAGCTTTAACCTCATGACGCTGGGCGGACTGGCCGCAGCGGTTGGGCTGGTGATTGACGATGCCATTGTGGTGGTGGAGAACATCGTGCTGCACCGTGACGCAGGACAGTCGCCACTACAGGCGATTCGCAGCGCGCTGAGCGAGATCACGATTCCACTGACGGGTTCTACGATTACTCCGGTAGTCGTTTTTTTGCCGTTGATCGTCATCAATGGAGTGACGGGGACGTTTTTCCGCGCGCTCGCGGTGACTTTAGCTGTTTCGCTCTTTACGTCACTGATTCTGGCTTTAACATGGACGCCCACTCTGAGTTTGTTCTTGATCAAGGGCAAAGAGGAAGGCGCCGGCGGAGAGAGCGTCGCTGCAGCTCCCGAAGCCGCTGTGGATACCGAAGAAGACACCATCCGTCGTCTGATGGCTGCCGAGGAAGCATCTCTGAAGGGCTTCTTCCTGAAAGTTGTCAACTTCCAGGAGCGCTGGCTGCGCCGCGCGCTGCAGCATCCGAAATGGCTCGTGGGCCTAAGCCTGGCCCTTATCGTGCTCTCTTACGCATCGTTCCGATTCCTTGGCAGCGACTTGCTTCCGGAAATGGACGAAGGCGGCTTCATCGTCGACTACATCATGCCGGCGGGGAGTTCTTTGGCAGAGACGAATCGCGTCATCACGCATATAGAGCAAATGTTGCACGAGATTCCGGAAGTCGAGAGTACGTCGCGCCGCACCGGCTTGCAGCTTGGTCTGGCTGCGGTAACGGAAGCGAACACCGGCGACATTTCAGTGAAACTAAAAGCCAAGCGCAGCCGCGCGATTGACGACATCATGGCCGACCTCCGCACCCAAATTGCCGCCGAGGAGCCTGCCATCAATACCGAGTTTATTCAGGTTTTGCAGGACATGATCGGCGATCTGACCAGCGCTCCCGAACCGGTGGAGATCAAACTCTTCTCGCCGGATATGGCGCTTTTGCAGGTCTGGGCGCCGAAAGTGGCGGAAACGATTCATAACTTGAAAGGCGTCGTGGATGAGCGCGACGGCATCGAAAACACCATTAGCGGACCGGCCGTTGTATTCAGGATCAATCCCAGCGTGGCGTCGCGCGCCGGGTTCAGCCCGGAAGAGGTGGCCACAGATGCGGCAGCGATGCTGGGCGGAGAGCCTGCACCCACACCGATCATCACGAACGACCGCGCCTATACTTTGCGGGTGCGTTTCCCCGAGGCCAACAGGGTCTCGCTCGAAGCCATGCGCGACACGCTACTGACCAGTTCCACGGGAAGAACCGCGACCCTGGGTGCGCTTGCCACCATTACAGAGTTACCCGGCCAAACCGAAATTCGCAGCGAGAATCTGCAGCGGATGGTGGCAGTGACGGCCCGCTTCGAAGGTGTGGATTTGGGCACCGGCATCGCCAACGTGCAAAAGGCAGTGAGCGACCTTCACCTACCGTCGGGTATCCGCGTGGAGTATGGCGGGACATTCAAGGAGCAACAGAATTCCTTTCACGATCTCATGCTGGTGCTGATGCTCGCGGTCTTACTGGTGTTTGTGGTGCTTCTTTTTGAGTTTGGAACGTTTGCGGCGCCCGTGGCCATACTGTCATCCGCGTTGCTCTCCACCTCCGGTGTTCTGTTCGCGTTGCTGGTGACGCGCACGACCTTCAACATTTCGTCCTTCATGGGCATGATCATGGTGATCGGGATCGTGGCGAAGAACGGAATCTTGCTGATTGATGCAGACCAGAAATTTCGCCGCGCCGGCTTCTCCGCGGAGGATGCCATGCTGCAAGCCAGCCGGAGGCGCTTACGTCCGATCGTAATGACAGCCCTGGCGACCGTGGCGGGCATGTTGCCGCTGTCGTTCGCCATTGGAGCGGGTTCGCAGATGTTGCAGCCCTTAGCTATCGGGGTCATCGGCGGGGTGCTGATTTCGATGGTGCTGTCGCTGATTATTACGCCGGCTGTCCACTACTACTTGACCCGAAACGATTTCTCCGAGGCGTCGTAAGTCTTAGCGTCGCCCGGGCACGGTTCCGTGCGCTACCACCGGTGTGGCGATTTCGTCCACGGCGCTGGGATCGCCGGCTGCCGGTCCGTGCCATACGCCGCCGCCGAACGTCGTGATGTAGATCAGGTCCTCGTGCTGCGGGTCGGGAATTACGCGGTTCGCCCATTTGAAGTTGAATCCTGGAATCCTCTTCCAGGTCTTGCCCCGGTCGACCGAGCGCCAGATGGCAGACTCATAGCCAGCGGCATAAACGATCTCAGGGCGCTTTGGATCGACGCTTATGTCATAGACGTGCTGGTCGCGGGTCCAACCGGCTTTCCAGGATTTCCCGCCGTCCTCGGAGATATAAATGCCCCCGCCTTGCAATGGATGCGGTAGGTTGCGGCCCCAAGCGGCGAGATAGAGGCGCTTCGGATTCTTCGCATCCAGGGCCAGCCCGCGTGGCCCGTTGACGCCGGAGGGTAGGGTGATTCTCGTCCAGTGTTCAGCCCCGTCGCTGGAGCGAAACAGAGCGCCGTCCTCGTCATTGCCAAAAGAGCGGTTGGTACTGCGGCGGGCGACGACGAGGTACAGAGTGCCCGCGGTATCCAGCGTTAGCCGGTAGGCGAACGGTTCTTTTCCGGGGATGCCAGAGTTCTTGAGCGCCCAGGTCTTGCCCCCGTCGGTTGACTTGTAAACGCCGTGTCCCATGGCTGCAACGTAAAGCACGCGCGATTCCGGCGGACTGTTCGGGTCGAGGAGGATGTGGGTCGTTGCGGCGGGCGGCATTCCGGAATTCGAGGGGCGCCAGGTTTTGCCGCCATCTTCGCTGACGCAGATTCCCCCTTCCCAGGCGCTGGGAGATTTCTTGCGCCAGGTCTTAGGCTCGGGAAGATCGTGCTGACCGCTGGTGGCGGCCCACATGCGCCCGCGCACGGCGGGATCGAACACCATCCAGTAGGTCGTGTTGCGCCACTTTGCGGGGATGCCGTTTTTTGACGGTACCCAGCTTGCGCCACCATTTTCGCTGCGAAACGGCCCAATGTCGGTGTAAGAAATGAACATCCTCCGGGGATCGAAGGGGTCGAAGTGAACGCCGTAGTTGGTGGTGTTCTCAAGTCCTCGGGTGGCAAAAGTGCCGTCGTCGCGGCGCGTAGAATAGACCGCTTGCCAGCTCTTGCCTCCGTCGGAGGTGCGCAGGACGCGGCCGTAATCCGTGGTGTAGACCAAGTCGGAATCTTGTTCCGAGACAGCCATGTCGAGCGGGCTATCGGGATTACCCGGGCCGAAGAAGGGGCTCATCCAGGCTTCGTGGATATTGGCCGCAGGTTGCGAGGACTCGTTCCACACCAGTTGCCATGTTTTTCCCTGGTCACTGGTGCGCGCCACGCCGAGTGAAGTGGTTTTGGTGAAGAAGCCATCTTGAAGATTCTTATAGGAAACATAGGCGATGCGCGGGTCCTTGGGGCTGGCGGCGACGGCGCGGACGGTTGCGCCCGTGCCGGGGAGGTCGGACTTGCCCCAGGTTGCGCCGCCGTCTCGAGAAACGAGCAGACCTGCGGGGCCGGCGGCGTAGAGAAGGACGGCGGCTGGCGCCGAAAAGCCAACAGATACTCCGGCCGAAGTTGAAGCCAGGGACTCCACTCCTGGTGGAGGGGAGCGCTTCAGCCACTGCCCGTGTTCGCGCACAGAAACGAAATTCGGGCCCACCACGTACAAGGTGCGATCCCCGGCGGGCGAATGCGGGTCCACCGCCACGCGCAGCGCCGGGCCAGGAAGCGAAGCCAGGTTCTGCCAGCTTTTGCCCCAGTCCTCGGACTCGACCGCGACGTAGGTTCCGGCCTGCTGGCGAGCGGCGTAAAGAGTCTTGGAATTCTCCGGGTCCACGGCAAGCGCGGTAACAACTCCATGCGGACTCGCGGTGACCAAGGAGACCTCTGCGTCGTCAGAAGTTTGCCGCATCGCGGTCACACGCGCGGGGTCGGGATCGATAAGGTTCCAGGTCTCGCCGCCGTTGCTGCTGCGCCAAAGGCCGACGCTGGCGGCATAGAGCACATTCCGATCCTTGGGATCGAATACAAAGAAGCGCACCTGCCCCTGCAAATTGAACATGCGCCATGATTGTCCCGCATCGCAGGAGATGTAGGAGCCGGTCATGTCGCAGGCGACAAGCAGGCGGCGGGGATCGTGCGGGCTGATGGCGGGCGCGAAAAGGGCGCCGCCACCGCCCGGGCCTACCGGGCGGAAATGAGGATCGAGTGACGGATTGGCAGGGGAAGCATCGACATGGGTAGCGGCTGATCCTGTTCCGGACCAAGACTTGGTCCGAGACCGGCACTCCACAAGCCAGGGCAACACCAGCACCAATCCCAGCGCGGCCTTCAGCCCCAAACGAACGTCCATGCTTCCGATTGTAAGTGGGCGTGACGGTGCGCCGATTCAACACTCCACCCTGGAGCGCCACAGGAGGCTCTCGCCGCCGCTACTGAACCGCGCTCAGGTTCTGGTACACGAACAAACCGCCAATGGCCAGGACCATCACGCCCGAGGCCGTGCCAAACACCTTCAGCATCGGCCTCAGTTTGTTCATTTTGACCAGCAATTCTTCCTGCTCCCTGTGCCGTGGTGAATCCGGGTCACTCAGGAAGAGCTGGTCCTCTTCGTGCATGGAAAGGGTGCCGCGATAAATCAGCAGAACCGCCAGAATGGCGGTCAATACGCCCCAAATGGAAATCAGCCAAGAAAGAGGAGTCATGGTCCCCTCCAAGACGGGCCCGCGGGTCGCTCCCTCTCTCCAGGAAGTCCTGAACGTGGGGTCTGGAGAAGTAGGAGTTGCTTGAGCCTAGTATAATCCTCTTGGCAAGGGTTTGCTCCCTTCGGCCGCCTGGCAGCATCTAAGTACTTGTAACTGCTCCGGTTTGTGAGGGCTGCTATAATTGCAGGAGCTCGCAATTAGCTCATTTTCACCCGGTTTTTCAAGGAGATGCCCATGGCGACCACGACCACCCCAGAAGTAACGACGCAGCCCCATCCCGAGACTGCTCCCAAGGCGCTCCCGGTTAATCTGACCCCCAATGCCATCGCCAAGGTGAAGGAAATCATGGCAGGCCAGACCCCCGCGCCCTCCGGCCTGCGCGTCGGCGTGGTTGGCGGCGGATGCTCCGGCTTCTCTTACTCCATGCAGTTTGAGAACGCTCCGGGCATGATGGATAAAGTGTTTGAGTTCGACGGCCTCAAGGTCTATGTCGATGCCACGTCCGTGATGTACCTGAACGGCTGCCGCGTGGACTACGTCGAGACGCTGGAAGGCGCCGGCTTCAAGTTCGAGAATCCGAACGTGAAGAGTACGTGCGGCTGCGGCTCGTCTTTCAGTGTTTAATCTTTACAGTGTTTAATCTTTCGGTGTTGAGTTCCGCAGTGTTGAGTCCTGGGTCGTGCTGAATCCTGGCGTTGGTATTTAAGGTTGTTGAGGCCCGGTATTTCAGGCTCACTTTAGGAACCATCGTGATTTCGGAACCAAAAACCCCACCAGGAGATGGTGGGGTTTTTTGCGCTCGTGCTCTCTCATCCGGGACTTCGCTATTGTTGCGGAGGTCCGTTCGGCACCGGATTCGCATCGTTATTCCCGGCGGGCTGACCCACCGGACTGCTGATCTGATCTGCTGCAGTTCCCACCGGCTTCTGCGCGCCGGCTTGCCCCAGGAACGTCGCCGGCTGCCATGGACCCGTGGGCAACCCGCCGCGGTCGGCTTGCGGGTCGTACATGAACTGCCATTCG